>Ga0208414_1002976_pt1 | contig 10600 bp, 9 predicted proteins | sample AntAceMetag02UKE_FD_184770 | JGI IMG/M metagenome (GOLD analysis project Ga0208414, IMG submission 184770) | Saline lake microbial communities from Ace Lake, Antarctica - Antarctic Ace Lake Metagenome 02UKE (SPAdes) (version 2) | ecosystem: Environmental > Aquatic > Non-marine Saline and Alkaline...
AAGGGACAGCTACAAATATTCCAATAAATATAAGGAGGCTTGTTCTCAAAAGTATCCTTTTTTAGCAGCTAATTCATTAGCTCTCAAGCACTGTTTTGACCAAACCAAAACGTTTTGGACAGTTCTGGTGCTATGTATTAGTTTTGTGTTTAATTAATATGTTAAAAATTACATCTTTCATTCTCGTTTTCGCAGTCTCAACAAGTGGTTTCGCCCAAAATTTCTTAGGTCTACAATCATCTAATTGGGCTGGTGTAAATTATGTTTATAGCAATCCAGCTGGATTAGCTGATGGTAGACATAGACAACATGCAAATTTTTCTACCGTAGGGTTTTCTACTAGTACAAATGCGTTTAAGGTAGAAACTCCGTTTACATTCATGCAATTGATTACAAGCAATATTCCTAGTCAATATAAAAATTCATCAGGTGGCTTAGCCTGGGACCCTGCTTGGTTTAAGCTAAACAACTCAAAAAAGAACAGATACCTTAATGCAAATTTAGAATGGAGAGGTCCGGCTTTTATGACCCGAATAGGCAAGCAAAATGCGATTGCCATAGCTACACGGACACGTTTTAATTTTTCTGTTAATAATGTCAACCCGAGTTTAGTGGATTTTGCAGTGAAAAATGCGGATACGAGTGCTAATCCAATACGAAGCATTAGTAATAATAGCTTTTCTATTAACACACATGCATATCAAGAGATTTCAGGTTCGTTTGCCCGTGTTTTATTAAATAAAAACAGCAAGTATTTAAAAGTTGGGGTAACCGGGAAATACCTGATGGGGATTGCTTCCGGAAGCATTAATAACAAGGGAATTAATGCACGCTTAAGTTCATCTAGCGATACCTTAATTATAAATAGCTCCGATGTTGAAGTTAATCACTCCAATATTGAGCATTTAAATAAGTTTAACCAAGGAGGGCTGTTTTCTTTTTTAACTCCTAATTTTAGGAATATTAACGGTTCTGGTTTGGGTTTAGACGTAGGTGCTGTATTTGAGTGGAGACCAAAAATAACTGACTTGCTAACTAGTAAGAATAAGTACCTATTTAAGGCAGGCTTATCTCTAATGGATATTGGTACCATTAATATGAAACAAGGAATTACCCGATATACCGCTAGCAACAACAGTCCCGTTAACTTTCTTGCTGATTCTGCTTTTGCAGCCGCATTTTCACAAGGAACGGATAGTGGATTGGCTTATATAAAACGTTTTGCTCAGCAAAACTTGAACTACAAACAAGGAGAAAGCCAGTATGTTGTTAATCTTCCAACAACACTTAGTATTCAATTGGACTATAATGTAATTAAATGGTTTTATGTGGGTGCTTTCTGGAATCAGTCTTTGGTTTCTAAAGATGCTATTGCGCTTAGGCGACCAAGCTCTTTTTCTTTAATTCCTCGTGTTGAAACAAAATTATTTGAAGTAGCAGTGCCCGTATTGGTTTATGATGATTATAAGCAATTTGGTTTGGGTATCTTTACTCGAATTGGACCTGTTTACTTTGGTTCAGATAATATTATTAAATCCATCACAGGAAATAGCATCAATGGAATTGATTTCTATTTTGGAGTAAGTACTGGAATAGGAGCCAAAAAGAAGAAGAAAAACAAATAGGATTAGGAAACAACCCTGGTGATTTTAGCACCTATGGCATTTAATCGTTCCTCAATTCTTTCGTAACCTCTATCAATCTGTTCAATATTGCGAATAGTGCTTTTTCCCTTTGCACCCATTGCTGCAATAAGAAGTGCAACACCAGCTCTGATATCAGGTGAGGACATGGTGATACCCTTTAATTGAGTTTTTCGACCCAATCCAATTACGGTTGCACGATGTGGATCACAAAGTATGATTTGTGCTCCCATATCAATTAAATTGTCTACAAAGAACAATCTGCTCTCAAACATCTTTTGATGGATTAGAACGGTTCCTTGGGCCTGTATAGCGGTAACTAATGCAATAGATATTAGGTCAGGTGTAAACCCAGGCCAAATTTGATCACTTATTGTTAAAATAGAACCATCAATAAAGGTATCAATTGAATAGTTCTCATTGCTATGGATATGGATGTTGTCATCCTTTATATCCATGTTTATACCTAAACGCTTAAATTGAGCTGGAATTTGGCCTAATTCATCAATTCTACAATTTCTAAGTAGAATATCGCTATTAGTGAAAGCCGCCATTCCTATAAAACTGCCAATTTCAATCATATCTGGTAAGCATCTATGATCTGTTCCACCAAGTTTTTCAACTCCATGGATTATAAGTTTATTTGAACCAACACCTTCTATATTCGCGCCCATTTTATTCAGCATCTTGCTCAATTGTTGGAGATAAGGCTCACATGCCGCATTATATATAGTGGTTGTTCCTTCTGCCATGGTGGCTGCCATTAATATATTAGCAGTACCAGTTACAGAAGCTTCATCAAGAAGCATATAGGCTCCTTTAAGTTTCTTAGCATGAACTTTATAAAAGTTTTCTTTTTGAAGGTATTCAAAGTCTGCGCCCAAATTTTGCAAGCCAACGAAATGAGTATCTAATCTTCTTCTTCCAATTTTATCTCCACCTGGACTTGGAATATACCCTTTTCCGAACCTTGTTAATAAAGGGCCTACTATCATTATAGAACCTCTTAAACTGGCTCCCTGCTTTTTAAATTCAGCAGAATCAAGATAATTTAAATCTATTTCATCGGATTGGAAAGTGTAAGAACCTCTTTCGATGCATTTTACCTTAACACCTAATGATTTCAATAAATCTATTAATTTAACAACATCCCTAATCTCAGGGATATTCGTTATAGTTATTGGTTCAGCACTTAGTAAAACTGCACATAATACTTGAAGTGCTTCATTTTTAGCTCCTTGTGGAATTAACTCACCTTTTAATTGGTGTCCACCCTCAATAATAAACTCACTCATTTAGTATCTTCTAAAATTAGATTTGCGTTTGTTGTTGTTGTTACTTCTGTTTTTATTGTTTTTACTATGTCTCTTATTGGTAGTAGTATTCTTTTTAGGAACATAATCGTCTTGAGTAACTTCAAAATCTTCGGCACCAAGTTGAAGTTTCCCCTGTGAAAGCTTACTAATGTGTTCAGCTATTGCTTCATTAGACAATTGTTCATCATTCCAAGATCTGCTGCTATTAAACATAAAGCTGGCTGTTAAATTCAATAAGGATTGTTTTACTCCTTCATCTTCAATTATAAGAAGCGAGTCTACCATGTTTTGTAGGTTACGCCCATAAACCCTAAATTTAATACCTGTAGTAGGGTAGCCTATATGTTCAGGTTTCTTTTGAACCTCTGTTTGGCTAGGTAATTCAAATGGAGCATCAACATCTAGAGAGAATTTACTAATCTGTTGTAAATGACCCCATAGCACTTCTTCGTAATTCTGTTGTTTTTTTATTTCAGGATTAACGATTCCCATCATTTCAATGATGGCATAGGCCAAGGAGGTCCTTTTATCCTTATCGGCGATACTCGTTAAATGACTTACATATTCCTGTATATTTCTACCATACTCAGAGATAATGAGTTCATCTCTTTGGGTATTGTAATTTTCGAAAATATCTTTCATTAAAGTACAAAGTTAAGGGGAAATTAGAATTATTTGTAAAAAAGAAAAGCCCCGTTTCCGGGGCTTTAAAAATTAAGATTTTACTATTGACTAAAACCAGTATGGCTCGTCATTAATTGGTTTGAATGTGATATCAAAACGTTTGTCGTTCGCATCTACTCCCCAAACTTTAAGTTCTTTTTCTTTTAATTTAACAATTGTCCAATCGCGTTGTAATACTTGACCAGTGTTATTGTCATCATAACTCAATTCTGTGTGAATCTGAATTTTGAAATGTCTTCTGTCGAAATTCCATAATCCATGATGCATCATAGATTTGATGTCAGAAGGTAAATTCTTTAAGTAATTATCCACTTGACCAGAATTCCATTTGTTATTAACTGAACCATTACCAGTATGTGTAGTTTCATATTTACCATTACCTAATGGTTTAACCATGTCTAATCCATAGTCATTAGTTCTATACATGTTCAATATCAATTCGAAATCAGCAGTGTTGATTTGATTTGTTAAATCCGCACCATCATAAACGTAGCTATCGAATCTCCATTCGTTTGCTACTCTGTCTCTTTTTGTTCGTAAAGAAATACCTGGGCCTTCTTCATACTTACAGGCTCCTAATACTAAGGTTAATGCCAATGTTGCAATTGCAATACTTTTAAGTCTCATAGTGAAATAATCTATTCTGCAAAGAAAATACACGAAAACCATACTTCCAAGCTTTCATCTAATTAATGCTGCATTTAAACTATTGCTTGGTTTAAGGGTTATTATTCTTAATTAATTTTGATACATCAAAAGGCAACATCATGGCAGCAAAAAAAACAATTGAAAAAATACAAGAGTTTTACAAAAAACACATCTTGGAAAACGGTAAACGACCTAAGTCTATCTACGTTTTTTGTAAAGATTTAAAAATCAAGGAGTCTTCTTTTTATGAACATTACAGTTCATTTGAACAAATAGAATCAGATTACTTGGCATCTGTGTTTTATGATACCTATGAACAGGCAAAAAAAGATGAACAATTTGCCATTTATTCGGTAAGAGAAAAAGTGCTTTCTTTATTGTTTACACATTTTCAGAATTTGACAGATGATCGGAGCTATATACTTTTGATTACAAAAGGTCAACGCGACATGAAACAGAAGTTCTTTACATGGAAATCGTATCGCAAAGAAGTCTTAGATGCAATGCAAGATGTCCTCTCACAGGCCGATGAATCAGATAATATTCCAGATCGATTAATTTTTACGGCGCGGTATAAAGATTTACTCTGGTTTAATGTTGGATTTGTATTTAACTACTGGTTAAACGACACCTCTAAAGGTTTTGAAAATACGGATGCTTGTATCGAGAAGTCTGTTAATTTATGCTTAGATTTACTGGAGAAAAACACCTTAGACCATGCGGTTGAATTTGGAAAATTCTTGTTTCAATCCTTAAAAAACTAGGGGTATGAAAAGTCAAGATAAAATTATCACCTCTAAAGTTCAACGAGCCATGAAATTGGCAGGTACTGGAGTTAAAGTTGGGGGCAACTATTTAAAATACTATGCCAAGAAAGCCACGAATAATCCAAGTGCAAAAGATGATTTAAATGAAGATAATGCTAGAGATATTTACGACAGCTTAAGCAACTTAAAAGGCAGTGCTCTTAAGGTGGCACAGATGTTAAGCTTAGACAAAAACCTATTGCCTCCAGCGTACACTAAGAAATTTGCTCAATCACAGTATAGTGCACCTCCACTTAGCAGCCCTTTGGTAATTAAAACATTCACAAAGTATGTAGGCAAAGCTCCCACTGAAGTTTTTGATGAGTTTAATCCTAAAAGTTCAGCTGCAGCAAGCATTGGACAAGTGCATAAGGCTAAATTAAATGGAAAGGACTTAGCTGTAAAAGTTCAATACCCTGGAGTTGGAGATTCCATTGTGAGTGATTTAAGAATTGTTAAGCCCATTGCAAATAAAATGTTTGGTCTGAACGAAAAGGAAATGGCTCAATATTTTGATGAGGTTGAAGAAAAACTCTTGGAGGAAACAGATTATAAGTTAGAATTAAGAAGAAGTATGGAGCTGGGTAAGGCTTGCGAAGGCTTAAAGGGAATCTACTTTCCTCAATACTATCCTGAGCTCAGTGGTGATAAAGTATTGACCATGGATTGGTTAACTGGCGATCATTTAAATGAGTTTTTAGCAAAGAATCCAAGTCAAAATGTTAAGAATGCAGTTGCACAGCACTTATGGAATTTTTATGATTTTCAATTGCATACGCTTAAAGCCATACATGCAGATCCGCATCCAGGTAACTTCTTTATTCAAGAAGATGGTAAAATTGGCATTATTGATTTTGGTTGTGTAAAAGAAGTACCTGAAGAGTTTTATTTGAATTACTTCCCCTTGCTTATTGAAGAATTGAGAAATGATTTAGGTATCACAGAAAAGCTATTGACTTATTTGAACATTGTATTTCCAAGTGATTCAGAAGAGGTTAAGGAAGAATTGAGCAAAGCTTTTATTAGCATGACAGCTCTTCTGAGTCGTCCGTTTAGAAATAAGGAATTTACCTTTACTAGAGATTATATAGATGAAATCTATAATTTAGGTCAGGAGATTTATGCAATACAGGAAGTGAAGAAGCCAAGCCATGCCAGGGGAGCAAAAGATGCCTTATATATTAACCGAACTTATTTTGGATTGTATAGTATGATGGCAGGTCTGGAGGCTACAGTTAAAACCGAACCAACAGGTTGGGAGAAAACCTTAATTGCGAAGTGGTCTTAATCCTAAAATCTAAAATACCAACAAAAACTATTTTTTCTTCTTAAGCTTATCTACAACCAAGTGATAGGTTGGATCTTCCAGTACATTTACATCAATAATTTCTTCAGCATTTTTAAGAAGAAGCTGGCAATCTGGGCTAAGATGCTTTAAGTGAATCTTTTTCCCTTGCTGTAAGTAGCGTTCAGTAAGTTTATTGAGGGCTTCTATTGCAGACATATCAACCACACGACTTTCGGCAAAGTCAATGATTACTTCATCAGGGTCTCCGGTTATATCAAATTTTTCATTAAATGCTGAAACTGCACCAAAGAAAAGAGGCCCATATATTTCATAATGTTTAACTCCATCATCATCTATATATTTTCTGGCTCTAATTCGTTTGGCATTTTCCCAAGAATACGATAATGCGGAAAGTACAACTCCAAATAACACAGCAATTGCTAAATTGTGAGTTATAGCTGTAATTAATGTTACTATAATCATCACAATAACATCAGAGGTTGGCATTTTCTTAAAGGTTCTAAAACTGGCCCATTCAAAAGTTCCTATAGCAACCATAAACATAAGTCCAACCAATGCAGCCATTGGTAATTGTTCTATTAAACTAGAACCAAACATAATGAAGACTAGTAACATAACAGCTGCGGTTATTCCTGATAAGCGAGCTCTAGCTCCAGAAGATGTGTTAATTAAACTTTGACCAATCATAGCACAACCACCCATTCCGCTTAAAAAGCCAGAAAGAATGTTGGCCGTTCCCTGCGCAACACATTCTTTATTCCCTCTTCCGCGTGTCCCCGTAATCTCATCAATAATATTTAGCGTAAGTAAACTTTCAATTAATCCAACTCCAGCAACAATAGCCGCATAGGGCAGAATTAAGGTTAAAGTTTGCCAAGTAAATGGAATGTTTGGAATGGAAAGTGGTGGAAATCCACCTTTTATAGTTTCGCCAATGCCCATAGTGTCTGCAACTTTTAAGGTACCGATATCAAATCCGATAACAATAGCTGAAACTACAATGATGGCAACTAAAGAAGAAGGAACAGCTTTGGTCAATTTTGGTAAACCCCAAATAATAAGCATGGTTAATCCAGTTAGGCCTAGCATAATATATAAAGGACTTCCTTCCAGCAATAAACTGGTTCCTTTTTGGTAAAAGTTTGGAAACTGAGCCATGAAAATAATGATAGCTAAACCATTCACGAACCCAAACATTACTGGATGTGGCACCAATCGGATGAATTTACCAAGACGCAATAATCCAGCTCCAATTTGCATAAGGCCCGCAATTATTACTGTAGCAAATACATAATGCAATATAGTCTCGGGTTCAATACCTGGGAATGCTGTTTTTAATTCTAAAATTAATCCAACAAATATTACAGCAACAGCACCAGTTGCTCCAGAAATCATTCCCGGTCTACCACCAAATATGGATGTGATAAGCGCCAGAATAAAGGCAGCATATAAACCTGTTAATGGTGAAAACCCCGGGATAAGCGCAAAAGCTATGGCTTCTGGAACCAATGCAAGTGCAACCGTAAGTCCAGAAAGTATCTCGGTTTTGTAATTTACTTTTTGGCTTAAATCAAAAAGGTTAAAAATTTTCTTCATTGTTGTTAAGAAGGGCGCAAAATTAGTTCATTCTATTAGGTCTGAAATTAAAAATTATAGGAATTCTTATCTTCTATGTCTTGTTTTGCATTTTAGATTAAAGAATGAGTGCTGCATTAAAAACAGAAACCTACGAAGTTGTTAAAAAAATCTTAAGTGATAAGTTGGATGAGTTGGATAAAACAGCAGCTCGGTTACAAGAATCTAAGACTTCAGAAGATAAGAGTTCTGCCGGAGATAAACATGAAACGGGTAGGGCAATGATGCACCTGGAAGAAGAGAAGTTGGCAAGACAAAGGACCGAAACGATTTCATTAACGGGTGCTTTACAAAACCTAAATCCAAAAGACATTTGTCAAAAGGCTGTTTTAGGGGCTTTGCTTGATACAAGCAGAGGGTGGTTCTACTTGTCTGTTGGACTAGGAAAGATTGATGTTGGCAGTCAAGCAGTTGTGGTTATTTCATTAGGATCGCCAATTGGGCATTTGTTATTTGGCACGGAAGCGGGAGATAGCTTTACCTTTAATGGCAATAAGTTTGACATAAAAGGAGTTTCTTAGATATTTGGTCTACCTTTGCGGTTCATTTTTTAATACACAAAATTTTTGAAATCATTTAAAGAATTAGGGCTTTCTGATGAAGTGTTGAAAGCGCTTACGGAACTTGGGTTTGAAACCCCAAGCGAAATCCAACATGAATCTATTCCAATACTACTAAAAGCAGAGTCTGATTTTATAGGACTTGCGCAAACTGGTACTGGAAAAACAGCCGCTTTTGGGCTTCCATTGCTAGAACATATTGATACTGGCCACCCATATACGCAGGCTTTAGTATTAGCTCCAACACGTGAGTTAGGACAACAAATTGCAGAGCAGTTGGCTTTGTACAGTAAATTCTTAGATAAAGTTAATGTGCTAGCCGTTTACGGTGGCGCTGCAATTAAGAATCAAATGGACGCCCTAAGAAAGACGCAGCATGTTATTATTGCGACTCCTGGAAGGTTAATTGATTTAATAAAAAGAAAAGCGGTGAATTTAGAAATGCTTCAGTTCTTGGTCTTGGATGAGGCCGATGAGATGCTGAACATGGGTTTTAAAGAAGAAATAGATAAAATTCTTAGTTATACTCCAGAAGAAAAACTGACCTGGTTGTTTAGTGCTACTATGCCACGCGAAATTAAGCGTATCGTAGATAAATACATGGATAACCCTGAAGAGGTTAAAGTAAATTCCAAGAATGAAGTAAATAAAAATATTGAGCATCAATACACCGTATTAAAGCAATCCGATAAGATGGAAGCATTAATGCGTTTTATTGATGTAAACCCAGGTATGCGTGGAATTGTGTTCTGCCGTACTAAAAGAGATACCCAAAGTTTAGCTGAAGAGTTAATTAGAAGAAACTATAAGGCCGATGCAATTCATGGTGACTTAACCCAGCAACAAAGAGATCGTGTAATGAAACGCTTTAAAGCGAATCAATTGCAATTGCTTATTGCTACTGATGTTGCAGCAAGAGGTATTGATGTAAATGATTTAACACATGTATTTCACTATACATTACCTGATGAAACAGCTTATTACACGCACAGGTCTGGTAGAACAGCCAGAGCTGGTAAAACAGGGATTTCAGTTTCTTTCGTAAGTGGTAGAGAAAGTGGCCGAGTTAAACGTTTAGAAAAAGAATTAGGAATTGAAATTGCCAAGATCGTTGTACCAATGGCAGAAGAAATTGCTGATGTACGTATTCAAAATTGGTGTTATCAAATTGTAGAAGCTACTTCAACATCTAAGGTAGATCAAGAATTAATGGATAAGGTAAATGTAATTTTCGGAAACCTTACCAAAGAAGAAATTCTTGCCAAATTGGTTGCTATTGAACTTGATTCATTAAATACAGGAACGGGTAAAGATCTAAACGATACTAAAACATACGAAGGAAGAGATGACTACGGAGGCGGCGGTGGCCGAAGAGGTAGAGATAGAGGACGCGGAAGAGGCGGAGACAGAGGTAGAGGTGGAGATAGAGGAAGAAGCGGAGGCGGAGACCGAGGTAGAGGCGGAGATCGCGATAGAAGTAAAGGCAAAAGCGGAGACAGAGATAGAGAGAGATACCGTAAAAGTAGTAAAGACGGTGGCTCCGATGGCGAGAAACGCAAAAGAAAAGACAAAGACGGTGATTCTGGTAAACGTGAAGGTTTTAAGAAGAAAAAATCTGGAAGCAAGGATAGATACGTTTCCAAGGATAAAAGGAAAAAATCTGAAGACTAATTTAGTATTTTAGATTTGTGGATTTATCCACTTTCCAATAGACATACATTAAGAATTAAAGGTGGACAATAGTCCACCTTTTTTTATTGGTGTAGTTCAATGCATTTAGTTTATTACAGGCACATGGGTTAAGGTATAATTTAGATGTATCTATTTCCTTCTGCTCTCCTATAGACGTATTGGTTTTGTGTGTTGTAAGCTCTGTTGTAAGCTCCCCCAAAACTAGTACTGTTTAAAAGTAGAAAAAAGCATTAACTTTAAACAGTAAAATTATGAGAAAGAGTAAATTTAGTCCAACCCAAATCGCAAAGATTTTAAAAGAATTTGA
>Ga0208414_1002981_pt1 | contig 10586 bp, 26 predicted proteins | sample AntAceMetag02UKE_FD_184770 | JGI IMG/M metagenome (GOLD analysis project Ga0208414, IMG submission 184770) | Saline lake microbial communities from Ace Lake, Antarctica - Antarctic Ace Lake Metagenome 02UKE (SPAdes) (version 2) | ecosystem: Environmental > Aquatic > Non-marine Saline and...
TCGTTAAGTCGATTCCCTTTATAATTTTACTATATAACTCTTTGTGCTCAATGTCAACTAGAGAATTTGTAGCTACGCGCTGATGCAGCCCTGTCATAAATTGAATGTTGTTAGTTGCGAATTCTTCGGTAGTACATCCGTAAAGAGACATAGACTCGTTCATAATTTTAGTAAAATTGTTAATTGTATCTACTTTTGATGCGAGAGCATGGAGATCAGCACGGATGATAGCAGAAGAACCTTCCAAATATACATCATCAGTTACTTTATGATGTTCAGTTTCCATAATTAGAAGTTGAACTCTATCAATATCGTTAGTGTCCATATTACACCCACGGTACTTATAAACGAGATCAAAAAACAATTTAGCAGAACGTTCTTCTTTCATCGGCTTTTCATCATACACAACATCATGAAACATCACTACCCAATCAAGTGCTTCATCATATGGTTCATCTGTATCTTCAAGATATTGATACATTTCTTCAATGTGTTGGTTGTTATGATATTGGCAACCAGCCATTTCATTTTCATTCATAAGAACATATGCTTCAGTTGCTAGTTCTGTTCTTTGGATTCGTGACCAGGTCATTTAATCTTCTCCAATAATATGCCCACAATTGGGACAGCATCCAACCCCATTTTGTTTTCTACATTCTTTTACAAGGATCTTTAGATCTTTTGCTTCTCTCAAGGTCGTCTTAAGAAGGTTTTTGTTTCGATCTTTTTTTGGCTTTTTGAGTTCTTCATCAATTTTCTTAATTAATTTCTTTAGCTTTTGCTCAAACACGCTCAGAAAGCCGGTGTTCAACTTTACGTTACTCATCTATATCCACCATAGCAATAACTTTATTATATTCAATTGTATATCCACAGGCTCTTAGAAAGTTTTGAAACTCTGCAAACACTTCATCAAGTGTGCTATCATCGTGAAGTTCAATTTCTGTCTTTACACCGTCTATACTATTTCTACTAAATTTCATTCTTTTTTCCTTTTTGTACCATTGCCGTCATAGTACCAAGATCTTTGATCTGGATCTAGGCTTTCTATATCGTACTTTGGAGTTTCATTATATGTCTGCGAAGTTACTTTTACCTGAACAGGACAGTTCATATTACTACATACATATGACATTACACCGCTCCATACCATACCGCACTTTAGACATTTATAATCACCTAAGCTGGGTGTTTTTGGATAAATCGGAGTTACTGGTTGAATACAATTAATTTTGATTTCAATTTCCACCACCTTTGTTCGCCAACTTGTTTTTTAGTTTTGTCTTTTCTAGGATTTTCTATAAAGCCCAAATCCTTATGACATTTATTGCATATAGCTTGGCAAGACATTGTTTCGAAATACTCTTCGTGTTTGCAAAAGAGGCTCTGTATAAATTGAATCACAACCAATCTCTCCCTATATTTCTATCTGGTACATTTGCAGCATCTATCGAAATCTCTTCAATATATACTTCGTTTTTCAAGCAGCTTTCATCTTCTTCTGCCCAATCATCTCTCCACCAAGCATATTCAAGGCGATATGCTTTACCGTCTTCAAAGACAAAATCGTGTGTTTCATTCCCACAAACATCAAAATCCAAAAGTTCGATCTTATCGTAGAAATATTTCCAAATTGAGTCTTTATGATCCTCAATACCATAGTCAATCCAGGCCTTAGGGATATTACCTATGCCCGCCCGCCATGTGTAGTTATATGTTGTGGTAAATTTCATATCATCACATAAAGAAGCTTTTAAAATAGTTCACAAAATCTTTTTTCAAATCAGCGTGATGTTGATGTTCTGAACAGGAATAGAACCTATCGGCATTTCAAACAGCCATTCTTGGAAAACAAAACCCAGCGACACAAAATATAAACCAATAGAACCAGCCAAAACAAAAGGTAAAGTAACTACCCTAACCAATACTCTCAATACTCTTTTCATTTTACGATCCAATCCATTTCTAACCAATTTGTTCCTTCATCCATCATCTGGACTTTATCACCGAATTTTTCTTGTAGTTGGTTCCAGATTCCAGCGGTACTCATTCTCAACCCATACATATCCTTATGGCATGCATATGTTGAGCCTGAAGTGCCAATGAAAAGAAAACGGTCGTCTTCTTCAATTACTTTTGTGATACCAGAGTTGAACCTCCAGGAATCACCACTAAGATATCCTCCAGACCAGCCACCAAGAACTCTGTAATGGGGGTCGTCACTATTCATAAAGATAACGACCCATGTATCCGGTGCGTAGTAGCTCATCGTTTCATCCTTTCTACTTGGTACTCTGGCCATGTAACTTCCAGTGTATCCATATCAACGTCACAGTAACTTAATTCAGCCAAGCAAATAAAACGAGTACCATTAATAATCTCATTTTTGTCTCTGTGCCAATGGCCAAATAGATGAAGAGCTGGTTGATGAATTTCAAACATGGCCTGTAATGCGGCCCCAGTTTTTGTTTTAAATTGGGTGGTACCAGCAAGACTGTTTCCTGTTTTAATGAACATCTCTAGAGAAACACTTTCAGGGCAATCGTGGGTAACCATTACGCGAGGCCTAACTAAATCATACACATCAATAAGCTCATTAAACTCTGTATGGCTTAGTTCTTCATCTTCCCACGAATCAAGGCCCATAGTGCGCCATTGATAATCGATACTCCAAGCGCCACCAATAAACATAGCGTCGTTTTGAACCAGCCCATCAGGAATCCAGCTCTGCATAGTTTTACAAACAGCCGGAGAGTCGTGATTTCCTCGGATGAATTTTCCGTTTACAGATTTCATCATTTCATCAAGTGATTCATGCCAATAATCACCTTGACCGAACCCAACACCCATATCACCAACTTGAATAACCTCGGTCACGTCTTCTGGTAGGTTGTCTAGAACAAGACTAAGTTCATATTTCATACCATGGGCATCTCCCACAAATCTAGTTTTGGTCATTGTTTGTCTCCATATTCAATACCAAGCAAGACACCATGCATATTATAGAAGGTAATCATATCGAAACCTTCTGCGATAGTAGGCTCTACATAGCTTTCATACATGCTTGTAATAATGTTAGGCGGAATAGTTTTGCCGGATCGGTTTGACAAGCGGCGTTTCCACACTTTCAGATCATCAAAGTGACCTGGTTCGGGCGGTATAATGCAGCTACAACGAATTTGATAGCCAGCTTGTTTCATGCGATTGATAATCTTGGATCGCTTTTTGATACCGAGATTTGTTTGATCAAAAATGATATCTTGGCGTTGTTTGATTGCAACATCGAGCATAGTATTCATTGCTGATGTTGCCTGTTTGATATTATCTTCAAATGCCTCGTCATATGTAATGCCAAAGTGGGTCGCAGCATCTTCAATAAACCGATCTGTGCTATATACGAACATTTCATCAAGCCCGTACATATCCTTAGTCATAGTAGACTTGCCCATTGCGGGTAAACCTACCATTACTTCACCTATAATTACTTCACCTATCGGTTTTGACATTATTAACTCCAATCCATATCAATTTCTTCGGTTTGTTCGCCTGGATTGTAAACGGTCCCATTCATAGTAATAGAGCCGGGGCCTTTCCATGTCCAATTCATACCTGTGCGCCAGACATTCTTTTCAGCCATACCGACCGAACGAAAGTCACCGATAGCAAGAGCATAGGCGGAATAGCTTGCATCAACCACGTTTACAACTTTGCCCGAGTTCAGAAGGTCTGCAGCAGCAAGGACCTGAGCTTTTTTCTCTTCAGCCGACATCAGTTTGATCATGTGGGATTCCTTTGTTACCCTATGTAATCAATGTATACCGATACGGGACAAATGTCAACCATTATTTTTGTTTGCTGAGGATTTAAATCTGTAGCTTCTTGTGTTACCATTTTTCTTGAGTTGTTCTAACATTCTTAGAAGAAGCTCTCGGTCTTTGTAAACACCCGTTCGATTGATCATTGCTTCAAGTTCATCTATCAAAGACATTGCGGCCTCTTACTCTTCTCTGGTTTTCTTTCGCTCATCAATGTAAGTCTCTGCTTCTGCTCTGGTGTGGAACCAGTGACAAAGACGATCTGTGTCGTCGCCTTCCCATTCATGATAAATCTTACCATCCGGGTATTTAAAGTGATATTCGGTATCGCGATATTTGTCAAATCTAACTTCGCCTTCTTGAATGTGAGTTACCTTACCACAATACACAATCTCCTCTATGACGTAGGTCCAGTGGTCCATATTATAACGATGCCAAGTAATTCCATCAGCATCGGTCTGTGTTATCTTTTTCTTGGAGAATGCGTTGTTTGTTTCTTTGGCACGATATACAACATCACCAAAAGCCAAATTTTGGAATTCAATCACTCGGGTACACCTTCTTCTGATTTCTTTGTGGATTTCTTGGCGGATTTTGCTTTCTTTTCTTCTGCTTTCTCTTCAGCTTCAAGTTTTTCTTTGCGTGCTTTTAGTCGTTTGATTACTTCGGCGCTGTCCATCCAGATATCTTTATTATCAAGTATTGATGTGATTTCCGCATCAGTAAGAAAGTACTTATATCCATCACGGAGTAATTTTTCAGACCAAGCGCGTTCATGTTTTAGCTGATCCAACATTTCACCCCCCTTGCCAAAGGTACCCCCGCTGTAGTTATGAAACATAAACATAGTATGTTCCGAAACTTCGTACGAATCAGCACAAAGCATAATCATGGTAGCCGCAGATGCACATAGACCTTCAACAGAAACAACAACACTAGCAGATGTTTCTTGGAGTGCTCTCATAAACTGAATAGCAGTAAATATATCACCACCTGGTGAGTTTACATAAATCTTAACAACATCATTTTCGCCTGCGTGGCGGATAGTATCAAACCACGAGATGTAATTTTCAGATGATTCAATCTCGCCGCTCAAATAGAACTCATGGATATTCATCATCTGTTTGTGGAATGAGCGCTCGTCTTGCTTTACACCGCCACCAAATAGTTCTGCTAAATCAAATTTCTTGGGCATTTATTTTCCTTCTTTTCATTTGAGCCATGCTATACGCTTGCCTTCTTTTGTTCTGTTTTCGTGTTCTTTTTCTGTGCCGGGGTATCTCCATCCCCAGATAATTACTAGTACCATAAAAATACCAGTATATAATATTGCTGATAGATTTCCAGTAGTAAACCACATAACTACCAATGACGAGCACATAGTAATTACCATAAAGTACTTTGCTTTTGTGGGAAAGATTTTCTTTTCTTTCCAGCCTATTAGAAATGGGCCGAAAATCTTGTGGGAATAGATCCAGTTGTGCATTCTAGTGCTAGATTTGGCAAAGCAATAAGCAGCGCATACCGCCGGCGTACTCCAAGGCAATCCTGGCAAAAAGATCCCAACATATGCGATACCCAGTAATACAATTCCAAGAGCAAACCAAAGTATCTTAGCTATATTCATCTTTTTTCCCTTCACGGCAATAACAGCAACAAACGCAACTGGTCATCGACTGCATGAAAAATACAGTATGATACACATGGTTGCCCTTTCTACAGTTATTTATTCCTTTTAGGAATGAAACAAGACCTTTCCAACCCCCGCCACGGGACACGATTTCTAAATTTACATTCAACCAATGTCCCTTGTATCGTATGAATACTTTACGCCTAAAGACCCTTATAGGGAATCTACGACCAAAGGTTTTCAAAATATTTACCAAAAAGTCGAAACCCGTTACTCATTCGTTCTTGGTGAGCTTTGCTACCTTCTCGGTCTTCCCACACAAGTTTAATACCGAATAATTCTTCGGGGTCGTCTTCATATTTATAGTAATCACCTTCCCATCCACCATTGCGAAGTTTCTGGCTAAATGCCCAAGTCATTTCATCCAATACGTAATCCCAGCGCTTGAAGTGATTATCATCAATATCCCATTCGTTTTCTTTTGGCATAACCGATGTACTACGAAGTTCCTCTGGTACATCCTCGTCATCAACCAAAGGAGCACCTCGCTTACGCTGCTTAAGTTCAACTAAAATAGGATGAATAATATGGGCCAGTGTATTATCAGCAGACCAAGTATCCCACCGATCAATATGAACATTGATCTTTTGATCTAATCTCTTATCTAAAAATATGTTGACAGTTTTATTATATAGCCATTGTAAAGCGTCTTCAAACTTTTCAAGATTTGTTTCAAACAAAGTTTCTATCTCTGGCCAATCATTGTAGCCATATTTTCGTTTCATATATCTATCATGAATACTACTGATCCATCTATAGCGGTGGTTTCCAATATAAACACGCATTAAGAGCCCTCGTAGCTAATAGTTCTATCTGTTTTTTGATAAACTTGTGACCATCCGCAGCCATATGCTGCAACAATTTCTACATACTCTGGTAACATATTTTGATCCTTATCACCATAACCACCAGCAAGGAAGTATTCACCGGTAATTTCAGGATAGTTATGTTTAAAACGATCGCGCTCTCGTTGATATACATCGAGAGCTTTTCTAAGTTTATTTACTTCGTCTTGTAGCATTTCAATTTTTGCTTGAGGAGCTAGTTCTGCAATTTGTTCTACAGGACTTTTTTCGTCACCCATCACTTTACCTCGTTTTCTTTTTCTTTCATTTCACCGATGATAATTTTGATTTCATCAAGTTTGGCAAGAATATCGTTTATAATTTCCATCGTCTCGTGATGTTCTTTGTTGTAGTAAGGCTCTTCTGAGAATTCCCAGGTAGGTTCTGGCTCAGTCAGCGGGGTGTACTTCGGGTTAAACCATCCAAAAATCATTTCTTATCAAGCTCCTTTGCTTCGAGTTCCTTTAGTTTAAGGTATACCATAGCTTCATCTTTGTCAACAAAATACAGTTCTTCGCCACCATAAAAATCCATTTCACGTGTTCCAGAGTGAGTTGCATCTTGGTATTTTACAAAGAATTGTGTTTGTAAGTCGTAGCCACCGGGATCATGTTTCCACTTACCTTCAAGTTCCTTACGAAGGATACCAAGCACCTTGTAGGTCGCTAGCTCATAAATGCGAAGAGGAATGTTATATTTGAACCAATCCTCGCCATCAATCTCTTTATGAAGCTTTTTGCGACTAAAAGCGGTGTTGATTTCCTTTACAGAATAGAATATGTCACCTACTTTAAGATTTTCTGAATTAAACATCTGGATCATTTTTCCCTTCCAATCTCTTTTCATAAATCAATTTACGATATTCGGACATTTCAGAAGGCCTCAAAATTGAATTGTGCAATTCCATAAAGCCTGACAGCATACCTATGTAGTAACTTTCTGTAGGAAACTCAAAGCAATCATATAGTATCTTACGATAACTATCGAAATTTTCTTTTAGCTCCGAATCTACTATTGTTCTTGACACTACATAAAAACATTGCATCTGTTGCTCTTTGGTTAGAGACTTCCAAAATGTTTCAGCATCTGCGATGTAATTTTTATCGACTATTTCCTGATCTTCTGACAATTCAGCCAGAAGATCAAACAGTCTTTTTCTTGATTCGCTCATCTCTAAATTCCTTCACATCTTTCATAGCCAATTTAAGTGTCTCAGCATAATTAAGAGCGGCTTGCTCATTTAATACTAGATTAGACTGTATTTCAATATAACCCTTTGTAAGAATCTGCCAAATTTGTTTCCAGCGATTTAATTGCCAAAAATTTGAACGCAGTGTCATAGTGATATCAATCTCTACATTGATATCATCCGCTTCTATGAAAATATCATGAGCGCATTCAATTGAACCACATTCACAAACAACGTGATAACATTTACTGTTACCCCATTCGTTTGTTTTTACTACACCTTCAGCTGGTTTTTGATATCTCATAATTTGCTTTGTCATTAATTCATCTTTTCTTATAATGTAAAAATATCTTAATCAGAAACTCAAATTGAATAGGATTTTGCTCTGGGTTTGGTACTTTGGAATTGTAAAATTCAAGAAACTCTTGATATAGTTCCTCAGTCAATTCCGAATAATTGTTTGACATCTTGTTTCAACTTTCTTGCTCGCTCTGTGAGCATATCATCATCTTCTAGTGCATATTCCTTAATCAGAAACCGAGAATACTCTTGAAGCTCTGCTATGTGATTGTCTACATCAAATACAAGAACCTGTTCGGTTAGACCCGAAGGATACCTAATGCCCCAAATAGAAAAATTATCATTACTTTCTAGCCTATAGTACGGGAAGTAAATTGATTCGTACTCGTTACCATCTACATTTACTATCATTTAGGATTTCTGTAGTATTTACGCAATTTCTGGTTTGCGAAATATCCTATAGTGCCAATATCTGCAAATGAAGATTTTTCGATCAAATAGTCTAGCTCTTCGCGTGTAAGAAAACTTTCTAGTGAATCATCTTCATCCAGCACAATGTAACCAGAATTCCTAACTTCCTCAATAAGATCATCAAGATCAAATTCATCTAAATCTATATCAACATCGACATCAACTGAAACCGTTTTAATCATCTTTATTTATCTCCTGTTGCTTTCTAAAATCACAATATGCTAAATATGCCATTATCGGCACGAATGACAGGAAACTCCCGGCTAATATCAATCCTGCTATGAAGTCTGCCAGCACAATACACACTACATAATCTTGCCACTTAAGCATTTACCATTTTCTTTCTGGGCATTCAGCCCACTCTAGTTTTACTTTCAAATTCATAAAACAACCACACTTTAAACATCGGTTTAGTGGCTTAGTAAGCCAAGTACATGATGCACAAATTTCCAGCCGTTCTTTTGGGTCTTTAGTCATAATTACATAGCATAAAATACATGGTTTCCAATTTTTCCTACATTGTCATATGCGCGAGTCCAGTTAGGCATCCGTGACAGTTTATACGGATTTACAAAATGAGTGGCACCGTTTGCAAAATATTCAACATCACCGTTGATAAGATCTTCAGCAAGTTCCAATGCGATATCCCACATTTCTTCTTCGTATGGAGTGTGATCTTTTTTCACTCGAGTCCATGAAAACTGGCTTGGTTGATACACAACCTCACAAACAGTATCTGGATAAGATTCATGCCACATCCGGTTCAGTGTAACTTCTCCTACCATTTGCATACCATCAGCAGGCTCTCCTCGGGCCTCGTGGTACATATTTAACGCCAAAACTTCAATTTCTTTGTCACCGTGACAATCTTCGGCAACAGCAATAGAACTTATAGAAGCAATAATTACAGCAGCCACAAATGCTTTTAAATTCATCTGTAGAATCCTTTTATTTTATATTTATTTGCGAGTAAGTTTCGCAGTTTTTTCAAAGAAATACCTATCAGTAATAATTCGCTTTTTAAGGCAAAATGAGGTATTTTTTAAGCCATTACCCAAAACCAATAATTCTTGAGTACGAGCAACAATAGAAAAGTTATCTTCAAACTCGGATGAGGCAAGATCAAGAATATCCTGTCCGAGGCGAGCAACTTCAACAGTATACTTATTCATGTTATGAGACCTTTTGGTTTCGGTATAATAGTACAATATACCGATTCGGTATAAATGTCAACCCTTAAGCTGCTTCCAATACCTCAACCTCATCATTGAATACGTGAAGTTCTTTAAATCCGAACGTATCAACCATATAGTAATGCTCGTTTAACCCGAAGATATCCCCAACAGAGGTCGAACTCATTCGAGTAAATTGTTCTACCTTTGACATATCATCCCAGAGATTCGTCAGTTCAAATGCTTCTTCAAGGTCATTTGTATTAACCTTAGCTACACATGTATAATATTTCAGTACATCAGAGCTGAAACATGATGTCCCCATCATCATATCGCGTTTTGCTTCAATTGCCGGGGTAAACTGGCCAGCATTATGTGCGCGGTACTGAGCTTCGGTTGGTTGGATTTGATAAATGGTGATCATTTGATTATCCTCTGGTTTTCCTACTATTAGAATATTCCGATTCGGATCAAATGTCAACCGTTTAGTTTCTCCGCAAAGTCATGATTTACATCACGATGTCCCGCCTCATCTTCTCGTATTGCTATTACTAGTTCACGGAGTTTAGCGTCAGCTGATAATTTCCAATAATCCTTAGTCCACTCAGGTATTTCCTTATTTGGGTAAAGGCCAGTATCAATCATTTTTAAGAACTCAGTATATGATACACAAGCTTCTTCTTCTAGATACCCTACCATACGATGGCATAGCTTTTGATTTATTAGATATGCTATAAAGTAAAGATTGAAGAATATACCTTGAGCGATTAGAACTATAGTTCGTTCCAGCAGATTGGGCTGCTCCAACTCTACAAAGGCCATTAGATGCATTCGTTCATTTTCTGCTTCTTCTAGTAGAGTGCGAATCCAACCTTCATCGGGTTTCATTACTCTAAGTGCCTTAAGATGAAGTAACATACCACCGACCATACCAGGCACGGCAGCAACTGTTTCTAGAACAATGGCCCGATGGCCATATCGTTTTGAGAAGAATAGGTCTGCGGGAATCCGCAAACCTTTCACTATTTTTAGAGCAATCTTGTCAGTAAGTGTTGTTGGTGCTGTATGTTTTGCTTCAAATGTGTCAATCATCTTTTATGCCTC
>Ga0208414_1002984_pt1 | contig 10582 bp, 13 predicted proteins | sample AntAceMetag02UKE_FD_184770 | JGI IMG/M metagenome (GOLD analysis project Ga0208414, IMG submission 184770) | Saline lake microbial communities from Ace Lake, Antarctica - Antarctic Ace Lake Metagenome 02UKE (SPAdes) (version 2) | ecosystem: Environmental > Aquatic > Non-marine Saline and...
CGAGCAGGGCAAATTTTCACTCGGGATTTTAGTGAGTCTTCAGGATGGATAATTTTCGCAATCAAAACTCGTGAAATAGGTTTCGTACTCAAGCTCTGGGATGACGAATACTTTTTTTTGACCCGTGCGAAAAAACGCAGGTTCAAAAGGCGGAAAAAATAAGGCCCTCGATATGCGCTCGAGGTAATCAGCGCCAACATCCGGTGGAATTTCTTGAATCGAGTCAAGACTGTTCTTTGAATAATATTCATGTCGCCCATTCGGGATCTTGCCAATTGGGATTTTGTCTTTGGTTATCGCCACAATCAGCTGCTCAACCAAAATTGGAATTATCGTTAAGCTCTTTCTGTAAACCGTCAAAGCTGTGTCGTGCTTCTCAATTCCGATTCGGGACTGATAGACGGTGGCGCCCTCATCAACTCCCTCTGCCATCCAGTGCAGAGTCGCTTCGTGCCAACTCTCACCGTTCATCAGCTCATGGGCAATAGTGTTGTGTCCCTTATAGTTCGGAAGCTGCGCGTTGTGCAAGTTGATGGCCCTGCCTCCCACAAGGTGAAGAAGAGATTTTGACAACACCCATGGATGCTGTGCGGAGAAGATTAGAGTGACATCAAGAGTCTTCACCGCCTCCTCGATAGCACTTTCGTTTCGAGACTCGCAATCTATGAGCTTGGGGGTTAATTTTGAGCCGAAAGACTTTGCGGCTATAGACGTAAAGTCTTCGTTTGAGACTAGAGCAACAATTTCGAAAGCTCTGCCATACTCTTTGCTATCGAGAAAAGTGTTAAGGCAAACTTGGCTGAGCCGGCTCGACCCTAAAAACATAATTTTTTCCAATTGGGCACCATCCTGTTCACGGCTGAATGTTAGGAACGAGCCCTTAGTCTAGACGACCACTCCTGGATTGCAGCTGGAATCGAAATTACCCCGATAAGGGTGCTGGCCGAGTCCATGGCTGCAGAACCTGGTGACATCACAGTTTTCTACCGGGTGACCGACACTTCTGATGCGGCGCTACTTGATGAAGTAGAGCGAATCTGTCAGGAGCGTGAGCACGGCTTGTTTGTGCTTACTGGATCTCGGCCAAATGGCCCCGAGTTTATGCCGGCGCAGCAAGAAGGAGAAAGACAGCAGCCTGAATATCAGCGGCTGCTGACAATCGCCCCTTATTTGCTGGAGTCAGATGTTTATATATGCGGCCCTGGCCCCTGGTCAGAATCGGTGCTGCACGCTCTTGGCAAACTACATGTTGCCAAAGACCACATTCACCTAGAAGAGTTTTCCTGGTGAGGGTCGGAACGAGGGTTGTGGCAACAATTGTTGCTACCTCGAGCGCACTTGTCGCCTGGAGCATTGGCCAGCAGAGCACCCCACCCGATTTGCTTCTGGTTCAGGCTTCACCTGCTGTAACTGACTCCAGTGCTCCCGCCCCCACTGCCACCCAAGATCCGGCTCAAGATACTGGTCAAGATACTGGTGCGACTTCAACTGCACCGGCCGCCCCAGCAGATTCAAACACTGGCAATACTTCGGCAACACCTACTACTACACCCGCTCCTACGGCCACTCAAGCGCCTACTGCGCCGGCTCCAGTAGCTCCAGTTGTCGTGAGTGTCACCTCGGATGCGATCACCTACAAATACGGCACGGTTCAGGTTGCCCTAACAGTGACAGACGGTGCGATTACGAGTGTCAAGATGGTTCAAGGGGATGCCTCTAACGGTAGGGCTGATGCCTACACGTCTTTGGTGGATGCAACGCTTGCTGCCCAAAGCACCAACTACGGCAACATCTCCGGTGCCACGTTCACAGTTGATGCCTTCAAGAAGGCAGTGGATAACGCGCTTGCAAAAATCTAGATTGCAGCAAGCAGGCTAGAAAAGCCTGCGGTTGCTCTTATAGAGCCGTCGTGGCAAATAGCCAGTGCCACTAATTCAGTTGCCGGCACCTGACTTGCAAAGAGCTCAAAGGCTTCTTGGCCGCCAGAAATCAGAGCTGTTGCCCAGATGTCTGCGGTGACCAAATCCTTGCCCACCACAGTCACCTGAAGAAAGTCAGCCTTTTGATCGGTCCGCCAAATATGCTCTCCGCGCTCACTAGAACCGCTAGTTGCAACCGCGCTAAAGTCACTGCCTGCAAGATCAAGAATCATGTTCACAGCCGCATCAGCGGCTGAAATTGATTTCAGGTTTGATAAGCCAACACGGAACAAGATCCCGGGCGTTAGCTCTGGGCCTAGGTAGATATCGCCGCCGGCGTTTAGCGTGAAGTCTCTAATGCCGTTTGCTTCTAGGTAGTCGGCAGCATTTCTAGCCGCCCAGCTTTTCACTAAGCCGCTTGGGTCATAAACACCGGTTGGGCTAACGGCATCAAAGAAGCCGGACGTTTTGGCTTTCCAGTCTTCTGTTTGTTTTTTTATACTTTGTTGCATTCGACTAGCGTCACCCCATGCAAGCCTGGAATCGCTCAGCTTTGAAATCTCGGAATCCGGCTTGTAGAGGCTGAACTGCTCATCGGCATCAGCCAAAACTTCGCTGGCCGCTGCGCAAAGCCTGGTGGCTTCAGCATCGCTTATGTCATCGGCAATCTGGAACACGAATACCGTGCCCATGCATTCAAAGACGTGCTTAAACAATTTGGTTGCCCGGCAGCGGCCTAGTCGTAATCATCGTCGTCATTGTCGTCATCGTGGTCGCTGTATTTGTCATAGTCATCATCATCGTAATTACTGTATTCGTCGTCCACGTAACTTGTGTTGCCGGTAGCAGATGCGGTTCCGCTAGCTCCTGTGCTGGAACCAAAAGACTCCGAAGAGCCTCCACCCGAGGTTGGGCTAGAAACATTGCCAGCATCGACTGGAGTTAAGTCAGTTAGTGCAGCCGCTGCCGGTTCTTTGTTACTGGCGGAGTTGTTACTGGGCTGGTCGTTGCTGATGCGGTCGCTTCCGGCACAGTTGCTGCTGGGGTAGTTGCCGCGGTTGTTGAAGTCGTTAACGCGGCTTGGTTGGTTGGCAAGTTTGGGTCTACTGCAACCGCACCGGTAAGGGCATTGGTTGAAATCACTTCTGTTGGTGCTGTAGCTGCGGAGGTTGAGCCTGCAGACGCTGCTTGACCGCCAAGGATTGCAGCTTCGCTAGTTGTGCCGGTCTTTGCCGCAGGTCCGAACTTGGACAAGAATCAAGATTTGCGGTTAATAAATTAGTGTGGTGTCTTTGATTGATTCGGCGCCTTTGATTCGTTTGCTGGCTTAGGCATTCGAAAACTCTTTTTGTTAATTCAGAGTCCACCACCGCCAGATGAAAATTCAATTAGACCCATGTTAGAAAGCTCTCATTTGTTTGAGCGAGATCTAAAAAAGTAACGCTTCGTAACAAAGAAATGTTTGCTCGAAACTTGTGTTGTCGTTGATGTAATCAATCAATCAATCAATCAATCAAGCATCGGCGAGCGCCGATGCTCTGAAACAACTACCTAAGGAACCCATGTCATTCACCGATGAGCTTCTGGAGAACAACAAGGCATACGCTGCATTGTTCTCTGGACCCCTTCCCCTGCCACCCGCAATGAACATCGCGTTCTTGGTCTGCATGGATGCACGAATCAATGTTTCTGGCGTGCTGGCTCTTGAAGAAGGTCAATCTCACGTTATTCGCAACGCCGAAGGCGTTGTGACAGCCGATGAGATTAGGTCCTTGGCTATTAGCCAGCGACTACTTGGCACCAAAGAAATAATTCTTATCCACCACACCGACTGCGGCATGCTCACCTTCACAGACGATGAGTTCAAAGAAGGCATCCGCAAGGAAACTGGCTTGAAGCCCGAGTGGTTTAGTCACCTTTAACTAGACCTTAAACCTTTTTTATAAACCCTTTTTGACTCCTTCCGAAGGTGGGAATAGAGGTTGGTAGAAATGGGCAGTAATAACTCCTGTTACTAACCCAACCGATAGCCCATGCCACGAAATGTGTGGATAAAGTCATTGCTTAGCTTTTGTCTTAGGTAGCGGATGTAAACATCGACTACATTGCGGGCTGGATTCTGGCCTAAGCCCCAAACTCTTGAGAGTAACTGCTCTCTAGAAATCACTCGCCCAGCTTGGCGGAGAAAATACTCAAACATCGTGAACTCTCTTTCCGTGGGGCCATGCTGAGTGCCCGCGGCCGCGACTCTGCGGGTAAGAAGATCTAGCGCCCCCTCGCCGTGAACAAGGGTTGATTCCGCCCGGGCTTCGTTGGGAAACCTAATGCGGCGCTTTACAATTGTCAGTAGCTCTTCGAAAAAAAATGGCTTTAGCATGAGAGTAAAATGTTGCCTCCCTAGCACTAGTCGAGAAAACTTTGCCGGCCTGAGGATCGACAGTTGAGATTTGCACTCAGGCGGTTCAAGAGCGCACCTGCTGGAGAGAAATAATCTAGACCCTGCTTCGATTGCATCCTGTCTCAGGTCTTTTATTAAAAGTAATTAAAACTGCTTTTTAATAAAAGTCAAAGCCACACAGTCCCAGAAATTTCCGTTCTCAATGACTTCAGGCTCAAGGCGCAGTTTTTCCGGAGGTGCTACTTCAGTCTCAGGTCGTTTTCAGGGTCTTTCTAGAACTGGAGGGGCTAATCGATTGCGCGCCACACACCATCTTAGGGGCCCAGCTGGAATGAAGGCTTTTTCTGCCCAACCCTAAAAGGCAATGATAGCCTGCTCAAAAGGTGAGTGAAAAAAGGGTTCAGAGCTGGTGGCCGATAGAGTGAGAGTCGTTTGCATGTTGGACAGCATCCACTCAGCCCGCTTGCTAAGCCAGTTCGAAAATAAAAGAATCAACTTCATGCTCTTTCCTAATTCGCCTCGTAGAAGAGTTCACCCTGAGCTTGAGAAGTTGCTGCCTAGTTCTGAGGCAGCAAGCTTCCGACTAGCCCCACTGGCCCACTACTTCGCTCTTCCTCTATGTGTCCTCGACAAATTCGCCAAGAACTTTTTTCGAGGTTCGCTTTTGAAGGCAGCGATCAAAAAATTTCAGCCCCGCATTGTTGACTCTCTGGAACTTCAGAATGCGGACTATGTAAGCCTCAGGGCCCTGTCCGCTGGGAAACCAAAAGGTCTTAGGTTGTGGGTCACAAATTGGGGCAGCGACATATTCTGGTCTTAACGGTTCCCAAAACACAAAACAAAGCTTCAAAAGCTTTTGCAGATTGCCGATGTTTATTCTGCAGAGTTCGAGAGAGATGTCGTGCTTGCAAGAAACCTGGGTTTCACCGGTCAAGCAATACCAGTCACCCCGAACGCAGGTGGCTTCTCTGAGGCTGACTTCGCAATTCCTCGACTCGACCCAGGCGAACGCAGGACAATTGCCCTCAAGGGCTATCACGGCTGGGCGGGCAGGGCAAAAGTGTCTCTCGAGGCAGTTAGCGAGATGCCTGAGGTGCTCCAGGGCTACCAAATAGTTCTCTACTCGGCCAACCGATCTGAATTAAAGCTAGCGAAACAAACTTCCAAGCAAACTGGACTCGCAATCACATTCGGCAAAGGGGCGATGAGTCACAAACAGGTGCTTGAGATGTTTGCAAATTCGAAGATTTACGTTGGCCTATCTGAAAGCGACGGGATCGGCACGTCCATGTTGGAAGCTATGGCCATGGGTGCTATCCCAGTTCAAACCTCAACGGCTTGTTGCGACGAATGGCTTGGAGACAGCGGAGTCGCCTTGCACCAGATTACGGTTGTGGCGGTCAAGGATGCCATCAGGCAAGGTCTCAAGTTAGCCGAAGATCCAGCCAGCGCCAGTAAAAATTTAGAGACGATAAAGAAAAGAGCTAGCGAAGAGTTGGTGAAGAAGATCGCACTCACTTTCTAAGACTAGATAAGGCACGCCTACAAGCTCAACAGTTCTCACTTCGCTAGAGGCCCGAAGCGTACTCACCGATGTCGCTCCTTCTAGTATTTAGACATTTTGCAACTTTCAAAAAAACTTGGGGACCCTCACATTCGCTATTTGATTGTAAACTTGGGTGAAGGCTGGCGTTTGGCAAATTGCACCGTCATTAGTGTCAACAGAGCGGTTTTAGCTCCTAGAAGGCTAGGCTCACGAGACTTAAAAGTATGGCACAGTCGTGACTTCCAAAATGCAGGAGGCACAATTGTCTCAATGATTCGAGATAGAAATATGTTGCGTGCCGAAGGTCCTAGGCACACGCCTGCTCAGGCCGCTGGGAAAGACCTGCGAAACCGCACTCTCTAGACGCTAGTTGACTCTTCTGCTGAGATTTTCATCGTATGAAATTAGTGATTTTCTTTGCCGATATGCTCCGCGCGAACCGGCTATTCGTTGACGATGAAGCCTCAACTCGTGATGGCCTTGAGAAGCTTTTGGAAAGCATAGGCGGAACTTTGTTTTCTAACTGCATAACTCCCGGACCAGACACCCCTCGAAGTACTGGCATGTTCTTCACTGGTGAATTGCCCAAGGTGAGCGGATTCAATATTCGTTCCAAATACCCAGGACCATATTTAGAGCCCGATAAAACAACGCTTTTTTCATGGGCGCTGAGTAAAGAGATTCCGATAAAAATTATTGACGAAAGCATCAACCACTCAGGGCTCTTCTTCCCTCAAGAAGTGCAAATGAAGGCCAAATTTTTTCCTAGCTTAGATTCGCTTAGGGCTGCCGAAGAGCAAGGAAATACTGGAAAACTAGAGATAATTTTTATCGTAAACAAGACTTACCAAAAGGTCGTTGACGATAGATACGCCCACAAGTCCTCCCACAAGCTGGGGGCGGAACTAATTGCCTCCGAGCTGGAGCAAGTTATCTCTGACCTTCAGCTCGGCCCTGGGGACCAATTGATTCTTCATTCCGACCATGGATGCAAGCTATCGGACGACAGTTTCGATGAGTACAGCCTGACGGACAGAGATAAATCCCAGTTTGTTTTTTCACTCACAGTTCACAGAACCAAAGGTCACTTCCGATAACAGCCTTTTCTCGATGGTCGATTTACACGTCATTATTTCAGGCCTAATACAAAGCCTTGCTCCCACTGGAGGGGCTGGCGCAAATGGCACGTTAGAGCTTCCCGAGGCCAGGGAGATGGTTCACGTCGAAGATCATGAGGGCTACTCGACGAAAATTGGAGATGTAGTGAGGAAATGGGCAGTATTTTCTCCGGATTTTGAGTACTTCGAGTCTTTAGGCAAAGAGCTCGTCATAAAACTGAAGGTTACCAACGCGCAGTCCGCATTGGTAAACGGGGTTTTGCAATCCCAAGAGTACCTAAAAAAGTACTCTTCCGGCTACGCGGATCTCAAGTATCAGTTCGAAACCCTTGCGCAAGGGTTTACAAGGGCGCCCCAAGAAAAAATTGCCTCGTGGGAGAAACATTCAACCCAGCCCAAAGTCAATATCAAATTTAAGAGATTATTTTGGAGACTTGTCACTCTTCCTACTGCTCTGGTGAGAAGGCTTTCGCCGTGGGTTCATGCGCTCTTACAACAAACCCCGCGCGCAGTTTCCAAAAGTGGCTCTAACAAAGTCTTTCAGACTAAACGAAAAATCTCACCCAGTGCAGAATTTGCGGTCACGGGGACTCTGTGAACGGAAGCTCGACGGACTTCAGACCTGACTCAACGAGGGGGAGGATTAGGTCGCTAGAATTCAATCCAGACAACTTGCGATTCGGGAGACTAGTGACCAATAAAAAAGTGTACGTCGGTATGAGTGCCGATCTGATTCATCCGGGGCACATCAACATAATCAACCAAGCGGCTGCCTTGGGTGACGTGACCGTCGGTCTGCTAACAGACGAGGCCATCGCTAGCTATAAAAGAGTGCCCATAATGGATTGGTCGCGGAGAGCCGAGGTGGTTGGAGCGCTAAAGAATGTTAATGAGGTGGTCTCCCAGAAGACACTCGATTACGTTCCAAATTTACAAAAATATCGACCCGACTTCGTTGTGCATGGCGATGATTGGAGGGTTGGAGTTCAAGCAAAGGTTCGTGAATCGGTCATCAGCACTCTTGCCGAGTGGGGGGGGGAGCTCGTTGAAGTTCCCTACACTGACGGTATCTCGTCCACCAAATTACATCAGGCAATCTGGGAACTCGGCACCACACCTGACCTGCGAAGGGCCAGCCTGCGCCGCATGCTTGAAGCGAAGCCGCTAGTGCGCTTTCTTGACCTGCACAATGGCTTGAGTGGCTTGATAATCGAAAATATTGGGGTAGAGACCCCTGCAGGTAGAAAAGAATTCGACGGCATGTGGGCCAGCTCCCTCACCGACGCCACCTCCAAAGGTAAGCCCGATATAGAGGCCGTGGACACCTCCGCGAGAGTTGCCACGCTTAACGAGGTTCTCGAGGTTACTTCCAAGCCAATTATTTACGATGGAGATACTGGAGGAAAGCCAGAGCATTTCGTTTTCACGGTAAGGACTCTAGAGAGACTTGGAATCTCCGCCGTAATAATTGAAGACAAGACTGGGTTAAAGAAGAATTCGCTGTTTGGAGCTGAGGCGAATCAGAGCTTGGAGTCAATTGCTAACTTTTCCGACAAGATTCGAATGGGCAAAGAGGCTCAGAAAACCGACGACTTTATGATCATTGCGAGACTGGAGAGCCTGATTCTTGGGCTAGGTGTGGAGCATGCAATGGAAAGGGCAGAGGCGTTTTTGGATGCTGGGGCCGATGGGATCATGATTCACTCCCGACAGAAAACTCCCGACGAAGTCTTTGAATTTTGCGAGAGATACAATTCCCTCCCACAGCGCAAGACTCTCGTTGCAGTGCCCTCAACCTATAGCCTCACAACTGAAGCGGAGCTGAGAGAAATGGGAGTCAACGTGGTTATATACGCCAACCAGCTTCTCAGATCAGCATATCCTGCAATGGTAGAGACTGCGGTTTCGATCTTGACCAATGGACGTTCAGCCGAATGTGATAACAAGATGATGCCCATCAAGGAAATTTTGGAGCTCATCCCGGGAGGACAGTGATGATCTCTCCAAAAGAATTTCATTCCACCCTGAGTGCTTCTGGGGTGGAGTTTTTTGCCGGAGTGCCGGATTCTCTTCTGAAAGAGTTTTGCACGTATGTGGATGCAGTTATGCCACCGCAAGCTCACGTAATTGCTGCAAATGAGGGCTCAGCGATTGCTCTCGCAGCAGGTTACTACCTGGGGACTGGAAAAATACCCCTCGTGTATATGCAGAACTCGGGCTTGGGGAATGCCGTCAACCCCCTTCTTTCCTTAGGTGATAAAGAGGTCTATTCGCTACCAATGCTTTTACTCATCGGATGGAGAGGGGAGCCTGGAGTTAGGGACGAACCCCAGCACCTTAAACAAGGTCGCGTCATGCCAGCTCTTCTTGATTCAATGGAGATACCTTGGCGGGAACTTGACGGAAATCCGTCATCAGCTAGCGATGCTGCTATTTGGGCCGTAGAAACAGCTGATATTCTGAGCGCCCCTGTCGCCCTAGTGGTGCGTAAGGGGGCTTTCTCAAAAGCGGAGGAGTCCTCTAAGGACTCCTCGTTAGCAGGAACAAAGATGTCGCGCGAGGAGGCGGTAGCGATTATTTCTTCTTCGCTTCACGAAGACACGGTTGTTGTTTCCACTACTGGCATGATCTCTCGAGAGCTCTATGAGGTTAGATTGCGCCAAGGCCAAAACGGTGCAAGGGACTTTCTCACTGTCGGCTCAATGGGCCATGCGTCTCAAATTGCCATGGGCATAGCCTTGTCGAGGCCCGATATAGAGGTTGTTTGCATTGATGGTGACGGATCTGCATTAATGCACATGGGAGGCCTAGCCACGCTTGGATCCAGTGGTCTGAGCAACATTACTCATATTGTTTTGAATAATGGGGTTCATGACAGCGTAGGCGGTCAGCCGACAGTGGCCAACCAAATTTCGCTCACCGATATTGCTCGTGCATGTAACTACGTGGTACCGTCGAAATGCGTCTACTCGGAAGACGAACTTCGAAGAAAACTACATGACCTGGATTTGAAAAAAGGCCCGAAATTTATGGAAGTTAAGGTTGTTCCTGGATCTCGCAAGGATCTCGGCAGGCCAGCAGAGAGCCCAGTAAGAAACAGAGACATATTCTTGGCTAGCCTTTCGAAAGATTTAGAGCTAGGGACCCCAAAAGCCACATGGACGTGATTAGTCCAGTGCAATCAGAACAAATCGGCTCCAACTGGAATTTCTTCAATAGCACCTCAATACACTTCGGAAGGGGCGCTAGAAAGTCTCTGGGGGACATCACCTCGGGCAAAAAAATTTTAGCTGTTGCCTCTGTCCGAGGAAGGGCTCAGTTCAATGCTGATCCACTTCTGCGGTCGGTTGATCTAGGCTTTAGGTGGATAACTTCGGTAACAGAGAACCCAGGATTGCAGGACATAGAAGATGCGGCGACGGAGGTCAAGGGCACTAATTTTGACGCCATAGTGGCATTCGGCGGAGGATCAGCAATTGATTTTGCTAAAGGCTTGTGTGCAATGTTGGCTGTTGGGCAACAAGCAGTCAACTTTCGTTCAGTAATCGAACTTCCTGACTTACTTGATTCAGTGCCGTTGCTACCCATCTATGCCATCCCC
>Ga0208414_1002990_pt1 | contig 10573 bp, 9 predicted proteins | sample AntAceMetag02UKE_FD_184770 | JGI IMG/M metagenome (GOLD analysis project Ga0208414, IMG submission 184770) | Saline lake microbial communities from Ace Lake, Antarctica - Antarctic Ace Lake Metagenome 02UKE (SPAdes) (version 2) | ecosystem: Environmental > Aquatic > Non-marine Saline and Alkaline...
CTGTGATGGGTAAAGCCTGAGCCCGGCTCGCCTCTATCTTGTGTCGGAGCAAAGAGCGTGCCGGTGTAGAGGGCAAAACCATCCGGATACTGATGATGCACACCCCACGTAGCCCCAATCAATTCCTCTAGGGGTCGGCTAATTTCGGCGACGTTATTTGTGCCCGTCATCAGAAAGCCGTCTTCACCTTCCACCCGAAGATGGATTTCTTCTTCGGCAACGGTGTCAAGCGTGAACTGAGAATCGAAGAACCTTACAAAGGGCCCCAACGCACTCTGTGCGTTGTTGTCTTTAGCTTTGCCTAACAGCAAAGAGCTGCGACCTTCCACGTCGCGAAGGTTCACATCGTTTCCCAACATCGCCCCCACCGCTTGGCCGAGTGAATTGATCAGCAGAACGAGTTCAGGCTCTGGATTGTTCCACTGCGAGAAGCTGGGAATCCCAATTAGGGATCCCCACCCCACAGAAGCAAGAACGGGCGCTTTGGTGAACACCTCAGGGTCTGGGCCAATGCCCACTTCAAGGTAAGCAGACCAGAGTCCCTGCTCGATCAGGATTTCTTTGGCTTTTTTCGCTGAGTCTGAACCTGGCGATACTCCTTTGAGACTTCCGCCCAAAACATCTGAAAGTTCTTTCCGAAGAGCATCAGCTTTGGCAATATCCCCCCCGCCCTTTTCTTCGATCACCCGCTCGATAAGGCTGCCAACAAAGGTGACTCCACAGGCCTTAGTTACCTGCAAATCGATGGGAGCGAGGAAGTGGGGAACCCCCGGGTCGCCAGAGCCAGAACCCTTCATCACTTCCTCGATTGACCATTTGGGTCCAGAGCCACGTCCCAATTCTTCGACCCGATGCGGCTGCTCGGCCAATTCTGAGACGGTCGGGACTTGCGCCGTGATGTCAACCAATTCGTCCCCGACCACCCGACACACTCGAGGGCCACCTGATTCCGGATCCCAGACTCGGGCAACGAGTTGGGCGTTCTCTGCGTCCGCAGGCAAAATATTGAAAGTTTCACCAGAAACCATAAGGAGTTCCTTCTTCCGCTCGGTCGGCGCGCGGCTAGACTCCGAGACAATCCTGGAACCTATTCACACTGACCACATCCTATTCTTTATCTCGTATCCCCTCCAGGAAGACAGAAGCTCGCCCGGCTTCAATCGTCCTGTGGCGCGTTGAAGCACAGTCACGGAGCGCAAAGGAAGTATCGTCAAGCAAGAAGGTAAAGAGCAAGCAGAACAAAAGGTGGTCCGAACCCGTGAGTAATCAGAGCTCTCCGGCGACCGCCACCAGCAAAGCGTCCGAAAAATCCGTTCAGGGAATAAACCGACTGACAACCGCCGAAGTTTATGAGCAATTGCGGCGGAAGATTCTTGACCACTCGATTCCACCAGCCACCAAAGTCAATATTCACCACATCTCGCAGGAGTTTGGTGTCTCCCCCACCCCCGTGCGGGAGGCCCTTCGTTTGCTTCAGGGGGACAACCTGTTGGTGGCAACATCCAACAAGGGTTACGCAACAACCCCTATCTTGACCCTGGCTGGTGTGCGGGATTTGTATGAATTCCGATTACTTCTCGAACCGTGGGCCGCCCGCATGGCGGCCTCGGACAGACTGTCGAACCCTGCCCGCGCCCTCGAAACCGAGCTCAAACGCTTCGATGCGACCGCCGATGCCATGCAGCACAACCTGATCGATCATGACAGCAGATTTCACAACGCCATTTTGGATTCAACCGGTAACCAGACCGTCGTTCAAGCCTTTAGACAGTCTCACTGCCACATGCATCTTTTCCGTATCTACAGCCTCGATTGGCCTTGGCAGGCCACCATCGAGGAGCACGAAAAAATTGCCCGATACATAGGCGATGCAGACTCTGTGGGAGCAGAGGAAGCCATGCGAAGTCACTTGATTGCCGCCTACGAGCGCTTTTCACTGACCCTGGCAGAAAAGAATCCGGACTCTGTCGCCTTGCGCGACCCAGGCCCGACCCATCTCGTCATCGGTTCGCAGTAGCCCAATCCAGACCATTCCCTAGCGGCTCAAGTCCACGGTGGTGCACAAACCCCGTTCACTCCATAACTAAGCGCTATCCCTAGCCTCGACTCAGCGTCAGCAGATACTGCCCGCCACCGGGTGTTACCTGCGTGGTGAAAGCCACCCCTGGTGCAAGCCTGCTCACCCGATCGAGCAACCAGAGCGAAGCTTGATCAGCATCATCCTGGGTGGGGCATCACGCCATGGCTTCCTGGTCGCACTACGTTTCCACCTTCGACCTCTGGGGATCCCATATACCAGGGACCAATCTGACCGTCTTCTGACGCTTTGACAAGGGACCGATCCTTGCCGTTGCGATCATTGCCAGCGAAGACTGGATGGGCTGAAGGTGGGAAAGAGTGATCGCGAGAATGCCCCACGTCCCACCCGGTTGGCGGGCACACAGAAGTAGATTCCGAGCGAATCCCATAAACCATCCTCGATTGCTCACCGCACCACGACGCGAAATCACATGATTGCCGCCTACGAGTGTTTCTCGTAGGCCCTGGAAGAAAACAACTCAGACTCTGAGGCCTTGCGTCATCCAGAAACCTCACATCTCGTAACTGGTCGGATTTAGACAGCACACCCTCATGCGGGAAGTGTTCGAGCAGCCGCTCTCGGATATCGCCAGGTTTGTGGCATCGGAAAGCCGGAGAGGTAACTGCGGTGCAGACCTGCATCGGTTGAGCGGCAATGGGTAACTCTTGTGGGGGATCTCCAATTGGTCGTGGTTGATGAGACCCGCAGGCAACATAGTAGTATTTATGAAATCGGTTTCATCAAGAGAGGGAGTAGTCATATGTCTAATGTGAATTCTTTGAGTGAGCCAGAGGGTGTCATCGCCAGAGCGTTGTTCGCCTACGCGGCTGGAGATGCATTTGGTGTCGGATACGAGTTCCTCACAGAGCCCCGAATCGTGGATCGAATCAACATTGTGGCGCGGGGAGAAACAATGCTGTGGGACAGTGAACCGTGGCCTCTTGGCGGCGTCAGCGACGACACGTTGCTCACTCAAATCTCGATTCAAGCACTCCAGTCGGGAAAAGAAGGATCCGACCTGACAGAGGAATTCTTGACCCTACTCCGGGCAGCCATGCCTGATTTGAGAGGGTTGGGGCCGACAACGAGAAAAGCGCTGGGTCTCCCCCTCAAGGGAGACGAAATTTCAAACGGCCGATCGAACGGTGCGATGATGCGGACTGCACTACTTGGAGCTGCCTTTCCGCGCGCTCGTGACGAACACCGTCGGAAAGCCGTTCGTAACCTCGCGGTCGCCACCCATCAGGACGCGTCTGCACAATTCGCCGCGATAGTTTTATCTGCCGCTTTTTCCGCAGCTTACGAGGATCCTTCTGCTCGTGTAGACGACGTGGTTTCTCAAGAGAGTGGATTTCTCGTCTCTAGTGACTTCGCCGCCGATCAGGAATGGATCGAACGTGTCCTAACTTACGTTCCACCAGAGTCCGGCACCTCCCTCGACCCGTTGGACACACTGGGAGCGGTGCTCCATGTCTCTCGCAATGTTGAAAATGTTGAAGACAGCTACTACCTTGCATGTGAGCTGGGGGGCGATACAGACACTGTTGGAGCCCTGGCCGGAGCGCTCAGCGCTACGCGCTTCCGCCAAGGTCGACTGTTCGACATCCCCTGGTTTCCCCAGGTTCACTGGTCAGAGGTGCCCCGTCTTCAAGAATATGCAAATGTACTCGAAAAAATGAGGGGCTAACTTTGGACGGCGCAGCTGGCAAAATCTGGGTTGTTGGACCAATCGCCATGGATACCGTGGTGTACTTCAAAGAACCGATCCAACACGGTCGCTACGTTCAAGGTTTCGATACCGAAAAACGGATTGGTGGAAGCACGGCAAACGTGGCACTTGCTGTTGTCAGCTCTGGCGTTCCCACCTCCTATGTGTCAGCACTGGGTCCGGATAAAGACGGAACAGTGATTCGCCAGCACTTAGAGGCGGCTGGATTCAAGGACCTCCTGATAACGGAGACGGAAATTGATAGCAATCAGGTCATCGTGATGGTCGAACCTGATGGCGAACGAACGATGTTCGGCATTGGCCCGGGCAACCTCCTCGACATCAGTTTGAAGGGAGCAGACTTGTCTCCACGAGACTCCGTGGTTTTTGTTGGATGGCATGATCACTTTCGCTCAGACCTCGACTACGCGAGATCCAAGGGGTGTGAAACTTTCGTCGGAATCGGCGCAGTGCTAGACCCCTCCGTAATTGCTGACGTCGCCATTGGGTCAGCGTCTGATCTCCCCGCCGGTTACGCGCTGACCCCTCCGCTCGACCGCTTTAAGCGAATCGTGATGACACAAGGTGAATCTGGTTCGCGACAGTATTCTCAAGACGGGATGATTTTTCAGCCGGCAATCGTTGCCGAGGTCGTCGACACTACGGGTGCCGGTGATGCATTTTTGGCCGGATACCTAGTGGAGCACTATCGAGGCGACATCGATGGGCGTAAGAGTCTTGAAACGGGCGCCCGCTGGGCCGCCCAAATGGTTGGCGTGCGGGCCTCCGTGCCGCCACCTCTTAGGTGAATAAGGCGAGAGAAAAGTTGGCCGAAGGCTCCCCACCTCGTCTGGGCTCCAGAAGGCTTAATGCAAAGTTCCCGGTCTTGCGCTCCTGGATTCTCACTTAACACTGCCCTGAGTGAGACCTTCGGCGAACCGCCTTTGGAAAATGATGAATAGCGTCACGATGGGGGCAATCGCGATGACCGCCACTGCGCTCGTAAGTGTCCAATCTCGCCCATAGGATTCAGCGAAAGCGAGAAAGCTTGTTGTAATCGGGTATTTGTCGGTGTCCTGCAGGATTACAAACGCAATTTGAAACTCGCCCCACACGGCAACAGCGACAACAAGGGCTATTGTCAAAAAACCTGTCCACGAAATCGGGAGGATAATCCTCAACAGAATTGACCACCGGCTGGCTCCGTCAAGCTGGGCAGACTCTTCCAGTTCTTTCGGGATTTGGACGAGAAAGCTGCGTAACAGAAATATCGCTAGTGGCGAATTGATTGCGGTGTAAATCAAAATCAAGCCAGGAAGAGTGTCCAGGAGGCCCAAAGTCCTCCACTGGAAAAATAGCGGTACAAGATAGAGCCAGACCGGGAACGCCGTGAGAGAAATCATGTAACCCATGACCACTACGGCCCCCGGAAGCTCAAGCCGAGCCAAACTGTAGGCTGCCATTCCGCCAAGCGTCAGAATCAATGCAACCGTCCCCGCCACCAAGATTGCGCTGTTGGTCGCATGCAGAAGAAAAGCGCTCTCATTCCATGCGGTTACAAAGTTAGAAAAGAGAATCTCGGTCGGTGGCCCCATGGGGTTCTGAGCCAAATCAGTTCGCGACTTCAAGGAGTTGAAAATAAGGACCGCTAGCGGAAACGCTGCGAAGACAAAGAGGACTACCAAAATAAAGTGCGACGAAAGCACTCTCGCAGATGTGCGGATAGCGTTGTTCAAATTTCCCAACCCCTTTTGCGCAAGAGACTAAACAGAATCAATATTGTGATGGCGATAGACGCCACCGCCACACCTTGAGCGGCGGCATAGCCCACCTCAAAGTTCTGAAAAGCGGTCCGATAGATGAAAGTTCCAATAACTTCTGAGCTCCCGGCGGGGCCCCCGCCGGTCATCACCCAGACATAGTCAAAAACTAGGAAAGACCAAATACCTGTCATTAGGAACATAAACAACAACGTCGGCCGGATACCGGGGATCGTGACGTGAATAAGTTGGTGGAAGTAGTTGGCTCCGTCAAGACGAGCAGCCTCGTAAAGCTCCTTAGAGACACCCTGCATGGCGACCAGAAGTATGGCCGCAAGAAACCCCCAATAGTGCCAGTTGTCAACGAAGGCTACCGTCCAGAGCGCCGTCTCGCTGCGGCCCAACAGAGCTAATTCAAATCCCGGAATACCCAATGTCGAGGCGAGACCAGGGAGGCCATCGTCGGGGTGAAGCAGGAACCTCCAGAGGCTTCCCACCACGACGCTCGGAAGAACATACGGAATAAAGAAGACTACGCGATAGAGCATCGCCCCTCGTTTTACTTGGGCAAGAAGCGATGCCGCCAAAATTGCTAGGGAAAAAGGAACAGTCCAGAAAAACAAAAGCCACTTTAGATTGTTGAGCAACGCTGCGTGAAAGCTCTCATCGCCAATCAACCGCGAGTAATTCTCCAACCCGATCCAGTTGGCCTCTCCAATACCTGAGAACGATGTGAAGGAGTAGAAAATTCCCGCGCCTGCTGGTATCACAATCGCGAAGGCATGTAGCAGGATGATCGGGAGCACGAACCCCCAGGCCCCGACCTTCATTTTTTGGCGATAATCCAAGCTGAGCACAATCAATCCCCCTCGAAGAGTGGTTGTGGGGGAGCTGAATCACAGCTCCCCCACAACGAGTTTCCCACTTAGCGAATGATTCGACCTATCGCAGAGGCAGGGGTGGCACGTCCCCCGCTTCAAGCTCCTCCAGGAAGATCGCGTCGAGGCCAGCCAGGAACTCTGTCTCCGACATCGTTCCCGCCCAGACGTTCTCTATCTCTTGGACCAGGTAGGTGTTGGATTTAGGTCCCCAGAAGGACCAGGTGAGGTAACCGTAGGAACCGGATTCGGCTGCCGCGGCTACTTCGGCGTAGAGGCGCGACTGGCGGTCGTCGATGCTACTCAAATCAGCCATATCCAGGGTGATCGGAGAGGGCGACATGCCACACTGAACGACGAGCGCGGCCTGTGTTGCAGCGTCGAACACGTGGTCAAGGACGGCAGCTGCGGCATCAGGATTCGCGCCGTTAGCGTTGAGTGCCCAGCTGGAGCCTGTGCCGATACTGAAGAGAGGTTCCCCATCAGCGGTTGGGAAAGAAACCCAGTCCCATTCACTTCCCGCCTCGGTGAAGAACTGATCAATGTTCTCAAAGCGCCAGCTTCCTTCAATATTCATGGCGGCTTCACCTTGAGCAAGCTGCACGAGGTAATCGTCAATTGGCGTCGTGTAGTAGCGGTCTAAACCGCCCCCGATGTAGCCAGTTTGCATCCATTCAGTGAGCTGCGCGGTCGCCTCAACAATTGACGGACTCGTGAAGCTTCCACTGCCGTTCAAAGCTGCATAAACGTTGTCGCTACCACCTTGAGCGCTCCAGACAGAACTGAGTAACCACTCGTTCACTCCTTGCCAATCGACGTTCCCCGAGGCGAAAGGCTGAATTCCCAATCCACTCAACTGATCTGCTACCTGGTTTAATTCAGCGGTGCTGGTCGGGGCGGCGATTCCGTTTTCTTCAAAAACAGTCTTGTTGTACCAGAGCACCATTGTTTCCAACTCGCCCTGGAGACTGTACAGGGTCCCATCTGAAACGCCCATCGCCATCGACCATGGGGCAAACGAGGCACCCCAGCCATAGAGATCGGAATACTCATCCAGCGGAACGAGTGCGCCTGCTTTGGCAAACTCAGCTGTGTAGGAAACGCCGGGGGTCATGATGATGTCAGGTCCCGCGCCGGCTGCTACTGCAGTCTTCGTGAGGGAGTCCCACTGAGGCTTCAGCTCAATCTGAAGCCCAATTTCCTGATCTGTCCACGAACCGCCCACAACATCAGCGAAACATGGGTTGACCATGTTGTCATCAATCCACATCGTGACGACACCTTCAGCGCTCTCGGAACTACCCGAGCCGCCCGATTCTGTCGCCGTGTCGGAGGCGCTAGTAGTCGCGCATCCTGCAAGAGCGAATACGAGACCCATACTCACCATCGAGATTCTTGAAGCCTTCATTTCTTTCCTTTCAAAATGTTTAGAAACCGTTTTCATCAATGAAACCGATTTCATAACGGATTAGGGGAATGGTAACGGATAAATCTGTAAACACATATCCTGTTACCAAATCGTGATTAGAACGCAGGCCCCTGGCGCCCCTTAGGCTGAGGGGATGAAGGCACCGGTGAGGATCGATCAGATTGCCAGGGAGTGTGGGGTTTCTGCTGCAACTGTTTCGAGGGTGTTGAACAGACCGGAACTTGTGGCACCGGCCACTGTGGACAAAATTCAAAAGGCTATGGACGCGCTCGACTACCGACCCAACCCTCATGCTCGCAGCCTCAAGGCCCAGTCTTTGCAGACGGTTGGGCTCATTTTTCTCAACGACTTGGCCGAACTGGCGAGGAACCCGTTTTGGGGACTTGCCTCGACGGCGGTCTATTCCGCGCTTCTCGACAGAGGCATGAACCCACAGATCGTGGCGACAGCGCATCCCGGAAGCTCAATGCGACGATTCCCCTACCAATCCAGCCTGGTTAGATTTCTTCGCAACGGTAACGCAAAGGGATACATCACGATCGGGAGTGCTTCGCCCGACTTCTGGTCTGCTCTGGTTGCTTCGAAAGTGCCGGCCATCTCATGGGGGCCCCCGTCTCCAGAAAAAGGGGAAATTCCATCTGTGGAAGTCGACAATATTGGTGGCGGTGCTTTGGCAACGAAACACCTCTACGAGCGCGGATACCGTCAGATTGCTCACATCGCCGCCTCGGCCCACTCCGTCACCTCTGACGAGCGCCTAGCAGGTTTGTCTGAGGCCAAAATTGAGCTGGGTTTGGAGGCCCGAGCTGACCTTGTTCGAACAGGCGACGGAAGCTTTGACTCTGGCTGGGAGCAGGCTCGTGTGCTCCTCAGCCTCGACGACCCCCCAGATGCAATCTTTTGCCACAACGACGAAACCGCGTTTGGTGCTCTCCGATACGCGGAATCCATTGGCAGGACGGTACCCAAGGATTTGGGAATAGTGGGTTTTGACAACATTGCCGCTGAAATGCACATGCTGGGGCGGGCAATAACTTCTGTAGCCCAGCCTTACGAAGAAATCGGCACATACCTTGCCGAAGGAATCAGTGCGCTCATCAATGGGCAAACCGTTCTCTCCTCCAGGATTCCGTCCTCTCTTTTCGTTGGGGACTCCTCCTAGAAAGACTGTGCTGCCTGAGCGCACTTTCCTTTTCCGTCCGCGGACGAGTTCAGGGTGATCCCGAATTCTCTGGGGGCGGCGGGTCGAATGGCGGGAGGGCAGGGAGAACAATCGAGCCAGTTCCGGGGGTGAACGACTCCAAAGACTGGGTCGCAGGAGTGTCGACCCTGCCATATCGTGCAATAAACGCGGCGGCAACGAGGAGACCGGCGGGTAAGAAAAAGGCAAAGGGCAAGGACGTCGTCTCGGCAAGCACGCCCATCATGGTTTTGAGACCAATCAGGGAAAACTGCACCACCAGTTGCATCCGACTCAGCGCCCAGGCGGTCGAGATGTCAGGGACCGTGGAAGCAGCGGCGAAAAGGGTCGGTGCAACACCCCCCATTCCAATCCCGACAAGGAACCACCCGGAAATAAACACCATCATGGCGATACCGGGAAAAGTAGGCGCAAGGAACCCAGAGCTAAGGACAGTAACAAGCATGCAGACGCCCGCCGCCATTGCTCCGTGCGCAGCTACCTTAGAGGCGCTAAATCGCTCAACAAGAGACGTGAGAGACAGGCGAGCCACAATCATCCCCATCATGAAAACAGCAAAAGGAATCGCCCGCCATCCTGGCCCAACGCCTAATTGTTTCTCTGCGTAGATAGTTGCCCAATCAACGATGGCAAGTTCAGGAAAAACCGCTGCCACCAGCCCGAAAGAGAGAACCCATAGCCTCGGGGGCATGCTCCCAAAGCGCCGTTTCAGATGGTTCCCACGATCAAATTCGTGACCGTCTTCGTGCGGCCCAAGAAGATGGGGTCGAAGAATCTCAAATCCCACCAGAGAGGCAATCGCCACACCAGCGAAATACCACTCGATCGGAACGCTCACTGTGGATATCGCCCCGGTACCGGCAGCCAACAACGCCCCCACACTCCAGCCTGCATGCACACGACCGATAATCGGTCGCTGGATGCGGCTTTGCAGTAACACAGCTTGGACATTGACTGAATTGCCGAAAAGGGTAAAGGAAAAAGTGAAGCCGATGTGTACCACTGCCCACACCCAGGTCTCTGCGGCAAAAGCGAGCAGCACCAGGGCTCCGAGCGCCAGGACAAGGCTCATTCGCATGACCGGACGGCTGCCAAAACGAAGTTGCAACGGTGCAGCCAGAGATAACGCACCAATTGCCCCTGCTGCCGAAAGCCCCAGGATCGAGCCCCAGGTCGCATAGTCAACCCCCAGTCGGGCCACAAACTCGGGAAACCACGCGACGGGTGATAAAACGGCATGCCCGGCCAGAACAAATGTTCCTAGCAATGCCCACGGCGCACGCCTGAACCTGTCTGGATGTTCCGATTTCGCCATTGAAAGAACTATGCCACACAGACTGTGAGCGCTGACCTTGCCCTATCGCCGACTCAGCGTCAGCAGATACTGCCCGCCACCGGGTGTCACCTGCGTGGTGAAAGCCAGCCCTGGTGCAAGCCTGCTCACCCGATCGAGCAACCAGAGCGAAGCTTGATCAGCATCATCCTGGGTGGGGCATCGCGCCATAGCTTCCCGGCCA
>Ga0208414_1003005_pt1 | contig 10542 bp, 6 predicted proteins | sample AntAceMetag02UKE_FD_184770 | JGI IMG/M metagenome (GOLD analysis project Ga0208414, IMG submission 184770) | Saline lake microbial communities from Ace Lake, Antarctica - Antarctic Ace Lake Metagenome 02UKE (SPAdes) (version 2) | ecosystem: Environmental > Aquatic > Non-marine Saline and Alkaline...
TGTCTTCGGAAAACGAGTACAAGCTTAATGAAGGATGGGAAAGCATGCCGGACCCACTTGACCCTTCCAAAACCTTAATCTTTCAGGACACCGATTGGCAGGATGTATTGTTTAGAACTGCTGCTATACAGAACCACCACGTTTCGGTTTCTGGAGGTACAGAAAAGGCGAAAGTGAGTGCGAGCTTAGGTTTTTTGGACAATCAGGGAATAGCAATTACCACAGGGTACAAGCGGTATACAATGAATGTCAATGGAGATTTTAAAGTAAGCGATAATTTCAGCTTTTATGGAATTGTCAACTACGCCAATTCAAAAAACAATCAGGTAAATAATATTACCCATATTTTTGCCAGGGCAATCACCTTACCACCTACAACTAAATATAAATTTGAAGATGGTACTTTGGCACCAGGACAGTCATTGAGTGAAGGAAATCCTGAATATGTATTGAGAAACAGAGTGGCAGAAAACAGGTCGGAAAACTTGACTTTCTCCGTTGGTTCCAGGTGGCAAATAACGCCGGAATTAAGTTTTGACCCGCAACTATCCATTTATAATACAACTGATGATTCCTATGTTTTTCAGCCTGCTGTTTTAAATGGCCCTAATAATCTGGTAGACAACAGATCTGCAAGTGCGTCGATTTCTAAATGGAGACAAACGCAAGTGGATGCGGTTTTTCACTATGTTAAAACCATTGGTGATGGCCATAATGTGAATGCAACTGCGGGTTATGCCTACTTTGGAAGAAATATATCTTCACTTAATGCATCAGGGCAGGGAGCTTCTACGGACCTTATCCCAACGCTAAATGCTTCCGCTGAGGCTACCAGCGTTAGCAGTTCTATTTCTGATCAGGTCATCCATGGCTATTTTGGCAGAGTAAATTATGACTATAACTATAAATATTTGGTTTCAATAAACGCAAGGTATGATGGGGCCTCTAATTTGGGAGCCAACTATCAATGGGGCTTTTTTCCTGGGGTAGCATTGGGTTGGAACATGCACCAAGAAGACTTTTGGGAAGCATTGCCACAAAATATTTTTAGCAAACTAAAAATAAGGAGCAGTTATGGTATCAACGGTAATATTGGGAATTTGGGAGATTTTTCTGCCCAAGGAGCCTACGGTGTAGGTTCAAGATATGGAGGATACGCAGCCATTCAGAATACCCTGATACCGAATCCCGAATTGAAGTGGGAAAGGTCTAAAACTTTGAATTTTGGTGCAGATCTTACCTTATTTGACCGTTTGGGGATTGTGCTTGATGTGTATAGAAGGGTTACGGATAACCTGATCACGAATTTAGCCTTGCCACCATCCACTGGTTTTGGTAGTACCCTTACCAATTTGGGTAGTTTAGAGAACAAAGGAGTAGAGCTGGAAGTGAATTATAATGTTTTACCTTCTGCCTCTGATTTCCAATGGAACTTGGCAGCCAACTTTGCCACCCTTCAAAATAAAATATTAAAACTGCCAGAAAATGGAGCAGATAAAAACCGTGTTGGTGGGTATTATGTTTGGGATGGCGCGCTGGGTGATTATGCCTGGAAAGGAGGCCTTCAGGAAGGTGGTAGCCTAGGAGAGTATTATCAGCACAGAGAATTAGGTGTATATCCAACCGATCAGGATGCAGAAAATGCACCAAGTGATAGCTACAAAAGATATCCTGACGTTGCTTTTGGCGGAGATTTTATCTGGGACGATATAGATAACAATGATGTCATAGACGAAAAGGACAAGGTATATGTAGGGACTGAATTCCCAACCTTAACTGGTGGGTTCACCAATACTTTTTCTTACAAAAACTTAATGCTTTCCCTACGAATGGATTATACTGTTGGGCATACCATTTACAACTATGCACGCGCATTTATGGAAGGTCAATGGAAGCTAAATATGAACCTTACCCAAAATTTGGTTGACAATGGCTGGCAGCAACAAGGCGATGTGGCTGAGTTGCCAAGGTACGATTGGGAAAGTACTAGGGCACAATTGAATATTCATCCAAATCGAACCGGTCAGGGATATTATGAATCAGGAGACTACCTTGCCATAAGAGAACTAAGCTTAAGCTATAACTTACCAAAAAGCTTATTAATCCCAGTCCATTTGGAAAATGTAAGGCTTAGCCTGACGGGGAACAATCTTTATTATTTCACAAAATACCAGGGGCTTAATCCTGAATTTGGTGGACGAGATTATGGACGTTATCCTATACCGAGAAACTTTATTTTCGGTTTAAATATTACCTTTTAATTTTAAATTAAGGAATCATGAAAAACTTAAGTATAGCTTTTATATTAAGCATATTTCTATTCGGCTCGTGTTCCGATCTGCTGGATGTTTCACCTACGAGTGTGATTACCACGGAGTCTTTCTGGAAGACAGAAGGGGATGCAGAAGGTGCCTTGATAGGAATGTATGTCAACCTAAGAAGTATATCTAATTCTACCTTGTATTATCTGGGAGAAGCACGGGCAGATGTTGTAGCCCTTGGAACTGTAGGCGATGGCGGATGGGCTAAGTATTACACAAACCGCTTGCAGCCTGATGATGCTGGGCCAAGTTGGCAGAGTTTGTTTACTCTGGTAAATAGCGCCAACCTGATCCTCAAGTATGTGCCAGGAATTGATTTTGCATCTGAAGACAGGAAAAATACCATCCTGGCGGAGGCATATGCCATGAGAGCATTCACCTATTTTGTAATGACGAGAACCTGGGGTGATTTACCTTTACGTATGGATCCAACGGAAAGTGAAAATCCTGAGTTAACTCAAATTGAAAGAACTGCACAAAGTGAGATTTTCCAATTTATTAAGGGAGACATTGATAAAGCTTTGCAGTTGTTTCCTGACAATAGTTATGCAGAAAACAAGATGTTCTGGTCCAAGCCAGCCACTAGCGCACTAAAAGGAGAGATCTATCTTTGGACTGCCAAACAAATGGGAGGAGGCAACGCTGATCTTCAAACTGCATTGACTGTATTAGAGGATATTAAAAACACGAATGTGGCCTTGCTGGACAATTTTAAAGATGTATTTGACTATGGTAATAAAGGCAATGATGAAATTTTGATGGCTGTAAGATTTGCTGAACTCGAGTCTGCTGGTAATAATTATTTCAACGCCATGTATCTCATCGGGAGTGCTATTCCCACAAACATATCCGACGAAGCAAAGGAAACAATAGGTGCCATAGGTGGAGGGAGCAATAATATTGCGGTTCCTACAGCATATGTTAAGTCCTTGTATACCAATGATGATCAAAGGAAGGATGCCTCCTTTTATGAAATATTCACAATCGGTGAGAATGAAGCCTTAACTTATTACACGACCATAGTAACAAAGGGAAGTGGCACGGTAATAGGTGGAAGTAGAAATTTTATCGATGACATTATTTTATACCGGTATGCTGACGTTTTATTGATGATTGCTGAGGCCAAGAATGCCTTAGGTGAAGATCCATCAATTGAGATTAATCAAATCAGAATGCGTGCCTACGGCGATCAATATAGTGAATATGCCTTTTCACCTGGTACAGTAGAAGAAAACGATGAGATCATACTTGAAGAAAGGCTAAGAGAATTGGCATTTGAAGGCAAAAGATGGTGGGATTTAGTGCGCTTTGACAAAGCAATCGAAATGCTTCCTACGCTAAGTGAGAGAGATAATCCGGAACAAAAAATCCTATGGCCTATCTCCACAGGTGTATTGAGTTTGGAAAACAAAATCATTCAAAACCCTGGATATTAATAATAGGGGTATTGGAGAAATAAAATTGGGCTCAATTAATAATGAGCCTAACTATAATTTATTCACCTTATGAAGGCTTGAAAACTCAGAAAGAAAATGATTATTAAACAATTGAAAATCGGACTGGTGTTGGTTTCACTTTTGTGTGGAGCTACCTTTGGGTGTAGTTCAGAAGAAACTCAAAGTAGTGCCAGACCAAATATCTTACTGATTGTTTCTGAGGACAATAGTTCAGATTTGGGATGTTACGGGAATTCTCTTGTACACACCCCAAATCTGGACAAGCTTTCACAAAATGGCGTTAAATTCCTTAATGCGTATACTACTTATTCAGTGTGCAGCCCGTCCCGAAGCAGTATTTTCACAGGCTTATACCCGCATCAAAATGGTCAGATCGGATGGGCAACCCAACATTATGCGCTTTATTCCGGGATAAAAGTTTTGCCCAACTACCTTAAGGAAACGGGCTATAGAACAGGAATCATTGGGAAGGTTCACGTTAACCCTGCTGAAAGATTTGACTTTGATTTTGAAGCTTTGCCCGGTTCCAATTTTCAAAAAGAGAGCTTGAGGGATTATGCTACTCAGGCAAAAAAATTTGTCAATCAATCAGAAAACCCTTATTTTTTGATGGTGAATTTCCCGGATGCCCACCTGCCATTTCAGAATGAAGTGGAAGGCTTACCTACTCATAAAGTGGACCGAAATAAGATTAAGGAAACACTTCCTTTCGTAGGAGTTAATAATGAACGCTTGCTGGACGAAACAGAAGCCTACTATAATTGCATGAATAGGTTGGACGAATCTATAGGGATGTTATTGGATAGTTTAGGTGATTTATCCAACACCTGTATCATTTATCTAAGTGATCATGGGGCTCAATTTAGTCGAGGGAAACTTACCAATTATGAAGGAGGTCTGAAAGTTCCGTTTATAATTTCCTATCCTGATATAATTAAGGAAAATGGTTCAAGCAGGGAGGAATTGATTTCTGTGATTGATATTTTACCTACTGTTTTAGATCTGACAGGGATATCAGGAGATTTTAATTTACCAGGAAGATCCTTAATGGACTTATTTACAAAGCAGGGGGAAGATAAAAGTTGGAGGACCTACCTGGGGGCAGATGGTGAAGGTGCCTCACCTGTATTTTATTACCCTAGAAGGAGTATAAGGGGCGAGCGATATAAACTTATCCAAAATATCGACGTTGGCAGAGGGGAATTCCCCGCTTTTAACGCCTATGCTGCTCCTGATTTTGGGTCTGGAGCTACGATTGAAGAAATTGCAGCCTCTGACGAAAAGGTTCGCCAGGCCTATGAAATATGGAGAAAGCCTCCAGAATGGGAGTTATATGATCTACTTGAAGATCCCTGGGAATTTAAGAATTTAGCTGATAAACCAGAATTGGCGGATGTGCTGGATTCTATGAAGGAAGCACTTTCAGCTTGGAGAAGGGATACAAATGATCCGTTTTTAACAGCAGAGAAACTAAGAAAATACACCTTTGAAATGGATTCAATAAACACCCTTTACCCCGATCATAGTTACCGAAAGGTTGCCGGATTTAAATGGGGGTACTTGGATTATCTAAACAATTAACCGTTAGTCATTATGAAAACCTTATGGGTTAGTTCCTTTTTTTTCCTTTTGCCAGCCTTTTGGCTGAATTTCTACCCACAGAAATCCTCAGTAAAAACAATCAAAAGTGTTGAGGTAGAAATTCTTCAACGCTATATTGCGATTGATAATGTGTGCGCATGGCCCAACCTGACCCGACTAGCGGACGGGAGTATCCATGCCAGTATCTTTAACCAGCCCAGTCATGCCAGAAGAGAAGGAAGTGTGGAAGTATGGTCAAGTGATGACAATGGCCGCTTTTGGAAAAAATCAGGTGTGCCTGCACTTCATGAAGCTAATACAAACCGAATGAATGTAGCTGCCGGAACAAACCAGACAGGCGACTTGGTGGTAGTGGCTTCTGGTTGGGAGCTAAAAGATGGTGAGTCATCTGATGGGACAAAGGAGTTAGTAGCCGTTTTACGGCCCTGGGTTTCCATTTCAGGGGATGGTGGAAAGACATGGGAAATTCATAAAGAAGGTTTTCCTCCAGCAGAAAAGGAGATGACCGAATTTATTCCTTTTGGAGATGTTTTGGAAGCAGCAGATGGAAGTCTAAGGGTACTTGCCTATGCCCAATCACTTAATAAAAGTATCAACAAAGTCTCTATGTTTAGAAGTGAGGATCAGGGAAAGACATGGAGCTGGATTTCTCATCTTAGTGAAGGAGAGGGAAGCACATTATTTTCTGGGGGACACAATGAAACAGCCTTTTTTCAGACAGGTTCCGAAAGCTGGATTGCTGCTGCCAGAAGATGGAAAGCAGGTGCAGCCATGGATTTGTTTGTGAGTGAAGATGATGGCGTTTCTTGGAAATTAGAGCAGCAACTAACCGACGAAAACCAGCATCCAGGCCATATTACCGCCTTAGCCAATGGCGATTTGTTGCTCACCTATGGTAACAGAAAGGCAGGCCAATTTGGGGTAGCTGTTAAGTTTAGCAGGGATAAAGGTAAATCATGGTCTCAGGAATATATACTGGTAGATGACCTGAAAAGCAGGGATTGTGGTTATCCTTCAAGTGTGCAGTTGGAAGATGGAAGTATTTTGACAGCCTTTTATTCCGATGGGAATGAGGTTCACCAAAGGTACCATATGGGTACAGTAGTGTGGAAAAACCCTTTAAAACCATGAAGCCCTTTTCGGCAGATGAAATTTTTGGGGTTTGGGGAACCGTATTGCTCCCCATTCTAAAGGATCAGTCCATCGATTGGGAAGAATTAGCACATGCGTTGGATTTTATGATAGATGCAGGATTAAATGGGATCTACACCAATGGATCTGCAGGAGAGTTTTATAACCAAACAGAAGAGGAATTTGATCAATTAAGTGAGTTAGTAGCCTTTGCAGCAGAAGAGGCAGGAGTTCCTTTTCAGTTGGGTTGTGGCCATCCTAGTCCATTGCTTTCGCTGGAGCGTATAAAAAGAGCCAGGTCATTTGCGCCATGTGCTTTTCAGGTAATTTTACCGGACTGGATCAAAACCAATAGTAAAGAAACCCTGAATTATCTGGAAAAAATAGCCATAGCTTCGGATCCTATTGGTTTGGTGATCTACAATCCACCACATGCCAAAAATTTACTATTGCCGAAAGACTATGCTGGTATTTTAAAGGAAGGCTTACCAGTGGTTGGATGCAAAACGGCGGGAGGTGATACAAATTGGTACGCCAAAATGAACGACCTTTCCAAGCCATTTTCCTATTTTATTCCAGGTCATTTTATGGTTACCGGCATTAAGCAGGGGGCGAAAGGTTCCTATTCCAATGTAGCCTGTCTCCATCCAAAAGCAGTAGTAAGGTGGTACCAAATGATGAGAGAAGCACCGGAACAAGCCCTGCTCATTGAAAAGCAGCTATTGCTTTTTTTCGAAAAAGAAATTTTACCACTGATACTGGAGGAAGGATATTCGGATGTGGCTGTGGATAAATTCCTGGCCGCTATCGGCCAATGGTCATCGATAGGTACCCGATTGCGATGGCCATATATGGGTATTGATCCGCAAAGGAGTTTGAATAAGAGAAAACAATTAAAAAATTATATTCCGGAATTCTTCAGTGAATTAAATTAGATAATATAACCTAACATCCATTATGAAAGCTAGTTTTTTACTTTTAATAGTAATTTTCCTTCAGTTGACGCCAGGCTTTTCCAATGAATCATTAAAAGATTCTTTGGAAGTAAAAAAAATCTGGGACAAAGCCCCGCACAATGCCTTTCCTGATATGATAAGGTTTAAAGGTGAGTTTTATATTGCCCTTAGAGAGGGGAATAACCATATGCCAGATAAAAGTGGCGCCATTAGAATCTTAAAGTCAAAAAATGGAGACCAATGGCAAAGTGTTACCTTACTAGAAGAAGATGACCGAGATGTTAGAGAGGCTCGATTGTCAATTACTCCCGAAGGCCGGATAATGGTATTGACTGCCGTAGGGGTTTATGACAAAGGGTACAAGGTATTGTACCCCATGGTTTCATTTTCTGATACCAAAGGAGGTAATTTTTCTAACCTACAAAAAGCTACCATGGATATGGAACCTTCCCTTGATTGGATATGGAGCCTGACGTGGCACAAGGATGTTGGTTATGGGGTAGTGTACCAGAATAAAGTGGGAGGATGGGAAGTGCACTTGTTAAAAACTACAGATGGGATTAACTTCAAACATGTTTCACAAATACCGATTGAAGGCAATCCCAATGAATCCACCATTAGGTTTGATAAAGATGGAAAGATGTTTGTTTTGGTAAGAAGGGAGGCAGGAGATAAGATGGGTGTACTCGCTAAAAGTGACTCTCCTTATAAAAACTGGACTACCAAGAAATTAACCAAGCAACTGGGAGGACCCAATTTTCTTTTCCTGGATAAAAATACCCTTGTCATGGGAACCCGAGATTATCGAAAAACGGGTAATAAAACAGTTATTCATGTGACTGACCTTGAAGGTAATATTAGGGAAACCATGGAATTGCCAAGTGGGGGAGATACTAGCTATCCTGGGATGGTCATTTACAAAAAGAAGTTATGGTTTGTCTATTATTCCAGTCATGAAGAGAAAACCAGTATTTACCTGACTAAAATTCCGATTAAAGATCTTTATTAAATATGCCTGATTAACTAAGGAAAAGATTACAACAAATTAATAATACTTATGAAAAAACACTTGTTAATAATTGCTGTCTTGATTTTAAACAGTTTTGCAGTGAATGCTAGCAACTCTTCGGACAGCACCAGAGCGGCTGAACCAGCCACCAAGGTCAAAGATTTTATTATTTACCAGGACAATAGCTATTATGCTACCTTCCCTTCTGTTGTTAAAAAAAGCAATGGAGAATATCTTGTGGCTTTTAGAAGAGCACCTGATAGACGGATAGTTTTCAAGGAAGAAGGAAACAGTCATGTGGATCCTAACAGTTATTTGGTTAGTGTGACTTCTAAAGATGGTATTAACTGGAGCAAAGAGCCAGCGCTAATTTATGCGCATGCATTTGGTGGCTCACAAGATCCTTGTCTTTTACAGCTTAAAGACGGCACCCTGCTCTGTTCGAGCTATGGTTGGGCTGTTTTGGATGAAGAAGGCCTGGAAAATATCAAGAAGCCTAATTTTGCCAATCGTAACGGGTCTGTATTTCTGGGTGGCTACCTTGTCAAGTCTCTTGACGGGGGAGAAACCTGGAAGGGACCGATCTACCCCCCACATATCGAACCTGAAGTGAACTTTTCGCCCCTTGGAAATCCTATACCAGCTTATAACCGAGGAGCGATGTATGAAGGGAAAAGTGGCAGGATATTCTGGATTGTGGCAGCCAGTGATACGGAAGACAAACGAAAAACATCCAATTATTTATTGGTTTCAGATGATAAGGGGAATACCTGGGAACACTTAAGCACAGTAGCCTTGGACGATAAGGTGGTATTCAACGAAGCCTCCGCATATGAGACTCCAAAAGGCGATGTTATTGCCTTTATCCGTACTGCTGGATTTGATGATCAGGCCGTAATCGCCAGGTCAAAAGATGGTGGTAAAACATTTGATAAATGGGAATCTATGGGGTTTCAGGGGCATCCCCTTCAAGCTTTAAGACTTCCAGATGATCGTGTGTTTTTGGTATATGGTTACCGCCACAAGCCATACGGTATCAGAGCAAGGATTTTAAATCCTGAATGTACCGATTTCGCTACTGCTGAGGAGATTATTATTAGAGAAGATGGAGGGAATAGTGATTTAGGTTACCCATGGGCAGTAAACATGGGGGATGACCAGGTACTTGTTACCTATTACTTTAATACAGACAATACAAACAGGCATATTGCCGGTACCATCCTAAAAATAAATTAATACCCTATCCTGTCTGGCACCAGGGCTTCTGATCAGGGAGCTTTGCTGACAGATAGGTTTTACTTTTATATCAAGCCACTTCTTGAATATTGACTACTTTTCTATAATCTGAAGGGGTCATTTTTTTAAGTTTTTTAAATTGTCGGTTAAAATTGGCCAAATTATTAAACCCGCAAGAAAAGGCCACCTCTACGATATTTATATCCTCATTGGACAAAAGCCTACAAGCATGCCCAATTCTAACTGTGTTAAGGTATTCTACAAAGGTGATTCGGTATTGTTCTTTGAAGAAATTACAAAAGGTCGTCACACCCATATTGGCCATCGAAGCTATTTCTGAGAGCGTTATTTCTTGATCAAAATTAGTCAAAATATGATTTTTTATTTTGGTAAGCCGGTCAGAACCTTCTGGCTCGCTATCTATATAGCCTGGACTCGCCAACAATTGATACTCTTTGTTTCGTGAAAGGATATCAAAAATGGTAAAGAGACTTGAAAGCCGTTGAATACCATTCATATCAATCATTTCTGTCATTAAGGCGGTTATTTTTTCCTTTGTTTTTCCTGTAAACGCCATTCCTCTGCTGGCAAGCCCTAGTACATTTTTGATGTTTTCCATTTCTGGGATTTGCAAAAATTCAGTGCCTAAAAAATCTGCTTGAAACTGAATAACTATAGCTTCTGCTTCATGATCGGCCTCTCCTTTGGTAAAAATAGGGTCATTGACCCAAACATGAGGAAGATATGGGCCCATGCAAACCAGGTCTCCAGGTTCAAAATAGCCTATGTGGTCTCCCACCATTCTTCTGCCTGTGCTTTTCAATACCAAT
>Ga0208414_1003008_pt1 | contig 10532 bp, 10 predicted proteins | sample AntAceMetag02UKE_FD_184770 | JGI IMG/M metagenome (GOLD analysis project Ga0208414, IMG submission 184770) | Saline lake microbial communities from Ace Lake, Antarctica - Antarctic Ace Lake Metagenome 02UKE (SPAdes) (version 2) | ecosystem: Environmental > Aquatic > Non-marine Saline and...
GCAGCGTGCCAGGCATGACGGTGATTGGCACTGCAACTAACAAAGTGCCGCTGATGTCCTTTAAAATTGACGGGCTTCACCCCAGTGATATTGGTACCCTGCTAGATCAGCAAGGCATTGCAGTGCGCACCGGCCATCTCTGCGCCATGCCTTTGATGGAGTTTTACGAACTTCCCGGTACAGCGCGGGCTTCGTTTGCGTTCTATAATACGCTGGAAGAAGTGGAGCAGCTGTTTACTGCTCTGCAAAAAATACAACGCCTGTTTGCCTAATGGAGATGGAATCATGACAGCTCAAATATTCACTCCGACCGCTGCGGTTGCGGTTACGATGACCCCAAGCGCGGTCGAACATGTTCGCAAACAGTTGGGGAAAAAGCCCGAAGCCTTAGGCATCCGCTTGGCGATTCGAGAAAGCGGCTGCTCCGGCTTCAAGTACGAAACCAAGTGGGTGGAAGAATCCAGTAAGGAAGATCAGGTTTTTCATATCGACGGCGTAGACGTGTTTGTAAAAACCATACACTTGCCTCTAGTTAACGGAATTGAAATCGATTTTGTCACAGCGGGCGTCAACTCCACTTTTGAATTTCGCAACCCCAACGCCACTGCAGAATGCGGCTGCGGCGAAAGCTTTACAGTGACCTGATGGAGTAGAAGATGGAAGAACGGGAAGTTGTAGTGACCACACGCGAAGTGGAAGCCAGGCTGGTGCCATCAGGTACGGAAATCATGATTCCGGCGAACGCCTTCATTAGTATTACCCAGTCACTCGGTGGCACCTATACCGTAGCAGTAAACGGCAATATGGCGCGCATTGAGGGCTATGATGCCGATGCTTTAGGAAAAGAGCCGCAGGTCAGTAGCTTTGAAGCTACAGGCGACGGCTCAGTCAACGAAGATCAACTGTGGGAAGCCATGGGCAACTGCTACGATCCGGAAATCCCAGTCAGCGTGGTGGAAATGGGCCTGATTTACAACTGTAGCATCGAGAAAGATCCTGAAGTCGGCAACCACGTCAAGATTACCATGACGCTCACCGCCGCCGGTTGCGGCATGGGCCCGGTGATTGCCATGGACGTAAAAACTAAGCTAGAACACGTACCCAATGTGGACAAAGTCACCGTAGAAATAACCTTTGATCCGCTGTGGAGCAAAGACATGCTCTCTGACGAGGCCAAGCTAGAACTGGGATTGATGTAATGAACGCCAGCGCAAAAGATTTCGACAACAACCCGCTGGGTTCCAGCACCTCACTAGAAGATGTATATGACGCCTTTGAGCTTCTCGACGACTGGGAAGATCGTTACGCGTTTATTATCGACCTAGGTAAGCAGCTGCCTGCGTTTCCAGAATCTGAGCGCACAGAAGTAAACTACGTGCACGGCTGCCAGAGTCAGGTTTGGCTGATTCACCATTACGATAAAGACAGCGGCAAGCTGCTTCTGCTAATAGATTCCGACGCCATCATTGTGCGCGGGCTTGCTGCAATTATTTTAGTGGCGCTTAACAACCACACACCAACAGAATTGCTGGCGACGGATATTGATAAGCTGTTTGAACGCCTTGATCTGTTTCGCCATATCTCACCTACCCGCGGCAATGGCCTGCGCTCGATGATCAGTAAGATTCGCAATATTGCGACTGCGCAAGCGGCTTAATAACACCCCCGCACTTCCGTTTTATTTTAGACCTTGGGAACACTAACAGCTTAAGAGCAGTCTTGCTTTTGAGCTATCGATAAACTACTAATGCGCCCGAATCCTTAAGTAAAAACTACGTCCCGCAGAATGTCGCGTAGTCGGCCATAAATTCCGCCGGCGCGGGTTGTGCGTAGCGCGCAAACTCGGCACGCTCCTCAAAAGGATTGGTAAGCACCCCAAGCAATTGTTCGAACGGTTGCAGGTTGGCATCATCCGATGCCGCGTCCAATGCTTCTTCCACTAAGTGGTTTCGCGGAATGTATATAGGACTAACAGAACGCATTTTCGTCGCTGTCCCACTTGCCGGCTGCGCAGCAATTCTTTGATGCCATCGGGTCAGCCAATCGGCGAGTACCTCTTTAGAGGAAAACAGCGCTTCCAGAGATTCCGGTTTACCGTTAGCGGCATCTGCTAATCTTCGCCACGCGAGCGTGTAATCAACAGAATAGGTCTCTAATAGATTTAGCCAATCTTTCACCAGCGACTTGTCACCTTCAACATCCACACTGGGATTCTCTAATCCCAGCTTGGCTTGTGCCCCAGCTAGCCAAAGCTTTTCATAGTGAGGCATAAACTCGTTAAGAATCGCTTCCACTTTTGGGACGGCTCGCTCTGGGTCTTCTTCATCGATCAGCGGCAGCAGTGTCTCGGCGAATCTGGTCAAATTCCACTGTGCTATCGGCGGCTGATTCTTGTAGGCGTACCGCCCTTGTTGATCGATCGAACTAAAAACGGCCTCAGGGCTAAACGACTCCATGTAAGCGCAGGGTCCATAGTCAATGGTCTCACCTGAAATCGCCATGTTGTCGGTATTCATAACACCGTGGATGAAGCCAACCAGCATCCAATCAGCGACTAAAGCGGCTTGCTGCTGACATACCGCCTGCAGAAGTAAAAGATAACAGTCGGGGTCATTGCCCTTGTCGCTGCTGCTGCCTTTAATAAGCTGCGGATAGTGCCGGGCAATAGCGTAGTCGGCCAATTGACGAACCTGATCCATGCGCTGGCGCGCGGCAAAGAACTGAAACGTGCCAACGCGAATATGACTGGCAGCGACGCGAGTGAGAATCGCCCCCGGCAATGGTCGCTCGCGATACACCAGCTCGCCTGTGGCAACCGCCGCTAAAGCGCGAGTAGTCGGTATGCCAAGGCTGTGCATCGCCTCACCTATTAAATATTCGCGCAGCACAGCTGCGACCGCTGCTTTACCGTCGCCGCCTCGAGAAAAAGTCGTTGGTCCAGAGCCTTTCAATGCGATGTCGCGGCGACGGCCATTAAGGTCTTGTGCCTCACCCAACAGCAAGCCCCGTCCGTCACCCAGTTGCGGAGAGAATCCGCCAAACTGATGCCCAGCGTAGGCCTGCGCCAGCGGGCGAGAGCCAGCCAGCAGTGTCTGTCCAGCGAAGATTTGCGCCAAGTCTTGTGATGGCAGGCCCTCGATACCTAGGCCAAGTTCTGTGGCGAGAGATACGTTAAATTGCAGCAGGTCCGGCTCATGCACGGCCATTGGATCACTCTCAACGTAAAAGTCTGGCAATTCCTCAGCGTAACTGTTGCTGAAATGAAATGGAGCGATTGGTTCTTGCATTGCTTGTTCCTCAAAACGGCCAAGACAGCTTGCGGCCACCGGTGATATTAGTCAAAAATTTGCGCTGCGGGCTGTACACAGTGACTGAAATGCAAAAACACAGCTTGATCGGACGTGTGCTGCATGTCAATTCGTTCACCTTGAAGTATGAGCGTTTGACCATTAGTCCACAACTCGTTGGCAACATCTGCCCCGCGCATATTATGTCCCGACGTTGTTGCACCTCAGGCAAATAGTTGACGGCGATGTCCCGCTTGGGCGACCAGTATTCTTGATGCCTAATAAACAAGTTAGAGAATCGATGGCGCTCAAACAGTTTTGTTTTTGATGCTAGGTTTCTGCCAGGTCCCGAGTTTATTATCTGTCACGCCCTATAATAAAAATATTGACGCCACCACCGTCCAAGACACTGAAGGTGAGATCCTCGCGTAGAATCGCGGTGCAGAGCGATTATGGTATTACGATGGCCTCAAATAGACGTCTATGAAAATAGCTTGGATCGTGGCACGCGAAGAAAAGGCACACATCATTGACCTAATGCGCCGTCTGCTGGCCCGCCAGGCGTTGATACTTATTGCCCCAACTGCAAGTCCAACTTGAACCTACTCACATCACAAGCAGCAAAATAGAAAAGTGTTAAAACACGGCGCCTTTTTTACCCCGCCCTTAACCTTTATCGCCCTAAGTTCTCTTGAACCACGGCCTGTCTTTCCGAAGGAAAATTATAAGCAAATTTCAACCGAGTTGATTAGCCACTATTCTCGTGATGTTGGGACATCAGGAAGTATTGATATAAAATCCATAAAAAGAGGTTTCTTCAGGAACAGACTGCTGCTTCTACTGATGTTTACTCGCCTGACTTCTCCTCTTAGTGCACAACAGTCAGAGATTGACTCAAACAAAAAGGCCGCAATTGAAGAGCAAATGCGGGTCACCGGCGCGCTGAAAATTAGCGAACAATTCCGACAAGCCATGAACGAACAGATGACTCTGATACTGCAGCAATCTCGCCCCGACATACAGCAACAGGCATTTGTTATCGTCGGCGAAGAAGTTCAGTTGGTAATGAGTGAGAAAATGGCCAGTGGGGCTATTGAAAACCTTTTTTTCCCCTTTATGACAAATATTTTTCACTTGAAGAAATTCAAGAACTCCTCAACTTTTATAAAACCGAAATAGGAAAAAAAACTATCGAAGTTCTGCCCCTGCTTACCCAAGAATCTTTGCAAGCGGGGCAAGTTTGGGGAGCAGCCCTGGCGCCGAAAATTGCGCAGAGGATACGAACACGCTTAGTCAAAGAAGGAATAAAAATAAACTAGCCTTTTTATAGAATATAAGGTTTTTAATAGCCGGAGAAAATTCTACAGTTAAAAAACCTCTTGTTGTAAGGAATTCTTGCTGGCATTAAAAACTTAAAAGGTTGACCAAAAAAAATGCAAAACTACGCTCAATCTATTAGGTTTCTAATGCCTGCTTATGATTAGTCAAATTCCTGGCTGGTAGCACGGTATATTTATTACCTTTTCTGAGCAGAGCGGCGCCTCTCGCTTAAACCCGAAGCTAAACAATTTTTCGTGTCGCGAATCTTCGTCCGACTTTGCTTTTTTTCTAGAGATCTAGCTTTGTCAAAAGCGCGCATCAAATTGGGGCAAACTTATCGTGCCCCCCATTTTATTTACTCCAGCAGTCTTATGGCGCCTATGTAGTCGTGAATTCACGGTCCCGCAGATTCTAACGCTGGCTAACAGAAAATACGCTTAAGCTAACTTAACTAAGTAATTAGTTTGGGTTAACATAGCGCACTTTTTTTAACCGGCGAAAACACTATGAGCAAACCAATTATTGCGGCAGTAAGTCCTAAGGTAGTAAATTTAGAAATCGACAAAAAATACTTTTACTGCGCATGTGGAAGATCTGCTAACCATACTTTTTGCGATGGCTCACACAAAGGCACTGAGATCTCGCCAATCGGATTTATTGCCGAACAAGCAAGTCGTGCAATATGCATGTGCAGACAATCTAAAAACGCGCCTTACTGCGACGGCAGCCATAATAAATTTACCGCCGATCAAATTGGTACTGAAGGCTAAAGCCCTTTGGTTAGTAAGCCAAAATAGGTTACTAAATGTTTATGAAACTAAGCGCCTGCGGAACTAAACGCCTATGAAGTTAAGCGCCTTTAAAATCTAGGCGACAGTAATAGGGGTTAATAGCTTACACATATTTTGACTGTTTAATGCTATTAGCTCCAATTAATATCAACTCCCTGCTCAAAGTTTTATACCTATTTTCAGCTGCTTAAACCCTTTTTGTTGAGTGGATTTCTGCTGCGCGACTCGTAAGCCTTCAATAGTGTGATCACTGAACAATGGAACTCCAGCAGACAGAGTGATTGGCATCTCGCTGATAAAAAGATGCGTTAGTAGGCCCGCATCTAGAAAAGCCGACGCGAGCTTGCCGCCGCCCACCAACCATAAATGGGTTAAACCTTGCTGCCTAGCCTCCTCGATAACCCGCTGCGGTGACTTTGAAATATTGAGACTGGCACCCGGCAACGCCTTTAACGTATGGTTAGTGCACACCCACGTGGGCTTCTCTTCATAGGGCCAAGCGCCATAGCCGAAAATAAAATCATAGGTCCCCCTACCCATAACGAGACCATCAACACTCGCGAAAAAGTCCTCATAACCGGCGCCGGAATAGTCTATGTCTAGATCATCAAGCCAGGAGACATCGCCATCCTGGCGAGCGATAAAGCCGTCAGAACTCATAGCTGCGTAGTAGGTCACTTTCATAATTTATTACCTACAATAAGGAAAATAAAGGGGTCGGAGGCATTTAAATTTAAATGCCTCCGACCCTTTTATTTCTTTTATTTCAGAAGGTTTCTCGGCTATTTATCGCTGGACCTGTTGCCGAAACTTTTAACGAGACTATCACTAAACCTATCGCAAACCGAAATGAGGGCGCTATTTTTAAAACATTGCTCCCTCATTGTCCAACTAGCATGGCGCGTTGAAATGCTCCGATAGTTAGAAAGACATTCCAACGCTAAGTTTGTAGAAGTCACCTGATGATGAATCTTCTTCATCCACGCCGGCTGTAAATCGTGCAAAAAATCCTTTTGCCAGAGAAAACTGTACATACGCTCCAATCCACTCATATGCCGTACCCGTATCCCCGCCAATGTAGGTGTCACGAGTATTGTCGAGCACTTCGTAATGAACTCCGGCAGAGACATAATTGTTGATCTTGTAGCCGGCGTTTCCCCAATAGTGAAGGAAATCTAACGCGGCATTATCATTGCGATTGGTAGCGGCCAAGTACATCCCGCTGTACCACTCGGCCTCCCATTTATCGCCCGAGTAATTAACGGTCAAGCTTGGCACAATACCATCTAAAAAGTTGGCGCCAGTCACATTTCCTGCGGAGTCAAGATCGCCCCCAGATAAAAGCGCACCGGCCGTAACACCAACCTGAGGCTTAATATTTAGCTTATCGTCCATGTAACTTAAATTGACGCCGGCTCCAAATTCAGTCCAAAGGTCATCACCTGAGTTGCCACCAAGACCAAAAGATGGCCTGGTCCATTGAATACCATAAAATGAAAAATCCACATTGTCTGAGACTTCGATCAGTCCATTAAACGAGGGGTAAAAGCCAAAAAACGCATCCTGATTTAACACTACCGTAAAAGATGTCTCACGCTCATCGTCCTGAGCCAAGGCAGCGCTTTGAATACTTAGCGCGGCAATGCCTGCGCACAGAAGAGCTACTCTCTTCGTTTTTTTGAAGTTTATTCTAATCATATTTATCGCTCCTGAATTTCTACAAGTTGACTGTATATGGGTTCTTAATTGGCTCACTACGGGGTGAGTTATCTAGCTGTTGGCAATTTTCGTACCCATTTAAAAACCGTAATATACCGTTCGTTTAATTAGTGCGGTAAAACAGAACGAACCATTCTGTATTCCTATAAATTTTTTGTAAAAAAACTTGTTCTGGGCGTTTTTGAAATAAACGTCGATGTGTTTTCTCAATTTTTTCTTACTATAAGTTTTGACTGAAATCGCTAGTAAATATTTTCGATCAATTCGAATCAGTAAATTTGTGTAAAAATTCTTCATCATGAATTGTCAATAAACTAAAATCGAAACGCGAAGAGCCATAAACCGACTTGATTTAAGGCTGCCCGCGCAAAAGCGCACAATTTGAGTTCGCGCGCACTTTTTTAGGACGCGCCATTGCTCTAATTATGGTCAAACTAGATCAGGTTGAAGTAGCTGCGATTGGTGAAACGCAGTGGACTAGAACTCACTCCAAAATTTGCGCCAAATTTTAGACTTACAAGACCACGACAAGCGGGCGCCTGAGGGAGAGGGTGGAGAGGGTGGAGAGGGTGGAGAGGGTGGAGAGAGTGGAGAGGGTGGAGAGGGTGGAGAGGGTGGAGAGGGTGGAGAGGGTGGAGAGGGTGGAGAGGGTGGAGAATAAGAAAAGAGAGAGCACAAAAACATAGCCAAAGGCTAAATCATCTTAGGGCCCGATGTTCAGATAGCCCCTCCTTGTGCCATGTCTATTCAATTAGAATATTTAACGCAGTGCTCACCAAAACCACCGGCGGTAGTTAGAAGTTTTGAAATACTATTCTATCATTGCGGCCGGTCGCTCTTGCTGCAACCCATTTACCAAAGGGAACCGAAAACTCTTTCTCATTCCCAGGCAGGCATGGAGTAACGATGCCTCCTACTTCCTCTAACTCTGCCAATTGATGAAACTCATCGCGCATTCGAATGGCTCGTTACAGCTTTATCAGGTTCGTAAGATCAAGCCGTCTGCACTCGTGACGCATTAGTGGCCACGCTCATAAGCTATTACCGAGAATTACAATATCTAAAATCTGAGTTCGGTTTGAGTTTGAGTTTGAGTTTGAGTTTGAGTTTGAGTTTGAGTTTGAGTTTGAGTTTGAGTTTGAGTTTGACAGGCTTTTTCTGTAACTGACAACCGCCTCGAAACCTTTTCAGGCATGGGCTGCAATAGTGTGGGAGTGATTACTGATTCTCTTACACCCTGCTCTCCGGCATCTACTCGACTGGCGTATCTTGCCGGCGGAGATCCGGGGTTAGCTGTTTTCAGTTACTAGACGAATAAAGAAGTCCCGAATAAAGTCTGCACCCTACTCTTTAGTCTGCGAAGCATACATGGCAGCAGCTAGCCCAGCACCTCTAGGGTCGCCTAACAAACCTGACTCCATCCGATTCATCACATACGAAAAACAAAGCCCTGCGTCTTGGTCAATCACTACTGAGGAGCCGCCCCAGCCGCCCCAGTAACAGGTATTTTTATTTGGGCTAATGGGCACTTTGCCATTATTTAGTCCGTAACCCATGCCAAAAACAATGGGCACCCCTAATACTAAATCCCGTCCTTTAGACTGTTGTTCGAATATCCGTTTTGTGCCGGCTTCAGACAGCAGCGTTTTACCAAACGCGACTCCGCCATTGGCCATTGCGGTTTGAGCTCTAACAATACTGCGTGCATTGCCCTGCCCATTGGCTGCCGGTATCTCAGCGGCGCGCCACTGCCTTTTCTGTGGCAAGGTGGCATCAACAGGTGGATTGGCAAAAGTGCGTCCTGCAATACTGTCAGAAGGAGCAGAGGTTGCCGGTGGAGCAGGAATTAGATTGCTAATTCTCGCGTCGAGCTCTTGCCCAGCACCGATATGAAAATCGGCCCCTACAACTTCTGCAATTTCTGTGCGGAAAAAATTTCCGATCGACTGCCCTGTTACCCGCCGAATAATTTCACCGATAAGGTGACCCTGTGTTAACGCGTGATAGCCAGATTGAGTGCCTGGCTCCCACCACGGCGCCTGCCGCGCCAATGCCGACGTCATCCATTCCCAATCATAAAGTGCATCACCTATAACAGGTTCTTCCATGCCAGACAGGCCAGAGGTGTGGCTTAAAAAATACCGTACTTCAATGTCTTTTTTTCCGTTCTGGGAAAACTCCGGCCAGTATTTTGCAGCTGGGGCGTGCAGGTCAACTTCTCCCCTGTCAGCAAGCAGCAGTAATGACATGGCGGCCATTGTCTTCGTACTCGACCATACATTTACAAGGGTATCTTCCTGCCATGGTCGAGTGCGGTCAGCGTCTAAATGGCCTCCCCAAAGGTCGACAACAAATTCCCCTTTAAGAGTGATTGCCACCGATGCGCCGATCTCATCGTGTTCAAGGAAGTTCTTTTCAAATGCTTTTTTAACAGGCTCAAAGCGTGGGTCACAAAAGCCTTGGATTGGGACTGTCATTTTTGCTCCAGAAAGTAGTAAGTCACTTTAATAATCTATTATCTAAAAATACAACGCCTAAAGTTCACGCTTCTCTTTATTCTCTTTGAATTTAAATGCCTCCGACCCCTTTATTCTTTGAATTTAAATGCCTCCGACCCCTTTATTCTCTTATCTAAAATTACGACGCCTAAAGTCCAAGCTCCTCTTTGAGCTTGGCGATCTTGTCTTTTTTCTCAGTGGCTGATAGCTGCCTTGAGACTTTCTTTGGGATAGGTGTTGGATGTTTGATGGTAAGCTCTTCGCCATGCAGAACCCGCTTGCAAAGAAGTTCGTAGTGGTAGGTGAACAATGGCAATGCTGTTGCCTCGGACTGATTGGCGAGCACAAACCAGCCAGATGATTTTCCAGCCAGATAGACCGCTTCATGACTCCACGAAAAATCAACTTTTGGTGAAGACGCGCGACAGGCCTCGAGATAGGCTTGATGAGTCGAGGGCAAGCCAAACAGATCCAAGCCTTCTTCGCAGGCGCGGATGAACGCGGCAATAGACGGTAAGAATTCTTGAGTGCTGATAACGCGTTTGGCCGCATGCACAATTTGCTGTGGTGAATAATCTTCTAAGCTGCTGAGCCAGTATTTTTTTGCAATCACCAAGCTCGCTGGCGCGGCGAAGGCTTTGTGAAATTGGTTGTGGTAGGCGAATTCAAATTCCCCGAACACTTTGCTAATGGCGCCTACGTGGTCGAGCTTAGCTTGGTTATTATAGTCTGGCCCCGGCTCGCGGATTTTTTCTGAGTGCGCCCTGTGCATGGACCTGCCCGCCGCGTGTCCCTCTACAGGTAAGTTAGTCTGCCCAGCTTCTGTCTGCGATTTTTTGGAACTTTTCTTTAATTCTTTGTTGGCTCGATCCAGCAAAGGATTGATTTTCTCCATAGGACTCTTCTGTTGATTGATT
>Ga0208414_1003028_pt1 | contig 10495 bp, 15 predicted proteins | sample AntAceMetag02UKE_FD_184770 | JGI IMG/M metagenome (GOLD analysis project Ga0208414, IMG submission 184770) | Saline lake microbial communities from Ace Lake, Antarctica - Antarctic Ace Lake Metagenome 02UKE (SPAdes) (version 2) | ecosystem: Environmental > Aquatic > Non-marine Saline and...
TCTGCTGGAAACCCCACACGTATGGGGGGCCAAGGTACTGCATGGAATACAGCGCTGCATCTGTAAACACCAGTATTTCTTGACGCTGAGGCTTAATAGCCACAATCTCGGAGCCAGAAGACAGCGTAAAACTACCCGCTTGGTTAGTGATGGCTGGAGCCCACGTAGAGTAGTCTTCTTGGTCTGACCAACGCACCAGCAGGGGGTTAATTTCCGTCTCACCATAATCGTTACACCCGAAGGCAATAACAAAGCGTGACGAGTCTGATACGTGAACAATGTTGCACGCGCTTGGGCAGCTAGAATCCGTGGTCCAGTAGGCTATGCTGTCTTGCGTATTTGTGTTGGTGCTCGACAATTCCTGCGCCCGAAACACGGCGCTCGCGGACACGGCGGGAACCCACAGATAAAGAGCGCCGCCCCGATCATTGGCGAGGAGGTACTCTCCATAGTTAATTTGGCTCCATAGACGTAAATCAACTCCCACCCCAGTAGCTGCGGACTCTCCCCACCCAGTACTAGCGAACCCGGTAGTTACCCCGCTCCAACCGCCCGCACCCCATCCAGCGGCTGTTGTAAAAATAGCGGAGCCTGTATTTATTTGGTAGGCAATATCGCACGCCCCAGTGGTTCCGCTAGACGTAGCGGGGGTAGCCACTTCAATGGAGAGCGTGTTTGGGTCTATGTACTCGACGCGAAACTCGGTATTTAGGTCCGCAGCAGGAATTCCATTGACCGCCCCACTCACGCCGGAGATTACAATAAAGTCGCCGGTCTGTGCGCCGTGCGCGGTGTCGTTTACTACAACTGTAGTTGAGGTGTCCGTAGTGGTAAACGCGTTTGACGCAATAGTAGATGTAGTGCGTAGCGGCGTAATATCGACAACATCACCGTTCGTGGAGTCTTGTATATAGAGCTTTAGTTCTGTGCCAAGTGATAAGTAGTTGCGCCCTTTTAGGGAGACCCAGTTCCACATGGAGCGGCAGACGCCCCAGAACGACCCACTCGGCGGCGGCAGTGCTGAAGTGTTTGCCCCAGTGTCAACAGCCCAACCGCCAATTTTCTCGGGGAAGCCAGAACGGAAACGCACTTTGTCGCACTCATACCAGCCGCCCTCATTGGCTAGGGTAGTATTGTCTCGGCTGACCCCGGGGCGAAATTTAAGCGCTTGTAGTGGCATATAGGTCTCTTAAGCAACGAGTCCGGGTAAGTATACAGTTTTACCGTCTTTTTTAGTAGCTGTAAGCACCTGCTTCTTGTTGTCCGCGAGGGTGTAGCTGACATGCACCCAGCCTGAATCGGGGACGCCGGGGGTATAGAACTCCAAAATAACTTGACGAAAGATTAGGTTATCCACGATCCACTGGGCAAGCTCAGCGTTGGCCACACCGGGAATCTCTATATCTGCAGCCATACCACGGCAATGATCCGAAGTCTTGGAGCCGCCTACTTTAGTGTTTACCTCAACACTGCGAAAGCCTGAATTGACTTTAACGGGCATACCAAACCGCTCCCGCACAGGCTGTAACACGCATTCACACAGGATGGTCAGGTTCTCTAGCTGGTCGGCATCGGGGGTATTGTCGATGTCATGGCGTAGGGCGGTTTCGCTTTTGGTCATCTCCGCAAGAGAGAAGTTGGCGGTTAGTTTCATATAAACTCTTCTTTAGGTATCTGTACGCATGTAAGCTCAAAAGCGTCAACGCTTAAGTCTGTGGCTAGTTTGTGTCTGACCGCGTAATTTCTCTGTTCACATTGGCTGGCGGTTGCCGTTAAAGTGCCGTTAGCAAACCCGCAGGCACCATTAGTAAAACAAATAAACGCAACAGGTATCCAGAAAGACATATCGTACTCCCAAACTATTTTACAACGGACCTCAACTGGTCACCTTTATCTTTACTCCCCATGCTGCTACCGAAATAGTAGCTCAGGATTTGCGTCACCGCAGCAGACAAGACGCCGAGGATGTAGATCAGGATGTCTTTGGCCTCGGGTTTGACTTCCACAAAGATGAGCACCGCGAACAGCAGAAACGATAAACCCACAACGCCTAGCGCCAAAGCTGGGGTCACAATCTTGTTAAGGAGCGGCGCGTTTGCGCTGGAAGCAATAGCCATCTCGCGCTCACGAGCGCTGTTTTTATCGGCAAGAATCGCTTTGAACTTGTCGTGCTCAAGCTGTTTTATTTTTGCCTCCGCCTCGGGGTCTTTGTTAATTGCCTGCATTACAGCATCTACTTCGTCTTTGACGCCAAGCTGTTTAGAAAGCGCACTAACTGCCATGCCAGCCAGAGGACCACCAAGTACAGTAGCAATACCGGGCGCGAAGCCTTTAACCATTGAAATAAGTTCATCCATTTCCGCCCCTTGTATATATAGCCCACACCAATACGGCAATAACAATCACGCCAGACAAAACAGACACCGCTATCAAAATACCGTTAACCCAAGCCCAAATCTGTTCTTTGCGCTTGTATCTAGCTCGTGCTTCAGCCTTGACCGCTGCATCTCGTTTTCGCTTTGCATCAGCCTGAAACTGTAACCAATCGTCCCACAACCCCGCCCGCCCGCAGTAGATCATTATCTCTTGCAGCTCTTGTTCGTTCCGTTTGATAGCCTCTAGTGCAAAGAACGCTTCTGAATCAGAGCCGCTTGCGTTGGCCTTCTTGGAAATCTCTGACTTGGAGTCAAAGAACTTAAAGATGTGCTGGCCTGCCGACATGATGTCGCCACCGTTGGCAATGGTTTCTTTTATGACAGCAAAGGCTGCGTTGGCAGCAGCAAGCTCTAGCAGCATTACCTAAAGTGGCTCAAAGCCCAAGTAAGGCCACCACCCAGCATAGATGCGATTGTCATGCCCATCCAAAAACCGCCCCTGCCTTTATTTGCCAAGGCAAGTAGCTCTTTAATGTCCGTGTCCATCGACTCGACTTTAGTTGTCAAGTTCTCAACTTGAGCAATCAAACGGCCATATTGAATCGGGTCTATGTTTTCCATTTAAATATTGTCTCCGCTAATCTGCGCGTCTGTTAGTTGAACTTCGTTTGTCATTTTTAAGCCGATATTTTATACCGAATTAGTTATTTGGGCCGCGGACGATTGCTTTGCTCCTTATTACGCAGGAGCCAGCACCCATGCAGTTGTGTCTTCGTCCCAGACGTAATTTTCACCGTCATCAGGGTAAGCAACTGGTGCGCCCCACAAGCAGGTGCCCTCATTAAGAACCCAGCTTGCAAACGGTTTAGGTGGGATAAATGCGTCAAGGGCAGAATCGTAAGTGTACCCAACCCCTGCGTAGTTTTTGCGTAGAGGAGTACCACCTAGTGTGTGAACACCGCCATGTGTGTTGTAGCTGGTCTGAATCCACTGACCGGGGCTTGTATCTACGAATGTGTCAAAGAACTCAGGCTCCGCAACAATCACTTGTCCTACGATACCGTCTTTTACTTTTGCAAAATGTGACATGTGTGCCTTTTACGAAGTTGTAAATGTTCCAGAGGACGTAAAACTGTGATATGTGTAACCGCCTGCGCTAGTGATAACACCACCAGTGGCCGCTGTTCCACCTGAATACCGTATTACCACAATCCCAGAACCGCCTCGTCCATTAGTAGTTCCCAAACGACCTCCGCCGCCGCCACCACCAGTGTTTACACTGCCTGACTGCGCGGCATTACTACGGTTGCCTGCGCGGCCACCACCACCAAGACCTCCGGGTGTTAACCCAGCGCCACCTGTGTTGTTATTACATCCGCTACCGCCACCACCATAGTAAGCGCCATTTAACCATTGAAGACCGTTGCCACCGTTTTCATAAGCAACCCCAGCCTGAGATGCACCTCCACCGCCACCAGAGTTTCCATCGTTACCAATACCCCCGTTATACCCTTGTCCAGAAATACCATTTCCCACTGCTCGTCCGAATGTTGAACCGCCACCAGAACCGCCGCTACCACCGTAGCCGTTAGCAGCAGCGTTACTTGCATAGTAGCCACCATAACCACCGCCAGTAGAAACCAGTCCATTGAATGAACTGTTTGCTCCATTGATTCTTCTGGATGACCCTCCAGCGCCAATAACAATACTAAACCCAGTTGCCTTGGCTAAGTCTGCCGAGGCTGTTCTATAGCCGCCAGCACCACCACCTGCTCCAGAGTCCGTACCCCCTGAGCCTCCACCGGCGACTATTAAATACTCTACTGCAAGTGTATTGGCCTTTCCGTAACCCTGTGATAGAGAAATCTGACCACTGGCAACACCAAACAATGTGCGTGTAGTAGAGTCGTTCAAACTTCTCGTAGATGTAGACCCCGCCCCTAGCTCTACGCTTACTTGGCTAAGGGATATGGCCCCTGATGCTGGTAACGCCATGTTAGTTCCTTATGGTGTGCCGTAGGCGGTTACGTTAGCTAGTGAGGTAAAGTTGCCGCTTGAATCGATGGACGCGATATTTGTTGCCCCATATTTAAAGTACAACTTACCCCCAGACTCTACAACGGAAAATGCGGCTGTGACTAGATTCGTTGCATTTGTAGCACTTGTCGCACTTGTCGCACTTGTGGCCGTAGCAGCGTTGCCACTGATGGCAATTGCCCATGTACCTGAAGCCCCGGTACCCGTAGGAGAGGGAACATCCGCGCCAATAGTAAGCCCGAGGTTTGTACGTGCGTTGCTAGCGGAAGATGCTCCTGTACCGCCATCAGCTATAGCTAAATCTGTTGCCAGCGTTAACGAGGAAAGGTGGTTATTCTGGAAAGCGAAGGCGCTCCCATTAGTCCAAACCGTTACTGTTTTACCTGTTGGGATTGCGACCCCGGCGCCTGCAGCAGTGGTGTTGCCAAGTACTGTGGAGTTGTAAATCGTTGCGGTATAGGCGCTAGCGTTATAGACGGTGTACGTCTTCTCAGTCGGGGGAGCGTAGACCGCGAAGTTTGCCCCGGTAGTGGTTGTCAACGCTAAAACTGCGTTTCGTGCTTGGTCGGCTGTGCCGTTGCTTGCTGTGAGGGCTTGGTTGGCGGCCACTACTGATACCGCAACATACCCAGAAATACCATCTTCAATCAGTGTGCCGAGGTTGGTGTTCGTGGTCGTGCCCCAGCTACCGGACTGGTCGCCCGTGCCGATTAGCTCAATACGTAAATTGGGTGAATAAGTACTGCTCATTTAGTTGCCTTATGTTGATATGGCGGTCCAGTTTGGCGTCTGCGACGTGTTCACCAATCCCCAGACGTTAGTGTAACCAATATAGCCTTCGGCGGAAACCCCTGTTAGGTAGACGTTTGCCTTGCTAATAGTAGCGACTGTTCCCAGCGCCGTTGTTCCCAGCACGTTGGTCGGGTATATTTCCGCCGTCCCACGTATAACTGAGGTGCCTAGTGCTGTAGTACTCCCAATCCCAGTAACAGAGATGATGTTGTTAGTTATTAACGATATGGTCCCAAGCTCCGCAAGGGCTTCTTCGCCCACTACGTATGCCTGAGCTTTAGCCTCTACGCTAACCGTACCTAGTGCGGATGTACCGACAACTCCAACAGCGGATAGGATGTTATTCGTGACAAGCGAGACCGACCCAAGCAACGCTGATGCCGGAGTTCCCGTAAGCGTCAGGTTTGCCGCCGCGTATATAGAAACAGTACCAACTGCACCCGTACCAACAACCCCTGTTTGCGCAAGAATTTGATCTGTAACAACCGTAATAGCACCCAGTTCAGCCGACGCCTCAACGCCGGTAACTTCTACCAGCTCGTTAGGAGACTGTAGCTGCGACGACGCAAACGGAGCGTAACCAAATGGGTACTGGGCAAACGCCATTACTCGCCTTTCAGTGCTTTAATTTCTGCGCGGAGCTCTTTAATGCCTTGAATTAACAGGGGCACAAGGCGCTCGTAGCGTACGGTCAGGTACCTATCGTCAATTGGTGCTGGAGCAACTACTTCAGGCATGACCGCTTGGACCGACTGCGCGGAGACACCCACCTCACGAACAACGGTGTAGCCTAAGTCCTGCGCAGTTTGGTTTGCCTCGTAGTAGAAACCCGCCAACGTGTCGATCTTGTCTAGCGCGTTGTCTATATCACCTAATTTTGTCTTTAGGCGGTCATCAGAATAGTACGCAGTAACGTTATTGGTTGCACGAATCTCGCCAGCAGTGCCGGAGGCCGCAGTGCCAACACCCAAAGAGGCAAGCTGGGTGTTTACGTTAGTCGCCGCAGCCGTAATCGTAATGTTGGCGGAACCATTAAACGACACGCCGTTGATGGTGCGAGCGGTCTGTAAAGTGGTCGCTGTGGCCGCGTTACCCGTGGTGTTCTGGTTACCCGCGCTGTTTACGCCGGGCAGGTTGATGTTAGCGGAGCCGTTGAAGGACACACCCCCAATTGTGCGAGCCGTTTGCAACGTGGTCGCTGTGGCCGCGTTACCCGTGGTGTTCTGGTTCCATGTCGGCACAGTTCCCGTTAAGCCGCTGTAGGCTACGTTGGTGGCTGTAGCTGCGTTGCCGCTAGTGTTCTGGTTACCCGCGCTGTTGACGCCGGGCAGGTTGATGTTGGCCGAACCGTTGAAGGACACACCCCCAATTGTCCGGGCCGTTTGCAGTGTGGCCGCAGTGGAGGCATTACCCGTCAGCGCAGCGGTAACCGTACCCGCCGAGAAGTTACCAGACCCGTCACGCGCAACAATGGCCGAAGCTGTGTTGGCGCTAGTAGCGTTGGACGTTACCGTAAACGAGGACGCGCCTGCTTGGTCTGCAGTAAACGAAGCTGAGCCAGACAAGCCTGTACCCGACACCGCCATTGTAAGCGTGCCGTTATTAGGAGAAGGAACAGCAGCCCAAGACACGACGGAGCCATTGGTTGTTAAGTAGTTACCACTATTACCAGTCTGGCTTGGAGTCAACGCGTTGATCGCGCCAGAGGCTGTAGTCTGTCCGGTACCACCGTTAGCTACTGGGAGCACGCCGGAGACATGCGTAGTAAGTGCGACTTTTCCGTACTGAGGTTCTACCCCAACACCGCCGGAGAGCAAAACGTTGCCAGCGGCAATATCCGCGAGCTTACCTATCGTCGTTGTACCAGTCGCGTAAACAATGTCGCCAACTGTGTAGCTAGAAAGCCCAGTACCGCCGTAAGCAGCGCCAATAACGCTAGCGTTCCAAGTACCGGCAGTAAGAGTACCAACGCCAGTAATTCCAGTGTAAGAACCAGAAACCCGAGCCGAAGGTAAGGTGCCTGAAGAAATGTTGGACGCATTTGTGGTGTCAGTAGTTGCGGAAGCGGCCAGAGCCGTCCACGTAGGCGCGGCAGAGGCGGAGCCCGTACCCGTCTGGGTCAGGTATTTAACCGTTGTAGTAGTGTTACCGGCAAGTTGAGCCAGTGTCGTAGTGCCAGACGCGTAGAGAATTTCACCCGCCGTAAAGCTGGAGATGCCCGTACCGCCGTTAGTCTCGTCGATTGTGCCTGTAAGCGAAATAACCTGCCCGGCGACATTAATGTTCCCCGTGCCCGTATATTGGGGCGTAGCGGAGAACAGAGAGAACGTGATGGCTGTCGTACCAAAGGTAATCTCGCCAACGACCGTACAGACGTACGCCTGACCAGCATCCGTATCCCCCAGTCTAATGAAGAACGCGTCTCCTCGACTCAAGGCAGTGGGAGAAGAAGGAGCGTATGAATTCGTATCTGCGGAGCGCGTCAGTATCCAGTTGGTTGACGCTGAGCCTTTGTCAGTAACAACATACACGCCGTTCTGCGCCCCGGCTGTCTGCTCGGAAACGAGAATTCGGTCGTCGTTGTCTACGGCTACGCCGTCAACCGTTAGTGCCGCTTGCGTTGTGTTGTTGGTGAGCGTTGCGCCTACACCCGAGGTGCCATTATCGTAGGTAGAGGCCAAATTGCCCGCAGTTCCCAGACGAACAGAGTCGTGGTAGAGCAGCGCTGCAGCGACGGAGTTATCAACGTAGCCTTTAGTGGCGACATCCAGATCGGCGGTTGGTTCGGCACCGACAGTGAGTTTACCTTCAATTGTTACGTTGCCTGAGTTGTCCTCAAAGACCGCTGCCTCGGCTGGGTACGTGATGAAGACTTCTTTGGCACCAGCGCTAAAGCTGATAGAGGAGCCCGTACTAGATGAATAAAGCGTGTCTCGCGTTAACGTGCCCGCGCTGTACGTGCCAAAGCCCACTTCCCACTCGGTCTCAACGCCGGGAGAAGTGTTGTGAATAGCGTAAAAAAGCGTTGAGCCGTCCGAAACAGCGGCAGAGAACGTTTGAAAACCTACGTACGCACCGGTAAGCGTAATGGTCCCAGTACCGGTCGTGGTACTGGATTCCCGAACCCGGTCTTTGACTACTAGGGCCATTTTGCCCTCCTATTAAGCGATACGAATAATGGCGCTTGCAGCGTCGGCAGTGGGGAAGTTGATTGTGAAATCGCCCGCCGTGGAAGTTTTATCCGCCCCAAAATCTAGAACGGCAACCGCTTTATTCGCGTTGGTACTGTTATAGATTAACGCGCCGCGAGCAGTGATGCTGGCGGTAGACCAAGTGGTGTTTGCGTAGCTGATATACGCAGTAGTGCCGGAACTTGTTGGAGTTGTAGATACCGTCAGTGCGTTTCCGCCTGCCGTGTAGCCCGCGCCAGTAGTTTCGTTAGTTGTTGCATACGCAGTGGTAGACGCATCCAATGTAGCAGCCGAAGTAAACAACGCGATGTAAAAAGTGTCTGCGCCAAAGTCATGCTCTCCGTCGAGTAAGTCGACTTTAAAACTTGTGCACATTGCTTGAGTGATAGCCATTTTTAGCTCCTGTCAAAAATTTAAATTACGGGTATCCGTACTTGTCCTGAGCGATAAGAGTCTTGACGTTCAAGCCCATCCCCAAGCCGTTTAGCAAGTTGTAATGCCTCATTGTACTTGGTGTTGTACAGTGCTAGCAAGTCCGCCTCACCCTTCATGAATGTGTATGCCTCTACAAGCGAGCCGTAAAGAAGTACCGTATCAAAATTGTCGCCCAACCATGACGTCTCAGAATCCACAATCGATTGTGGGTAGTAGAAATAATGCATCTCTACCTCGTAGTTGGTATCTGGAGTCGGGCCCAGAATAAAAGTCAACTCGTTGGCGTCACCTGACTGCGGGCCAAAGATGGCGTAGTACTTGGGTATCCCCGTAGAAGTGGGGTTGGGGTACGCCTGACGGATAAAGTTTGTGTCTTTATTGATCAGGTACTCGTAGTTGCCGCTTCCGTCAATCACCGCCAACGAGTGGTTAGCGAGGAAGTCCGTGGGGCACTCAAGGTACTGGTTCCCAATAGTAGCCGTACCCGTAACGTTTTTACGCAGCGAGGGGAACTGAATAAAGTTGTAAATCCGCTGCTCTGCCTGTTTCACAAACGTAGAGATGTTTGCTACAAACGACGACTCGTAGTTCTCCGTGTAATCCTGAATGGCGGCTGACAACTCTGAATAGTTCATTACATTACCCCACCACTAGCCCAAGGGACAGATGTGGCCCAAATCTTAACGCTTTGCTTAGGGGCCCAGTCTTCACCGCAGTTTGTGCAGGTGCCTGAAGCCTTCTCAGCTTGGCTAACGGGGTCTTGGCAGTGTGAACACACCACGTCGATCTCGTGTTTAGGCTCGACAACCTCAAAATTGACTTCGCGAGCTTCGACGATAGTCTTCATGCCATCGGGCCCCGTGCCATCAGCCCTTTAATAGCCGCGCCTGTACCGCGGATTTTAATACCCGAAGTTTTAACGCCGGGATACGGGTTACTGTGGATGTTTGCAATGGACGTGTTAATGCTCTTCATGTGCTTAACGGGGTCGCCCTCTACTAGCGTCGCAGATTGAGGTGCCTTTTTAGGCTGGTTGTATGTTGTCATGTCTAGCTCCTTAGCTAATTGTTACCGTAACTGTACCAGTATTACCCAGAGCGACCAAGTCGTTTGGCGTTAACACATCGTCAAAAATGCGAGCCCCACCAACTGGGTTCCAGCCCCACTGAATACCGCGTGAGCTGTAGTCTCCCCCCGTAAACGCCCTCGACTTATCGGTCCGGGGGTTGCGCAGCGCTTGCGGGTCTTCTACAGGATACATACCCTGCATGTTCTGTGGATGATCGACGTCCCAACAGGTTGGGCATACCATCACGTTTGTTTTTCGCGTGCGGACAATAAGCTCTTTAAGCGCCTTTAGCTTGTACTGCTGCCCACACTGGTCACATTCCGATATGGCATGCTTACCTGACGCGAACTTACTGCTCATACTTACCCAATAGACATGTAGCGCGGCACAAAGCGGATAGATGACTTATCACGGTCCTCTGTTGCGGCCAACTCCCATGCCTCGTCGTACTGCTGCTTTAATACCATCAAGCGATCCATACCGCCGGGCACCTTCATAGCGAGCATAAACGCCAAACCCGCAACCATGCAGTTCAGGAAGCGAAAGGGTACGTCCATCGTGTTAACCCCGCCGCCAGCGTCTTGGATACGGCGCAA
>Ga0208414_1003034_pt1 | contig 10484 bp, 4 predicted proteins | sample AntAceMetag02UKE_FD_184770 | JGI IMG/M metagenome (GOLD analysis project Ga0208414, IMG submission 184770) | Saline lake microbial communities from Ace Lake, Antarctica - Antarctic Ace Lake Metagenome 02UKE (SPAdes) (version 2) | ecosystem: Environmental > Aquatic > Non-marine Saline and Alkaline...
AAAAAGCAAAAGAAGCGGGCCTTCCTTTAAATCGACAATTTAGCCCCGCAAGAACGGCGGTTACTGGCGCACTGGGGGCTAAGGCAATAGACGCTTATATGGGCGGGGAAGAAACTGAAGAAGCAAAGCCTCTTACTGAAGCAGATATATTCCGCAGAGATGCACCTGCTGGTTTAACTAGAGCCATAGATAGGAATGAAGGCGAGCAAGCTGCTCTTAAAGATATGTTCCCCGACGCTCCCGAAATGACCGCCCAACAACGGGTTGAGGAACGCGCAAGAATAGCAAGAGGAGGAGGCGACAGACCTGCGCCACGCGGAGCGGGCCTTGCCGGATTATTAGAGCAAGCTAAACCTTACGCTTCTACAGCAGCCAGTATTGCGCAAATATTAGGACGCGGAGCGGGCGCATCAAAAGGCTTTGAGGGTGCTAAATTTGTAGAAGAGTCTGCTAAAATACGGGCTGCGGAACAAGCTCGCCAAGATAGACAAAACGCGCTCGAAGCACAGCTAGACTTGAGGCGTGCGCAAATCGACGCTACCGCCGCAGCGGGGCAAACAAGAGCAGAGGCTACGTTAAACGCAAGTATTATGAGAGAACTAGCCGACTACGTGGATACCGATGAATATAGGGCAGTAGTAGCCAGAAAGGTAGAGGCTGGTACAACAGAGGCAGTGGCTAAGCAAGAAGCACTTACGGAATATAGAGCAGATTTACTGCGCGGCATGGGTAGTATGGAAGGCATGGGTTTAGAACAACCGCAAGGACTACCTGCAGGTGTAACAGTCAAAAGAGTAAACTAAATGGCTACTTTTGAAATACAAATGCCCGACGGCGGTATTTACCAAGTAGAAGCACCGGAAGGAACTACCGATACTCAAGCATACCAATATGCTCTTAGCCAAGTGCCCCCGCCCAAAAAAGAAGTCGGGCTAGGTGAAGCATTTGGTATTGGCTTAGAGCGGGGCGTCGGGCGGTTTGGCTCCACAATTACAGACATAATCCCTGCATTGGCGGGGAGTGCTGTAGGTGCTGACGAGTATGCTCAACGTCAACTTGAAGAGGCTGCGGCTAAAGAAGCGGCCCTACCTGCGGCTGTGTTCGACAGTTATAAAGACGTGGGTGGTGTGGGCGACGCTGCTAAATTCGTGCTTGAGACTGTAGGTGAGCAAGTACCTAACCTCGGCTTGGCTCTTGGTACCGCTCTCACCGGCGGCGCAGCCGCACCCGCGTTGCTAGGTGGACGGGCATTAGCTACTAAAGCTGCTACTGAAGCGGCTAAGAAAGAAGCTCTCAAGTTAGTCGCTAAGCAATCGGCAGCTGGACAATTTGCAGGCGCTGCCTTTGGTTCGTACGCCCTTAACGCCCCTGAAGTGTTTCAGAATATCTATCAAGAAACTGGGGAAACTGCTCCCGGCACTGCTTTATTATTTGGCGCTGCCGCTGCGTCCTTAGACTCTATCCTTCCTGTTGCTATAGCTAGAAATATCTCTGCTCCTGTTAAAGCAGAATTAACGAAAAAACTGTTGTTAAAATCAGGCATGAACCCAAGTGTCCTACGTTCGGGCGCGGTGGGCTTAGGAAAAGGTTTTGGGCTAGAAGGCGTTACTGAGGGTGCTCAAGAAGCTATTAGTATTGCTGCCGAGCGACTCATAGACGACAACCCCGATGTGTTTGGCAGTAAAGAGTTTGACCGCATTATGGAGAGTGCTGTTCGCGGTGCCGTAGCAGGCGGAGCATTTGGCGGTACAGGTGGGGGTATACAAGGCGCACGCGAAAAGTCTGCCAAAAAACGCGAGCAAGAAGCTTTTGAGTTAGCTGAAAAAGAACTGGCGGAAGAAAAAGTTAAAGCTGAAGCCGAAGCCAAGTTAGTAGCGAACGTAGAAGAAGCGCAAGCGCAACCAGAACAGGGTGATTTGTTTGGTGCCCCTATAGCTACAACGCTGGTACCGCCCGCTCGTCCTGAAGGTGAACCAGAAGTTACCCCTAGCGTAGCTCGGTTTATGGCGGGGCGTCCTGAGCCTAAGACTCTGGTTGCTGATTTTACCGATGCAGAAGTAAGAGACGAAGCAAAACTCCGGGCGCGCACTAATAAAACTGAAGAATCGCAAGAATTTGCTAACGTCTGGAAAGAGAAAAAAGAAGCTTTAGCAGCTAGAAAAGCGGCAATCGGTGCCCAGATAGAAACCCAAGCTGAAATGTTTACCGCTAAAGGTAATTTAACTCGCCCTGTAGCTAGTCAAAACACAGAGATTGACGCTATTATCAAGCGAGAAACCAACAAGCAAAAAGCTGACTTAACTAAACTAAGAAAAGCACAAGCTGCTGCGGAGAAAGCACGGGTAGCTGCCGCCAATAAAGAAGCTAACGCAATCAAAACGGCTAAGAACAAAGCCGTACTAAAGCAAGATCAAACTGCATTTTCGTTCGAGCCTAGCCCAGAGGAGACAGCTAACTTAGCAGCGGAGCGTGAAGCAGCCGTTATAAGTGAGGCGGGAGACGCTTTAAACTTACCACGCCCTACTGCGGATGTTATAGCGGCAGAAGTAGCAGCCGAAGCAGACATAATACGCAGTCGTGCCCCAGCGGAAGAAGCAAGGCAAGGTGACTTACTAACAGGACAACTGCCCGGTGAGCAAACCCGTGCACCTTTAGTGGGTAAAGCTTTAAATAAATTTCTGAACGACCAAGGTTTACCTGCTAACGCTGCTACCAAGAAAGCTTTTGCCGGGAGAGACTTGGCTGTGCCTGAGCAACGTGCGCAAGTAGTAACTGATTTACGTGCCGTAGCCGAGCGCATTAGCTCCGTCGACAATATAAATGCTATTGCTAGTCTCATACAAAAGCTTGAGCCTACCCCCGCTGCACCTGTTGCGAAAACTGCCGCACCTGTTGCGAAAACTGCCGCGCCTGTTGCGAAAACTGCCGCACCTGTTGCGAAAACTGCCGCACCTGTTGCGAAAACTGCCGCGCCTGTAGAAGATGTAGTAGCGCCTGCCGGTAAAGCTGCTGTAGCAACAGAGCTAGAAGAAGCCTCGGCCTTAGCAGCGCGTATAGACACAGAAACTACGGATTTTATTGCCCGAGAGATATACGACGCAAAGTTAGCTGCGGGGCGCATAGTCAACGGCAGGGCGCTGTCTGGGCTTTCCGTGCGAGAACAGCAAGAAGCTATAGCTAAAAATGTATTTCCTGAAGACATAAAAGCAGTTAAACAAGCCGACGGCGCGTCACTGGGGCTTTCTAGATTGTTGAGTGCCTACAGAGGTTATGTAACCGGCGATAACACTCAGTCAGCTAATCCCGAAGCTGCACAGTTGCTAGTAGAGCCTATAGAAAAAATTATAGGGAAAGAAGAAGCTGACGCATTACTGCCTAACATATCATCTGCTACCGTAGAAGCATTTGCTAACATGCTGTCCACGATAAACAGTCGAGCACGTACTTCTGTAGAAACAATGATACGAAACGAAATACTTCCTAAGTACGGACGCCAGAACGCGCCTGTCTACAAGGGCGCTGCCTTTAGCCCAGAAGTAAGTCAGCTTGCAACGCGCGGACGGCTCGCACCTTTGCTTAACAAACTAATACCTTCGCAGCCTATAGAAATACAGCGCATACTACGCAAGATAGGCACGCAAAATCTCAAGACTAAAATAGTTGTTGGTGTTACTCCAGAAGGTACAAGCGGTTTTTATGATCCGGCCACTGATGTAATTACGCTAAGCGCAACGCAAGGGATGAACGAGCACACCGCCTTGCATGAAACGAGTCATGCTTCGTTGGCCCAAGCTTTAAACAACCCAGACTTACAAATTACTAAAGACTTTTTTAAATTCTTCTCGGACATAAAATCCCAGATGGGTGACGCTTACGGCGGGCAGGACTTACAAGAGTTTGCTGCTGAACTAGTTGGTAACCCTGAGTTCCAAGCTCTGTTGAAGCAGATTAAAGCGCCCGAAAGTAAGACCCTATGGCAAACCATAATGGACTCGATAGCTAACTTCTTTGGGTTCCGCAAAGGTCAGAGTGCTTATACCAAGGGCTTAGACTTCATAGACAAAGTGCTTGACGTATCTCAAGGTGTCGAGCCTACGCTCGCCAATGAGCTGTTCCTTGGCACTCCAAAGATGGGTACGGAAGCTGTTAATAAAATACTTACCGGCGGCCCAGCGTTTGCGGGTAAAAAACTAGATAACGTGCGTAACGGCATTTCTAAATTATACAACCAAAAAGGCGGGGGTACGTTAGTTAGTAAGGCGTTAAGTGCTTTCCGCTTACAAGACCTAATAAAAATGACCGCTGATAAGTTTCCGGCGCTCAGTAAGCTAATAAGCAACCTGCAAACTTTAATTATGCAACGCCAAGGTGCGTTGGATGCGCGCAAGGAAGAGATAAAGAAAACGTTTAGAAAGCTTGAGAAAACGCAAAAAGCGTACCCCGAGCAAATGCTTACGCTAAACGAAGTGGCGCAAGAAGCTAAACGCCAAGGCTTTGACTTAATAAATATTGACAAAGGGTTCGACGCTAGCAAGCTAACGAAGCAACGCAAAGCAGAATACGCAGCTTTAAGTGCGCGTCTTAAAAACTTGCCCGCCGATGTACAAGACGCTTACTCTGTAATGCGCAAATCGCTTAAAGAAGAATGGGAACAGTACAGAGCCTTGGTGCTTAGCCGCGCAGAAACTAAAGCGCAAGCAGATACGTTAGCAGCTTTGTTTGAAAAAAGTGCTCCGCTTATTGGCTATATAACGTCTAAAAGGTTTGGGGACTATCACTTAGCATACAACGAACCAAACGGGGAACGCGTGTACACAGCTTTTGAGTCCCCCAGACAACGTGAGCAATATGAAGAGGCGAACAAGGATGTCATAGCAAGCGAGGTTGTACGCGAGGATAAACTAGAATCTATTAAATACAATGCTTCTGAGCATCCCTCAGACGGTATGGTGCGGAAGATGATGGAGGCTGTTCCTCCCGAATATAGAGACGAGATATACCAAGCACACTTATCGTTCTTCCCTAAAGAATCTATACTGCAAAGTACTTTGCGTTATGAAGGCACAAAAGGTGAATCTAAGTCGTTGATACGCGGTTGGGTTGACACCATGACTCGCACGTCTGCAAAAATAAACTCAATAACATACTCGCCGCAAATAGAATTAGCTTTGGGGGAAATAAGTAAAAGCCAACCCGGAGGGTTTGGTAGCGCGGTAAGTGACGCTATAACAGCGCGCCAAGATTTTATACGCAACCCTACTTTCCCCAAACTGACAGGCTTTTTTGCAACCGGTGCGTACAGTTTATTCTTACTGGGCAACGCGTCGTCTGCGCTTATTAACACCAGTGCTATTTTGCTGCTTACCTACCCAATGTTGGTGGCACGTTACGGCTTTAACGACGCTAACACTGTATTGCTTAGTGCTATGCAAGAAGCTCTACCTTCGTTTCTACCTAAAAATAAGCAGCAAGATGGCCTTATAGAGTACAAGTGGCAGGCAAACCCTAAGTACAAAGCCCTGCTAGACGCGCTAAACGAAAGGGGACAACTACAACACACGTTGAGCCGCGAAATACTAGAAGGCGCACGGAAGGACACGGTAGACTATAATGGCGCGCTTGCTAAGACTATGAACTTGCTTAGTATGCCGTTCTCGGGTGCAGAAAAACACAGTCGTGCTACTTCAGCACTGGCAACATTTAACCTCGCAAAGAAAAAAGGCAAGTCAGACGCAGAGGCAGCGGCGGAAGCGGTTAACCTCGTTATAGACGTGCATACAACAGGTATGGCAGCGGAAGGACCAAGCTTAATGCAACACCCTGTTGGGCGTGTCATGTTTACGTTTAAGAGTTTTATCTGGAACAGCGCCAGTGTTACTGGTATGACCTTCTACGATTCTGTAGCTAAAGAAGATAAAGCTACAAGAACTATGGCGAGAAACCAACTGCTCGGTATATACGCTACAAGCGCTGCTATGGGTGGTATAAACGGCCTGCCTTTCTTCGGTGCCGCCGCTACCCTTGCAAACATATTGGAGGGTATGAATCCGTTTGACGATGATGACGAACCTTTTAATGCCAAGGAGGCGGTGCGTACCGCTACCAATGATTTAGTATATAAAGGCCCGCTTAACTATTTAACTAACATAGAGTTTTCTAACCGCCTTGGTTTGGCAAACGGGTTGCTTTTCCGCGAAGACCCTTACAGCATAGAAAAAAACGGCTACGTGCTTACCGCTATGTTGCAAGCAACGGGACCTGTCGGCAGTTATCTTTTAGGTGTTGGAAATGCTGCGGACGAGCTAAGCGAGGGGGAATACCTCCGCGCTCTGGAAGGCGCATCGCCCAGCGCACTGCGAAACATATTTAAAACTGCACGATACTACAAAGAAGGCGTTAGGACACGAAGCGGAGCCGAGCTAGATACCGACTTAGCTGGGTGGACTCTGTTTATGCAAGTGCTTGGGTTTAGCCCCGCTGACGTATCTAACCTCTACGAAAACCGCGCTCTTTTTCTAAACTTCCAAGCCAAGCAGCGGAAGAGATTGGGCGCTATAAAGAAACAGTATCATATTGGCAGAGAAAACGGCGACGTAGAGCTTGTGCGAGAAGCCAGAGAAAGACTTAGCGCCCTCAGAAAAGAGTTTCCGGGTATAGCAGACAGTAAGACATTGGATCGGTCTTACAAATCAAAGAAAGCTTATGAAAAAGACTTGGTGCTAGGGTTACGAATTGATCGAGGACTGCGTGACGTGGCAGACGAAAAATTCTTAGACGAGTTTATAACTTAGACTCGCCATACCCGGATGCCCTGCACCCCGTCTTCAAGTACTACTTTAATAACCACTTTGAATTTTAAACGTTTGGTTTCTTTAAGCAGTTCTTGACGAGCGGTGGGGGGATGCAGGCAGGGTATAAAGAACGACCACCCCGCCTTGAACGTCTTCCAGTTAATCTGGTAGCTCACTCTCTCCACTAACATCGTCTGCTTCCTTAGCTATAGCATTAGTGCCAATAAAGTCTGGGTGTGAAGAATCAAACCATACGCAGCGGGTAGGACTTGTAGTCATAGCCATGCCTTTACCCATATTCTTGTTATGCGTTTTAATTACACAGCCTCTGTCTGTTAGGTCTTTAATAGTAGAGTCCATGTTAACCTGTCTGTCCCCCAAAAACTTTCTAAGTCTCCCCGACGCTATGTACACGATTTGCGTGTCTGGCTCGTCTCGTATATAAAGTGCCCCGCGCGGTTCTACATATGGACGCTTTGGCTTACCCGAACGAGCGTCTGCCGCTGCGTCAATAGACAGTATGTTCTGCGCGTGTTCGTTGATGAACTCCCCAATGAGTGCAAAGTTGTCGCTGACTGGAGCTATAGTAGTCTCCCGTAGTGTCTTAATCTCTGGTCCCACTGTTTGGAATATGCGCCGCATTTCAAAGTCTATGATGTTCGCTTCTACTGCTAGGATACCCCCCGCTAGATTAGCTGCCATAGCAGCAGACCAATTTCTTTCGCGTTGGGTTAGCCGCAACTCTTTGTCTATCTTCGCTTGTAAGTTAAGTATAGTATTTTTTGCGTGCTCGGGGTCAGACATAATGTACTGCACAAAAGGTATCACCGCGTGCCCAAAGTTTTGGCTAAGTTGATGGTCAAACATAGCCTTACCTTCGGCGGTAGAAATTATGTTTACGTCTTGGTATCCAATAGAAAACTCCAGTATGCGCATAAGCTCACCGTCGGGAGAGTTTTTAGAGTTCATTAACTTCTGGTAAAAAGAAGCGTTCGACGACGAAAGGGTAATATTACGCCACGTAATCTCGTTCTTGCGGTTGGCGTTCATGTGGAAGTGGGCTTTTTCTTTGCCCCGCCCCTGAGACGCAGCATAAGCAAACTTACCTATGTCCTTGTCCTCTATGTTAGTCATCTCGTCTATTGTGTTAACTAAATTGTTAAGCGTGCCCAATTTGTTTATACGGCCTGTTGCCGTATCGTCAGGAGTGCCTAGCAGCAGCTCGGGGTCACCGGCTATGCTGTTTGCCATACGTAGAATAGTGGTCTTGCCAGTACCGGCTTTAGGATGCACCAAGTTAATGATAGCGCCCTTCTGCCCCGTGAAGTTAAGCAGTATTGAACCAAACCCACTGAGTGCCGCAAACGCGTGCATCTCTAAACCCGGGCGGTTGTACATGTTAAATACTTCCTTCCACTTATCATAAGAGCCGCGAGGTTGTAAGTAGTCGCTGTATGTTGCTGTTACAGAAGAAGGAGGAGAATGATACACGCCATCTACGCGCACTTCGCTTTCCCCCACAATAAAAGCAGTGTGATTGTCTGCCCATCCAAATTGAACCCGCATTTTATCTGCCCCTTTTTCAGTGCTTAATGATTTAATAGAGTCAATTACGTACTTGTGCAAGTAAGGAGTAGTTTTCCTATCTGACAATATACCGTTGTGCGCTAACACTTTAGTTAGCTCTCTTGAATCTAGCTGTTCGTTTTTAATCGTAAACTTACGCTGCCCATCTTTGGGCAGATGTACTACAGCAATAGCAACGTCGCCGTCAGTCGGATCAGTCATACGTTGCTCAATATAGAAGTCATACTCGTAAACAAACTGAGCGCCTTCTCCGTCTTCGTTCAGTACATAAATACCCCCGTTTTCTCCCCAAGCGTACGGAGAACGGTACTTAATTCCTGCTGTGCTAGCTTTCGCTTTCTTTATAGTCTGGCCCAAGGCAAGTGGGTTTGTTATTTTCCCTTTGTGGGGGCAGCCCTTACAACCTTCTGGGTTGTTTAACTCAAATTCACTGCATGCGTGTGGGCCTTTTATGCCCTTCATTTTTCTTTCTGTAGCTTCGGCGCTGTAATCTGGATGCCCTTGCGAAATTATATTCGCTGCCTTCGTGCTATCTTGGCAATGCTTAGCAATCGACAACGCGTTAAACCAAAGCGGTTCGGCTAGCGTTTCTCTGTTACGTATGCACGACTGCAACTGTTGGCAACCGTCCTTACGGGTAACAATGGTTTTAAAAATACTTGTGTAGTTTTGGTTAAACAGTTCTTGCAACGGGTCTTTAGCAAGTGGTTTTTGCTCTATTTCTTCTGCGGCAAGGTCTACTCCAAGTATCTCCCGTAGTTCGTCAGGATCAATTCGGTTAGCAGACTTACGCAATACACTTACTGGAGCAGGAGGATCATACTTTTGGTTGAAAGTCCCCGGCAGGCGTAAGACACGCGAGGCATCGAAGACTCTTTGGTCGGCATAAAACTCTTGTGTAACACAGACTTGCTTCAAACGTTTGCAGATTGGTAACCACCGCGCTCTTGGCACTTCTTTAGTTAGCGCCCAGTATGCGTGGAGTCCGCCCCCAGAATCTATTATAGCAGGGGCCGGCAAACCTACCGTGTCACAAAACTTCTTGAGGGCTATCTGCGCGTCTCGTTTAGTTTTGTACCCTTGAGGTAAGCCGGTTGATGGTTCTATGCTGCTAGCTTTCCCCTCCCCACAGTCTAGGTCTACCCATAAAGACTGCAAAGATTCTACGTTTGTTGCTTCTCTGCTTCCGGCCTTACTTAATTTACCGAGCATGAAGTAAACGTCTTTGCCTTCCGCTATAAACTGGTTAGCTAAAACGTTTACTTGCTCCTTATCGTCAGTAAATTTAGAAAAAAAGCCTGAGCCTGCGCCAACCACACAATAGTAGCCGCCCGTAGGGACAACGTAATCTATGAGGTCGAAATCAGTCATTTTTTGTACTCTATTATCAGTGCCTTGATGAGTTCTTTTAATTCTTCATTAGGCTTATGGACACCGGCAAACCAGTTATAAACAGTCTGCCGACTAACCCCAAGCGAAGTTGCAATAACGGTAACGGGCACTTCTTTCGAAATGCACACGCGCCCTAGTTTTACACCTAGCATGGAGCCGTCGGCTTGCTTGTTCCTAATGCTGAGCCGCTTTGTGTAGCCGTAGCTCATTAGTCTTCGTCGCCCCATATATCAATGATGTCAGCCATCTCTTCTTCCACAGCAGGTGCCGCTTCTTTTTTCTTCTTACGCTTCACAGGCTCCGCAACTTCGCTAACTTCATCTTCAGCATCGTCAAAAAGATCAGGCTGCTTTGTTATCTGGCCCTCGCCTTCAAACATGTCGTCATCTTCGGCTGCAGTAAACAAGCTTTTAGACTGGTCGGCAGTAAACCCGTCCGCCTCATCGAAGGGAGACGCAGGCTTGTAAGGCAGATACTTGAGTACTTGGACGCCGCGTACTCGTAAAGACACCCCAGTAGAAGCCATTTTAAAAGCAATCATTTCTACTGCTACATTTACTGTACTACCAGTAGTGAGCATAAAGTCGCTGCCAAGGCGTTCGTTTTTAGCGTCGAACTGAGCGGGGGGTTCGGTTGCACTGCCGCTGTATGCTGCTTTCAAACTAGTCTTGCCTACGAACGTGCCGTCTTCTTGCTTTTTAAACGGCATCTCTA
>Ga0208414_1003036_pt1 | contig 10480 bp, 23 predicted proteins | sample AntAceMetag02UKE_FD_184770 | JGI IMG/M metagenome (GOLD analysis project Ga0208414, IMG submission 184770) | Saline lake microbial communities from Ace Lake, Antarctica - Antarctic Ace Lake Metagenome 02UKE (SPAdes) (version 2) | ecosystem: Environmental > Aquatic > Non-marine Saline and...
ACAATGTTTGGGCTGTATAGAAACGGCACGACAGGCAAGATGCACATTTTCTGCTATGACAATGGCAGTCTCTATATCAACCTGGCGTCCAACGAGGTCTTCCGGGATAGCGCGTCTCACAATGACATCCATCTGCAAGTGGACACCACACAAGTAACTGACACTGACCGGGTTACTCTAACAGTTAATGGCAAAGTGGTTACATGGGGGACGGCAAGTTTCCCATCCCTGAATAGGGATTGCTACGTTAATTCAACAGCGCAGCACAACATTGGTCGGTACGGCGGAAATGGGTATCGTTATGGTTCTGATTTTCACCTGTCAGAATTTCATATTGTGGACGGCGCATCACTGGCACCTTTTGGGGAGTACGATGTACTCAGCCCGGATATGTGGAGAGTGGCTGATGCCGTCGTTCCCGCATACGGGACAAATGGCGTCTTTCTTGACTTCGAGAACGGCGTTGCACTAGGCAACGATGTGTCGGGCGAGGGCAATGATTGGACCGTGAGCGGTTCACCCGTTCAGACAGAAGACACACCAACGAATAACTATGCGACGTTGAACTCGTTGTGGAGCGCCCCTTCCTTCCCCGTGACCTTCGATAACGGCAACACCAAAGCTGGTAGGGCTTCTGGATCATCGGGCGGCACACACTCTACCTACGGACGGACGACAGGAAAGCATTACGCTGAGTTCACTTGCGACGCAGTTGGCACGGCCTCACTTTGCAGAGTGGGCGCATTCGGTCTGGACAATCTGACCGACGCGCTCATGTTCAGTTCGTCGCAATACGCTCCCCAACTTAACAGCGTCCTCTATCTTGCAAATGGCACGCTCCGCACATATCTACCCTCTTACGCGGATACAACATCGTGGGGAGACACCTACACCACAGCAGACATCATTGGGGTGGCCTACGACGCGGACAGTGGCAAGGTCTGGTTCTCAAAGAACGGTTCTTGGCAGGCCAGCGGTGATCCAGCAGCGGGGACAAGTCCAGCCGCGACGCTCACTACTGGGGAAGCTTTCTGGTTCACACTTCAACTGTTCAACAGTACATGGTCTGCCAACTTCGGCGCAACAGCCTTCGACTACACCCCACCGACCGACTTCGTGGCGCTGTCGTCCCGCAACTTCGCGGACCTGACTATCGTTGACGGCGCGGCGCACTTCCAGACCACGCTTTACACGGGCAACGGCACGTCCATCGGCTCTGGCGGTAACGCAGTATCTCAGATCGAAAACAGTACCTTCCAGCCTGACTTTGTTTGGATCAAGCGTAGAAATGCTGCGGTTGAACACGCGCTTACTGACGCAGTTCGCGGCGTCACCAAAGAGCTGAGTTCAAACGATACAGGGGCAGAGGAGACTGTTGCAGAGGGGCTGACGACGTTTGGGACTGACGGCTTTACTGTTGGGTCGGACGGTTCGTACAACACCAACACGGCCACATACGCAGCATGGCAATGGCTGGCTGGTAACGGCACCTCTGCGAATACGGACGGCACTATCTCCTCCACGGTGTCCGTCAACGACGCCGCAGGTTTCAGTATTGTTGAGGCAGCATCCATGACGGGAGCAGTAGGCACAGTCGGGCATGGACAGTCCGCAGCCCCCGAGTTCGTCATTGGGCGTATGCAGGCAGAGACGTTCGACTGGCAGACATGGCACACTGATCTGACGAGCGGCGCACACAGTATGAAGTTGAACACCACGGCAGCACAGGCTTCGGCCACATCTGTCTACCCTTCTGCCCCATCTGCAACGGTCCTGAATGTTGGCGGTGCGTGGACGAATACAAACCCGGCGATCTTCTACTGCTGGCGTTCGATCCCCGGCTACAGCAAGTTTGGGTCATTCACCGGCAACGGGAGTACCAACGGCTCCTTTATCTATACGGGTTTCACCCCTGCGTTCGTGATGATTAAGAGGGCCGACAGCACAAGCGGTTGGAACATTTTTGACATCCAACGCGAGGGCTACAACGTGGACAACGACCAGCTTGTAGCAAACACAACTGCGGCAGAGACCACAACGGATTACCTCGACCTGCTCTCGGGAGGTTTCAAGCTGCGCTCAACGAGTACAGAAGTGAACGCTTCGGGCGGGACATACATCTACGCAGCCTTCGGGAAAGCATCAGTAGGCGGCACCCTCACACCACCAGCACCGGCGCAGTGATATGATCTATGCAGCAATCCTGATCTCAGCGATCCTGTACCGCATCCCGCGCGGTGGCCCGAACGGCCATGTGTGGCGCGGCTGGATTGGCTTCGCTCCCGGCTCCCGTGTCTCCACGTCTGTCTGGGCACTGGCCTCTGCTGGCGCACTGGTCTACGCGGCGGTGCTTATTGTTTTGGAGACACTCATATGACCGACGTAACCCCTTCCGCCGAGCTTGATCGGTTGACACTTACCCGATTGGGTACTGACACTTTTGACGCGGGAGCAGTCAATGTTTCATACGAGTAACCGGAGGCGACCATGAAAATAATTCTCTCTGTTGTAGTGGGACTTTTGTTCATCGCCACCCCGGCAATGGCACAGGACGCCATCATTGCCTTTGGCTGCATTGAGCGCAGCCATGCAGAGACGCTGGCCGGGGAAATGACCGAAAGCAACGTGATGGCAGCGGACCCGCGCTGGCTGACGTGCCGCCCTATTGGCGCGGCTGTTGGCAGCATGGCCGACGCACCGACCCCGTTCCTTGTCCTGACTGATTGGGAAGGCGACAAATTCGCTCTATACGAAGACGCCATGCCGGACGGATCACCCGTGTATTTCATAGCCTACTGGCTGAATGGTTACAGCCCTGACGGAGACGGCATATAATGTCTGACACTGATCGCAATCCACTCTTGGAGGGCTGGCACATCGACAAACGGCTGTCACTTGGTCACATCGTCACAACGCTTGTCGTTGGTGTCACGGCCCTTTTGTGGCTGGCAAACATTGACAAGCGCGTGGACCTGAATGACCAGAAGATTTTGGCTATAACCGAACAGCAGATGCTAAGTGATGCGCGGCAGGTTCGCGCATTGCAAGAGGTCAAGGATGAAATCCGCACAGGCATCGCAGCCTTGCGCGACGACGTGCGCGCCATGACAAGCCGAATCGACCGATCCTCCGACAAGTGGCCCCGAAACAACGGCGAGTAGCCCATATGCCCCAGCCCCCGGTGAGTAAAACCGAAGCCGAACGCCGCATCAAGCTAATCGAAGACGCATTGAAAGAAGGACACCCGCCGCCCGGCGAGACGGTGCGCGGGAAGTTGGGCGCAATTCGCGTGGCGGCAATTTCAGACGGATCAAGCGTTGGTGGGTCGCACTCTTGGTATAACGCGGCACTAACAGCAGTTGACAATGGGGCCGATTGGTCGCTCTGGGTCAAACCGGATCCGGTGGGCCGCGCATCTTTTGAGGCGGGAGCCGCAGACGGCTACAACGTCAAAGGCCGCTCCACCTATTACAATTCAGACGGCACAATCAAAGGCGAGTGGGTCAAGACAACCCGCGACCAAGAGCGCCAGGAAGAAATGATCCGCGAGGCTTTGCAGGCCATGACGGACAAACTGCCCAAGCTAAAGCCCACGAAAGGCCCGAGACACGCTAGCACGGACTTGATGGCCTGTTATCCCGTCTCCGATCATCACTTGGGGATGCTGAGTTGGCACGAAGAAACCGGGTCCGATTGGGATTTGGACATTGCCGAGCAAACATTGTCGCAAGCGATGGACCATCTGGTTAAGTCCGTCCCGTCTTGTGAGCGGGCCACCATTGTATTCCTTGGCGACCTGCTCCACTATGACAGCTTTGAGAGCGTTACCCCGACAAGCAAGAACCTCCTGGACGCGGACGGCAGATACCCGAAGATGGTGCGGGCAACGATCCGCGTAGTGCGCCGCCTGATAGCCGCAGCCCTCAAGCATCACGCATCCGTTCACCTGATTATTGAATCGGGCAATCACGATCCGTCTTCCACAGTCTTTCTGGTGGAGTCGATTTCCAACATCTATGAGAACGAGCCGCGCTTGACCGTGGACACGTCACCATCGAAATTCCATTATTTCACGTTCGGCAAGAACCTTGTTGGCGTTCATCATGGGGACGGGGCCAAGCCCGCCGACCTGCCGTTGATAATGGCGGTGGACCGTGCGGAAGAATGGGGCAAGGCGGAATATCGGTATATCTGGACCGGCCACATCCATAGTGATAATGTGAAAGACTTTCGCGGGGTCCGATGGGAATCGTTCCGCATCCTCGCCCCGCCAGACGCATGGGCCGCAAGCAAGGGGTATCGGTCGATGCAAGATATGAAGGCTATTGTACTCCACCGTGAATATGGAGAAGTTGCCCGCCACATAGTAAACCCTGCTATGCTAGTGGGCCTTTAACATCGGCCAAAACATCGGCCAAGCATGTCGTGGAGCGCATACATTTATGAAAGTCGGCGAGCGCGTACAAATTCAGCACTGGTTCAAACATGACGAAACCCCCGAAGGATGGAGCGACGATGGCGATGTATCAGGGATATGGGGCCAGTACAACCGTTTCATCACCCGTCCTGATAATCCCAACACCGGGCCTGCTCCGCGTCGTGGACGGAAGCGGGAAGGAATGGGAAAAGCTGATGACGGCGGATGATTTTTATTGGCTGGCAGAGCGGTGCATGGCTGCGGCGAGGGAGACTGAAAAGTGAAATGGGAACCCACCAAGACGCCAAGTTTCACCCCTGCCGAAATGGCCTGCAAGTGCGGCTGCGGTAAATCCGACATGGATCACGCCTTCATGCTCAAGCTACAGGCCGTCAGGGACGTTGTGGGGCCGCTTGGCGTGTCTAGCGGGTACAGATGCCCCGAATATAACCAGCGCGTATCCAGCACCGGCCTAGACGGCCCACACACCACGGGAAAAGCCGTTGATATACGTTGTTCTGGCAACCTGGCCCACGCTGTCCTGATGCAAGCCATGTTTCACGTGTTCACCGGCATCGGCGTGGCGCAAAAAGGCCCGCACAAATCCCGGTTCATTCACCTCGACACATTGACGCCCGACGAAGCCCCTCGGCCCTGGGTGTGGAGTTACTGACATGCCAGCACCACTTATTGCAGCCGGAATCGGCCTTGCCCTTGATTATGTGCCTGATCTCATTCGGTGGATCACCAATGACAACGCCGGAGACGTGGCAGAGAAGGTCGCTGACGCGGCTAAGCGCATCACTGGTGCTGGCACTACGGAAGAAGCCCAAGCGATGCTGGCGGCTGACCCTGACCTTGTTCTGGCCTTGCGCCTCGACTTGGCAGAGATGGAAGCCGACCTAGAGAAATCTTATCTGGCTGACCGGCAAAACGCTCGCAAGCGAGATTCCCTGTATATCGCAGCCGGTCGTGAGAACTGGCGCGCCAACATCATGCTTGCAATGGCGTTCACATTCGTTACGGCTATTTATTCCTATATGGCACTGGTGGTGCCGCTGCCAGACGCAATCATCGCAGCCTTGAGTACGGCGGGCGGCATTGGCCTCAAGATGATTTCCGACGCATTCCAGTTTGAATTTGGCTCGTCGCGCGGTTCGAAAGAGAAATCAATCTCAATGGAAAAGATGTTCAAGTGAGGGTGATTGCCCTATTCTGCCTCCTGATCGCCCTGACAGCCCCCGCAACGGCTTCTGACGCACGTTCCGAGGCAACTGTAAACAAATGGATTACATCTGCGGTGAAAACAGGAGACGAAAGATTGTTGCGTCGCCTGTGTGTTAGTTTTCACCGTCTGTACGGGTGGACGCCTAGCGCGTGTCAGTAGGTGGTTCTGGTAGGGGTTGCCAATGAGTCGCGTCCGTTTTCCCAAATGAATGTACGTTTACGCGGAACGATTTTGATTTTTCGTCCCAATTGGCGGTGCGAATAACGTAGCCATTCCACGTCAATATATCTGCCTCATCGTGCCTCGGGGCGGTTTCAATCGGTTGCCATTCACTCATTTTTACTTCTCCTGTGTGTCAGTAGCTAAAAGAACATCGCCCACGCGACAACCGCGCTAGCCGCAAGAAGACCCACGATGAACGCAATCACGGCACCGTAAACAAACTGCCGCACGATGTAGCCGACAAGGCCTGTGTAGGGGTCACTCATTGTCAATCTCCTTGGACACAAAAAACACACTATGGACTGTTTTTAGTCCCGTTTTAACAGGCTGTGGCATGTCACCCATTATCAATCTCCTTTATCCGTTTCTTCCAGGCGCTATAGCCTTCGGGCGGCTTACTGAATCCCCGCGACTGGATAGCTGGACCGTTGCGTTTCTTCCCGCCCTTGGCGATGCGGTTGGCCTTGGCAATGCGGCCCTTTGAACTGCCCGCCGTGGTTGCCCCCTCGCCATTTGTCACTTTCGCATGACAAGCCTTGTGACTGTAAGCCATGTTCTCGATAACGTCTTCCCCGCCTAGCGCAATCTCATGAATATGCTCACGCTCTGCGGTCTTGATGGTTTCGGAATCGAACGCAACCCGGCAGCGGTAGCACGGAATCACCGCCCCCTGATTTATCGCAACGGCCAGTGTGGCGCGTTCTGAGAGGCGTTTGCGGGTGGTCATTGCATTGTCATTAGATCGCCCATGACCGGCGACATTGCTAACGTGATTTCTTCGGTGTCTGTGTCCCTCGCAAACCAACACAGACCAGCATCCAACAACTCAATGAACCCCTGCCGGGTTTTCGCGCGGCCCATGTCCTTTGCTGCGGCAATGAAAGCCGGGTCATTGTCAAGAAACTCATCAATCATAAAATCCAAAATGCGTTTAGGGTCTCCGGTCATGTCTTTGTATGGGATGAATGGTTTTTTCGCCGTCATGTTACCTGTAATCATATTTTCTACTCCTGCGGTTGTGTGAGAATTAGGCCCTCATGGGAAAAGTGCATATTGATTTGGTCGAGATATGTGGTCTTTTCTTTGCTGGACATTTTTCGCGTCACCGCGAAGTCCAGGGGGTCCATCATCATTTTCAGTTTCCACTCATATGGCAGCGGCTTGATGATTAGATCGTAATCCTCTGCAAAATCCTCGTGGCCGTGTCGCATGATAGGCACCCCAAAATGCAGCTTACAATAGCCCCGAATCTCCTCGGGCGTTTGGTCGCCAAGCTGTTCAGATATTTCATTGCACCAAAGACGCTGTAGCTTGTTCTGCAAGACAGTGCGTCGCTTGCCCTTGGTGATGTCTACGGTAAACGGCAGCGCTTGGGCGCTGATGAATTTGACCAGCCCCTCGCGGTCTGCCTCCAAAGATATAATGCGGGAAGTCACGCCACATTCCTCCATGTTTTCCGGCTTCGGATCAAAGAAACTGTCCCACATTGCGCGCACGGATTCTCTCGAACGGCGTCATTGGAGAGGATCAGGACAGCGCGGCTCATCAGAAGGGAATTTCTTCAGAGTCCAGATCATCGTCCAGATCGTCCGGTGTCCCTTGCTGCGGCGCATTGTCGGCAGCGGGCTGGTCTTCCTTCACGTCAAAGGCCAGCGAGAAGAATTTGCCCTTCTGCCCATCCTTCACCCATGCGCTCACCCAATACTCAACGCCGCCGACCATCACGGTCCCTTTGTAGCCGGGCTGCGTTTCCTTGGTCTTGCGGTCATTCTTGAAAAGAGATCCGCTGTTGTCTCGAAGTTCGTATGCCATTTTCAGGCTCCTTATGCTGCCGCGTATTTCGCGAGGTTGTCGGGGTCTTCGTTGTCTTTCTGGCGCAGAATGTCACGGCGCTCCTGGATGCGATCCTCTGCGCCCTTGCCGTCTCCCACGCCTTCCTTGCCGTGCCACCAATCCGGCCAATCACGGATAACCTGTGAGATCAGTTCGTGGTGATCCTTGATGTGGGCGTCCAGCATCTGCACGTCCGGCGTTTCCTCGTCCGAGTGGATCATGCGGGAGAACTCCATCATGGCATTGCGCGCGGCGGTCTTGGTCAGCGCACCGGACGGGATGGGCACATCCTTCGGGCGTGAATCCTTGAAGTCGTCGGCTTCTTCTTCGGAATAGACAAAGCCATGCAGCCCGACCAGCTTGAGGATAACGCGATCCTTTGCGCGTTTTTCAGCCATTGCCCAAGGATAGGCGTTCTTGTTGTTTGCAGGAGCCGCTTCGCCAATCGACCATGCTGACACATCGCCAAGCCGCCCGTTAACGCAGATGGACGCAATCTTGTTGCCGCTGTCAGCTTCGATGATCTGCGGCTGGTCAAACACAATCCCGGCCTGACCGGCGATCTGTTCCAGTGCCTTGTGCAAGACAACCCACGTCCCATGACAGTCCCAACACGCTTCCGCGCCGAAACCGTATTTCTTCAAAACTTCCGCAATCTGCGGGTCAAGTTTCTTCGGCATCACTTCATCTCCTTTGCGCGCATCCGCGCCATATCTGCCATGTCTGCAAACCGATCACCCATCATCTGATAGGCAACATCAGCCGTCTTGTCGCAGGCTTCTTCTTCAACGGCATCGAGTTCCGCCTTGGTTGCGTCTGGATGCTTTTCAAGATACGCCTCGACGTACAGTTCGATTGCGCGGTCGTGTTCTTCCATGAAGATTTCTTTCACGGCTCCCATCGTTATGCTCCTTTTCCATCGTCCAGGAAGGCACGAATGTCCTTCTCCATTTCCTCAAGCTGCCGCCGCGCTTCGCCTGAAAGCAACCGCTCCCCGTCCGGCCCGTGAATGTCGTTGATCTCCCGCCGCGTGTCCGAAATCGACATGCGCGCTGCCGTGATGCGGCTTTGGAAGATGCTGCGGTAGGATTCCGCCGCCATGTCTGTTGAGCATTTCATCTGTTTATCTCCTGTTAACTGGTTAGTCCGGTTTCCGCCCTTGGCCGTAAACTTTTAAGGCGATGGGCTTTGCCCCGTAACAGCGGCCATGAACCCCGAGGGAACCAAACTGCGTGGGGAGGGCGGCAATGAAGGTGCGTGGCGTCTGATACATGCCACCCGGAATTGCACCTCTAGGAATATCGCCCCCTCTATTCGTGACGCTCTGACGGAGCGAATATCTGCCGACTGTATTCTTCGGCCAATTGATAGCCTGTCAGCGGTGTTCCGCGCTGTGCGGCGTCAATGGCGTGATCCAGCGCGGCGGGTGTATGCCATGCAATCGCAAGCAGCACAATGCCGACACAGGACGCCTTGATGCAAGTGCTAATCATCGAACGCACCCCCGCCAAGCAAAGTGATGCTCCTGCGCGTGGCGTTCGCCTGCATCCGATCCCGGACTGTAACTGCCAAGGGTCCGCGCGTGATTGCCCGGCAGGGTGTTGGAGCAAGCGGCGAGGGCCACGGCGGCGAGGGTGAGTGCGAGGGTCTTCATGCTTCGTTTCCTTCTGCTTTGTTGATGGCGTCGGCAATGCGCTGCGCGTAGCCCGCATTCGTGTCGGTGCGGTCGATGAAAACAGAAATATCAAAATTGCTGCCCAAAAACTTGATCTTGAGGCAATCCGTCTCAAGTTCTGGCATGGGTAGAACGTCCGCCGTGACGGTCGTTGTGCCGTGGATGTGCATTGAATTGCTCATAGGACACCTGCCAGATAGGCGCGGCTTTCGTCCCGCTCCATCGTGTCACGCGGCGGGAGAACGTCATAGGCGGCTTTCATCAGATATTCGCAATCGGTGATGCTGTCGCCAAGCGGCCCGAGGACTGATGCCTTGTCGTCTTCGGTCAAATCCGTGAGACCCTTGATAATGTCCCGCGCGTTAATCAACTCGCGCAAGCTGGTTGTGAGGTCGTCCAATCGGTCCTGAGTCATGTTCTTTTCCTTGGTCTGCGTGTTAGATGCGTGAAACTGCGACAGATGAAACGCGAACATGATTTCCCGCATCATCAAGTTTGGGGACGCCCAGTTTCCGGCTTTCCAAATCAGCCCAGCTGTGAGCCTGATTTTCGGTTTCCGTTTCATGGGTGCGAACCTTGCCGCACTCGTATGTCGTGGTGACGCGATAAGCCTTTGGAGCGGCTAGGCGTCTGGCGATAAGGTCAAGAGCGTTCATGGTCTGGTTCCCTCGTTGGTTGCTGTTGGTGCATTTACATTGCCGCATGGCCCAGAACGGGTAAAGACATTTTTTGCCGTCTCCGCAACAACGCAATAATATTTCAAAAGCCACTTATTGGATAAATAGTTGTTGGTGTAGGTGCCGCTTCCACGTATCGTTTCGGCGAACACAACGGAGAAATGAAATGAAAGTCAGTAAATGGTTAGCAACAAAGCCCCGCCGAAAAGCCCGGCTCGTTTACTACACGGGGGGGTGTCTGTGGAATGCAGACAATAGCCGAGTATCAGGCGCGGCAGATGCCTATGATGCCTATCTGGACGGGGCTGTTGTGCTGTTTCAGCGCCGGATTTCAACCGGGCCGGGGTCGCAATTTGAATACATCGCAGAGGCCACATGATCCGCGTCCTCGATTTATTTTCTGGAATTGGAGGATTTAGTTATGGACT
>Ga0208414_1003042_pt1 | contig 10458 bp, 7 predicted proteins | sample AntAceMetag02UKE_FD_184770 | JGI IMG/M metagenome (GOLD analysis project Ga0208414, IMG submission 184770) | Saline lake microbial communities from Ace Lake, Antarctica - Antarctic Ace Lake Metagenome 02UKE (SPAdes) (version 2) | ecosystem: Environmental > Aquatic > Non-marine Saline and Alkaline...
ATATTTCGAGTCCTGGAAGGCTGCAATCTCTGGGCTTGCGGCCGCTGACAATGTGACATGCAAGATTTCGGGCCTTGGGATGATTGACCCTCTCTTCACGGCGCAAAGCTTGGCGCCGTGGTTTGAAGCGACCCTGGAGGCCTTTGGACCAGATCGCTGCTTGCTTGGGTCTAACTGGCCTCTGGATCGCCTCTACTCAAGCTATGACATCATCATGAATTTATATCGCACCTACTTGGGAAGCCTAAGCGATTCAGAGCAGAAGATGGTTCTTTCTGAGAACGCCGCTGAGATTTTCAAACTCTCGGTTGTTTGAATCATTTATTTTCAAGATTTGGCTCATCACGATTCTGCTGGCCGGAATTGACCTAAAGACGCCTCGTGCACCTGCCGAAGCTGCTCGGTTAGCCTTAAGGCGAGTGAACTCGCCTTAGAAATCTTAAGTTGGCGGGCGGCAACCATTGTGGAATTTATGCCATCGGCCCCCGGACAGAGTTTCGGACGTTCAGTGAACCTGCCGGAGCGGCTCCCAATCGAGGTCCCGATTACCGAGAAGGCCTACCTCGCGCGGTGCTCCCATCGCCTAAGCAAATCACCAGAGCTCCACTTCCCGCCAAGTGGCAAGCATATTGCAGCGAGTTGTTAACGCCGACCGAAAATAGGGCCAGTATCGCCGGGCGGGTTCTAGGGTGAATTCAAGCGGTCGTCGCAACACCTGCTTGTTGGTGCGATCCTAGCCCGGAGACGAAGAGTTGGGCTGGGGTGACCCAGTTGAGGCGTTTCCGTGGCCGGTCGTTGAGCTTCGCGGCGATGGTGGAGAGGGTCTCGGCGCTGTGAACGCTGAGGTCGCTGTGCTTCGGGAAGTACTGCCGGAGCAGCCCATTCACGTTCTCGTTGGAGCCCCGCTGCCATGGTTTGCCTGGGTGGGCGAAGAACACACCGTCGCTGAAGAGCGGCGCGATCTTGTCGTGGCTGGACATCTCGGACCCTTGATCCCACGTCAGTGTGCGCCGCTGGTGCGCCGGCAGCTGCGACATCGTTGCGGTGAGTGCCCTGTTGACCTCTAGCGCGGAGTGCGTGTCCGGAAGGTGTAGCAGTAGGACGTATCCGCTCTTACGATCGACAAGAGTTCCAATCGCTGAGCGTGTCTTCGATCCGATGATGAGGTCACCTTCCCAATCGCCGAGGCGGGAACGTTCCTCGACAACGGCTGGTCGGTGATTGATCAGCGTGGCGGGAGCGATGAATCGCGGCGTCCGCACGTCGGGCCGCCGGCGTCGCTTGCGAAGCGGCCGCCCCGTGCGGAGATGCGTGGTCAACTTCCTTGTCAATCCGCTGTTCCTCGGCCAGTACACGGCTTGGTAGATCGTTTCGTGGCAGACATGCCACGACTTCTTCTGCGGGTGGGTTTCGCGGAGCCAGAAACTGATCTGCTCCGGGCTCCAGTCCTGAGTGAGTTTCTCTTGCACGAGATCACGCAGTACTGGATCTTGACCGACTCTGCCGACTCGGTCACGGCGGGCTTTCTCTCGTGAGCGGGCGTGAGCGAGGACAGCGTCGTACTTGCCTCGGTCGTGCCGGCGCATGTTCCGGCGCAACTCCCGACTGATCGTCGACGGCGCACGCCCCAGCCGCCTCGAGATCTCTCTCATCGACAAGCCCTCGAGCCGGAACACGGCAAGGCGTTCCCGTTCGATACTCGTCAGATACCTGGTGTGTCGGTCGGCTTCCAACATGCGTAGCGGCGCGACGCCACCGCGCTCAGCACGCCATCGGAAACCGGTAGTACGTGCGATACCGATTCGTCTGGCCGCCTCAATCGGGCCGACCCCAGCGAGGATCAACTTCCAGTACGCGTCTTCGACGCTCAGCCATCTCTTACGTCCCCGTCGTCCCATACTGTTCACACTCCAAATTCTGATGGAGTGTTGCGACGAGACCTAGAACCCGCCCAGCACTATTGGCCCTATTTTGGGCCGGCGTTAACACGAGTCCACTGTTTCCCTTCCAGTCCAACGCATTCCCCACCGCCTTGACGCCGACTTGCTCGTGTAGCGAGGCGGGCAAGCTTCTCTCTCAGCCGAGTGGGGTAAAGCCCGGTAGCGTGAGAGTAGCTCCAAGGCCTGGCTCGTCCCCCAGCGCCACCTCGCCTTTGAGGGGCGTAGGGGCTCCGTCGTAGTGAGGCGCCTCGTCGACACCCTCCCAAACCGGGACCGGAAAGTATTCGACCATACCGATTGTGGTCTCGTTAGTTGCCAGTTGGAGAGCTGGCAGGCCGTAAGCGTGCGTGAACACAGGAAGCCCGGCCGCTTGGGCAAGAGTGCAAACACGACGAGCCTCGCTGAACCCACCGACCCGCCCGATGTCGAACTGGATGATGTCTAGCGCCTCGGATTCAATCAGTTGGGTGAACCCATAACGAGTGGACTCGTGCTCACCGGCAGCTATTGGGACCGGCGACTCCTTTCGAAGTGCCACGTAGTCCCTAATCTGGTCAGGTAACAGGGGCTCCTCAACCCATTTCATGTCAAACGGGGCAAGCGCGCGGCACATCCGTAGCGCGTATTCTAAATCCCACGCCATATAGGCGTCGCCCATGATGTCAATGTTGTCCCCCACAGTTTCCCTAAGAAGTTTCACTATTTCCAGATTGCGCTTCAGGCCTTCGCGCCCGTCTGAAGGGCCGTGCTGAAAACGCATCTTCATCGCTTTGAATCCACGACTTACATAATCGGATGCCTCCCGGACAAAATCATCCTCATTAGTAAAGTGCAAGGCGCTGGCGTAGATTTGGACCGAATCGCGGCTCTTTCCGCCTAGCAACTGATGCACCGGTTGGCCAAGGTGCTTTCCGACAAGATCCCACAACGCAATATCGACGGCGCTAATCGCAAACATCGCGGGCCCTTTGCGTCCGTAGGGGATGGTACTGCGATACATCTGATCCCAGAGTTGGCCTCTGTTACGGGCGTCTGCCCCAATTAAGAATCTTGTTAGATGGCGCTCTACAATAATGCTCGAAGCCCCCGAGTAGTCCTCGCACCAGCCAGTACCTACGAGACCATCTGCGGTCTCGATTTCGACCACGCACATACGGACATCTGGGAACCAACTTGAGACAGGATGCCGAAATTGAGGGTACATGGCCATCGGGTGGGAGAATTTGAGCTCATCTTGCCGGTCGGAGAAGGCGCCCCAGAAAGATGTATCGACGAAGGTCACCTTGACTCTCGCAATTTCCATGGACATAATTTTTCCTCTCGGGATTAAACAGCTAAGGGTGTCGGCTCCGACATTCTCGTGCGCGCAAAAGGATCATGCTCGACCCGAAACTACCTGACGGACAAGCCAAACTTTATCATTCATAAGTCTGAAGTCAAGTTCAGCAGCATGACATGTCGAGTTCAGCAGCATGACATGTCGAGTGCAGCCAGCCTCCCACTTCATCTTTATCCCAGGATCTCAGCGACTTTATCTCGTGGTGTTTCTCCCGGATTGAGTTTGAAGACGCGGAGGGAGCTCTATGAACCCATTGCAAGGATGTCCATCCGAGAATCAATTGCCTCCATTAAACCCGGGGTGAGACGGCACTGGCGTGCCGTCGTTCGAGGCCAATGCGAACCACTCTCAGCACGGTGTCGATGCGATTGGGGTGGTCTGCACGGGGGTGCAATGAGCGCAGTCGACCATCTCATCCTCAATGATTGCTATCGGCAACCGGCTTTTGGGAACGAACCACCGTCGATGACGTGCGCCACGTCGGCAGAATCGACGCATGCGCGTGCCATGGAGTTGATGTTCCAACTCATGTGGACGCTTCACATACCGTGCAGGGAGGAATCGACACAGGTGCGCCATGGCGCACAGCGATGATTGGTGACCGTGTTTTTTTGTCAATTTGGTTTCAAAGCGAGGGTCCCTCTGCCTGTTTTTCATGAGAACGGCGTGAGGGTGCCAGAGGATTTCGCGATCGCCCTCTTGCAGGATTCCTGGACAGCCGAGTGTGTCTGGCCTCCACTCAACAGCGAGCGCCAGCCTGTGGAGCAGATGGCGGCGCATTTGGCGGCTGATTGCTGGCCGGCCGTGACCGAACGCCGACATAAATGCAATGTCCGGGGAAGTTCATAGCCCTGGCATCATGCGACTGTGGCACTTCTTTCGTTATTACTCGATTGAACAAAATGGGCCGCTCGCACGTATATTGGGCGGGGTGACGCTACATTGGAATCGATTCTTAATTCCTCTTGTAGTTACTTCCTCAGCAAATCTGCTGTTGCGCCGAGCAATACCGAAAGGAACGACAGTGACGTTCAACCTTGGAATCTTGGGAGCCGGCCAGTTTTCGGCTCACTTCGCGGCGTTGTTCCGGCTTCACCCGGAGGTCAACGAAATCTCGGTGACTGATGTCATCGCAGGACGCTCTGAGAAGGCCGTCAAGGAAGTGGGCCTAACCCGCACTCATGACAGCTTCGACACGATGCTTGCAGACCCTGCGATAGATGCGATTGCTGTGTTTACCCAGCGTTGGACCCACGGTCCGCTGGTCGTCCGGGCTCTTGAAGCCGGCAAACATGTCTATTCAGCAGTCCCGATGGCAGTCTCAGCTGAGGAGATTGCGGCTATCATCGAAGTCGTGAAGCGCACTGGCCTTACCTACATGATGGGCGAAACGAGCTACTACAACCCTGCGACGGTGTTCGTTCGCCAACGTCTTGAAAGCGACGCCCTGGGTCAGGTCTTTTATGCAGAGGGTGACTACCTTCACGATATGGATCTTGGCTTCTACGACGCGTATCGCTTCAGCGGCGGCGAGAACTGGAAGGCGACGGCCAGTTACCCACCTATGTGGTACCCCACTCACTCGATCGGGGGGGTGCTCGGCGCTTTGCCTTCCTATGCGACTGCCGTGAGTTGTGTTGGTGTTCACGACAGGTCGGACGACGGTGTGTTTGATACCAAGGTCAGCATGTTCGAAAATGACTTTTCCAACATGACTGCATTGTTCTCCCTAAATACGGGTGGCTCGATGCGAATCAACGAGTTCCGCAGAGTCGGCTATCCATCTTCAATTCGCGAAAGCCGTTTCCGATTCTTCGGAACGGAAGCAAGCTTCGAACAGCTATCGACCGTCTCACTATGGCAGGACAAGACCGGCTCAGTAGACGTCTCTGAGGAGCTCGCGACCAGACCCTCTCTTTCTCTGGATGATCCGCTCCTTGCGGACATTGCGCCCGATCTTCGGGAAGGGTTCGTATCGGGCCACGCGCCTGTCCACGATGTCGAGGCTAAACGCCTTCCTCCCCAATTTGAAAGTGGGCCAAATGGTCATGAGGGGAGCCACCAGCTGCTTGTAGACGACTTCGTGCGGGCAGTTGTGGCCGGCTCACTTCCGCCGGTGAACGCTTGGACAGCGGCGAGGTACACGTTGCCAGGATTAGTAGCTTTTGATTCGGCGCTGCGTGAAGGTGAGAACCTCAAGATTCACGATTTCGGCGACGCGCCGAGAGGATAATTCATTGTGGGGTCTGAGGAGCGGAGCAACACCATCGTTCGCTAACAGTTCGGCTGTTTAGTCGGGGCTTTTCGGACCGCGTAGTGCGCGGAGCAGAGCCCACAGTGATGTGGGCGGGTCCAATCGGAGTGGGCCGAGCAAAAAGGAGTGTTGGTGCCCAAGTGGCTATAAGCGTTTCCAACCGTTATTGCTTGCTTGAATCCTAATCTTTTGGAGTTCGTTTTATGTAGGCCCCATGTCCACGTTGTTCCGCATCACAATCGCATTGACGACGAGTCCGGAAACTACTCCGTCTAACGGGTCGCAGACGCGCTCAAAATACCACCGGCGCGCGCGGTATCGGACGTTTCCGTTCCATTGCTACGCAGACCCCGAAAATGGAAGATAGGGGAGTAGCAAGCGCCGATGGGCCGAATGCCAATCAACAAAATAGTCTTGCCGAGAAGGCCATAGGTCCCCAACGGCGTTCGCAGCACCAGCGTCATTTTCGGGATTCTTGGCGCAGTGAATTTTTGTTGTCGACGAAGCCGGATACGGGTCCACCACCGAGGTCACTCATCAGACGCTCGACCTACTCACGACTTGGGGCCAGATGCGCTGGGCACTGCAGTGATTTATATCAGCTTCAGCGACAGAGTGTCCCTAGCCAATTCATCGCCGCGAAAAATTTCCTCTGAACGTTAGAATCGAAATTTCTGATTACTCGACGGGGAGCACATATATGTATCTGATCGAACGCTCGAGTTTATCTTCGCCATTCTACGCTGCCACACACACCCGATTTGATAACGAGACAGGGGACAAAACGGCGGTGGTGGTTTCGGATATTGGGCCCTCTCAAGAGGGGGGTTCACCGAAAGTAGAGGACAGCACGTCCGCCACACGTCGACGCTTTACCCAAGAGTTTAAAGACGAGTGATGTCGGGAGGTGATTAGCGCCTCAAAGCCGATTGGCGACGTGGCGGGGGAATAAGGGGTCGGTCCCAAGACTCTGCGCAACTGGCTGATCAAGTATTGCGGCGCGAATAGTGGCGCCGATAGTGAGCGCACCGTCCGTGAACGCACCCGGCTGGAAGAGCTCGAGCGGGATGTCCAGGAACTCAGGGCCGGGGCTCAATTCCCAAAAGGGGCGGCCGCTCACCTCGCCGGGGAGCAGCGGCGGTGAGCCGGTACGAATTCATCGACCCCTGAAAAGCTGAGCCGGCCAACCGCAAATCGGTCGGGAAAATGTGCCGCTGGTTGGACGGGTCCACATCTGGTTTCTACCAACGGCGCCCACGCCCGCAATCGGTGACGTTGGCCGCGCCGCCAGGCCCTACTGGCGCAGATCTGACACCATTTCGGGGAGTTCGAGGGCACTTCCAGGTATCACCAACTTCACGCGGACCTGACTGACGAGCAGACACCGTGTTCTCCGAAGTTGGTGGCGGCAGATGATGCGCCAGGAAGGTTTTCGTAGCCTGGCGACCACGGCGATTCCGGTCCGCGATGGAAGCCGAAGCGGCGGGTGCGGCGGACATGCCTCGCCTTTTCAAACGGGGATTTCTCTGTCGACGATCCCGGCGTGAAGTTTGTCGGGGACATCACTTACATCCATACGTGGCAAGGTTTCGTCTCCGTGGCTACGGTCATTGGCTGCTCAAAGAAAGTCCTCGGTGTTTCATTGCCGATAACAGGCACACCGAACTTGTCGAAGAAGCCTCCAAGAACGCGGCGGCAACGACCCTGATGAAGATTGACGCGATATGGCGCTTTGACCGGGGAAGTGTTTACTGCGCCGTTGATTTCAGCGCCTTGGTGGCCTGACAGGGGATGCGATCATCCAGAGGAAGCACCTGCCTGTGTCGGGACAGCAGCATGGCGGAATCGTTTTTCTCGACGGTCAAAATCGAGCGCGCGTCCTGGACCGTCTCCGCCACCAAAGCACACGCTCGCAAAGACACCATCCGCTAGGTCGAGGGGTTCTAGAACAGGCGACGCCGACGCCGGCGCCCAGAGTTCGGTAACCGCCGCTCCAACGAAGCTCAAGAATCCGCTAATTCTGCCGTCCAAAATTCTCGGGGATCCCAGCTGGTACCAGATCTCTCAGAAGTTGTTGCGCTTCCGCGTAGAATTTCGGCTTCACATCGTCGAAACGATTTTATGGTAACGTTTCCCAAAACTATCGAAAGGTCCAATTCAATGACAATGCCAGCTGGAACACACCAATCGATAGTTCCAGTCGAGGTGCTAGATGCCCGGGTCGCCGGACCCGATTCGACAGTGATTTTGCCGACATTTCTCTCTGCGGAAGGAGTCCGCTATGTGCGATTTCGCACTACGGCCTCCGGCACTTACGCGATTACCAACCTCGAGGGGATGCCCATTGGCACGGTCGAAATCGAAGCAGGCTCAACCGAGGCTCCGGCTCCGTATCTGTCCAGGAATGGCCGAAGGCTCCTCGACCAGACAGGGAAGCCCTTCCTGTGGATGGCTGATACTTGGTGGTATGCACTCTGCGATCGGCTTGAATCATCGGAGCTGGCGGCACTTGCAGCCCAGCGCAGAGGACAGGGATACTCCGTTGTCCAGGTCGTGGCAGGACTTTTGCCAGAGATCTATGCCCACGATCCCCTCGGCGACCTTGCCGGCGTGTGGCCTTGGACATCGGGCTTCGGCGACCTCGACCCAAGATGGTGGGATGCCGCAGATGATCGCATCGCCACAATCGTGTCAGCTGGACTTATTCCAGCCATTGTCGGTGCCTGGAGCTACTACATGGTCGATATGGGTCGCGAGCGGCTCGAACACCACTGGCGTGAGATTGTCGCCCGCTGGTCAGCCTTGCCTGTGGTCTGGTGTATCGCTGGTGAGGCCGGGCTTCCTTATTACGAAGAAATATCTTCTCCCACGATCGATGTTCAGGTCAAAGAACTGACATCTGAGTGGTCAAAGGTGATTCCGATGGTGCGCAGAATAGATCCATATTTGAATCTCCGCACCATCCACCCTTGCCCCGCGTTTGAGCACTATTCCAGCACAGACCTGCTTGAGGGGAAGGTCGCGGACCTTGATTTGATTTGGCTTCAGACCGGCCACGCCGACCGATCTGCGATTTCATCCTCACTTGACGCCATCGATCGAGAGGTTGCCGCGGATCACGGTCTCCCTGTCGTCAACAGCGAGGTCTGCTACGAGGGCATCGCCGCCGGTTCGTATTCGACCTTGCAGCGTTTCTTGTTCTGGAGTCACATTCTCTCCGGCGCCGCGGGCCACTCCTATGGGGCTCAAGGCATCTGGGCATTCCGTCGCGCGCAGGACCCGAACCCTGGCATCGCGTGGGGAGACACGACCTGGCAGGAAGCATCGATTTTGCCGGGGGCTCGTCAACTCGGCGCAGCGGCTGATTACTTGCGGTCATTTGACTGGTATAACTTAGAACCAGCCCAAGATGTGCTCACCGTGCACGCAACTCCTGAGCGCCGCGAGTTTCCCTATGCTGCACGCAGCGAGAATCGGGTTGTGGCCTATTTTCCAGCTGCAAGCCTCCTGCCGTTGGATATTGGAATTAGCCTCGACATGGGAGTCACGTCCGTGCGTGACCTCGCTCCGGGGCAGTGGACGTTCACCTGGTGGAACCCCCGTGCGGCAGTCGAGTTTGAGAGCTGGGATGTCGTGATCGACTCCTCCGGGGAACAACTGCTCTCTAGCAGTCGCGACTCGGGCTCGATCCCCAGTATGGAGGATTGGGTGTTCGTCGCTACAAGAATAAAATAGCAATGCCATCTGCTTCCCCCATTCAGTGGGCTCTGGTCACTGGTGCGACAGGGTCGGTTGGCCTCGAATGCGCTAGCGCACTTGCAGCTGCAGGCTTTGGCGTGGTGGTTACCGGGCGGGACCCGGCGGCGACCGCGGACGTCGCTGATGTGATCAACTCGCGCGGAGGCCTGGCAATTGCGAGCGCCTTCGACCTGGGGGACTTTCCGATGGTTGAGCAGCGACTCACCTCCCTCGCTCGCGATGGAATCGCTCCGACCGTGTTGGTCAACGCTGCCGGCGAATTCGGCCCTCTAGGTCCGGCGCTGTCAGCTTCGGCGGGCGACTGGGCACGAATCCTCGACGTCAACCTCTTCGCCCTCGTTAGGCTCGCGAGTCTTGTGGTCCCCCGCATGATTGCGGCCGGTGGAGGAAGGCTCATCCATGTGAGCTCTGCTGCGGCGCTCGCTGTTCCGGGAATCGGCAATGCCCCGTACTCGGTGTCAAAGGCCGCTGCCAATCGATTCCTCGCGCATCTGGCGGCTGAGCTCCAACGAACGCGAGTGACAGTCCACTCCTTCCATCCGGGGGAGATCAAGTCAAGGATGTGGCAGCACATCAAAAACTCGAGCCTGGGCGTGGCCGGTCTCGACGACTATGCCACCTGGGCACAAAAGACCGAGGCCGCCGAGGACCCGCTTGAGCGCGTGGGTCAGTGCGTTACCGGCCTTCTCGACGACGCCACCGCCCGGCGCGCCCACGGCCGGTTCCTGTGGGCGCAGCATCCGGGTCAGATGGAGCCGCTCTCGTGATTGGTGGATACGCGATCGTGACTGGAGGGGCAGGAGACAAAGGACGGGCTTCAGCGGGCGCACTTGCCGCGGCGGGATTCGACGTGCTGATTCTTGACATAATGACCTGACCTACAGTTTGGTTTCCACTCGAGGTGACTAGCTTCAGGCGGATATTGGTTGTGGAGTGTGAGCGAGGTCGTATTCGTGGGGTGTTGCGTAACTGAGTGCGGAGTGCCTCCGTCGGCGATTGTAAAACACTTCGATGTACTCGAAGATAGCGTTCGCGAGCTCGATCCGGGTCCGCCACTTCTTACGGTTCAGCAACTCAATCTGCACGCCACTGTCGCCGCATCCCTTCGAGCGCATCACTCGTCTTTTTACTCCAGTCTGCCGTCGCCATCCTTGAACACCTCCGAG
>Ga0208414_1003043_pt1 | contig 10451 bp, 22 predicted proteins | sample AntAceMetag02UKE_FD_184770 | JGI IMG/M metagenome (GOLD analysis project Ga0208414, IMG submission 184770) | Saline lake microbial communities from Ace Lake, Antarctica - Antarctic Ace Lake Metagenome 02UKE (SPAdes) (version 2) | ecosystem: Environmental > Aquatic > Non-marine Saline and...
GCCATGTGGCTTATGGCGGTCGCCTTTGCTTTTAATTTAGAATGAGTATAAATAAGAAAAGATAAAATGAAATTAGGGTTGTTACATTTAGATTGGCAGGTCGTTCTAGTCGGCAGTAATGCGAATAACAGTGGCAAAGCTGGCGTTTTTTCGCTGAATGCGAATAAAAAAGAAAGCAAATTAAAAGAAGGCGATTATTTAACCCTACAAATAAGTAAAGACAATAAAAAACATGTAATATTTACCGGAAGCCATGTGCTGATTGATCAAATTAAAAAATACAAAGATGAAATACCATTTTTAACAACCATACGAAAAATAAATAAATACTACTCACTAACATAAACAACCATGGCATACAAATTAAGAAACAGCGAAAGTACTAGAAGCCCTTTATTAGTTGAATACACACAAGGAGGCATACTAATTCGCTTCGATATAAAAGAAGCAGTAAAAGAAGATATTACTTTCTATCAATACAAAGAATTTTGGTTTGATTTAAAGGCTACTGATATTGAAAAAGTGGTAAAAGCAGAGGGCTTTGAGTTGACACAGGAATATAAAGATTTATTAAAATAAAAATTATAAGTACTCAAGAGAACAAATTAATATTAGCGATATGAAAAATACAGTTTGGACAATGTCAGGTGGAGCGATTGGCAGCTTGTCATCAGAGGGGTTTGATACACTCAATGGCACAATGCTATCAATGACGTTTCCATCTTTAGAGGCAATAATGAATACTATCATATTAGCTTTCATAGGTGCTACGATAGGGTATTTCGCTAAGTTGTTATATGATTTTTTGATTAATAGATACTGTAAAAGATGAAAAACCAAAAGGGATAAAGACTTTACAACATCCGTATATCGGAGGCACTTATGTAATAGAACACGATTTCAAAACAACACAAAAAATATGGTGATGAATAAAACACTGGAAATAATATCATTAATTATTAGACGCTGGAAATCTAAAAGTAAAAAAAGAAATAAGATTACTACAAACATTGCTTTAGGGCTAGGAATAGGACTTGGCATACTTTCATTTACTCCTTTAGGATTACCCGCATGGGGTGTTTCATTAATCGGATACAGTTCTACTTTAGCATTTTTAGTTTCTGGTGGGAATAAATTAACAACCGAAAATAAAGACTTACAAAGTGAAACTAAAAAATTATTAACTAAGAAAAAAGGTGACAAAGTTATTTAAGAAACTAAATAAGTATTTACGGATTAGTATAAACAACAAATACCTAAACGTAAGTCAAGGAAAGGTAGCGACTAAACAATCGATTATAAAGTTTTTTAAAAAAAGAGATGATATATTAAAAAAATAGTTTACTTTTACAATTCACTAAAAATTTAAAGCTATGGCAGAAGAACGTAAGGGTGTAATGACACCAAAACAGGAGAAACAACTTGATGATATTTGCGAATTTGACGGATGGATGGAAACTTTTGACGGTCCGGCTATAAGAATTGCAGACAATCAAATTATCGAACGGTTAAAAAACAAGATTCCTAAAGAATATCATAATGATATTTATGGGATAGTAGATGCTATTTTCGATAACCTTCCTAAAAAGAAGTAATGAAACGTAAAGATGCTTCAGTAAGTCTAATAGGGCTTGCTATTGAAATGCGTAAAGTACTCACTAATGTCGATGCTATCTGGAAAGCCTATGGACATGAAGCTATTATAACAGCCGGTACAGAATGTTTTAAAGGCAATGAATTTATACACAGTCTAGGTAGCCTTCACCCTTTTGGCAGAGCCTTAGACTTTAGAACTTTCTATTTTATCAAAGATGGCAAAATTGATATGTTTATGCTCAACAAATTAGCTATACGATTAAGGGGTGTATTGGGCAAAGATTATGATGTGGTGGTGCATTCAACACATATTCATGTAGAATACGATCCTAAATAAAAACTATGCCAGAAATAACACACTATGAAATCGTAAACGGGGGCAAATCCGACAAAGAAGATTACCCGGCAACCGTAAACAATGAAGCCGACATAAGACATCACAAAGATAAATTAAGAAAGGAGCTTGATATTGGCGAAGATTACGACATCTTTTTTCACTTAAAAGTAACACAGTCTGAGCGTAAAAACCTAAGATTGTCGGGTTAGTTTTCATATTACTTTCCATTTTTAGACCTCATAATTTAGATATTGTGGGGTCTTTTTGTGTTAAATAGCATAATTTTTAATAAATACTTTAATCTATAACATTTACATTTACAACTATTTATATATAAAACTATAATTACTTATAAAGATAATTTAAAAATAATTAGGTTTTTTGTATTTTGTATAAGTATTAGTTATATATTTGCTGTATGAATTTAACTAAAAAATATACGACAATGATTAAACAAGAAGAAATTACCAGAAGTACGGATGATCTAAAAAAGTTTTATACTTCGAGTATGATAAGATTACCCGCAATAATGAAACTGATTAAATTGATGCAAGACGGTTTGCATAAACCAATGTTAGACCATCAACACAAAATGTTTTTCGGACAGATCAGCGAGAATTTAGAAGATCAGGAAACCAACATAATGATGCAAATTGATTTTAGAACAAATCAGGAAATAGCATTACAGGCGTTTCACACCCTATTAAAACTCGATTACCAATTAAGGGAGCGCAGAATTGAAAGTATGAAATTTTGGGAAAGCAGCGACAAACAAGAAGCAGCGGAAATGATTATTAAACTTTATAATTTAATATAATGACAACACACGAAAGATTATCGAAGTTGGAAGATATTCAGTACAACATCGACCATTATGAAAAAAGGCTATCTGAGCAAATGCCTGAAATTTACAACCAGTTATCAAAATGGATAGTTGATAAATGGAATCACGACAGGGAAATACAATTAAAATCTTTGGCTTACTGGAAGCGGAGATATAACAGGGAGCAAAAACAATTAGAATATTACCCAGATTTATTCGACCCTAAACATTTAGATAACATTTGGATTGATGATATTGACTTCAAAGATGCACCCGACTTTGTGGACGCATATATTAGCCAGGCATATTACTACGGCACGAAATTAACCGAGCAGCAATTAGACACTTTAAACGAGGACAGCGATTACGTTTATGACTGCTTACAAACACAGTTATACTAATGACATACCATTGCGACGTATTACGCCACTTACAGGACAGAACAAAGGGATTTGTTCGCAGGATACAACAAACTTCTAACACCTGGGAAGCGGATATCGAATTTAATAATATTAAAGATGTAGATACCCCTCCGATGTGGAACTGGGTTAAGTCAAACAGTAAGTCAAACAGAATGACATTAACAATTGACATTGACATAAGTACTTTTGAATTACATTTTAAAAAACTAAAACGATGAACACATTACCAGTAAAAATTAAAGAAGTTGTCGAGTTATCAAAAATTGAAGATTTGACAAAAGCCGAGAAAATTGCATTTAGTTATGCTCCGCTTATGAATGAGGTTACAGAGCAAGGCGACCTCATTAAACAATTAAAAATAGGAAATGAGGAAGATGTTGAAAAAGCCAAAAGAATCAAACTTGATTTAGGTAAAATTTGCAGTCGTGCATCACAGCAAAAAACTATTGATAAGGAAATTGTTTTGCTTGAATCACGTTTTATTGATGCTTTGTTTAATACGGTTAATGGAGCAGCAAGATTGAATCAGGAGGAGGCAAAAGAAATTGAGCAACATTTTGCCAATATCGAAAAGCAACGTATTGATCAATTACAACTCGATCGAGAAATTGAGATACGTAAATATTCAGATGTTACTATTATTATTCCTGATTTTTTGGGAGCAATGGATAATGATACTTGGGTTAATTATTTGGCAGGAAATAAAGTTAATTATGAAACTAAAATTGAGGCTGAGCGTATTGTTGAACAACAACGGGTTGAAGCCGAAAAAGCGGCTGAAAAGAAACGTATTGAAGCAGCCGAAAAAGAAGCCGCAAGGATAAAACAATTGGCAATTGATAATGCAAAACTAAAAAAAGAAGCTGATATAAAAGAAAAACAGCGCATTGCAGATGAAAAAGAACGTCAAAGATTAGCAAAAATTGAAGCTGACAAAATCGAAAAAGAACGTCAAATACAACAAGCTAAAATAGATGCTGCAAAAAAAGAAGCTGATAATTTAGCCGCTCAATTAGAGGCTAAAAAACAATCCGAAATAAAAGCCGAGAATGACAGGATTGCTAAAATTGAATCGGAATTATCGAAAGGTGATGTAGCTAAAATTAATGACCTTAAAACAGATTTGATTGCACTGAAAACAAAGTACGAATTTAAAAGCAAAAAGAACCAATTATTATATCAATCATTTGGCTTACTAATCGAAAAAATCATTAACTTTATAAACAAATAAAAAAATGAGAATTAAATTACATGAGGCTATAAAAGCCTATCAGGACCGAACGGGCGTTCGGTTAACCCAGAACGACATCGCCCGGGAAGTTTATCCGGAAAGCAGCCATCAGTCGGCAGCCATAGGAATATCACACATAGCAACGGGCAAAGCTAAAATGATTGCCCCAGAAACAATATTAGCTATTTGCCGAATTACAGGGGTGGATGCAAACTTTTTATACGGGCTTTAAAACACTAAAAAAATGAACTTTAAAGAATTTAAAACAGAAATGGTAAGTAGATGTAAAAGTAAATCTGCTTGCACAACAGAATTTAAAAGAGTATTAGACTCTGAAAATTACAAAGAGTTAATCACTGTATTAACAGATAACTTTTCATGGAGTTGTAATAATAAAATTATTGATATTGAGTTGCTCGAAAAAGTGGGTAATAAAACATTAAATAAATATGATTTGGCTATTAATGTAACTGTTATTAAAGGCTTTTTATTGGTGGATAACGCCACTGTTGAAGCATGGGGTAGCGCCACTGTGGAAGCAAGGGGTAGCGCCACTGTGAAAGCAAGGGGTAGCGCCACTGTGAAAGCATGGGATAACGCCACTGTGGAAGCAAGGGGTAGCGCCACTGTGGAAGCAAGGGGTAGCGCCACTGTGGAAGCAGGGGGTAACGCCACTGTGAAAGCATGGGGTAGCGCCACTGTGAAAGCATGGGATAACGCCACTGTTGAAGCATGGTGTAGCGCCACTGTGGAAGCAAGGGATAGCGCCACTGTGGAAGCAGGGGGTAACGCCACTGTGAAAGCATGGGATAACGCTTATATAAATTCATTTAATACAACAGAACATAAATTATCTAATAAAGCAATTTGCCGCTATTATTATGAAAATAAAATTATTTTGAGTAAAGATTCTGAAATTGAAAAATATTAACTTATAAAACTAAAAAAATGGAAATTAAATTAAATCTTTACCAGAAAATTCAAGCCGTTTCAATGGAAATAATGAACATTGAAAAGGACATGAAAGTAGGAAGCGGGAATTATTCTTACAAAGCCGTTTCGGATGCGGTGGTTACCCTGCAAGTTAAAAGAGCAGAGGAAAAAAACAAAATATTATCAATACCCATTAAACAGGAATTGATTAAATCGGAGTTTATAAAACAGATGCGGGGGGACAAGGAATCAATTGTACATATTGACAATATCAAAATGACTTTGCGTATAATTGATTTAGAGGACACAACCCAGTTTATAGACATTGAATCATTTGGAAAAGGTATTGATTCGGGTGATAAGGGGTTTGGTAAAGCCTCAACTTATGCCAGAAAATACGCTTTACTAAATGCCTATAAAATTGCAACGGGTGAGGACCCAGACGCAGAAAAGAGCCAAGAGATTGAGCCTATAACACAGGATGCAAAAAAGGACGCAGTATTTTCACTCTGCCTAAAAGATACTAAATTAAAAGATAATGTCCTTTCTCATTTTAATTTAGGTGATCTTGAGGACATGGGAGAAAAGGAAATTGCCACAGTTTACAATCAATTCAAATCAAAAAATCTAATATGAAAACTATGTATATAGGCAGCGGGGACGTTGCTGCGCTGTTAGCAGGGTTACACACTAAGACACATCATAATCTATTAAAGAGGTTTGTAAGCGACAGGAAACCCCATTACAACGCAAAGGCAAGCCCGATAGATGCTTTACGCACGGGCGCAATAATTGAGGATAGATACGGATTAATTTTACCCAATGATTTTTACCCGCAAGTTGTAAAAGTTTATGAAAAAATGGACGTACTGAAATGCTCTTTGGATTTTGCACAAATGGCAAACGGAAAAATAATAAACTTTGAGGAATTAAAGTCATGTTCGTTTAATGATTTTTTAGCTTTTGAGAAGTTTAGGAATGACTCCCTGGGAGGAGTTGAATACATAAAAAAACGTTACAAAGCTAATTACAATCAGGTGCAGGAACAATTATTATGTACTGGTTTGGATAGTGCCTTTATTGTATTTGTAGCGGTTTATACTTACGATGACGATGTGAATTACACCCGTAACATAAAAGCAAATGAGGTGATAAAATTTAGTATTAAACGGGATGAAACAGTCATGTCTAAAATAATTGAACGGGCGGAGATATTTCAGCAGATTAAAAATAATTATAAATAAACTCCATTATATCAATAATTATTTGTATATTTGCGATGAATTTAAATAACGACCATGAAAAAATCAGAATTATCTTTAATAAATTATATCCGATTACGGGTAAAATTGGCAGTATTCACTTGGTCGTGGCTGCCTTTTTTATTTGTAGTCGGTTTTTTATTTTAAAATAATGGCTAAAAGATTTACAGATACGGACAAGTGGAAAAAAAGATTTATACGTAATTTAGATATTAACTATAAAGTTTTATGGCTTTATATTTTAGATGATTGTAATCATGCAGGAATATGGGATGTTGATATTGATGTTGCACAAATAAGAACGGGGTGTACATTTGATATAAAAGAAGCAATTAAAATATTTGGTGATAAAATAAATGTTTTTGATAATAAAGATAAATGGTTTATTCCTGATTTTATAGAGTTCCAATATGGAACATTAAATCCTAAAAATAGGGTGCATGAATCCGTTTTATCATTATTAGATAAATATAAAAATAAGGGGCTTATAAGGGGCTTATTAGACCCTAAAGATAAAGATAAAGATAAAGATAAAAAAGAAGATAAGGATTTCGCCAAAGCAATTGATTTATATATTTCATGCCAAAACCCAACAACTGCTAAAAAAGAATGGGACAATTTGACAGATGAAGATAGGGAATTAATATTAACTCATGCAGGTGAATATCGTAAGGCAATGGAAAAAGCTGACAGTATTTCCTTCCTTCCTGATTTCAGTAAATATCTTTTTGAGAAAATGTATAACATACCTATTAAACAACTTTTATCCCGGTATAACAAACAAAAAAATACTTTCACTCCAGAATATGAAAACTTATGATACTACAAGAGCAATTATTAGGTAGACTATTAATCGACAGTAATACTTTTTTCAAAACTGGCAGTATGATTACTGATTATTTTTTCGAGGGTCCCCTGGACAAAGATATTTTTAATAAATATAAAGTTAGTTTACTAAATGGCGAGCGTATTGATGTAATTAAAATTTCTGGTAATTGTGATGACTCTGATAATGCACTTTTACGAATAGGATATTTAATATCAAATGTTGATTATTCACTTAGTATTCAATCAATGTTAGATAATGTATTTAATAAAATTAAACAACAAAAAGTTGATATTTTTAAAAATGAAATATATCAATTAGATTCAACTGATCCAGATAAAATACTTACATTTATAAATGATTTTGTTAGCACATTTGATGACACGGGAATATCTGTTATTAATTCAATGGCTGATAATGTTGATGAAGTATTAAAAATAGTTGAATTTAATAAATCAAATGCAGGGCTTACAGGAATTGACACGGGCTTTAATAAACTTAATAGATTGACTAATGGGTTGCAGGGGGGTGACTTAATTGTGATAGCAGGGGAAACATCGCAGGGGAAAACTTCTTTAGCCTTAAATATAGCTCAGGTGGCAGGACGTGATAACCCGGTCTATTTTGTTAGCTGTGAAATGATGGCTTCTCAAATTACTGCCAGGATGTTATCTTATTCAAGTGAAATTGACGGCAACCAAATATTAACAGGTCGATTGAATGATTTTGACACAGATGTTTTAATGAGATATTCACCTGATGTCTCTGTAAATAAATTATTGATAAATGGACATGATAATTCTATTGATAAAATAATTGCAAGTATAAGAGTATATCACGCTACTAAGCATATTAACATGGTTGTAATTGATTATCTACAATTAATTAGTACTACTGAGCGAGCGAGCAAAGAACAGCAGACAGCGCAAATAGCACGTAGATTAAAAAACTTAGCCAAAGAACTCAATATCCCTGTTATTCTTTTATCACAATTAAACAGGGATAAATTTAGTCCGTTTCCTAAACTATCAAGATTAAGGGATTCAGGACAAATAGAGGAGGCTGCTGATCTTGTTATTTTTGTTTACAGACCCGAATACTATGGAGAAGAATTATTTAAAGATGGTAGTCCCTCAGAGGGGAGGGCTCAAATAATAATAGCTAAAGGCAGAAACACAGGCATAGGAACATTTTACGTTAAATTTCACAAACAGATAACAAAATTTGAAGATGAAGAATACAATTGATAGTTTAATACTGGAAAATATGAATCAGTTATCCCATATCCCTACGATACTAAAAAGGATTGAGAAAACAGAATATATGCTACTGGGATATAAAAACACAATGATTAGATTTTATAAAGAAAAAAGAGTAATTTTACTAAACGAAGTAACAATACTTAAATCTTTTAAGGTTAAACAAATGAAAAAGGAGGTGTTGATATGATACGAAATGCAAAAGTAGATAGCAATCAATCCGAAATTGTTAAGGCACTAAGAAACGCAGGTGCATGGGTAACCATAACATCGCAGCTAAAGAACGCATTTGATATTTTGGCAGGGTATAAAGGAAAGCTATTTATAGTCGAAATTAAAGACGGAATGAAGCCTCCCTCCGCAAGAAGATTATCAGAGGGGGAGCAGAAATGCAAAGACGGGTTTAATAGTGTGGGGGTTTATTACTACATTATTACAAGTATTGACGAGGCTCTGCATATGATTTGCGAACATGATTATAAAATTACTTGTTCTGGATTTATGCATAAGTGCGAAAAGTGCGGACATACTTGGGGGGCTTGTTAATGTATGGCAATATGCGCATACCTTTTCGGTTGCGTATGATTGCTTGTTAGGTGAGCGTAGCGGCTGTAATAAATTAATTAAACTAAAAATACTTTATAAAAATGAAAACACCAACTACATTAAAAGGATACCTTAAAATGCTTATACAAATATCAAATGATTCAGCATATGATTTAAAAAATGCAGATAAAAATGATATTGCATTTCTTAGCATTATAAGGGCAGGTATTCAAAACGAATTGGGAGAGGATGAATATGGTACTATGAAAAAATGCAATTTGAAATGGTAAAAACTAAAACTTCTAAATTCTCCAATAATTAATATTTATTAATAATTTAAAAGTAGAACTATGAACGCAGAAAGAATTAAAGAAATACAAGGTCAAACAGCTTATCCCAATAGTGTAAGTGTTCAACAGGCTTTATTAAAAGTATGGAATGAGTGTGAACAAGTACACTTAAAAGACAATAACAAAATAGATGTTTGCCAACAGCGTGAACTGTTTGATGCGATACTTGATTTTACAGAGGAATTACCAATGGTTAGTGAAGATTATTTTAGAGATATATTGTGGGCTAAATTTAATAAGCATTAAATAGTGGCTAACGAATGGTGGTATGATTTCGTGCCGATAGATAACCAGGAACTTATAAATTATGAGTAGAGAGTATAAACAACAGGAACTTTTCAATACTGCCGAAACACGGCATGAATTATACCACGTGTTACCGGCTGGTGTTGGGATGGGACCTGAATTTATCGATACGTCTAACAGGGCTGATACTAAACACTATTGGTTGATGCCGCCGGATAAACTGGAACCCTTACAGAAAGAATTTAACTTTGATTTCGACCCCTGCCCTTTTCCGCGCCCCGAAGGATTCGATGGGCTGGAAGTGGATTGGAGGAAAAGCAACTGGGTTAATCCACCATTTACTGGGATGAAACGAAAAGGTAAGAGAAAAATAGGACCAATGGCCTGGGCGAGAAAAGCGGTGGCCGAAGCCGAGAAAGGAAACACAAGCGTTATTATACTACCGATTTACCAAGTGAGAGCAATAAGTTGGTTAGAGGACCAAGGCGCGGAAATTAGATACGCAGGAAAAATCCGGTGGATTGCCGTAGAAGATAATACACCTAATCCGTGTAAGAGTACCGATATTCAGCCCTGTTTGTTGATGATTGTGCGTGGGGACACTTGCCGGTAACGGGATG
>Ga0208414_1003049_pt1 | contig 10441 bp, 15 predicted proteins | sample AntAceMetag02UKE_FD_184770 | JGI IMG/M metagenome (GOLD analysis project Ga0208414, IMG submission 184770) | Saline lake microbial communities from Ace Lake, Antarctica - Antarctic Ace Lake Metagenome 02UKE (SPAdes) (version 2) | ecosystem: Environmental > Aquatic > Non-marine Saline and...
AAGCCGACATCAAAGAGCACGGCAAGGCCTATACCCTCGCCTCAATCGATGAGGGGAAATCAGGGCTAAAACTCGTCATGCCCGTGGATGAAGACGCCCTCATCGATCTGCTTCGCAAGGAACTCACCAAGCGCGGGTTCAAAGAAGTCACGACCGAGAAACCTGAGATCATCCTCACGGTAATCTATGGTCGCGGCTACCTGCGGAATCCGTATCTCGATGGAGCCATTCTCGACGAGAGCGGAAGCTCGGGGCTGGGTGCGCCCACCGTGAGCATCACGATGGCGAACATTGATTATCTCGTGAAGCGCAAAGAAAACGGCTTCGAGGAAAAGATGCAAAACGCCAATCAAGAGAAGCTCTTTATTCGTATCACCGCGTGGGCCAACCCAGCAGATCTCACTCCTAAAAAACCCGGCGGGAAAGTGAAGTCGAAGGTGCTCTGGCACACGACCATGATCACCGATGATCCCGGTCATCGTGACCTCAATCAATTCATGAAAAAACTCCTCGCTGCCGGGTCCAATTTTTTCGACCGCGAAATGGATGACGATGAGAAATTTATTAAAACCGATCTGCCCGAAGGATTCATCTACTACGGAGATGCAATCATCCTCGACGACAAGTAAGCGAAACCTTCACCGCATAGAGACCCGACGAAACCATTTCCATGGACATCAAACGCCCAGATCAGACCAAAGCTAAACGCAAGAAGAGGGATCCTCATAATCTCGACCATCATTGGAACCTTGGCCATGGTTACTCTTTTGCTCGGCCGGCGAGAAGCCGCCGCCACCATTGCCAACTATCAGCTCATGTCTGACGATTGAGCTGATTCTGCGGTATTGAGTTTTTCGATTCGAATGGCACGCTCTCGGCCATGAAACACGCAATTACTTACGGCTTTTACATGGCTTTGGCCGGAGCCTTTCTGGTTCTCGCTCTTTACTTCGGAGGCCTCCACGACTCTGCCGAAAAGATGAAACTCGGTCAGACCATCGGCATGATCGGCGGTATCGCCATCTCGGTTGGCGCGATGCTGATGGGGGTTCGTGAAAAGCGTAGCCTCACTCCTGCTGATAAAAAATGGGGCTATGGTTCCGCCTTTGGCACCGCGTTTCTCATTGGCTTCTTTGGCTCTCTGATCGCCGTGGTTTTCAACTACGCTTATTTCTTTCACATCAACCCCGGCTTCAGTGATCTCGTGTTTCAAACAGAGATCGCCAAACTTGAGGCCAAAGACCTCGCTCAAGATGCTATCGATGGGGCCACTCCCATCATCAAGATGATGACCAGCTCCACCGCGATGGTCATCACCGGAGGAGTATTTGGCGTGATTGGGAATACGGTGATTGCTCTGATCGTCGCAGCGTTTTGCAAAAAACGCGCGGAAGACGCTCCTCCTCCTATCGCCGCATAACGCAGCGAGCCCACTATTGCGAAACGCGGAGCCCACTGCTCTGCGTTTTTTTGTGCCCACTCATCACACAAGTGCCCCTCTCGGTTTGAAGCGCTCTCTGGGATGCACCGCCGACTAGGCACAAAAAAGGCCCGGAAGATTCCGGGCCTGACTGTTTCGCATTGGTTCTTCTTCGTGCGATTATTTGACCTGCAGACGCTTAAAGCTTCTCGAGTAATCGAGAACCGTCAGTGCTACCAAACACCCCACCGCCCAGAAGCCGATGATTGATTCGAAATGGATAGGAAAACTCAGGCCAAGGGAAATTAGGCCGGTCGCGATGAGCGCGCCGATGAAGACTGAAGGACTGTGGATAGATTTGATCATATTTTGCTTTTTGCGGTCACCCCCCATGGATGCCACGCCCCACTATAACTCGACTTTACAATAATAAAAATCGTTAGTATTTATGTATTCGATAGATTTTTTCTATGGAATTATACCAGCTCCGTTCCTTTGTCACAGTATCTGAAACCGAGAATTTCACTCGGGCCTCGGAGCGGTTGAATATCACTCAACCCACTTTAAGTCAGCAGATTATAAATCTTGAGAAAGACGTAGGGCAGAAGCTCTTTCATCGTCTCGGCCGACGCGCCGTGCTCACTGAGCCGGGGCAGGTATTTCTAGTCCGCGCCCGCCGCATCCTTCTCGAGGCAGACAATGCCACCAAAGAGCTTCGCGACCATCCCGGATTGGACCGGCGCATCACGGTTGGCGCGATCCCATCGATTGCGCCCTACATCCTGCCGCCCCTGATCGCCCAAGCTCGAATCGACTACCCTCACCTCCAAATCCACGCCCGCGAGGACTTTCGCGCAGAGCTCGTGCAGGGCGTCATGGATGGAGGACTCGATTTGGCCATCGTCTCCATGCCCGTGCAGGCGACCTCAATCGCGATCGAACCCCTCACGCGCGAACCGTTACTTCTGGTCGTCGGCAAACAGCACCCATTGGCCCAAGCGAAAACCGTGCAAGCCAGGGATCTTGCGAAGGAAACTTTTGTCATGCTGGGCACCTCCAGCTCGCTTTCTGAAAAGGTGCGCGATTTTTGCGGCGATCATCAATTCACACCCAGGATCGCCTTCCACTGCTCACAGATCGCCACGGTTAAATCGCTGGTCGCACTCGGTGCAGGGATCTCAATCCTGCCGCGAAGTGCCCAATCTTCCAAAGACATCGATAATCTCGTCTATCTGCCTTTGGCTGGATCTCAGCCGGAAAGAGAGCTGGTCATCATTCGCCATCTGCAGCGGTTCCAAAGCCGCGGCGCGACCCAATTCATCAAGATGCTCAAAGAAGGTGTCCTGTTTCCGACGGACAACTAGCCAATGGCCACCTCACCATGAACACCGATTGCTCGCTCACCCGCCGAAGCTTGGCCACCGACAAACCAGGAACACCCTTTTTCAAAGAGCCGACTCTCCCGCCCGAAAACCACTGTGCCAATATTCGCGGATTGAATCAGCTCCATCCCAAGCACAGCCTGCCACTATGTCCCCGGCGACACATCAATTCTTAGACTCCATGGCCAAGCGCTACATCTGGTGGCAAACACCGGCTGAGTCGCTTCGCCATCCTGATCGTATCATCGCTCAAGTCATGAATCTGGGAACCCTCGAAGACGCCGACCAGCTGGAGACCCTCCTTGCACCCAGTGCGCTTATCGCTGTCCTCCATCACGCCACCCCCGGTTGGTTCCGTCCCCGCTCTTGGTCCTACTGGCACTATCGCCTCGGATTGATCGACTCCCAGCAACCCGTTCCCAGCCTTCCCGCACGCATGATCTCGGCATGATCGTGGTCAATCCGCATCTTGAAATTTTGCCGCCAGAGCAGCAACAGCTTTGGCCCGCATTACGAGGACTGCTATCGGACGGATGGGTCATGTATGGAGGCACCGCTCTGGCTCTGCATCTGGGCCACCGCATCTCGATAGATTTCGATTTCTTCAACGAACGCCCCATCGATCATGAACAGCTGCTTAGGGCCATGCCTGCTTTGCGGCAAGCCCACCTGTTGCAAGACGAAGCAAACAGCGTCACTTGGTTGGTTTCAATCAACGACCGCGTGGTTAAACTCTCTTTTTTCGGCACCATTGGATTGGCGTGCCCTCCATTACGACCGACGGCGTAGCCGAGCTCGCTTCACTGCCCGACCTCCTCGCTCACAAACTCAAAGTCATCATGCAACGCGTCGAGCCCAAGGATTACCGGGACATCGCGGCCCTGCTCAGCCACGGAGAATCACTCGAAACCGGATTAGCCGCCGCCGCGCGCTTGGTTGGCCCACATTTTTCGCCCAGCGAATGCGTCAAAGTGCTCGGTCACCTCGAAGACGAAAACCTCGCCGAGCTAGCAACGACGACTCGCGAACTCTTGATCAGCAAATTGCAGACACGAAAGTCTCTGCCTCCACAGCCCCCATGCTATCGCAGTCGCTCAGCGCGCGGTAGAGCCCCCACTACCAGGAGAGGGTCCGGATATCTAGGACTAAGGCAACTTCTCCCTCAGTCGAAGCCCCGGATCATCCTACGGTCGTGCTGCCGAGTCTCCTCAAGACTGCGATCAAAAGGAGACAAGGTCGCGTGCAGTCATCTCGAAAGTCGTTCTGGAGTCTGGTCCAACCTAATGAATGCCTTGATGGAACCATTTTCTTGAGAGGCCCAAATACTCAATCACGGCGAAAATAAGTCGAGTTTTCGCACGCAAGCCTCCATCGCACCGCTGAGTTTCAGACTCATGGGACTAAATTGCCCAGAATGTTTCACTACAGCATCTCTAACAATCGTGAAGTGCTGTTGTGCCGAACGGAGATGCATGGGCTCCCTCAACCCGTTTGTTTAATAAACTGGGGATCATAAACCCTCCAACCTGATAGTGGAGGACCCCTAATTTGTGACGAGCCTCTAGGGAAGCGCTGAACAAAGGGCGTTGAGCAGATTAAGAGATTATCACGCCGAGATTTGATCAAAATTAAGTGTTCACGGTTCGAGGATGTCGTGATCTGGCCCGTCGGAGAGTTCGATTCAGCTCGTCAAGCTGATTGCCGACGTCCCGCAAGCGTCATCCGCTCCATCAATACACGCTCTGTGCAAAGCTTCGCCGTGCCAATATCAGGTTGGCCAAGACGAAGAGGGTGTGGAGCTGGGCCGTGTTCTTGGCCAATCCTCGGTAACGCACCTTTCGATACTTGAAGATGCTTTTAAGGATATGAAACGGATGCTCTACCCGGGATCTGACCTGCGCCTTGATCTGCTCAAACTTCTGGATGGCAGTCCTTCGACTGGCCTTCCGGCATCGCTCGGACCTTTCCGCGTTTGGCCGCGATATGCCGCTGAGGTTGGGTTTCACGCGAGCGGATCTCCGGGCGTTTCTGCACCCCTTGATAACCCGCATCGGCAAACACATCCTGCTCTTGGCCGTGCAGTAATTCGTGCGTCTGACTGATGTCGCTGACATGGGCCGCTGTCCCGATCACCCTCTGGACCAATCCGCTTTGCGCGTCTACCGCGACGTGCGCCTTCATCCCAAAATACCACTGGTTGCCTTTCTTTGTCTGGTGCATCTCTGGGTCACGCTGCCGACTTTTATTTTTCGTCGAAGACGGCGCGGCGTTGATCGTCGCATCCACAATCGTGCCCTCTTTCATCAAACACTTTTGCTCAATGAGCATCGCGTTAACCTCGGCAAATAGACCTGCGGTCAGATCATGACGCTCCAACAAGTGACGGAACTTCAATAACGTCGTCGCATCCGGAACCCCTTCCTGACTCAAGTCGATCCCCACAAACAACCGCATCGCCTGACTGTCGTAAATCGCATCCTCCAATGCCTCATCCGCCAAACCATACCACTGCTGCAAAAAATACCCTCAGAACATACGTTGTATTCCCAATGGCGGACGCCTCCCCGACTACCCTTTCAATTAATGCGGCTCGATCAGTCCCAACAGCCTCCTTCCACGTTGGCATCTGTTCCATCTGATTCAAAAAATTTCCCTCCCTCTCCGATTCATCAAGTCATAATAGTTGCGCAATCCCTTTTGCCGATTGAATTAGCGCCCCATGTAAATAAGTATAAAACCCTAATAAGCGTGTTAATTATAGGAATAAATATTGTTAGCGTATCTCGGGATTTTGGTAACTCCTTATCTGAAAAGTGAAATTCACCTCATATTCTGATGGCATTAATTAACGCAAAGATCTCTGCAACAACGGTATATATAATCGATGATCACCCTCTTTGGTGCGCTCTTTTAGTGGAAATACTTAATAACACGGACGAGTTTAAGGTTGTTGGCACGGCGGCAGAGGCAGTTACAGGGTTAGATTTCCTGAAGGAAAATGCAGTGGATCTGCTGCTCGTCGATCTCGCGTTGCCCGGCATGAGCGGGATCGAGTTTCTTGACACTCTCGGTCAGAAAAAATCGAAGACCAAGGTGGTCGTTTTTAGTGGGCTGGGATCCACCGAAGCAATCGCCGCTGCGATAATCCGCGGTGCGGATGCCTATATCGAAAAAACGGCCGACGTGGCCGAACTCCTAAACACATTGCATGAAGTGATGCAAGGCAGGTTTCCTCTTAATGCTCGGGTGAGCGACGTGGTCCGCGAAATAGTCCATAAAAGCACACGCCTGCGTCAGCTCACGGGCCAGGATATACAGGTTTTCCGCTTGCTTGCCAACCATATGACGCCCAAGGAGATAGCCGAAAATCTAGGGGTTTCTACATCGGGAATTTATAAAGCGCAGCAGAAAATTTACACCCACCTGGGCGTAACGAATCCGGCAAATTTAGCCGAGATTGCAGCCACCTACGGCTTAGTTCCCATCAGTTTGGAGTCCACCTTGGGCGAGAATCCGCCGTCTGCAAAGGCAGACGCAAGTAAGCCAGCACCGATGCACCCCATACTATAAAATACCCAACGAATTCGATGACAAACGAGCTGCATGCTGGTGCCCTAGATAAATTACACAATGACCACACACCCTAATCCTTTAACTATCCTAGTGGCCGAAGATGACGAACTCATCGCGGCGGTTACGGCTGAAACCTTGGAAGCGGCGGGCTACAAGGTGGTGTCTGTGCCGGATGGGCAGGCGGCGTGGGAAGCCATGCCGCGAATCCAGCCCGATCTGATCCTGAGTGATGTGCGCATGCCGCGGTGCAATGGGTTTGAGCTACTCGAGCGCGTGCGGAGCAATCCGGCCTATGCATTGACGCCGTTTGTCATCGTGTCGGCGAATGCGGATACTGCCGACCAGCGGATGGGGATGTCGCTCGGCGCAGACGACTATGTGACCAAACCTTATCAGCCAGAAGACCTGTTGAAGACGCTCAAGGTTCGGCTCAGGCGTGCGACAATGGTCGGCAATGTGCTGCAACAGCATCAGGAGTTTCTGACGCGGGTTTTGCCGCATGAACTGCGCACGCCGTTGTCTGCCATCATCGGGTATGCGGATCTGTTGATCGATATTGGACAGGCCTGGGAAGTCCTGTCGTCAACGGACCTGATCGACTATGGTCAAAACATTCGACGTTCTAGTGATCGGCTGCTTAAGATTGCAGAGAATTTTTCGTTGTGGTCGTGGTTTGAGGCGCAGGCCGCAGCCGGCCAAACCGGCCGGCCGATCGCACTGACCAAGGCTGCGGTTGTGCCGGCCAATGTGCACAAATGGGCGCGGGCAAGCGCTGAAAGCTTGGGGCGGCTTAAGGACCTTACCGTCGAGATTGAGGCTGCGACCGTGCAGGTGCCCGTCGAGGGTTTTTCAGCCGTGGTCACGCATCTCGTGGAAAATGCCTTCAAGTTTTCCTTGCCGGGAACTCCGGTAAGTTTGAAAGGTGCGGCCGTCGGGAAGAATTTTGTAATTCAAGTGGTGGATCGCGGTCGCGGAATGGCGGACGAAGACCTCGGCAAGATCGATGCGTTGCTCCAGATCAAACGCGATCAATTTGAACAACAGGGCCTCGGCATGGGGCTGGTCTTGGCCCGGAACTTCGCCCGGCTGGCCGGCGGGGATTTATTGATGTCGAAGAATAGCCCAAAAGCGGGACTGACTTTGCGGATGATCCTGCCTTTGAGCGGGGTTTTCTCCGGCGAGAAAGGGTTGGGCCTTGCGGAGGGGGGCGTTGTGGCGCCACCCGCCGATGCAAAGTGCCACCTTGCATGAATTCGTCATCCTGCCCCTTCACTACGGCCCCCGCCAGGATGGATGCCTTCAACGACCCGTGGCTCAGCTTCTTCACTGAAGCGGAGGCTGCGGGCGTGCTCCATGAGCCTGCGGCGCAGAGGCACGCGGCTTGCCGGCAAGCTGCGGCAGCCGGCCGCTCGATCGCGTTGACGGGTCAAGAACTCACATTTGGTGGCCGAGTGGCCTGGCGCAATCATGCGAGGTGCATCGGTCGTCTTTACTGGCGCAGCCTGCTCGTAAGGGACTGCCGCGACGTCGCCGATGCTCAGGGCGTTTTCACCGCCTTATGCGAACATCTCACGCTCGCCACTCGGGGAGGAGACATCCGACCCATCATGACGGTGCTTGCGCCCGATGAGCCCGGACATCGCGGCCCAAGGATACGCAACGCGCAATTGGCCAGCTATGCTGGTTATCGACAGGGAGATGCCGTGTTAGGCGATCCGAAAAATGTGGCGCTGACGGAAGAGGCGCTAGCACTTGGGTGGGTGCCACCTCGGGATCGCACGGCCTTTGATCTTTTGCCCTGGCTGGTGATTGGCCGGGATGAACGGCCGGCCTGGTTTACCATCCCGAGCGGTCTAGTGCGCGAAGTCACACTCACCCATCCCACCTTGGCTTGGTTTGATGAACTGGGCCTCAAATGGTATGCGGTGCCGGCTGTCTGCGATCAGGCACTACAGATCGCGGGGTCAGAATTCTCCTGCGTGCCGTTCAACGGCTGGTATATGGGGACGGAGATCGGCGCCCGCAATCTGGGCGACGAGTCGCGCTATAATCTTTTACCGCTAATCGCCCGGAAAATGGGACTTGATCTAAACACGCCACGCACCCTCTGGAAAGACCGCGCCTTGATCGAACTCAACCTGGCGGTGCTGCACTCGTTTGCTGGCGCGGGTTGCCGGATCGTCGATCACCACACGGCGAGCGCGGATTTTATGCGTTTCTGTGCGCAGGAGGCCCAGGAAGGGAGGTCGGTCTCCGCGCAGTGGGATTGGATCGTGCCACCGCTGGCGGGTTCGGCTACGCCGGTTTTTCATCTGCCGATGCAGGACTTGCGGCTCCACCCCGAGCTCCGGCGAGTTGAGACGAAGCTCGACGGGCCAGCCGAGCGGCCAACACCGCAAAATCATCAGAACGATTTCGACCAGTCGGGATATAAATTATACTAAAACTATAAGGTATCCGCTCTATAGTTAGCGGGACAATCATTTGGGTAAAATGAATTATGGTCATCCTGATATAGGGCTTAGCACCATGCTGGTTCTTCTTTTTGATATTTATGCTTTGGCAGATTTCAGTAAGCCAGAAAGAGATTGAAGACGAAAACGGGTTTCGAGTGACCCGTCCCTTCGCAGTGAAGTCGAGGACCCGGGATCCCCACGATGAGAAAGAGATCATTCGCCGAATTTCAGTCTGCTCTGCATGAAGGTCTTGTTTACGCCGATTTTGATTATCTGGCCCTGTCTGTTCGCCGAGAACGCCTCTTACCTTGATCTTTAGGCCGCCTGTCCGGTTGCAAGCTGACGTGCGAAATCCGTTATTATACCCTAAGCGGAGGGTAAAAAAATACCCTAAGATAAACTTGGGTGGTGGGGTAAATCGCTAAATTTTTTGGAAACTATGAAGTTCCCGATCCATCGTTGCGCCCGAACAAAACAAATTTTATCTGAGCTATTAGTCTGCATCGTCATAAGCTTTATACTATTTGTATTCAGCTCTGGCTGTGCCAGTAAGGTTACCCGCGCGACGCCGGACTGGCTCTTGACCGGAGAATCGCCTGCAGCTGAGATCGCCGCCCCGGCGGAGGCTTGGCGAGAGGCTCAGGCTTGGATGGCGGATCGTCCCGGGTCGGATGCACTGCTCGCTTTGGGTGAGTCAATGTTGCCGCTCTATCGTTCTCGAACTTTGCTGTTAATCGAGCCGCAGTTGATGGAAACATTCAAAGCAGGCCAGACCGTAGTCTTTTATGGGGATGGGGGTAGTTTGGTCGCGCATCTGCTCGTGGCCAAAACGGGGAAAGGCTGGCTGGCGGCAGGAGCGGCTAACGCCGAGTGCGACCAGGTGCTCGTTACGTCGAGCAACTACCTCGGCACCGTTAGCAAAGCCTATGAGCTGACCGCCGTGCGGCGAGTTTCCGATCTGGGTCTGATCGGGACGATGCGCGAAGGATCCGCCGCTGTGGTATCGGCTAACATCGTGGCCAACGCTCCATGAAAACAGCAGCGCAGGTCGATCGGTGTTTGCCCCCCCCACCGCGCGGGTCTCCTGCCAGCCAAGGGATTGTCATTGTTGATGACGATAAGCTCTACGTTGAATTGCTCACCAAGCTGCTTACCCGCAGCCTTTGCTGCCCGATCCATCCTTTCACCAGTTCATCGGAGGCACTCGCCGCCCTGCCTGCAATTGATGCGGCAATGGTGGTCACAGACTATTGCATGCCGCAAATGAACGGCATCGAATTCATTCTTGAGGCGAGCAAACTTAACCCCGAGGTCGCTTACATCATAATGACAGGCCACCCCTTGCGGCTGTCAGACGACTCACTCGCCAAACTGCCTAATTTGAAAAGCGTCCTTTCCAAGCCATTCAACTGGCACCGGCTAAATGCCGAGATCGCGCTTTATTGGCCACCTGGCACGCGCGCTCCGCTGCGGGAGTCCGCCGCAGGGTAAAGTCTGGCCAGAACCGGCACCCTCGCTGGCCGCAAACAGGTATGACCGCTGTTAAAATGGCGGCCGAGCCGTAGGCGGGCCGTCCGGCTACCGGCCGGATTCAGCCTGCCGACTGCGAC
>Ga0208414_1003053_pt1 | contig 10434 bp, 9 predicted proteins | sample AntAceMetag02UKE_FD_184770 | JGI IMG/M metagenome (GOLD analysis project Ga0208414, IMG submission 184770) | Saline lake microbial communities from Ace Lake, Antarctica - Antarctic Ace Lake Metagenome 02UKE (SPAdes) (version 2) | ecosystem: Environmental > Aquatic > Non-marine Saline and Alkaline...
AGCGTCCCTGCAATGTTTTTAGGTTTACTAACAGGCGAGGTCATCTCGCGGGGAGTATCACTGTTGATGTAAACAGTATCAGTTACGCTATCTGATCGGATCGTCAGGGCCCGTCGAATTATTGGCCCATGACACTACGTGTCTGATTGTTCGCAAACAACATCCAGCCTCCTGACTTCGAGGATCGGAATCTGACTTCGAGGACTGGAACCAAGCGCAGGCGAAATATCTCCGGGGCTGAGTTTGAAATACTCCACTAACAGTTGTTTCCTGTTGATGCAAAAAGAATGAGCCGCATCATCCGATCAGGCCGTCAGCAGGTCCGTTATTATTTTCTCACGACACTGCGTGTCTGATTGTTCGAAAACAACATCCTGCCTCCTGACTTCGAGGATCGGAATCTGACTTCGAGGATTGGAACCAAGCGCAGGCGAAATATCTCCGGAGCTGAGTTTGAAATACTCCACTAGCAGGTGCTTCCTATAGACGCACAAAGAATGAGCCGCATCATCCGATCAGGCCGTCAGTAGGCTGGTTATTATTTTCTCACGACACTGCGTGTCTGATTGTTCGAAAACAACATCCTGCCTCCTGACTTCGAGGATTGGAATCTGACTTCGAGGACTGGAACCAAGCGCAGGCGAAATATCTCCCAGGCTGAATTTGAGCTACTCCACTAGCAGGTGCTTCCTGTAGATGCACAAAGAATGAGCCGCATCATCCGATCAGGCCGTCAGTAGGCTGGTTATTATTTTCTCACGACACTGCGTGTCTGATCGTTCGCAAACAACATCCTGCCTCCTGAGAGGTTTCGCTATGGCATTGACAAAGACAGGGTCAGAAAGGCTGTATTTACTGCTGAGAAAACTAAACCCCAGTAGCAAAACCCCAGAAGCAAAACTAATTGGACCGGCGAATAGACAGTTTAATTTTTGAGTGAGCGCACGCTGATTTCACGAAAGTAGACGATGTCTTCCTCTCCGTGATTTTGCACACCAAAATAGCCTGACGTTGGACGTGGTCCTCGGTCTGGTTCGTACCATTGCTTTTTCGGAGGAACTTCATCACCTTCTGAAAAATCGGTAACCAGAACTCCATTTACCTCTACTGTAGTTCTGTCACCTTGTAGACGAATAAGCATGATGTTCCACTCGCCAGGCATTGATGGCTGAACCTCAGCGCGAGTTAGTGAATACAAAACTCCCGTGGCATGAAACTCATCGGCATTATTGTCTATTTGTACTTCATAGCCACGATTAACTGGCATCCAAGGTTCAGTAGGCTGTTCTGGAATTCGTATAAACACACCTGAGTTTTTGCCACCCGGATTTTTAAAAACCACTCGAATTTCAGCATCGCCAATTTTCTGTGGCGTATACAAAAGTAATCCCATACCACCGAATGACTTTAATAGACCATCCTCAATGGTAAACCCGCCGGGTCCGACCTGCTGCCAGCTGGCCAAATCTGAGCCATTAAACAGAGACCGCCACTGTGAATCATCAGCATAAGAAACATTTGCCAGGACCGAGCCTAGAACGAGTCCTGACAAAAAACTTGCAACCCTTTTGCTTCGATTGAACATTTTCAAACTCTCTGTTAACGCCTCTAACCGGTCAATTATTAATCAGGTGCTGCTGCCAAATCTTCTCGCAAAGTACGCGCGGCCAGATAGAAATGACATGAAGACCAAAATAATACGGTCGGAACTAGATAGACCATTGCATAGCGAAGTGATTCTGCACCTAAACTAGGATTAAGATAGTCGCTTAACATTCCAACTGACCAAGGGCCTAAGCCCAAGCCAATAATGTTTAGAATCAAAAACAAAATAGCCGAAGCAGTGGCTCTCATTCTCGAACCCACGAGACCGTGCGCGGTCGCGATAGACGTGCCTAGATAAACATTGAAAAGTAAGCCGGGGACAAAAGATAAAAGTAGCGCTGTGTATTGGCCTGGCGCCAAAAGCATAGCCACAGCAAATGGCACGCTAAAGAAACCTACTAGAGCAGGCAACCAAACGTACCAACGCTTGTCTCGTGGCGCGAGCTTATCGGCAATGACACCGCCGGCGAATACTCCGACCGCTCCCAATAAGCCGGTAGACAGCGATAGCCACGTTCCGAGTTCGCCGGTGCTCATGCCATGACTGCGAATAAAGAATGACGCAAGCCAGTTAACAGAGGCATACGCGGCGAAGGCATTAAGACCTGCACCAAGAGCTAAATGGCGGAAAGAGTGCCTGCTCCAAAGCAATGCGACAACTTCTGAAAAAGGGACTTGAACATCAGATACTTGCTTCTTCTCCATCAAACCACGTATCGGCTCTTTTAAAGTGAATCGAACCAATACCGCAATCAACACCCCTGGAAGGCCAACGACCATGAATGCTACACGCCAACCAAAATATTCGTTAAGCCATCCACCGAATAGGAAACCAAATAAAATACCAATATTGACGCCGGTAGAATAAAACGCCAGCGCACTAGCGCGGGATTCGGGAGGGAAAATATCGGACACAATTGAGTGAGACGGTGGGCTACCTCCTGCCTCACCAACTCCAACACCTACTCTAGCCGCTAGCAGTTGTCCGTAATTTTGGACCAGACCACTGAGGGCCGTCATGAAACTCCATAAACCGATAGACACAGCGACAATATTGCGGCGATTTGATCGATCCGCCAAGCGGGCAATAGGAAGGCCTGCGGTAACGTAGAAAAGAGCAAAAGCAAACCCGGTTAGAAGCCCTAGCTGGCTATCTGAAAGTGACAGGTCAAGTTTGATAGACTCTTGCAATATAGACAGTAGCTGTCTATCGATGAAATTAAAACTATAGACAACTGTAAGTAAACCTAGCGCATAATTTCTCGCTTTTTTCGATGCGTAAGGATTTTCTATGGGCTGATCTGTTGATTTATCTGCAGGCTTCGATACGGGCTTATCTGTCTCATTGAGTTCGGTCATCACTATCCCTTTCCTGTCGCTGTTTTTGTTGTTCGTTTTAGCGGTCACGTTTGTGCAAACCAAGACTTCTAGACTTTACACTAAGCAAATTAGAATCGCATCATCAAAGCACTATCGACTAATCAGATGTGTTTCAGGCCTTCCCACTTATTCTTACTTCCTTTATTTATTCCTATTAAGCGGGGCCTGCACTTTAGCTAGGCAAAAAAAAGCCGAATCCACTAACTTAAGTGAGTTCGGCTTTTTGATTTATCATCAGCTTCTTTGTGCCGCAGATTAACTTTCTGAAACAGTTTGGCCAGAGGCCTCCGTAGGCTCAGTGGCGGCATCGCTTTTCAAAAAACGAGTGGTCACCATGCCAGCGGTTATAGAGCCATTCACATTTAATGCCGTTCTGGCCATATCGATCAATGGCTCAATCGAAATAAGAAGCGCAGCTACAGTAACTGGGAAGCCCATGGCAGGCAGCACCACTAGCGCTGCGTTGGTTGCACCACCGCCAACACCGGCAATGCCGAAGGAACCGGCAGCGACTATCACTAGTAAAGAGGCGATAAACGCTATGTCAACTTCTACACCCATAGTAGGCGCTACCATAGTCGCGAGCATGGCAGGGTAAATGCCAGCACAGCCGTTTTGACCAATGGTCGCGCCGAAGGAAGCCGCGATATTTGCAATCGTTGGTGGGATTTTTAAATCTTCTATCTGGGTTCGAATAGTTAGCGGAATAGCTGCCGCTGAACTGCGAGTGACAAATGCAAACGTTAATACCGGCCATACTTTCTGAAAGTACGTTTTAACATTGGCGCCCAGCATGGCAATCATTAGGCCATGAACCGCAAACATGATTGCGATGGCTATATAAGATGCAATAACAAAGCTAATCAGGGTTAGAATGGCACCGCCATCAGAGGTGGCAATAACCCGCGCCATCAACGCTAGTACACCATATGGGGTTAAGCTGATCACCAGCTTCACAAGGCGCATAACAACCGCTTGCGTGGTATCGACAAACGAGCGAATGCGCTCTCCGTGCTCTTTATTTTCTTCTGCTACTAAAAGAGAAGCGATGCCCAGAAGCAATCCAAACACGACCACAGCGATAATCGAAATACTGCGAGTGCCGGCAAGGTCAGCGAAGATATTTCGCGGCACGAAGCTCGTTATAAGCTCAGGGAAACTTATGTTGGCGACGCCGCTGACGCGGCCTTCAAGCACTTGCGCTCTTGCCATTTCTCTTGCGCCACTTGCCAATTCTCCGGCGTTAAGACCAAAGATTGTGGCCATCATAATGCCGACTAAGGCAGCAATGATTGTGGTAAAAATAAGAACACCAACAACGGTGCCTCCAATTTTGCCAAGTGATCTGATCTCATCCACCTTCATTACGGCAGCCAGCATCGTAATGAGCACTAAAGGCATAATGATCATACGCAGCAAGTTAACATAGGAATTGGCCACCATGTTGGTCCATTCTAATGTTTGCGGAACAACATCAGAGCCTCCAAAAACCATCTGCAGGTAAAGTCCAAAAACTGAACCCACTACCAAGCCAAGCAAGGTGCGCCGCGACAGGCTCATGCCCCGATTCGTCATTTGGAATAGGAAGCTTAGTAGTGCTGTAAAGATCACTAGGTTCAATATTGCTAGCATGTTCATTGTTGTTGCTCCTCAGTAAGGTTCAGCACCTGTAGATAGTTGAAAACTACAGCGGTGGCGAAACCTAAGGTCTTGTTGGAAACCCAGTCTAGCTGTTGAACTTCCAACAAAATCCCTTATTTTTCTTTTAGTTACGGACTATTTAGACTAAATATCGCTGCCGAGTATATAACCCGGTCATCTAAAGACCAAGTCTAGGCGGCTTCTCATTCGTCAAAAGGGGTTATTTTTAAGCAGACTCGAGTATCCGCCCGCACGGCGCATAGCCAACTTTTCGGTTTTGATCTATCCTAAGGCCCAATAGCTACTCAGTATATAAATTTCAACTTTTTGAGAACACGCCATGACACTTGATAACTATTACCCTGAGCTTATTCGTAATTTACCTGCATTTGAAGGACGTTTTGCTGCCACTCGCCTAGAAGCTAATAACTGCGAGGTTCTGTTTGCTAGCTACCCCGCTGGCACGGTGATTGAGACACATAGCCACGAAACTGAAAACGTCGGCATTATCACTAAAGGTGAGCTTTTATTGACCATGGACGGCATGGCACAGTGTATTAGCGCGGGCCAGTGGTATCACGTTCCTGCCAACTGTGAGCATGCTGCCGAATTTCGCTCCGATACTGCAGAAATTGAATTCTGGTTCCGGTAGTGATTCCCAATAGCTCTTACCGATGTCTCTTCTCAATAGCTCTGGCTTCGGTAAAGACCTATCAGGCAGCACTAACAGCCTTAGTTTTGATCGATAATGGCTTGGTGTGCGAGCACTTGAAAATCCTGACGAATATTCATGTGATTGTATGGACGAACTTGCGTCATAAGAATGCCGATTAATTCCTCCTCTCGATCAATCCACGCCAGCGTGCAATAAGCACCGCCCCAATAGACAGAGCCTTCAGTTAACGCCGTTGCCGCTTCGCCGCGGTCCTCAACTACGGCCCAGCCAAGACCAAAACCCATGCCAGGGCCTGGCAACCAAAGGGGCAAATCGGCAGTGTGGTTTTCCATCATCAAATCTAGCGTATTGGGCGAGAGCAATCTTGCCCCATCGAGTTCACCGCCATTGAGCATCGCCTGCTGAAAGCGCATATAGTCATGAGGGGTCGACACTAGACCTCCAGCACCGGTATAAACCGACTTGTTTGGGCTATTGATCCATCTGCTTTCGTTTGATCCTGGGTCAGCCATTACTATCTTATTTTCATCGGGCCCAGGGCTATATTGGGACATCAAGCGGCCGCCTTTATTATCGTCCATAAAGAAGTGAGTGTCGGTCATGCCCAGCGGCTGAAAAATACGCTCTTGCATAAATTCATCCAGAGTCTGCCCTGATATCACCTCCACCAAACGGCCAACAACATTGGTTGCCGCTGAATATTGCCACTCTTCCCCTGGCTGATAATTAAGGGGCAAGCCGGCGAGTCTGTCTATATACGATTCCAAGCTATCGTCTGGGTTGACTCGTATATTCTCACCATAGAATTGGGTGTTGCCACGGTAGCTGTTTGAAAGACCAGCCGTGTGGGTGAGCATATCTCTTATAGTCACTGGCCGCTTAACAGGCACAAGCTCACCCGTGCGAGCGCTAGAATCACTGGTGCTAGAAACCACTTGATTCTCAAAGCTTGGAATAAATCTACTAACAGGATCGCGAAGCTGAAAAGCGCCTTCTTCCCAAAGCATCATCAAAGCCACTGAGGTAATTGGCTTGGTCATTGACGCTATTCGAAAAATGGCATCGGCCTGCATAGCCTTGCCGCTATCGACATCCATATAGCCTTGGGTCTCAAAATGCACGATATTGCCTTTGCGCGCAATCATAGTAATGACACCCGGCACTAATCCGTCATCGATATATTTTTGCATGGCCGGACGAATTCTTTCAAGTCGCTCGCTCGACATGCCAACCTGCTCAGGCGCTGTCATCGGCAGTCCTAAGTCTTGAGCCAAGGATGTTGCTGAAACAGCGAAAACTAAGACAGCACCGAGAGAACGCCAAAGGTGTTGAATTGGCTTATTTAAAGTGTTCATTTGATCTCCTTTTATTTCTTATTGGTAGGGAAGTTACGCTAAGGCGCTAAGCTCGACCGTGCTTGAGTACCCCAATGACCGTTAACGCTAGTTATGATATAAAGCGATTGGTAAGTCCCAATTACTTCGTTGTCACTGTTAAAACGCTGAAATACCGTAGCGATATGAACCTTTCCCGGAGCGGCCAAAGTGACATCACGAGTAAGCCAATGAGAATGGTCCCAACCCGATGCGGGCAATGAGACAAAAGCCTGAGTTTTAGCAAATTCTTCAGCAGACTCCCATACTGTAACAGTGCCGCTGGCGAATCTGACGTGTGGGTAGTTTAGCGATTCGGCCCAAGCTTCTGGATCTCTGGCGTTAAAGCCCAACATGAAATCATCCATCGCCTGCATGGCGCCAGCCACTGCCGCGTCGGTTTCATCAGATGACTGAGCGATGACAAGCGAGCCAAATCCAAGAACGACTGCGATCAGGTATAGCTGAGTTAAGGATTTAAAAATAGCTGCAAGAATGCCCATAAAAAGATTCCTAAGACGAGCTTTGTCAGAAAGCTCAAAATTATTATTTTCAACTCCAGAGAATAACAAGATTTTTGCTTAAGTCGAAAGACTACTGGGCAGGCAGATGACCGACCTTAACCCAAATCAGCGTGTCAACTTCAACTCGAGGGTGATGTTTGCTCAGATGTGGGCTGCGAATCCAAGTGCCCGCTGGATATCTGCCATATTCGTCGATGAATTCACCGCTAATAACATAAATTTCCTCACCGCCAAAATGACTGTGCTCCTGAAAAACCTCGCCAGCCGGCCAATGAACCAGTGCAACCGACTCGCTGCCATAACTGTGCAAAGACATTACTTTGAGGTTGCCATGGCCTGGGCGCCAGGGCTCAATATTGGTGTCAATACAAACCCTTTGCCGATCAGCATCTTGAAACTGATGCAATTTCACGAAGATGGTGCAGCCCTGCTTGCTGAACGGCGCATGGCGAAAGCCTTCAGGGTTTCTGAAGTAGGTGCCTGCGCGGTAGTGCGTCAGATGGCCATCTGTGTCATCTGAAAACACGCCCTCGAGCACTAAAATTTCCTCACCGCCTGGGTGACCATGTTCCGAGAACTCTGCGCCGGCTTCATATTTTACAAGACTCGTAGCATGGCCCTGCTCCGCGTTTTCTCTCGCTAAAGGCTTACGAAGCACTCCCTCTTTCGGACTTGCCACCCAGTCCTGTCCGGTAGAGTCGATAACTATTTGCTTTGAGAAGTCCATATTGATCATTTGTGGTTTCGTAATTCCCAATTTTAATTCTGCATTGATTCAGCTTATGAGAGTCGCTCGGGTAACTCTGAGCTCAACACCCGAACACCCAAAGCAATAGTTTAAATCTAACATGCATCAAAAAACAGCTTTGGCAGTTTAAAGCTCTTCAATCCTCACCAGCAAATATTTTGTAACCATTCGGTATTTTTCCCGTCTAAGCAATAAAGGGAGTTTATAACAACTGTTAGTGCAGCGTTGTTTTCCCTGTAGTGAATTCGAGGAATATTCTAGATGAGCAAAATTTCCGACACATCGGCGCAAGACATTACTCTCGCTCCGAAATCCAAATCCAGCAAATATCTCTATTCTGGCGCTGGGGTTGTTGTACTGGCAATTGTTACTGTGATGCTCGCCCCTGTCGTTGAGCGTTGGTCGCAAGCCGAACAATCTGTCTCCGCCCAGCGACTCCGAATGGCTACCGTGACACAAGGCGATTTTGTTCGAGACATCTCTGTTCAAGGCCGAGTTGTTGCTGCGGTTAGTCCTAAACTATACGCCAGCCAGGCAGGCACCATCACATTCACTGTGGATTCGGGTGACGAAGTTCAAATCGGAGAAGAGCTGGCTACAATTGACAGCCCAGAAATTCAGAACCAACTACTGCAAGAGAAGTCTCGACTGTCCTCTTTGAAGGTAGAGTTGGACCGTCAGCATATTACCAGCCGTCAGCAAGAGTTGCAGAACCAAAAGAATGAAGATTCCGCCACCATCGCGCTAACAGCAGCCCAAAGAGAAAAGACCCGGGCAGAGGTCGCGTTCAGTCAAGGCGCCATGACCGAAGTAGATTTTGAGAAAACTCAAGATGATTTACTGAGTGCGCAGCTACTACATAAACACTCTCTTCTGGACACTGAGCTGGACAGCGAACGTCTGGTATTCGAACTACAAACCAGCCAACTCAATTTGGAACAACAACGCTTAACAGTCGACGAACTTATCCGACAGGTAGATGAGCTAAAAATTGTCTCTCCAGTAAGCGGCATTGTTGGCAACCTTAATGTCGCGCAGAAAACCAACGTGGAAAAAAATCAGGCGGTTCTAAGCGTTGTGGATTTATCGGCATTCGAAGTTGAAGTGCAGGTTTCTGAGAGCTACGCCGACGACCTGGCTATCGGTATGCAGGCCGAAATTCGCGCCGGCTCTAACAGCTATGAGTCAACCTTGGTTGCCGTATCGCCGGAGATCATCAACAACCAAGTCACCGGCCGTATCCGCTTCAATCAGGCAGTTCCTGATGGCCTTAGACAAAATCAGCGCCTGACTACTCGAATCTTATTAGAAGAAAAACGAAATGTGCTAATGGTTCAGCGTGGACAATTCTTTGACAGCGGCAGCGGAAGAGTTGCCTATGTTGTTGAAGACTCGGTGGCCTATCGGCGCTCTATCAACACCGGTGCTACCAGTCTCAACAGCATTGAAATACTGGATGGCTTGTCCGTTGGCGACTCAATCATCGTGTCGAGTACAGATATTTTCAATAGCGCAGATTCGGTGCTGATCAATAATTAATAGAGGTCTAAACATGTTAGAGATGACTCACGTTTCAAAATCTTTCCGTACCGAATTGGTAGAAACCCGCGCACTGGATGATTTTTCCTTAACCGTTGGCGCTGGCGAATTTGTTACGATCACTGGCCCTTCTGGTTGCGGCAAAACAACCTTCTTGAATCTGGCCGGACTACTAGAAACGTTAAGTTCTGGAAAATATTTCCTAGATGGAATCGATGTCTCTGAACTCAAAGACTACCAGAGGGCCAAACTTCGCAATCAAAAAATAGGCTTCATTTTCCAAAGCTTCAACCTGATGCCCGACCTTAACTTATTTGACAATATTGATGTGCCACTGCGCTATCGAGGCGTCAAAGCTAGCGAGAGACGTGACCGTATTGAGCAAGCCCTCGACTCCGTAGGACTTCTTTCTAGAAAGAAACATGTTCCTTCTCAGTTATCAGGAGGCCAGCAGCAAAGAGTCGCAATAGCCAGAGCGTTAGTTGGAAATCCGCTGTTTTTATTGGCCGATGAACCCACCGGCAACCTTGATTCTCATACCGCACTAGGGGTGATGGAACTGCTACATGAAATTAACGATTCCGGAACCACTATTGTCATGGTGACTCATGATCAGGAACTTGCTACTCGCTCACAGCGCAATATCCATATTCTTGATGGACGAATAAACAGTGAAGAAATCAATGACCCTACCCAAAAGCGGACTGCCGCCTAAAATCGTTAAGATTAGTAACAGCAAAGGATAAAGCATGTTTTTTTATTATCTTCGTCTCAGCGCCCTAAGTTACAAGCGTAACCCGATACTCAGCTCTCTAATGGTGCTGGCAGTTTCCGTTGGCATCGGCGCTTATATGGTCATATTCACACTCAACTATGTAATGGGCGGCGACCCAATTCCACATAAAAGTGACCAGCTATTTCATGTGCAGATGGACATCGGCAGTCCGG
>Ga0208414_1003063_pt1 | contig 10416 bp, 8 predicted proteins | sample AntAceMetag02UKE_FD_184770 | JGI IMG/M metagenome (GOLD analysis project Ga0208414, IMG submission 184770) | Saline lake microbial communities from Ace Lake, Antarctica - Antarctic Ace Lake Metagenome 02UKE (SPAdes) (version 2) | ecosystem: Environmental > Aquatic > Non-marine Saline and Alkaline...
AGGGTCGCCCGGGAATGTGCACTTGATCTTGCTGCCGACGGGGTCGTGTACGCCGAAATTCGTTTCGCCCCTGAGTTGCACGTGGAGCGCGGGCTTGGGCTCAACGAGGTCGTGGAAGCGGTCCTGGCCGGTTTCGTCCAGGGTGTGGCCGAGGCGGGCGCTGCAGGTCATTGGCTTCGCATCGGCACGTTGTTGACCGCGATGCGCACGGCGGCAAAGAGTCGTCAAATCGCTGACCTTGTCGTTCAATACCGAGATCGAGGCGTGGTCGGTTTTGATATTGCAGGCCGCGAGGCTGGCTTCCCACCTACCCGTCACCTTGATGCGTTCGAATATCTGCGCCGCGAAAACGCCCACTTCACCATTCACGCTGGGGAGGCTTTCGGCCTACCAAGCATTTGGGAGGCCATCCAGTGGTGTGGTGCGGATCGCCTTGGTCACGGTGTTCGGATTGTTGATGATATTTCAGTAGATGCCGACGGCACCGCACATCTTGGCCCGTTGGCTGCCTACGTTCGAGACCGCCGAATTCCGCTGGAACTGTGCCCTACCTCCAACGTCATGACCGGTGCTGCGGGGTCGATTAATGAGCATCCGATTGGTTTGTTGGCGGATCTTAAATTTCGAGTCACCATTAACACCGACAATCGACTGATGTCCGATACGACCATGACCGATGAGATGGCAGCAGTGTGTGAGGCCTTCCATTGGGGCCTGCCGCAGTTGCAGTGGCTCACGGTCAATGCGATGAAGAGCGCGTTTATTCCTTTCGACCAGCGACTTCACATCATTGACGACGTCATCAAACCTGGATACGCAGCACTGCGCAGCTAATGTGGAGTGCGTTACTACCTGCCCTGCGGATGCCAAACGGTAGTGGTTTCAACAAAGCTGCGTATGCGGCCGAGGCCTGGGTCATCAGCCCAATCGGTATCCCGCGGCGTGAGTACGACCTTGATGGTGTCAGCGGCGGCAACCGACATGGATGTCGCCAGAGCATCGTCGGTGACTCCGGTGAGGTCTAGTGCGTTGACATCTGCGTGAGCGGCCAGCCACGGTCCGATGGTGGCAGGAGGGCCGGTGAGCAGGTTGATCACTCCCGCCGGCAAGTCTGAGGTTGCCAACACTTCGGCGAGGGTGATGGCTGGTAATGGACGGTCCGGTGCGGCGATACCCACCACGGTGTTGCCAGTGACGATGATCGGAGCGATCACGCTGACGAGTCCGAGAAGGCTTGATTTTGCCGGAGCCACCGCAGCAACAACGCCGGTGGCCTGGGGTACGGAGAAGTTAAAGTAGGGCCCCGACACCTGATTGCTGGAGCCGAGCACCTGGGCGTATTTATCTGCCCACCCGGCGTACCACACCCAGCGATCAATCGTGGCGCTTACGACCGCTGCTGACCGGCGCGGGGACAACCCCTCGGTGCGGGTGATCTCCTGTTCGAACTGCGAACGACGGTCTTCCATCATTTCGGCGATGCGATACAGGATTTGACCCCGGTTATAGGCATCGCGGGCCGCCCAGCCTGGTTGCGCGGCCCGAGCGGCCACGACAGCATCGCGGGCGTCCTTGCGACTGGCCATTGACGCGTGCGCGAGGAATTTGCCTTTGCTGTCTAAAGCGGCAAAGGTACGGCCGCTCTCACTTCGAGGGAAGGCGCCGTTGATGAATAACTTATACGTCTTGCGCACCGCAATTCGATCATCCATCACACAACCTCCGAACGTAGGTAGGCGCCGAGGCCGTGGCGGCCACCCTCACGGCCGAAACCGGATTCTTTAACTCCGCCGAAGGGCGACGCCGGGTCAAAGCGGTTGAAAGTATTGGCCCACACCACACCAGCCTGGAGTCGCTGGGCCATCCACAAGGTGCGCGAACCTTTTTCACTCCAGATGCCCGCTGATAGGCCGTAGGGAGTGTTGTTTGCTTTCGCAACTGCTTCCTCGGGGGTGCGGAACGTGAGGACACTGAGCACCGGTCCGAAGATTTCTTCGCGCGCAATCCGATGAGACTGGCTCACCCCGGTGAAGATCGTGGGCGGGATCCACCATCCACGTTCGGGGAGCACGCAATCAGCACTCCATCGCATCGCTCCCTCGGCATCACCGGCGGCGATGAGTTCACCGATGCGAGCATGCTGCTCAGCGGAATTGATGGCGCCGATATCGGTGTTCTTATCCAGTGGGTTACCCAGGCGCAGATGCGAGAGGCGTTCCTTGAGCGCAGCGAGAACCTCATCGGCGGCAGACTCAGCGATAAGCAGCCTCGATCCAGCACAGCACACGTGTCCCTGGTTGAAAAAAATGCCGTTCACGATGCCTTCGATTGCTTCGTCGAGGGGAGCATCGTCGAACACGATATTGGCTGCTTTGCCACCGAGTTCAAGGGTGAGGCCCTTGCCTGTGCCAGCGACCGCGCGTTGAATGCCGCGGCCCACCTCGGTAGAGCCGGTGAACGCCACCTTGTTGACATCTGGATGTTCAACGAGAGCACGACCCGTTGCGCCATCACCGGTCACGATGTTCACCACACCGGCAGGTAATTCTGCTTCTCGACAAATCTGGGCGAATGCCAGCGCGGTTAATGATGTCGTTTCTGCTGGTTTGAGCACGACCGTATTCCCGGTAGCCAGCGCTGGGGCGATTTTCCAGGCAAGCATCAATAGCGGGAAGTTCCAGGGAATGATCTGCGCGGCAACGCCGTATGGTTTTGGCGCGGCACCAAACCCGGCATGCTGGAGTTTGTCAGCCCAGCCGGCGTAGTAGAAAAAGTGCGCTGAGACCAAGGGTAGATCTACATCCCGTGACTCTCGAATAGGTTTTCCATTGTCCAAGGTTTCAAGCACGGCGAGTTCACGTGATTTCTCGGCAATGATCCGGGCGATGCGATAAAGATACTTTGCCCGTTCGCTACCTTGCATTTTGGACCAGACCCGATTGTATGCACTCTGCGCAGCATGAACTGCGCGATCAACGTCTGCACTGCCAGCCGCCGTGATTTCGGCCAGGACTTCTTCGGTGGCGGGGTTGACCGTCTTAAAGCTTGTGCCATCAATGGATTCAACGAATTCACCATCAATGAACAGCCCGTAGTGGGCATCAATCGTGACGAGATCTTGCGATTCCAATGCCGGTGCATAGTCGAAAATCATGTCTGCAACTCCTAATCAATCGTCACATAGTCGGCGCCGGAATAGTGCCCTGAAGACATGCGCTGACGCTGCATCAGTAGATCGTTGAGCAAACTTGAAGCGCCAAAACGAAACAGATCCGGGGTAAGCCAGGATTCACCCGCGGTCTCTTTCACCATGACCAGGTAGCGCATCGCGTCCTTCGTCGTGCGGATGCCTCCCGCTGGCTTGACGCCGATCCGGTGACCGGTGGTTGACTGCCAGTCGCGTACCGCCTGAAGCATGACCAGGGTGACCGGCAATGTTGCCGCGGGCGAAATCTTGCCGGTAGAAGTCTTGATGAAGTCAGCCCCGGCCATCATTGCCAGCCACGACGCACGCCGTACGTTGTCGAGTGTCGACAGTTCGCCCGTCTCCAAGATGACCTTGAGATGAACCTGGCCGCACACCGCTTTGATGGCGGCAATCTCGGTAAAGACTTTGACGTAATCTCCACTGAGAAAAGCGCCGCGATCAATCACCATGTCGATCTCGTCTGCCCCGTTGGCGATCGCATCCTGGGTGTCTGTCTCCTTCACTGCGAGACTGGCTCGACCGGAGGGGAATGCGGTAGCAACAGCGGCCACATGAACCGCATCACCCACCGCATCGCGTGCGATTTTGACCATGTCGGAATACACACAGACAGCAGCCGCGGATGGCACACCTGCGTCTAACGGATCTGGCCGCACGGCCTTCGCACACATCGCGGTGACTTTGCCACGGGTGTCTGAACCCTCCAGGGTGGTCAGATCAACCATGGAGATGGCGAGATCGATCGCTGCGCTCTTGCTGGTCGTCTTCACAGATCGGGTGGAGAGCATTTCGGCACGAGCATGCGCACCGACTTCGTCTACGCCGGGCAGGGCGTGGAGAAATCTGTGCAGTCCCTGAGGGTCAGCGGTGCCGTCCCACGCGTAGGTCACCGGATCAGCCTAGCCCCGCAGCTGCCACGAACGGAGCCGGTCATCAGAGGTAGACGCGGATGAGAGATTCAACGCTGGTGACGAGTTCATCGAGCAGGCCCTGTGCGACGGCCCGCCCCCGTGCTACCTCGTGGAATGGTGGGAGGTGCACCTGCAGGTAGGCCTTGACCTTGGGTTCGGTACCGCTGGGGCGAATGAAGATGGTCGCTTCTTCGCCGAGGCTCAACCGCAGTCCGGGTGTGGGTGGGAGGGCGGGGAAATCGCCGCTCACGGAGCCCAGACCGAGATCGACAACCTCGGTGATGAGTTGCCCGGCCAGTTGGGAGGGTGGATTGGCCACGATGAGTTGGGTCAGTGTGGTCGTCAGAGCGGCACGGGGCATCCGCACGGATACCTGCGCACTGAGGTGCGTGCCGTAGGTGGCTTCGAGTTCGGTGAGCAGGTCTTGGATTGAGGTCTGTGTTGCTTGAAGATGCGCGGCGAGCTCGCACAGTAGTAGCCCCGCGGTGATGCCGTCCTTATCGGCCACGTGAGCCGGGTCAATGCAGTAGCCCAGTGCTTCCTCGTAGCCGAAGGTGAGCCCGGGCACCCTGCTGATCCACTTGAATCCGGTCAGGGTGCGGGTGAAGGGCACCTGATGAGCCATAGCAATGGTGGGCAGCAACGTACCGGAAACGATTGATGAGGCGAAGACGCCGTTGTGTGTGGGCCGCCGAGTAATCAACCACCAGCCGATCAATGCCCCGACTTCGTCACCGCTCAACATGCGCCAAGGACCCGGTATGGCCACCGCGCAGCGGTCACCGTCTGGGTCGTGGGCGATCACCAGATCGCAGTTTTCGCGCAGGGCGAGTTCCAAGGCAAGTTTCATGGCCCCGGGCTCTTCTGGGTTGGGGAAGGCGACGGTGGGGAAGTCAGGTTCTGGGAGCTGCTGGTCAACGACTTCTACCGGAGGCGAAAACTTACTGTATTGCAGTGCTTTTGCGAACAGGTCAGAACTTACGCCGTGCAGTGCTGTATGTGCGACCTGGAGTGTTCGCGGACCATTGGGGATAAGCAGGTTGGCACTAGCGCCCAGATACGCAGCCTCAACTTCGCTACCTAGTACGCCCGGTGGCGCAGCAGTTGGCACGCGCTGAAGTGATGGCTGTGTCGACATCAGGTCGGCAATGTTTTCATCCGTAGGGCTAACTATTTGACGACCGTCGCCCCAGTACACCTTGTAGCCATTATCTTTGGCCGGGTTATGACTTGCCGTCACCATAATTCCAGCGGCAGCGTGGCGGTGACGGACGGCGAAGGCCAGCATCGGTGTTGGGATCGGATCTTTGCTCATCTCTACCCGTAGCCCTTGGCCTATGAGCACCGCGGCGGTGGCTTCGGCGAATGCGCGCGATCGGTGGCGACCATCGAAACCCACAACAACCAGTGGAGGTTGATTGGTGTGTGCGCTTTGATCAAGGAGAAGAGTCCCGATCGCCTGGGCTGCCTGGCAGACAACGGTGGTATTCATCCCACCCGGTCCCGGGCCCATGGCGCCGCGTAAACCTGCCGTGCCGAAAATAAGTGGCTGATCAAAAAATTCATGCAGGCGATCTATCGCTGATTGGTCGCCTAGTTTGGCATCATCAAGCCACTCGCGCAGCGTCTGTTCATCGGCAGGGTCGATTTCGATTCCTTGCCACTGGTCGATACGCGAAACAAGGTGAGGATCTAACCCCGGGACGTTCATGCCGATGTCCTGATTTCTCTATCGCGTTGCACTACAGCGCATTGAGAACATCAGACATGAGTTCGCCCATGCGCACGGCTGCGGCGCGTCCGGCAGCGAGAACTTCCTCGTGGTTGAGGGGTTCTCCGGTAATTCCAGCGGCCACATTGGTGACCAGGGAGATGCCCAGCACATCCATGTGTGCTTCGCGGGCCGCAATAGTTTCCAATGTGGTGGACATGCCCACCAGGTCGCCACCCATTGCTCGGACCATGTTGATCTCGGCCGGGGTCTCATACTGTGGTCCGCGAAACTGTACGTACACGCCTTCGGGGAGGGTCGGGTCAATGCTGTGACACAGTGCGCGCAGGTGCGGAGCGTAGGCATCGGTGAGGTCAACGAATTGAGCACCGTGCAGGGGTGATGCGCCGGTAAGATTGATGTGATCACGAATGAGCACCGGAGTGCCAGGTTGCCAGGCGGGATCAAGTCCACCGCAGGCATTGGTCAAGATGAGAGTCCGGCATCCAGCGGCGGCCGCGACACGCACCCGATGCACCACCGCGTCGACTCCGTGTTCCTCATACAGGTGGGTACGGCCAACAAAGACCAAAACCCGATGGTTTCCCACGGTGAGGCTCCAGACGCGCCCCTGGTGGCCGGCAACGTTGGTGACGTGGAATCCGGGCAGATCTCCAACGGATAAATCGACATCCGGGGTGCCGAGCATCTCAGCGGCCGGCAGCCAACCAGAGCCGAGGATGATGGCGATGTCGTGCCGGGCGACACCGGTGAGACGCCCAATCTCGGTGGCGGCCTCACGAGCGAGGATGTCGGGCGCGGATGCGGCGGCGGATGTGGCGGCGGATGTGGTCTGGGACACGGCCCCGACGGTATCGCAGATCGGACGAGCCTGATGTGTCCTCAGCGCGAGGGGCGTCCGCGCAGATCGGTGACGTAGTCATTGGGAGCGCCACCTGCTTCGGCCGCATCGGCGAGGCTGGAGAGGTAGTGCGTGGTGGGTAGGCCGCCCTCGTAGGAATCCAATACATAAACCCACGCCACGGTGTCTTTGGACAGCATGTTCACACGAACCCGAACTTTGCGCCACAGACCAAGATCAACGCCCTCCCACCCGTCTAGGGCACGTTCATCTAAGGGGTGCAGTTCATAGAGGGCAACGAATACGGTGGCGCCGGAGTGCTCGACAACGGTCGCACTCGGCCCGTCTATGAGCACATCTTCCCCGCCGAAGGTCAACCGCCAATCAACCATCCACCCGGTGTCCACGAAGGGTGACAGCGGAGCGCGCTGGGCCATCCGGGCTGGATCCAGGTTGGGACCGTATGCGGCATAGAGCGCCATGAGGGCCAGGGTACGCGACGAGGGCGCTTCGTGGTCGGTGCTCGTCCGTTAAACCCATAGGTAACAATGAGGCCGTGACAACAGTGGTAATCATCGGCGGTGGACCAGGTGGTTACGAAGCAGCGCTGGTCGCCGCACAACTCGGTGCTCAGGTCACTCTGATTGATCGCGATGGCCTCGGCGGATCAGCTGTGCTGACCGACTGCGTTCCGAGCAAAACCCTGGTAGCAGCGGCCACCCTTCCCCACACAGACACCGATCTGGCCACCATCAACGCTCGCATTAACGAACTGGCCGCTGCTCAAAGTCGCGATATAGCCGAGCGCATTCGCCGCGATGGTGTTCGCATACTGGTCGGCACCGCTCACCTGGTGAACGCCTCGACGGCGTGCTACCAAGGTCATTCAGCGGAAGAAGAGACGATCGCGGCCGATGTCATTTTGATTGCGACCGGTGCTCGACCTCGGGTGCTTGGTGCGGCTACTCCCGACGGAGAGCGCATCTTGACCTGGGAGCAGGTCTACCAACTACCTGAAGTTCCACGACGCCTGATCGTTGTTGGATCCGGGGTTACCGGGGCAGAGTTTGCCTCGGCCTACCTAAGCCTAGGTAGTGACGTTGTGCTGGTCTCTAGCCGTGATCGCGTACTGCCGGGGGAGGATCCCGATGCGGCGGCGGTAATCGAAGAAGTTTTCCAGCAGCGCGGCATGACGGTGTTGAATCGAGCTCGTGCGGAAAGTGCGTGCCGGACTGCGAACGGTGTGTTGGTGACCCTGACAGACGGCCGCGAAATCGAGGGCACGCACGCCCTCATCGCGGTGGGTTCGCTACCTAACACCGACGATCTCCGGCTCGCTGAGGTGGGTGTGGGCACAAACGACGGGGGTTTCATCGAGGTAGATCGAGTGTCACGTACCTCTGTGCGCGGTGTCTATGCAGCAGGGGATTGCACCGGAGTGAACATGCTTGCCTCCGTCGCCGCCATGCAGGGGCGTATCGCCATGTGGCACGCTCTTGGCGATACCGTCCACCCCCTGGATCTCAACACGGTGTCCTCCACGGTCTTTACCGATCCCGAGATCGCCACCGTGGGCGTGTCCCAGGTTGACGTGGATTCAGGCCGGGTGCGGGCGGAGTCAGTCATGCTGCCGTTGAGCACTAACCCGCGCGCGAAGATGCAAGGAATTGAGCATGGTTTCGTGAAAGTCTTTTGCCGACTCAGTTCCCGCATCGTGGTGGGCGGGGTGGTTGTGAGCCCGCACGCGAGCGAGATTATTCACGCAATCACGCTCGCGGTAGATGCACGTCTTACGGTTGATCAGTTGGCAGCAGCCTTCACCGTGTATCCGAGCCTAAGCGGCTCGGTCGCTGAAGCTGCTCGGCGGCTGCACTCTGCTGACGCAGGGGGCTAGGAGTCGCTAGACAGAGTGCACACGACTGTACCCGCGAGCACTGTGGTGCCCAGGGTGGCAGCGAGGCCGGTCACAGTGCCGGCTTTATGTGCGGTCAGTGGCTGCTCCATTTTCATGGCTTCGAGCACTACGATCAAATCACCCGCGGCCACGTGGTCACCCTCGGCAACGGCGATCTTCACGATGGTGCCCTGCATCGGTGATGCGACGTCATCGCCAGATGCCGCTGCTGTTGACTTACTACGGACGCGGGTGGGCCGTGCCTTGTTGTCCTTCGCCGTTGGCGCAGAGTTCATACCGGCAGGAAGCGTCACGGTCAATCGTTTGCCATCAACTTCAACAACGAGTGCTTGGCGCTCCACATCGGTGGCACCGGGGTCGGTAGGTCCAGAATACGCGGGGATCGTGTTGTTGAATTCCGTTTCAATCCAACGCGTGTGGATCGTGAACGCCGTGTGTGGGTCGGTGGGTGCGAAGGCGTTGTCATCAACGATTGCGCGGTGGAAGGTCAGCGCTGTCGCGATTCCGTCGACCTCGAACTCTCTGAGTGCGCGGCGGGCCCGCTGGATAGCTTCTTCGCGATCTTTTCCGGTCACGATGAGTTTGGCGAGAAGTGAATCGAAATTTCCACCGATGACATCACCGCTACGGAATCCAGCATCGACGCGAACTCCTGGGCCACTTGGCATTTCCCATTTTCCGAGAAAGCCGGGAGCGGGCAGAAAGCCACGCCCTGGATCTTCGCCATTGACGCGAAATTCGATGCTATGGCCAGTGATCAGCGGATCTGGATAGTCAATCAAGCCACCCTCGGCGATGCGGAACTGCTCGCGGACCAGGTCGATCCCGGTGACCTGCTCCGACACTGGGTGTTCCACCTGAAGGCGGGTGTTGACCTCAAGGAAACTGATAACTCCGTCTTCGCCGATGAGGAATTCACAGGTGCCGGCATTCACATAGCCCGCCTCGCGCGCGATGGCTTTGGATGCAGCGTAGAGCTGTTCTGTTTGCTCGGGAGTGAGGAACGGTGCGGGGGCTTCCTCGACAAGTTTTTGATGTCGACGCTGCAGTGAACAGTCCCGTGTTGACACAACCACAACATTGCCCTGCGCGTCGGCGAGGATCTGGGTTTCCACGTGACGGGGGCGGTCGAGGTAGCGCTCAACAAAACACTCACCGCGACCGAAAGCAGCGATGGCTTCGCGGACGGCAGATTCGTAAAGTTCTGGGATCTCTTCGAGGGTGCGCGCCACCTTCAGGCCACGGCCACCGCCGCCAAATGCTGCCTTGATCGCAACGGGCAACCCGTTTTCGCGGGCGAAGGCGATGACCTCCTCGGTTGAGGTGACCGGGTCTGGGGTTCCCGGTACCTGTGGCGCACCAGCCCGCGCGGCGATGTGTCGAGCTGACACTTTGTCGCCGAGGTCGCGAATGGCCTTGGGCGGCGGACCGATCCAGGTGAGTCCGGCATCGATGACAGCCTGGGCAAAGTCGGCGTTTTCCGAAAGGAAGCCATAGCCCGGGTGCACCGCATCTGCGCCGCTACGGGCAGCAACATCAAGAATTTTCTCGATATTGAGATACGTTTCAGCCGCGGAATCACCACTCAGGGCGTAGGCCTCATCAGCGAGGTCTACATGGAGTGCAGACCTGTCTGGGTCGGCATACACCGCCACCGAAAGCAGGCCGGCGTCTCGGCAGGCACGGGCAACGCGGACAGCGATCTCGCCTCGATTGGCGATGAGGATCTTGTGCACGCAATGGAGTCTAGAGTCCCCAGGCGTGGGAGGCTGCTGAGGTGTTCATTCTTGCCTCCGCATCCGTTTCTCG
>Ga0208414_1003070_pt1 | contig 10391 bp, 8 predicted proteins | sample AntAceMetag02UKE_FD_184770 | JGI IMG/M metagenome (GOLD analysis project Ga0208414, IMG submission 184770) | Saline lake microbial communities from Ace Lake, Antarctica - Antarctic Ace Lake Metagenome 02UKE (SPAdes) (version 2) | ecosystem: Environmental > Aquatic > Non-marine Saline and Alkaline...
GATAAGGTAGCACAAACCGCATCGGCCATGAAATATGCGGCATGGCGCGCAGCAGGGTTTCGCGCTCGATCAGGGCCTCGCGGACCAGCCGGAATTCGAAATATTCCAGATAGCGCAGCCCGCCATGAAACAGCTTGGTCGAGGCAGACGAGGTGGCCCCCGCCAAATCGCCCTTTTCGGCCAGCACGACGGACAGGCCGCGCCCGACCGCGTCGCGCGCAATGCCGCAGCCGTTAATGCCGCCGCCGATCACCAAAAGATCGTGGATCGTCGCCGATGTTTCCGCGGATTGTGCCATGCGACCCCCTTTGGCATGCGGCATGTAATCAGGTGTCGCAAACCTAGACGCGGCCAAAGCCGATGCGCAAGTTCTTTCGTTTTAAAGGTAAAAAATGCTCGTTTTTCGAAAATAGAACATTTATACCCCCTATATTCCCCGTTTGTTCCGGATTTCCTGTTCGCGGCGGTGCAGAAAACCGGCTAAAACGAACATAAGCTGTAAGGGGTGTGATTCGATCCGCCCGCGCAGATTGATACACCCAACCCTGGAAAGGTCCGTTTCATGTCACAGGCCGAACGTTTGCGCGATATCCAGATGATGGCCCGCCGTGACGGACGCGTCGTGGTTGAAGATCTGGCCGCGCATTTCGCGGTCACGATGCAGACAATCCGGCGCGATCTGGCCGATCTGGCGGATCAGGGCAAATTGCAACGCGTGCATGGCGGCGCGATCCTGCCGTCTACCGTGGCCAATATCGGTTATCAGGACCGCCGCGATTTGAACGAGGTGGGCAAGGCCGCGATTGCCGTGGCCTGCGCGCGCGACATTCCCAATGGCTGTTCGTTGTTCCTGAACATCGGTACCACCACCGAGGCTGTGGCGCGGGCCTTGCTGAAACACCGCGATATCATGGTGCTGACCAATAATCTGAACGTCGCCAATATCCTGATCGACAATCCGCATTGCGAAATCATCGTGGTCGGTGGCCTGTTGCGGCGCACCGATGCGGGGCTTGTCGGCACCGTGACAACGCAGGCGATTGGGCAGTTCAAGTTCGATCTGGCAATTATCAGCTGTTCGGCGTTGGATGAAGATGGCGACATGCTCGATTATGACATTCAGGAAGTCGGGGTCAGCCAGGCGATCCTGCGGCAGGCGCGGCACAGTTTTCTAGTGGCCGATCATTCGAAATTCACACGCCGTGCGCCGGCGCGGATCGGCTCGCTGGCGCAGATGGACGGGTTTTATACCGATGCGCCGCTGCCCCCCAAACTGGCAGATGCGTGTCGTGGCTGGAACACGGCCGCTACGGTTGCAGGTCAGCAGCCCACGACAATGGCCTGATCAGCCCCAAGGCCCGCCGTGCTTGCGCGTTTAGAGAACACCCCTGCGGACGGACTGTGCTGCTGGTGCTGTCCGGCCTTGACCCGCCATAGCGCGCAGGGCGGCGATGCGGTTCTCGGTCGCGGGGTGGGTTGCGAACAGGTTGTCATGCTTGTGGGCGTGTAGCGGGTTGATGATGAACAGATGCGCGGTCGCGGGGTTGCGTTCGGCGGCGTGATTGTCGATCCGCGCCGCGCCGACAGCGATCTTTTCCAGCGCCGAGGCCAGCCACAGCGGGTTGCCGCAAATCTCGGCCCCGGCCTTGTCGGCGGCATATTCGCGGGTCCGGCTGATCGCCATCTGCACAAGGGCGGCTGCAAAGGGTGCTAGAAACATCAGCGCCAGCGTGCCGATCAGCCCCATCCGTTCGCGCGATCCGCCAAAGAACAGCGCGAAATTCGCCAGCATCGAGATCGCACCAGCAAAGGTCGCGGTCACGGTCATGATCGCGGTGTCGTGGTTGCGGATATGCGCCAGCTCATGCGCGATCACGCCCGCCAGTTCCTCGCGGGTCAGGTCGCGCAGCAGGCCTGTGGTTACCGCCACGGCCGCATTGGCCGGATTGCGCCCTGTTGCAAAGGCATTCGGCTGTGGAATGTCGATCAGGTACAGCTTGGGTTCAGGCAGCCCCGCATTACGCGCCAGTTCGGCGGTCATCGCATGCAGGCCCATCCGGTCGCCGCGCGTGACAGGTTCGGCGCCGTGCATCCGCAAGACCAGCTTGTCCGAATTCCACCAGGTCACGACATTCATCCCTGCCGCGACGACCAGCGCGATCATAGCGCCGCCGGCACCGCCCAGCAGATAGCCGATCCCCGTGAAAAGGGCCGTCATCGCCGCCATCAATATCGCTGTCTTTACATAGCCCATCTTGCACCTTGCCGGATTGTTCCATGGCGTCATGTGCATATGGGAATTTTTGTCCACGCCGCAAGAATGAATGCTATGGTGTTCTCCGTCAGCCTGTCGCTTTTTCGACGGACCTGAAACTTGAGTTTACGTATAATTAAGACCTGGTGACGAAAGTTTGATCGTTATGCTTGTCTCTTGCGGGGACCCGGCAGGAAACGCAGTGAAAAGTGAGGGGCCACCAAAACAATGCGTGTCTGTATTGTTGACGACGAACCGATCAGCCGGAGCGTGATCCGCGCCGTTCTGTCCCGTTCCGAGGAATATGAGGTCGAATGCTTTTCTGACGCGATATCGGCACTGGCGCGGTGCCGTGAAGTGATGTTCGATCTGGTGCTTGTCGATTATCGCATGTCAGACATGGACGGGATCACCTGTATCATGCATCTGCGCACCCTGGCCGATTACCAGTTCATTCCTGTCATCATGCTGACGGCTGATCATGACCGCGAATTGCGTCTGGCGGCCGTGCGATCGGGGGCGACGGATTTTCTGAATAAACCCTTTGACCCTGACGAATTGCGCGTGCGTGCGCAAAACCTTTTGTCATTGCGTAAGGCCCAGTTGGCGCTGATGGATCGGGCCTTGCACCTTGATGCAGAAGTGCAGCAGGCCACCCGTAAACTGGCCGAACGCGAGGAAGAACTGATCTGGCGACTGGCGCGTGCCATCGAATTGCGCGACGGCACGACCCAGCAACATATCTCTCGCGTGGCGGCTGTGGCCGAAATCGTTGCCCGCACATTGGGGCAAAGCAAGGCCTTTTGCAGGACGATTTATCTGGCTGCACCGCTGCACGATACCGGCAAGATCGGCATCAGCGACGCTGTGCTGAACAAGCCCGCAGCCCTGACCGATGACGAGCGGCTGGAAATCCAGCGTCACATCGAGATCGGGGCGCAAATCCTGAAAGACGGTGACAGCGACCTGATCCGCATGGCCTATGACATCGCGCTGTATCATCACGAAAAATGGGATGGCAGCGGCTATGGAAAGGGTCTTTCCGGAACGGATATTCCGCTGCCTGCCCGGATTACGGCAGTTGCAGATGTTTTTGATGCACTTTGTTCCGAACGGCCTTATAAGGAAGCTTGGTCTTTCGATCAATCCTACGCCGAAATCCTGCGCCAGTCAGGGCGTCACTTTGATCCGCGCTGCGTGCTCGCCTTTACTGCGGGCTTAACCGAAATCAAAAAGTATTATACTGACCCTGCTGTCACCACCCACGTTGCTTGAAATGCTGCAAAACAGGGGAACAAGATGAAATATCTGCTGTTTTTTGTCCTGTCCATGGCCGCCTCTTTGGTGCAGGCGGCTGAATTGCCCGCCCCGCAAGGTGACGTGATCCTGACGGTTTCGGGAAAGATCACCCATACCAACGGGAATGGCGTGGCGCGATTTGACCGGGCTATGCTGCAAGATTTGCAGCAGGGCAGCATTACAACCGCGACGCCTTGGTTCGAGGGTACCCATGATTTCAGTGGTCCGCTGGGCGCCGCCCTTCTTGATGCGGTGGGCGCGCAGGGTGCGACATTGCGCGTCGTCGCGCTGAACGATTACGCCGCCACCGTTCCGGCCAGCGACCTGCGCGATCTGAATGTGGTGCTTGCAACCCATCTGGATGGGCAGGTGATGTCGGTGCGCGACAAAGGCCCGTTGTTTTTGATTTACCCTTTTGATGACAACCCCGACCTGTTCGATGAGGTTTATTTCGGCCGATCTGTCTGGCAGATCGCACAGATCGACGTCGGGGACTGAGGTGGTCTATCCCAAGATATTGGGGTGGAACGTGTCCGTTCGCTGGGTCACCTTCGCATTGATGGTGCTGGGTCTGGCAATGATTTTAGCGACAGCCTATCTTTTCGCCAGTTTGCAGGATCGCAGGCAGGTCATGCTGCAAAGCGTGCGCGAAGATGCGATGTGGGCGGTTTTCCAGACCAACCGTCAAGCGGCGCGGCTGACCCAGGTTGTGCTGGAGGCGCAGAATAACCCAACACCCGATGCGATTGACGCAGTATTGCTTGCCTTTGACTTATTGTATAGCCGGATCGCCTTGCTTGATCGGGGTGTTTTTTCGGATTCTTTTCAATCCTCCAGTGAATTGCAGATCATTGAGGCCGCCGTCAGTCAGGAAATACATGATCTGGCGCAGATGATTGATGCGCTTGCTGGTGACCGGTCGGCGGTTGAAGACGCCTTGCCGCTCATCCTTGCCGAGGCCCGAAAGGTCAATACGACCAGCAACGATCTTGTCATCGCGACCAATGCGACGCTGAACGAGGCCCGTGTTGCAAGCAGGCAGCAGGCATTTGCCTTGTATCAGCGGCTTGCCGTGGCTGCGGGGGTTGCAGCGCTGGTTTTCATCTGCACGATCCTGCTGCAATTCCTTGACCTGCGCATTATTTCCCAGACCCAGAAACAATTGCGCGAGCTTTCGGTCCGAAATTCGCGCAGTGCCGCCGCCGCCGAGGCTGCAAGTGCGGCGAAATCGATGTTTCTGGCCACGATGAGCCATGAAATTCGCACGCCACTGAACGGCATCATCGGGGCGGCCGATCTTTTGCGGACCGAGGATCTGGACCCTGCGCAATCCCGCCGCGTCCTCACAATCTGGCGGTCTGGGCATGTTCTGCTCGATATCATCAACGATATTCTTGATTATTCGAATCTTGATGCCAACGGCGTCACCTTCAACAATGCGCCTGTCTCGCTGCCTGATGTGGTCAGTCTTGTCCAGGATGTGTTCCAGGCACGCATTGCGGATGCCGGTCTTGCGTTCGATATTGATCTGCCCGCCATAACAATCATGACCGATGAAATCCGCCTGCGGCAGATCCTTTTGAACCTTGTGTCCAATGCGATCAAGTTCACGCCCGTAGGTCGGGTCAGCGTGCGTGGGATTCTTTTGGCGCAAGACGGTTTGCGCATTGAGGTGCAAGACAGCGGCATCGGCATTGCGCCCGAAGATCACGGCAAGCTGTTCCGCGATTTTAGCCAGATTGAAGGATCGGAATCGCGCCCGTTTGGTGGCACTGGGCTGGGCCTTGCGATCTGTCGGCGGGTCGTCACCGGTATGGGGGGACGGATCGGCGTCGAAAGCGCGATAGGCCAAGGCAGTGTGTTCTGGGTTGAACTGCCGGTCACGGTCCTGGGACCGGCGGCGCCTGTGGCTGTGCGCGCTATCCCGGTCCAGCCGGACGTGCCTCGCGATATCCGGGTGCTGCTGGTCGAGGATAACCCCATCAACCGCGAAGTGGCCGCGGCGTTGCTGCAAAGTTTCGGTGCGCGGGTCGTTACTGCCAATGACGGTAGCATCGCGCTTGATCTTGTGCAGTTGGCTGCCTTTGACATCGTGTTGATGGATTTGCAGATGCCGGTGATGGACGGTCTGGCAGCGACCCGCGCGATTCGCGGCCTTGGCATTGATTTGCCGATCATCGGCCTGACCGCCAATGCCTACGCCGAGGACCGGCAGCGCTGTCTGGACGCCGGCATGACCGATTTTGTGGCCAAGCCCATAACTCGTGACAAATTGGGATCTATGCTGCGTGGCTGCATGACCTTGCCCAAACCGGTCGTGGCAAAACCGACAGCCCCCACGTCCGATACCATGTTGGACATGGCGCAATTGCACTTGGTGCTGGATGAACTGGGCCCTGATCTGTTGTGCGATTTGCTGGACCAGCTCTGCAAGGATGCCGAGGCGCTTGTCCAGATGGTCAATACGGGTGCCGACGGTCCCGCCCCCAATCGTCTGGACGAGGCGCTGCATATGCTCAACGGGGCGGCCATGACGCTGGGGTTGCCGCGTGCGGGAAACCACTGCGAAACGTTGCGTTTGCAGAAAAAAAGCGATCCTGCGGCACTTGTCGAACTGGTCGCATTGGTCAAGCAAAGCACAAGTGCCGCGCAGGTTGCAGTACGCGACCGCGCCGGTGATCCGCGGCTCACCGCGCGGCGACCTGTCGCTAAAAAAAGCTGATGTGTCCGTCAACGCAGCACTTGATTCTGGTTTGGTCCACAAGCGCAGGCCGCACAATACAATGTCGCAAGACCCAACTTTCTAAGATGAGCGCTGCGACCATTTACTTTCATGACCAGTCGCATATCACATGATCGGCAAACTCGGGGCCGGTCATTCTGCAACATTCAGTGCGGATCGTAGCTGCGCCCCATGAACCGAGAAAGAAGACAAACAGATGAAATTCGTGCGTTATGGCCCCCGCGGTCAGGAAAAACCCGGATGTCTGGATGCGCAAGGCCGCGTGCGCGACCTTTCCGCCTATGTGCCGGACATCGCCGCAGCGGCCTTGTTGCCCGCCAGTATCGCGCGGTTGCAGGCGCTTGATATCGACAGCCTGCCGATTGTTCACGGCACCCCGCAGCATGACCTGCGGCTTGGCCCCTGTGTCGGGCAGGTCGGCAAATTCATCTGTATCGGGCTGAATTACGCCGATCACGCTGCTGAAAGCGGGCTTGCCGTGCCGCCTGAACCAGTGATTTTCAACAAATGGACATCGGCGATTGTCGGTCCCGATGATGACATCCTGATCCCGCGCGGGTCAGTCAAGACCGATTGGGAGGTCGAACTGGGCGTCGTGATCGGGCAGGGTGGCGCCTATATCGAAGAATCCGATGCCATGGCCCATGTCGCGGGGTTCTGCGTGATCAATGACGTGTCGGAACGCGCATACCAGATCGAACGCGCGGGCACATGGGACAAGGGCAAAGGCTGTGACACCTTTGGCCCCGTTGGCCCCTGGCTGGTGACGCGTGACGAGATTGCCGATCATGATAACTTGCGCCTCTGGTTAGAAGTGGATGGCCATCGCTATCAGGACGGCAGCACCGCGACGATGGTTTTCAAGGTGCCGCATCTGGTGGCTTATTGTTCGCAGTTCATGAGCCTGCAGCCGGGCGATATTATTTCGACAGGCACACCGCCGGGGGTGGGTATGGGGCAAAAGCCGCAGCGCTATCTGGCGGGGGGCGAAACCATGCGCCTTGGCATCGACGGGCTGGGCGTGCAGACCCAAAGGGTCGTCAATCAGGGTTAGGCGTTGCTGCGCCCAAAAATCGCCTCGACCTCGGCTGTGCCTTTGGGGCGCAGGCACAACAGGCCATCGCGGCGTTCGATCAGGTCGCGGTCATGCGCGCGCAGTACGGCGGCGCGGGCGCGCGGCGCGGTCCAGCGCAGGTGACTGACCAGCGCGCGCAGGGTGTTTTCCTCGGCCATGGCAGGGGTGTCCTGATGGGTGAACAGATGCGCCACCAAGGCGCGGCAATCATGGTCCAGCCGTTCGGTGCGTGCGCGCAACGCCTGCGCGACCAGCCCCTGCGCCGGTGCGAACAGCAGCGCCAACGTAAACCAGACGCCCGTCATGCTGGCCATCATGCCGCCGATGGATACGTTCCAGTGCAAGGCCAGAAAATACCCGCTGATCACGGCGGCCATCGCAAAGCCCACCGCCAGCATGACCATCAGCCACAGGCGGCGGGTCAGCAGATAGGCGGTCGCAGGCGGGACCACGACGAAGGCGATGAACAGGATCGCGCCGACTGCGTCGAAGGCCGCGACTGCTGTCACGCTGGTGAGGGTCAGGATCGCGTAATGCAGCACGCCGGGCAGAAACCCCAAGGCGGCGGCCAGCCCTGCGTCGAAGGTGGCCAGTTTCAATTCTTTCCACAGCACCAGCACAAAGGTAAGGTTGACCACCAGCACCGCCCCCAGTGTCGCCACCGCCACCGGCACATCCACCCCGAACAGCGCCACTGTATTCAGCCAGACAAAGCCGATTTCGCCCAACAGCACGCTGTCCACATCCAGATGCACATTGCGCGCGTTGATTGAAATCAGGATAACGCCGGCGGCGAAAAGTGCCGGAAACACCAGCCCGATGGCTGCGTCCATTTTGACCAGCCTTGATCGCGCCAAAAGTTCCGATAACACGACCGTCAGCACGCCCGTGACGGCAGCTCCCAGCACCTGCACTGGCCCCGATGTCTGGCCCGTCAGTAGCCAGACAACGATGATCCCGAACACGATGGAATGGCTGATTGCATCGGTCAGCATCGCATTGCCGCGCAGGATCAGGAACGACCCCAGCAGTGCCGCCGAAATGCCCGTCAGCACGCCGGTCAGCACGATCATCACAGGGATAGACTGGAAAAAGGCGGTGATCATTTGGTGCGCTGCTTTGTTTCAGGTTCGCCGGATAGGGCGGCCGCCTCGCTATTGCCTGCGGTCGTCAGCTCCCAATGCGGCGTAGTTTCGGGCGGATGCGTGACCGACCGGATCAACCCGCGGCTTTCCAGCGATGCCAGCGTTGCAGCGGGCGGTTTCACCCCCAAGGCCACCTGCAACATGCCGCGCTCGGAGGGATAGCCCGCGTCGTCATGCATCTGCGCAAAGCCTTGCAAGGTGGCCAGCACCCGCCCGTCGCTGATCCGCGCGCGTGCGCGTCGCGCGGCGGCAGCCTGCCAGACCAGACCGCGCCTCGGGGCGATCAGCAATGACACCATCACGATCCCTGTGGCGATCAGCACCACGACTGGTCCGGTGGCCAGCCCGCGTGTCGTGGCACTCACCAGCGCGCCGCCTGCACCGGACGCCGCACCGATGGCGGCTGACAACACCACCATCCCGCCCAGCGAATTCGTCCATTGCCGCGCCGCCGCCGCGGGTGCGATCAGCAAGGCCACCATCAGCACCACCCCGACCAGCTGCAATCCCACCACGATGGCAAGCGCCACCATGACGGTCAGCACTGCCTCTAACGCGGTCACAGGAAAGCCTTGGGCGCGGGCAAAGGCTGCATCGAAACTGACCAGCTTGAATTCTTTCCAGAAGGCCAGCACCAGCAATAATGCAACCAGACCGACCCCACCCATGACCCATAGATCGCTGCGCAGGATCGCTGCTGCCTGCCCGAACAGAAAGGTCATCAGGCCCAGACTGCCGGACCCGCCCTGCGTCTGGATCACGGTCAACAGCACGATGCCCACGGCGAAAAACACGCTCAGCACGATGCCAAGGGCGGCATCGGTTTTCAAGCTCGTGCGCCGCACGATCAGCATCATCACCAAGGCCGCCAGCGCCCCCGTGGCAAAAGCGCCGACCATCACGCTGCCCAGATCACGCCCGCCCGCGATCAAGAACCCAAGGCAGACACCGGGCAGGGCGGCATGGCTGAGCGCATCGCCCAGCAGGCTTTGGCGGCGCAGCACGGCAAAGGCCCCCAGCATCCCCGAAATCGCGCCCAGCAGCGCTGCACCGATCAGCACGGTCTGGACGATATCGGTGGACAAAAGGTCGATGATGGCCGTCAAGATGCGGCTTCCTCGGCCGGAACGGCGATCATCGCCAGATGGCGGCCATAGGCCGCACGCAGGTTGTCGGCCGAATAGGTCTGCGCGACGGGGCCTTGCGCGATGATGCGCACGTTCAGCATGACCAGCCAGTCAAAATAGCTTTGCACTGTTGTCAGGTCGTGATGCACGACGATCACCGTGCGCCCCGCATCGCGGAGCTTTTTCAGCAAGGCGATGATGATTGCCTCGGTGCTGGCATCGACCCCTGCCATCGGTTCGTCAAGGATCAGGATCGGCGCGTCCTGCACCAAGGCCCGCGCGATAAACACCCGCTGTTGCTGGCCGCCTGACAACTGGCTGATCTGGCGGTCGGCATAATCCTGCATCCCGACCTCGGCCAAGGCGGCCAAAGCGCGGGCATGTTCGGCCTTGCCCGGTCGGCGCAGCCAGCCCAGATCGCGGTAAAGGCCCATTTCCACCACATCGCGCGCGGTTGTTGGGAAATCCCAATCAACGCTGTGGCGCTGTGGGACATAGCCGATCTGCCCGCGCATCTGCCCGATGGGCCGCCCCAGAAACCGCACATGCCCCGCGACAGGGCGCACAAGGCCAAGCGCCGCCTTGATCAACGTCGATTTGCCCGCCCCGTTCGGGCCGACGATGGCGCACATCACGCCGGGGGGGATATCAAGGTCGATGTCCCACAACACCGGGTTCGCGCCATAGGTGACGGTCAGATCCTCGACATGCAGCGCCTGTTCAGGCTCGTGCAGGGTATCGTCACGCA
>Ga0208414_1003072_pt1 | contig 10382 bp, 8 predicted proteins | sample AntAceMetag02UKE_FD_184770 | JGI IMG/M metagenome (GOLD analysis project Ga0208414, IMG submission 184770) | Saline lake microbial communities from Ace Lake, Antarctica - Antarctic Ace Lake Metagenome 02UKE (SPAdes) (version 2) | ecosystem: Environmental > Aquatic > Non-marine Saline and Alkaline...
TCAGGTGTTTGTATTAAATTAAAAAAAGCCATTTGATATGAGTGGTGAATGGTTTATATAATTGACTAATTATATAAACAAATTCTGAATTATTTTGCAACTATCTTATATGAAAAGTGAGATGCCCGCTAGGAGTTGTATTGGTCCAACACATCCTGGACTGAGGATGAGATTTAAGGAGGAATTCTACGGGGGAGACGGGCAGATTAGTCAGCGAGGCTGATTTGTTGGGGAATGGCTTGGTGGACAGATGAGGCAGCTCGGTGTTGTAGAACACCAGCCAGTCACTCATCTTTTGATTAAAGAGTGCTAAATCTGTGAACAACAAGTCGTCAAAATAGTCGACAAAGCTCTCCTGAATAGAGCGATTAAAGCGCTCACAGTGGGCGTTCATCTTGGGCGTTTTGGGGTAAGTCTTCCAATGCACCACATGGTTGTCAGCCATGCGCTGTGCAAAATGCCCCTTGAACTCGCTGCCGTTGTCCGTGAGGGCTTTTGCACCTTCAAAGTCAGGAAAGATGTGGGTGATAGCCTGATGCAGCATGGCTGTGTGTTGACTGCCAGCGCTGGGCGGTGCATAGGCAAAGGCGATATGCGTGTGGGGGTCAATAGCTGTCAAGATATAGCGTTTGATGCCGTCGCGTTGGCGGATGATGGTGTCAAAGGCTAGGCACTCAAGGGGTTTGAGCACAACCCCTTTGGGTTTGCGCGTCACGGCCTCTTTGGTGAATCGTTTGCGCTGGCCTTTGGCATTGATATGCACGGCACTGCTGCGTAATTTATGGGGGGCGCTAGCAATCATGCGTCCAATGGTGCTGACGCTGGGCAAAGCTAGTTCCTGTTGCTGACAAAACGGCACCAGTTTGGCAAAGACTTTCTCTTTGCCAAGATTGGGGTAGAGCTTGCGCAGTCGAGCAAGCTCGCTGACGATTTGAGGGTTCCAAGCGGCTGCTCGCAGCTTCTTGGGGCGTGTACTGGCTGGTTTGAGGGCAACGGTATTGCCACCCGCGCCTTTTAGCAACTTGCGCCAAGCATAGAGGGTGCTTTTACTGTTGCCAAAGGCATGCATGGTCGAGGCTAGACCAAACTTATGCCAATGAGCCAGAATTTTTAATCGTGTGCGTACTATGTCGTCCATGTTGGCATCGATTAAACCCAACTTGGCAATTCGAAGTAGCCCTTTAACGCCGTAGCTGATGAATTGGTTTGAACTCAAGACTTTCTTCTTTCAGAAAGTCCAGCATGTGTTTGAACTTATACAGACGATAAATTTAAGCCTCGCGCGCGCGTAGAGCCACCGGCGCGCGGTCCGCGGCCGGTGGGGAGCAGTGGTGACCCCATTTGGTACTTCTTCACTAATATGTTGATCTATGCGTGAAGAAGTAAAAAGGGGTCACCAGGGGTCACCACTCCCGCGGTTAGCTGAAGTGAGACGACGACGATGGCGGCAGCCGAGTACCCAAATAACGCGTCAAACCCGAACTTTTTCGGCGCTCAAAATGCTTCGACATGTACTCGCCCCAACGTTGCATGCTGATCGCCGACTCACCGCGTGCGCCTTTCCACTCTCTGTAATTTGCATACAAGTCAGAGGCTTTCGGATACGAACGCGTAGATGCGTTGCCGTCTATCTCTGCAAGCTGAATCCCGCACTCCTCAACCCAAAGCTTAACCGTGGACTGAACCGACGCATACTCCTCACCCGCCTGTTCAACGGCTGCACAGGGGGGAAGTTTCTTTCCATTTGCAACCCACTTCATGTGGCCTTCGATCAACCACTGCAAAATACTTCCCGCCTCCTCTCTCAGCTTAGCCGGTAGGTCAGGGTCTTCGCGATCAGCAAAGCTGACGTTGAAAGGTACCATTTTCATTCGCGCAAAGATCGCGATGTCTGTGCTACGCAGCTGTGGCCTAAAGTTACCCAACACCAAGTGCTTATGGCTTCGCGTGAATTGAAAATAATCCTGATGCATAAATCGCGCGCTAAGCGTGCCGTCACCGGTGAGTTCCTTGATTCGCGACTCATTCCAATGCGCGTCCTCAGGGACCTCGGAAGAGAGAGCTAAGCGTCTACCCAACAGGCTAGCCACCTCGGTAGGGTGCGCTTCACTTCGCACCGACATCAGCATGCTCGAGGGTAGCTTTACTGCATAGTCGCCAAGGATGTCGAACACGAGGTCGGCTAATAAACTCTTTCCATTTCGGCCCACGCCGTACCAAAATAAAAGCCAATGCTGCTCCCTAGCTCCAGACAACATAGCCCCGAGGCTCACTTGATGAAATTCCACCAGAGATTTGTCGCCGTTACATATCTCCAACAAAATTGACTCAAACAGGAATGCTGGTGTCGTATCCGGCGCCACACTTGTGATCTTGGAGAGCATCTGCTCGGGCTTATGGGGTATCAGCTGGCCAGTTCGCAAGTCAACAACTCCTGCGGGCGTATTCAACAGCAGATGATCCGTATCAAAGTCTGCGCCAGAGACCGCGAAAGCTGGGTCTGTTCGGCAAATCTTTTCGACACCTGCGTAAAAGGTTGATCGAGCCAAGTCCTTACTGTTGCGCGCGTTTGCCTCGCGTGCGATGACACGGACGTACTCGAAAGGTTTGAGTAAAACGTCAACGATCCAACGTCTGCCGTCGTACTCCATCCATGTCCCACTGGAATGAGCGTAAAGCAGCTTGCCGCGAAAGCGGTTACGAAAGACAAGCGCAATAGCGTCCTGCGTTTGAGTGCCAACCGCAATCCGCTCCATGTCAGTTAGGGCACCCTCTGCTCCTTCGGCGTTGTAAGCCTGGAGGAGCCGATTCGCATTCGCCGCTAGCTGTTGAGAGCGCCAAACTTCGTTAAGCGTTTGCAACACCCCAGTGTCAGCATCGATGACGGTAAGCTCATCCCCCGCTGCCCTGAGTGCACTGTTTATATCGTTTCCATGCTCGTGAAAAACATAAAGGTCAAATGCATCCCCGAAGGCAATGCCTGACTGCGATACGCTGCCTAGCCGGCTAGATTTTGCAGTCTCAGAAAAGCTTACCCAATACTCACCGCAATCTATGAAGGCGTAACTGATGGTGGTTTGCTGGGGGCCACGCCAATGATCAGTGTCACCTTTCTGAGCGTAGCCATGACGCTGCAATAAGTCGTTGATCGAGTGCTCACTATTCCACGCTTCGATGGTTGACCCAACGCCGGACACTACCCGAGACTCAGACCGGCGACGACAGTCTTCTTTGTGAAGATTTTTTGCGGCTTCCGCTTTTTCCCTGTGCTCGTGGTCAATCGCGGCATACATGTAAATCTCTCCGTCTGATGTGGATGCTGCGCGCCCGTCCCTAAATACGAACTGATAGAACAAAGGCTCACCGTTCTCGTCGCGTCGGCTGGGCGGGACATTCGGCAGAAAAACCGGCTGTCCTGCCCTTGCCATTGCCATGTCAAGGACAATCCCGCGCTCACCAAAGAAATGCTCCACCGCGAAGTGCATGAGTTCCCACTCTTTGAGCGCATAGGGCTTGTCCAGCGGAATAAAGAAGCGCCACTTTGGATTCTCAATCGTTGCCCCTGAGCTCGAGTAAATCCCGCAGGCAACGTCACTTCCTAGAAAATCAGTAATCGCTACTTTTATGGCATCAAGCGAATGTCCCCCAGCGTCGATGTCCCCGCACAGGACGACGTATTGGCCAAATGCGCGCTGCACGCTGTGAGTGCGTGCGTCGTGAGCGTTGTAGCTTGATTGAAGAATTGCCGGGGCGTCGTGCTTCTCTATGCACGCGGGCGTTGCCATTAGATCGCATAACGTCGCCAGATTTAGTTGGGTATAACGGGCCCCAGGTTGGCTTTTAAGCGAGTCGTATGTACCAGAAAAAGTTGTTACGGCATAACTTTTCCAGAAGTCATTTTTGGGAGTGGTGTCGTGCGTTGTATTCACTTGGCACCCCCCGTCTTTATCGCTTGCACTGACTGCCTATGAATGCGTGTGGAGTTTCCAACCTTGTATTGGGTCAGCATGCCCCTTTTTAGAAGTCGCCACAAGGTAGTGGCGGATATTTGCAAAGTCTCTTGGGCCTGCTTGCAGGTGAGGTCGGGCACGAGAAGCTCATCCCGATTGGGTTTGATGTCGATTTTCATTGCGATGGTCTTTACGGATTTGCACGCGCCATTTAAGCGAGTGGCAACACAAATACACCCCCCAGAGGAGGTGAGCGATGTGTCGTAGTCCACGTGCTCTTCGTAGCGGCCGACTCCTGCTCTAGGTTGGTCGGTTATCGGTAATAGAGGTGTCCAAACGACTGGTGGTCACGCCTGAGATTAATGAACGAGTGACTCCCATTGCGGGTTGGTCAGATATCGTTCTTCAGGTATACGCAACAAACTGCAATTTGATGCAGAAGCCTGAATGATAGGCGAATACGCTAGGTTTGTGTACCCATCTGGAATATTGTCTTTTTTGTGCTTACTTCGAGGCTGTAAAACTTGCCCACTCCTCCATCACCTGGCGCCGTTTCTCAAACAGATCAGAGCGTTGATAAGCCAGCTCAACGTCTGAGCCTGTTGTGTGTGCAAGGCACTGCTCGCAGACTTCGCGGGGATGATTGGTGTAGTCGGCTGCCCATGTGCGAAAACTACTGCGCAAGCCGTGAGGGACGGCATCGATCTTCATCCTACGCATGACGGCTGTCAGCGTCATATCGCTAAGTGGCTTACCTTTAGCACCGGGAAATAGTAGACCTTCGCGCGCTGGAATTGAGCTTAAAAGAGAGGCAGCTGCTGGACTCAGCGCAACTCGGTGCTCCTTGTTGACCTTCATACGTTCAGCGGGAATAGTCCACACGCGCCGCTCGACATCCACCTCAGACCAATTAGCGCCACGCACCTCACCGCTTCTAACGCATGTCAGAAGCAAAAACCGTAACGCCAACGCCCCCATTCCTTCCTGGCCGAGCAACTCCTCGTAAAAAGCGGGAACCGCATCTACAGGGATGGACCGCTGATGCTTGGTGGGTGCAATTTTTGAGCGTGCTGGCAGCGTCAACGCCAAGTGTCCCTTCCAGCGAGCTGGATTGGGGCCCTCGCGAAGGCCTTGGGCTGTCGCAGCATCAAGAATGACCTCAATGCGGCCGCGAATACGGTTTGCCGTCTCAGTTTTGGAGTGCCATATCGGCTGTAGGACCCTCAGTACCGCGGCGGTATTGACATCGGCGACAACCATTTGGCCAAGAACGGGATACACGTAAGTTTGGAGCGTACTGGTCCATTGGTCTGCATGCTTTGCATTTTTCCAACTAGATTCGTGTGACTTGATGTACCGCCTCGCGACCTCGGCGAACTTTACTGCTCGAGCGCGCTGCGATGCAAGAGCGCTTCTGGCAGCTTGCTTAGCGATGACAGGGTCGACGCCTTGTTGAATTGATTCTCGGCACGCCTGAGCCTTTAAACGAGCATTAGCGAGTGACACGGCAGGATAGGCGCCAAGGCCGATGTCGCGACGCTGATCAGCGACCACTGCTCGCAGAATCCAACTCTTTGCAGTCTCATTTCGGACCTGCAAATACAAACCAGCAACACCCCCAACGGCGTGCATACCTGAAGTAGCTAATCTTTTAACGGCCAAGGGGCCGAGTGCAGTGGCGATACGTGGCATTTTTAACCCTCATCCTACCCATCATTAAAGTTGCTATTGGATGATATAAGGTGCTACGAAATAACACAAGCTGAAAAGCGTTTCTCCTATGAAAAAGCCCCTAAGCATTGCTGCTTAGGGGCTTTCATATGAAACCATTGGCGGAAGAGGTGAGATTCGAACTCACGGTCCCTTGCGGGACGCCGGTTTTCAAGACCGGTGCAATCGACCACTCTGCCACTCTTCCGTCGATTTATCGCTTACAACAGGGCTGTATTGCACAGCCATGCTTTTGAGCAAGCAAGTCATTATTCTAACCAACTAAAAGCCATGTTTTGCTACGCGCTCAAGAATAAGCTTTGCAAGTCGCTCAGGAAGTCAAAGCCGAGTGTGGTTGGCGCGATGTGGTTACTGGTTCGGCTGATCAAGCCTTTGGCCTGTGCCGTCTCTAGTGCGGCTTGTATGCGGCTCACCGACAAGCCTGTCCGCTCTGTGTACAGGCTGAGGTCAAAACCACTGCGCAAGCGCAGCGCGTTGAGCATGAACTCAAAGCTCAACTCACCCAGGGCCACGTCTGTGCTGGACGACAAGGCCCTGCCCTGCATGGCGGCTTGCATGTAGCGGCGCGGATCGCGCAAGCGGACTTGCCGGGTGACGCGGTGGGCAAAGGTGAGCTTGCTGTGCGCACCAGCGCCAATGCCCAAGTAATCGCCAAACTGCCAATAATTGGTGTTGTGCCAGCAGCCGTGATCGGCTTGGGCGTAAGCCGATACCTCATAACGCTCAAAGCCGTTGGCGGTGGTGCGCTCGGTAATGAGGTCTAGCATGGCGTAGGCGTCGTCGTCCTCTGGGAGTACTGGCGGCTTAACAGCAAACAAGGTGTTGGGTTCTATGGTGAGGTGGTACAGCGAAATATGTGGCACACCTACGCCCAGTGCGGTGTCTATGTCACGTGTACATTCAGCCAGCGTTTGGCCAGGCAAGGCGTACATGATGTCAACGTTGCAGGTGTCAAACGCCTGCACCGCCTCGGTAACGGCGGCCAAGGCTTGCGCGCCATCATGCACGCGGCCAATGCGTTGCAACGCGTCATCGGAGAAGCTTTGCACGCCCACAGATAACCGGGTAACGCCAGCGGCCCTAAATGCTTTAAAGCGCTCGCGCTCGAAGGTGCCTGGGTTGGCTTCCATGGTGATTTCGCAATCAGCAGAAAGCTTTAAACGGGCGCGAATTTGCCCCAATAAATCGCCAATGACCTCAGGCGCAAACAAGCTGGGCGTGCCGCCCCCTATAAATATGCTGTGCACCGTGCGTCCCCACACCAATGGCAAAGAAGCCTCTAAGTCGGCCATCACGGCTGCCACATAGGCGCGCTCAGGCAACGCTTGGGCTTGGTCTGGTGCCCACTCATGGGAGTTAAAGTCGCAATATGGGCATTTGCGCAGACACCACGGTATGTGCACGTACAAAGCCAATGGCGGCAGCGCCGCCATTTGCAACAAACCCGGGCGCATCATATGCACCACGTCTGGACTGGCAACGCCGACTTGGCCATTGCTCTGGATCTCAATCACCATAGGTACGAACTGTGTGTGGCTGCTGTTTAGACAGCGGTTGGGTGAGGTCTTGGTTAAGGCCCAAGCCATCGCTGGCGAATCAAGCCAAGCATAATCTGACTGGCTTTGCCTCTATGGCTGTTGGCGTTTTTAACCTCAACTGGCAACTGGGCAAAAGTCTGCTCAAACTCTGGCAACCACATCACGGGGTCGAATCCAAAGCCATTGTCACCAATGGGCTCATGCGTAATGAGACCAGCGGCACGGCCAGCCGCAATGAGTGGCTCGGGGTCTGTGGCGCTGCGCACAGCGACCAACGTGCTCACCAAGGCTGCGCGCCTGTCGTCAATGCCTGCCATTTGTTCTAGCAGGGCCACCACGTTGTTGTCATCGCTTTTGGCATAGCCAAACAGCGTGGCGTAGTAAGCGGTGTCCACGCCTGGTCGCCCGCCAAAGGCTTCCACACACAAGCCCGCATCGTCTGCGATGGCAGGAAGCCCAGTGTGCAAAGCGGCGTTGCGCGCTTTGGCCAAAGCGTTTTCTACAAACGTGCAATGTGGCTCAGGGGCCTCTGGTACACCCAGCTCACCTTGCGCCACCAGTTCTACGCCCAAGGGGGCAAACAAGGCTTGCAGCTCGGCCAGTTTGCCCGCATTGTTAGAAGCCAATACCAGTCTCATGGCACGTGACCTATTGTTTGGTTGCGCCAGCAACTGGGACGGCCAAGGCCGCTTGTTGCATGGTGACCAGCTCGGCAATGCCCTTGTCAGCCAGGTCTAGCAGCTGGCCCATTTCTGCGCGTGAAAATGCCGCGCCTTCTGCCGTGCCCTGCACTTCTACAAAATGGCCTGCACCTGTCATGACGACGTTCATGTCTGTATCGCAGGCTGAGTCCTCGGTGTATTCCAAGTCCAGCAGTGGCGTACCGTCCACAATGCCTACCGAAATAGCGGCAATTGGTTCACGAATGGGGCTGACTGTCAGCACGCCGCTGGTCAGCAGGGACGCTACAGCGTCGCACGCAGCGACGTAGGCACCAGTAATGGCGGCCGTGCGGGTACCGCCATCGGCTTGCAGCACATCGCAGTCAAGCGTGATGGTGCGCTCGCCCAGCGCTTTCAAGTCAAACACCGCGCGCAGCGAGCGACCAATCAGACGTTGGATTTCTTGTGTACGACCACTTTGTTTGCCTTTGGCGGCCTCGCGAGCGCTGCGGGTATGGGTGGCGCGCGGCAGCATGCCGTATTCGGCGGTCACCCAGCCTTCACCACTGCCTTTTTTGTGCGGCGGCACGCGCTCTTCTACTGAGGCCGTGCACAACACGCGGGTTTGGCCAAACTCAATCAGCACAGAGCCCTCGGCATGCACCGTAAATTGGCGGGTAATAGTGACGGGGCGCAGCGCATCTGCGGCCCGGTTGGCATTGCGTAGGTAGCTCATAAACACACTCATTGGGTTGCTAGGTAGCCTGTGATCATGTCATATCTTTGGATGCACGCCAGCCTGCGATAATGTAGGGCTTAGCAAATTTGCGGCTTCACCACCGCGCATCCAAGCCATGACCGTTTACAGCATGACAGGCTACGCAAGCAGCCAATCCCCCCCTAGCGATGCCAGCCCTGTGGCACTTGGCATGGAGATTCGCTCGGTCAATAGCCGCTTTCTAGATTTAAGCTTTCGTCTCAGCGACGAACTGCGCGCCAGCGAGCCCGCCCTGCGCGAAGCCCTGACCAAGCGTCTCAAGCGTGGCAAAGTTGAGGTGCGCGCTTGGCTTGAGCGCAGCCACAGCACTGTGGCACGTGTCCCAGAGCGCGCTGAATTGCAACGCTTGCTGGACGCGCAAAACACCATTCAGTCGGTGCTGCCAAACGCTGCGTCGCTCAGCGTCTCCAGCATCATGCAAATGGCAGGTGGCACAGAGCACAACAACGCCGATTTACCCCAGCGTGTACAAACCATGCTGCTAGCCGCTGCGAACGGCTTGGTTGAGGCCCGCGCTCAAGAAGGCTCACGGCTCAGCGCCATGATCACTGGTAGAACTGGCGAATTAAGAGCCTTGGTCAAACAAGCCACCCCGCTGGTGCCTGAATTGGTCGAGCTGCAGCGCCAAAAGTTTTTAGACCGGTGGCAAGCCGCTTTGGGCGACGCCAATGCCAGCGCAGATGAGTCTAGCCTGCAAGCCGCGCGTGACAGGGCTTTAAGCGAAGCCACTGCCTTTGCCATTCGCATAGATGTGGCCGAAGAAATCAACCGCTTAGACGCGCATCTTGACGAGATCGATAGGCTGATGGCCACAGGTGGCGAATTGGGCAAACGCTTGGACTTTCTCATTCAAGAGCTACACCGCGAAGCCAACACCTTGGGCTCCAAGTCCTCTAGCCTGACGCTGACACGCATCTCAGTCGACATGAAGGTACTGATTGAGCAAATGCGCGAACAAGTGCAAAACATTGAATAATTCCACCATGACCAGCACCACCACCTATCCCGGCAACCTTTTTGTCGTCGCTGCGCCCAGCGGCACAGGCAAGTCCAGCTTAGTCAAAGCACTGATGGAGTTGGACTCGCGCGTCAGCCCAAGCGTGTCGCACACCACCCGCGCGCCCCGTGGGCAAGAGAAAGCTGGACGTGAGTACCATTTTGTAGACGATGCCTCTTTCGAGGCCATGGTGAGTCAAGACGAGTTTTTGGAGTGGGCCTTGGTGCACAGCAACAGCTATGGCACCTCACGAAAAGCCATTGACGAGCAAATCGCCAAAGGCTTGGATGTGGTGCTTGAGATTGACTATCAAGGCGCGTTGCAAGTCAAAGATTTGTATGCCAACGCGGTGTTGATATTCATACTGCCACCCAGTTGGGACGAGTTGCGCTCCCGTCTTGAGCGCCGAGCTGAGGACTCAACCGATGTGATTGAACTGCGCCTTGCGAATGCCCGCATTGAAATTGACCAAGCCCAACACTTTGACTACGTTATAATCAATGAGCTATTCGAGCGTGCGCTGTTCGACCTGAAAGCCATCGTCCATGCCCACCGTCTCAAGTTTGTCGCCCAGCGCCGCTTGCGTGCAGAAACCTTTGCTGGTCTGGGCCTGACCGACTGAAATATGACACCTCTTGAAGTGTCACTTTCATTGAACAGCACCGTTTTTTTTGTTTGATTTGTCTGGATTGGAGTCCAACCATGGCCCGCATTACCGTTGAAGAC
>Ga0208414_1003073_pt1 | contig 10377 bp, 5 predicted proteins | sample AntAceMetag02UKE_FD_184770 | JGI IMG/M metagenome (GOLD analysis project Ga0208414, IMG submission 184770) | Saline lake microbial communities from Ace Lake, Antarctica - Antarctic Ace Lake Metagenome 02UKE (SPAdes) (version 2) | ecosystem: Environmental > Aquatic > Non-marine Saline and Alkaline...
TAAGATTTTTTCCGCCATATCGATACCGCTCATCCTGCCGGGCATAATTACATCGCTGAACACCAGTTTTATCTCGTCGTGAGACCTGGTCAGCGCTAAGCCTTCGTCCGCGTTTGCGGCACTAATCACCGTGAAACCCGAGTTCTCTAAGGACTCCACCGCAATCTCTCGGACATTGTTATCATCTTCGACTACTAAGACTAAGCCGCTGGCAGTGAATGCTTCTTCTGAGGTATTACTAACTTTTACAGCGGGTGGGATTTTATGAGAAACGGGCAGGTAGAAAACGAAGGTGGCGCCAAGGCCTTCTTCGCTGGCTAATATGATGTTTCCTCCGGATTGACGAATAAACCCATAAACGGTGCTGAGTCCTAGCCCGGTGCCCTGATTGTGATCTTTGGTGGTAAAGAAGGGTTCAAATATGTGTTTTTGAATGTTGAATGGGATGCCAGTGCCAGTATCGGTAAATCCGATTTCTATGAATTCGTTCGAATTAGGATTCTGGTCTGTTTTCCTAAACGAAGTATCTAACCACGTGCTCTGCAGAGATATTGTGAAGGTGCCGCCGTTTGGCATTGCATCTTTAGCATTGACGCCTAAGTTTAATATAGCGTTTTGGAGCTGCGTTTTGTCTATCGAGACAACCTTGTCATCTTCTTGTAGCTCTAGGCAAAGAACGACATTTTCCCCAAGTAAGCGTCCGATAAATTCATGCATGTCAGAAATAAAATCGCCTATATAAAACACGTCCGACTTTAAAGCCTGTTCTCTGGAGAAGCTCAAGAGTCGATTATTTAGGTCCGCCCCGTTTTTCGCGGCTTTCATGACTTTGTCAGCTAAGGCTCTGGCTTTTTCGTCGTGGCCTAAGCGTTTGTGCAGGAATTGTAAGTTTCCCATTATCACCGTGAGCAGGTTGTTAAAGTCATGAGATACGCCGCCGGTGAGTCTGCCAACGGCCTCCATCTTTTGAGATTGCAGCAGCATCGATTCCATTTCTATTTGTTTGGTGACGTCTACAAAACTTACCACCGATCCAACCACGGCTTTGTTCTTTAGTACTGGCGTGCATGAAAACCGGACAGGCAGTTCAACGCCATCTAGACCTGTAAGATACCCTTTCATGTTTAGTACCGGCACGCCTTTCTGAAAACACAGTATGATTGCTGTATACGCCTCTACATTGGTTGCCGATTCTCTGCTTGTGGAGCTGATAAGCTGAAGTGCGCTTCGGTGCAGTAGGTCACTTTCGTTCAAACTAAGCATGGTCAGAGCGCGAGTATTAATAAAGGTGATATCTCCACGGTTACTGACACCAAATATCCCTTCACCCACAGCGTCTAGCAGGAGTAGTCTATCCTGCGCTGCAGATTCTAATTGCTCATCCTTATTTTTTTGCTGAATAAGCAATAGCTGGGTTTGCCGCTTCTCTTCGGCCAGTTCTTTTTCTTTTGAGCGCAAGCGGCTAGCCTCGGTTAAGAGAGATTCCTGTAACGCTTTATTTCTTATCTGAAGGTTCATGGTGCGATTAAAATCGTTGCCTACTCGAATCGCGATAGGAGTTATAAAAGCAACATACATTACGAAGCCGCCAAACAATATCAAGGTATCGCCAGTGGTTCTGAGGAGGTTATAAACTATAAAAGATAAAGAAGCGGGAACGGCAAAGCTCAGGAATACGGGTCGAATAACGGTCATCGTTGTTGCTGCGCCGGCAAGCATACCCGCAAGCCAAAGTCCCACAGTTGAAATTTCAACAAGGCTAGGGCTATCTGAAAGTAGAACCCATGCATTCCCCCAAATGAACCCAGATACAGCGGCTCCGATGTAGAGAAACTTCGAGCTTTTGTCTATGTCAAATCGATCGTTTTTATTAACATCGAAGTAGTTGGCCAGAACAGCGCGCACAGCTGTAGTTCCCAGTAGCGCAGCGAGCCAAGTATAGGCGAAGCTAGGCGAAGAGTTTGGCATTAAGATCAAGAAAAGAAATAACCCGGCGACTACATCAGCTAAGTAAACTAGATGAAGCTGACCGAATAGTAGCTTTATTTGCTCTCTGCGAAGAGATACTTGCGCAGTAAATGGCACATTAGTATCTATTACGAGCACCTCCAATTTAGCCTTGTAGCTGGGGTAGGACGGGGAGCCAGGGCGATAATTGTGCGAATTATCCCGAACGGCTTCGGGCCATATTACAACTGCCTAATTATGTCTAACAAATGGTATATAGTCGCAGATCATACCAGCCCTACCTCATTTTAGCGCAAAGAGATTTATAACTATTGATCTTGGCATGCCAGGATTGTCCAATCGACTTGTTTCCTCGTTGTAGACACGGTAAATTTGCCTCGACTGAGAAATGTAGATGAAAAATCATGAATGACGCCGTTAATAACACCAAGCACACTGTGTTGATTGTAGAAGACGATCTTAATGTGCGGGATTTGGCTGTAGAGATGTTTGCTGGCGAAGGCTACAACGTTCTTCAGGCTTGCGATGTGAAAACAGGGAAAGAACTGTTTGCTAAGCATCCAGAAATTGATTTAGTTTTCAGCGATTTGATCTTGCCAGGGGGCGTAACTGGGGCTGAACTGACAAAGTGGGTATTGGAAGAAAAGCCTAATACGCTGGTTGTGCTGGCGACAGGCTATAAGGATAAAGGTGAGGCAATTGCAGCGAATACTAAGGGGTTGAATAATGTAGCCTTCATCCCTAAACCTTATGATGTTTTCGAAGTGCCGAAAATCATTCAAGCCATGTTCGATAAACAGTCTTAGACAAACAATTTTATACGAGCACGTCTCAACGCACACTGCGATAAACTTAAAACAAAGCTAAAAAAGCTAAAAAAGCTAAAAAAGCTAAAAAAGCTAAAAAAGCTAAAAAAGCTAAAAAAGCTAAAAAAGCTAAAAAAACTAAAAAAACTAAAAAAACTAAAAAAACTAAAAAAACTAAAGGAACTAGCCATGAAAATGTTCAGGAACGTTGATGTAGGCGCTCTCGCCAATTTTTATTTTGAAGGTAAAGTTAGCAGTCGCACGCTAACCCTTGCTAACGGCGAGAAAAAGACATTGGGCGTTATGTTGCCTGGCGAGTATCGATTCGATACCGCTCAGAATGAGCTAATGGAGATTCAGGCCGGAAAAGTTCATGTTCTTTTGCCTGGGCAGACCGAGTGGTTGATTGTTGAGTCTGGTGGTGAATTTGAGGTTTCTGCAAAAATGGCTTTTGATATTAAAGTTTTGGAACCTACCGATTATTGCTGCTCCTATTTTGAATAGCACATAGATTATTGCATCAAACAGTACACTGATTTAGGTGCATTCAGAGCAAGTAGAAGTAAAGGCTATAGGCAAGCGCTAAAGCCAATCGAATGAAGGTCTATTGGTCATTTTTCACCGTTGGGCGAAGTGCCGTAGTGTTTTTTCCTCGAGTGACACCTTGTGCATGAAGTGATGGGATTCTTCATCCACATTATCTTCACAAATTTCATGCTTTAGAACTTTTTCAATATTGTCTGGATTGATTGCCGAAGGATTCAGCCACACATCAAAATCAATAATTTTCAGCGAACCTTGGATTCAGTAGTGCCTTGTTGTAGCACAGATAGTTTACTCATCTATAGCGAAATTTGTTTCCTGTGCCTCCCCCGTTGACGGAATATTTTCTAAACTTTTATTCGGTGCTTCCGCGCAATAGAAAGTGACTTTATAGTCAAAGCCCACTGAGTATCGAACGCTGGTATTTTCGAACTAAATTGGTGGTACGGATTCAAACGCTTTTTCAATTGAGGGGAGCACATAATCTGGACAACATTGGACAGAGTGAAACCGGAGGTTTTCTCTCCATCTTTTGTAAGTAAACACCAAGCCATAGGTGGTCTGCAGGGTAGTCATAGCAAAAGTAAAAACTAAAAAAAAAGGAAATGCGAGCCTTTCCAAAGGCTGTTATAGAAGCTGTTTTAGTCATCACAAAGGACACCAATATTAGATTATATCGGTATTGATGAAGACGTCTACCGGCCATCTAATTCAAGTGTGGTGGAGGAAAACAGCGATAGCCCAGCAATTGCCTTGCCCGAATAAAAGGCTGGTTAAGACAAGGGGTGCGCTCCATTTTTCACAAAGATAAGATCTAGAAAGGCTTCTACGAGAAGGCAAAACACGATTGAGCAAGGGCAGATAAGCAAGGCATCGGACACCTGTGCAAGTCCATGTGCTAGGGGGCACTGCAGCCACCTAGACAGTAAAGCACCGCAGTGTCAGGCGCCGGTGAGGAATGGTCGCTAAATAGCCCGCTGCCAACAACCTCAGCGATAGCTTAATAAACTATGGGATGCAAGGCTGCCCTGTTGGAAAAGCTACAGGCGATAGACAAGACAAAAGGGTCCATCAATGCGTAAGTACTGCAACTAAGTGCGGCAAGAGGGCCAGGAGAAGAAGGGCAGTTGTAACAAAAAAGTGATGGCAACAAACAATTTTGCGGGCGTATCTCCAGACAGAGTGTGTGACTATTATGACTCGGCACAAACGGCGCAATAGATAGACTTCATCTAAGATAAATTATAGTCTTTAAGCATAAGCCCTACGTATACCTTGTTCGGAGAAAAACCATGTTTTTTCAATTTTTTAGAGTCGCTAAAGTTTTTAGTCACCCTTATATAATAGTGGCTGGCGCGCTAATTTTATCCTTTCCTGCCAGCGCCCAAGTGCCTATTATCCAGCCAGGTGCACCGGGGCAGCCCAGCCGTCAGATTACTGCGCAGGAGGCTTCAGATCTAGCAGGCATTCAGTTCTCTGATGGTGATGTGAAGTTTATGCAGGGTATGATTTCCCACCATAGCCAAGCTCTTGACATGAGCATCTTGGTAGATGGCCGCAGCAATCGGGATACAATGAAACTAATGGCTCGGCGCATCTCTTTATCTCAAGAAGACGAGATTGACATGATGCAGGACTGGCTAGAGGCTCGTGACCTGATGGTCCCCGGCATGGATTCTCACAACATGGCCGACGGTGAAATGATGCCGGGCATGGCTAGCTTGGATGAAATGGCCGAGTTGGCAACTTTGCAAGGCGCTGCCTTTGACACGATGTTTCTTCAGCTAATGATAGAGCACCACAAAGGTGCTTTAACCATGGTTGAAGATTTGTTGGGTCAGCGTGGCTCCGCTCAGGATTCAGTATTGTTTGAATTCACCAGCGATGTGACCGCGGATCAAGCCAGCGAAATTGACCGCATGAATTCCATGCTGGCAGGTTTTTCCCCTGACCCACGGGTTAATTTGAGAGCTGGCTTTAGAGATGCCGGCGAAGCCTCATTGAATATGCAGCTGCTTGCTGCGTTGCCGAAACCTGACGGATTTTTTGATCCCGCGAACCCTTCCGGGTTGCCCATGCCGCCAGAGCCAGAAAAAACCGAAACATTGGAACCTGATCCCGACGCAGGGAGTGAGAGCGGCGACAGTGACGAAGAAACCGTGGGACAGGAAGCCAATAGCAATCTTGCTGAAACACCTGCGGCAGACGCTATAGATGATGAGAACACTGAGCCTCGCGGCGGCCTTTTAAACTTTGCTAATACCGACTTATTATTTGCCGACGACGTGTTGGTGGTTGGCAATTATCACGGCTTCAATGCTTACGATATTAGTAACCCGCAGATACCTGAATTACTTAGCTCCGTGGTGTGTCCTGGCGGGCAAGGTGATGTGTCGATTATCGGTGACTTGCTGATCATGTCGGTGGAACAAACTCGTGGCCGCTTGGATTGTGGCTTACAAGGCGTGGCTGAGCCCGAGAGTGCAGAACGATTTCGTGGCATTCGGCTATTTGATGTTAGTGATTTTAGAATGCCAGTTCAGGTAGGAGCGGTTCAGACTTGTCGCGGTTCTCATACACACACAGTGGTAACTGACCCTGATGATGATGGCAATATCTATGTTTATGGGTCTGGCACCAGCAGTGTGCGTCCTGGAGAAGAGCTGGAAGGCTGCTCTGATGAGTCTCCGTTCAAAGACCAAGACTCGGCGCTATTTAGAATCGATGTAATTCAAATACCTCTTAACAACCCATCCCAGGCGAGGGTTGTAGGTAGGCCTTTCATTTTTTCCGACCCAGAATCAGGTGTGCTTGCAGGTCTATGGGAAGGGGGCGATCACGGGCCTGGCACTCAGGACACTCGGATGACAAACCAATGCCATGATATCACTGCTTACCCAGAAATTGGCTTAGCGGCAGGCGCTTGCTCGGGCAACGGTATTCTTTTGGATATTTCCGACCCCGCGAATCCAGTGCGCATCGATGAAGTGATCGATTCTGGGTTTGCCTATTGGCACTCGGCTACTTTTAATAACGACGGTACTAAAGTCTTGTTTACCGATGAATGGGGTGGCGGGTCACGACCTCGCTGTCGCGCGTCCGATCCCATAGATTGGGGCGCAGACGCATTTTATGACATCGTTGATAATAAGATGCAGTTCCGTAGCCATTACAAAATGCCAGCGCCGCAGACAGACACCGAAAACTGTGTCGCCCATAACGGTTCTTTAATCCCAGTACCTGGAAGAGACATCTTCGTCCAGGCTTGGTACCAAGGTGGGATTTCGGTTATCGATTTTACTGATTCAACAAATCCTACCGAGATTGCGTTCTTCGATAGGGGGCCGGTGGATGCGCAGGAGCTAATCACCGGCGGCTATTGGTCAGCCTATTGGTTCGATGGTTTGATTTATGGAACGGAGATAGCACGCGGACTAGATGTTTTCTCGCTATCTCCTTCCGACTATTTGACGGAAAATGAAATAGCGGCAGCGTCTTTGCGCTCAGCCGGTGATGTGGTTAACGCCCAGCAACAGGCTCGTCATAAATGGCCTGCTGAACCGGTGGTAGCTAGAGCTTACATCGATCAGCTGGTGAGAAGTGAGGTTATAGAGTCGTCTCAGCTAGATGAGCTAAACGCAGCGCTGGATCGTGCTGAAGAGCTAATAGAGTCTGACAATAATGATCGTCGAGTTTCTCGCAGCCTACAGTCTCTGGCGGCAAGCCTTGAGGAAGAAAGCAACCAAAGGCAGGGCACGACTCGTAAGCGCTACACTGAGTTGGCGGTTATAGTGGATGAAATCTCTAGACGCATACGCTAGTAACTTACACTAATAACAAAGGCTAGTAGCCGATCAATCCAAAAGCCCCTGTTTTAGGCTTGAAGCAGGGGCTTTTTCGATTCTAACGATCCCGGTTTTGGCTAATCTCGGACTCTTGCACACTAAAAGCGCTCTCTAGTGTTTTTAGTGCACTTGTTAGGTACTATTCAGCCTCTGACTTTCTTTAAATCAAGTTTATGGAGGTAACTGCGATGAAGGTTTCACGATTACTAGTTCTACAAATAGCCCTAGCGTTGGGTTTTATTAATGCTACGGCTTTTGGTCAAGATGAATGGCCGGCCGAACCGCCAGCCGAGGCCCCTGCACAGTGGGGCGCCGTTTCAGCCAATTTTGAAGAAATACCTTATCCCTATCCTGTTCAATTTCTGAGCCTGAAGCGCTATGGACAAGATATGCGCCTGGCGTATATGGATGTCGCGCCAACTGGCCGCAGCAATGGCCAAACTATTTTCTGGCAACATGGGATGAATTTTTACTCTGAAGCCTACACACCCACCCTAAAGGCTTTAAGTGCAGCGGGTTTTCGTGTTATTGCGGTCGACAGAATTGGCTACGGCAAGTCTTCAAAGCCCATCATTCCTTACAACTTCAATTTTGTCGCTGCCAACATGAAGTCGCTTTTAGACGAATTGGGGATTAGTGAAGCCGCTATTGTTGGGCATTCTATGGGTGGTATGACCGCCAGCCGATTTGCCATGTTATACCCTGCCGTCACCACTCATTTAGTGTTGGTTAATCAGATTGGCTTAACCGATCAACGTCAAAGCCGTACGTGGGTTGATCCTTACGCTAATGAGCTTGGTGTTGCCACGTATCAGTCAATTCTGCGAGGTCACCGGCGTTATTTCCCTCAAGATTGGCCACCTGCGCACCTAGAATTCGTCAGGCGTCAATTCGGTCAAACTATGAGTGGTGAATGGCCGCGGCTGGCAATGGTTCGCAGACTGCAAGGTCAGATGTTATACGAAGATCCAGTCGTCTATGATTGGCAGCATATAGACTCCAAAGCGCTTATTTTAGCCGGTGAAGAAGATGGCTTAGTGGCTGATTTTCCGGTTTTGGCTAGACACGTCGATAGTGAATTGCAAAACTCTACGATTCTTTTGTATCCGGGAATCGGTCATGCCCCGCAAATAGAAGTACCTGATCAGTTTCACAGCGATCTAATTCGGTTTCTAAGATCAGACCCAGATGAGCCTGCCTCCGAATGGAAATAAGGTAAAAGGAGTTGATAAAACGTCAACGTTAGCGGCATTTTTTTGCGCTAGCTTTGATGGCTAACGCTTAACCTTTAGAATTTAATAAAAAAGTTAGTGATAAAAGTTTAATCAATGTACTCAATCTTTAGGATTTAAAAATGAGCCCCCATGCTAAATCAGCACTAACGTTAATAACCTTGTTAATGGCTAACGCGCAGGTAAGCGCTGAGCTTCCTGAGGAGATTGTCGACATACCAGAACCAACGAGGTTTGTGAGTGAGCATAGCGCTAGATTTAACGGGGTAAGGATAGACTATACGGCGATTGCCGGTGAGACTTATATTAACGATAAAGCAGGCGAGCCCAAGGCCAGTGTTTTTACCTTCAGCTATACCAAACAAAATACTGCTTCAGGAGAATCTAGACCCGTTACCTTTATTTGGAATGGCGGCCCGGGGTCAGCTTCAACTTGGCTGCATATGGGCGGCTATGGGCCAAAACGCATTGTTGTGCCTTCAGATGCCGAGCATGCGGGCCTGCCGCCATACCTTATTGCCGATGCTCCAGAGACCATTCTCGATGTGTCAGACCTAGTCTTCATAGACCCTGTGGGTACCGGCTATTCACGCGCGCTGGGATCCCACGAAGGTAAAGAATTTTGGGGTCTTAATGAAGATGCCGATTCAATGGCTGAATTTATTAGAACTTGGATCACTGATAATAAACGCTGGAATTCACCAAAGTTTCTTTTAGGTGAAAGTTTTGGAACGACGCGAGCGGCATTGGTTGCTCGCAAGCTAGAAGGCGACTTGTCCATAAGTCTTAACGGTATTGTGTTTGTGTCGCAAGCGTTGGACTATCAAGGCTCGACTCCTTATATTCGAGACAACATTATTTCACATATCACCTACGTGCCTACTATGGCTGCAACCGCGCTTTATCATAATAAAGTGACGCCGCTCCCTGCAGATTTACCCAGCTTTGTTCAGTCGGCTCGAGAATTTGCCATCGAAGAATATCTGCCGGCACTGTTCAAAGGCTCTACTATCAGCCAGCAAGAATTTGATCAGGTGAGAGATCGTCTTGCTTATTTTACTGGCCTGAGTTCTGAATATATTGAGCGTGTTAACTTGCGAGTGCGCGGCGACCGTTTCAAAAAAGAACTACTTCGTGATCAAGGCTTGGCAGTGGGCTCGTTAGACGCGCGCTACACAGCGGATGAAATAGATGACGTTGCATCCAATACGGCTAGAGACGCGGCCAGTGACAGCATCTTCGGCGCTTATCGCGCGGCATTAATGACTTATATTGCTACTGATTTAGAGGTGAGTTGGGATCGACTCTATATGGATCCATCGGATTCTGACATAGGCCCCAATTGGCGCTGGCGCACGGTAGCTGATGGTAAGTCTTGGGAGCCGGCCTATGTGAATACGGCTCATGACTTGTCACAGGCTCTTAGAATTAATCCAGCCCTCAAGGTGTTGGTAGCCTCTGGCTACTACGATATGGTTACTCCATTTTTTGATGCTGAGTACACGTTAAATCGCCATGATATAAGACCTGAGCGGCTGCAATTTGAATATTATGAGGGAGGCCATATGATGTACGTTAATGAGCCTTCGCGGGTTCGATTGTTAGAAGACACACGACGTTTTATCTTGCAGCAAACACGCTAAGCTGATCGCGAGTGCTGGTTTAAATTTATCACAACAATGACAATAATTTTTTCAAATACAGGCAATAATGACATGAACCAAGTAGTTATCAGTGGCGTAGGATTGTGGAAACCAGACCACTCGATTTCAAATGAAGAATTGGTGGAAAGTTATAATGCTTGGGCAGCATCGGATAATGCAGAAAACCAAGCTGCTATAGACGCCGGTGAGATCTCCCCTAAGCCCTTTTCTAGCGCGGAATTTATTGAAAAAGCTTCCGGCATCAAAAGCCGCTATGCCTATAAAAAAGAAGGCATATTGGATATAACTCGCATGCGACCAAAGATTGAGCGGCGCGGCG
>Ga0208414_1003075_pt1 | contig 10375 bp, 4 predicted proteins | sample AntAceMetag02UKE_FD_184770 | JGI IMG/M metagenome (GOLD analysis project Ga0208414, IMG submission 184770) | Saline lake microbial communities from Ace Lake, Antarctica - Antarctic Ace Lake Metagenome 02UKE (SPAdes) (version 2) | ecosystem: Environmental > Aquatic > Non-marine Saline and Alkaline...
GAACGAGGTATTAGCCTCGACCTCGGCTCACTTAAGCAGTCGAGACTGCCCGGCGGCGGCGCGAACCGACAAAGCCGAGCATCGCGAGACCGGCGAGGGCGGCGAAGGAGGAAGGCTCGGGGACGGCGGAGGCGGTAACTGAGCCAAAGATTTCAAAGTCGTCTCCGCTCAAGCTTCTAACTCCAAATGTGGATGTTCCGCTATTATCTCTCCAACCGTAGAGTCTCAATTCGACGGATCCTGATACTCCCTGCAGTGCTGAAATGCCTGACAGTGTCACGGATTGACTATCGGCACCAGAGGAGGAAAAAGAGTAAGAAAGTTGGGAATCATCCGACGCAAAGCCGGTTGGTGAAAGGAGCAGGGCACCATTGAAGTTAGTCACTGGCGTTGACACTCCACTGTTAAAATCAACTTGCGAGATATTCAGTTCAAATCCGTCCGCCACTAAAACCGAAATACTTATGTATTCATTGCCAGTAATGGCATCTGCGAGGGAAGTAGCCGTGAAGCCTGATCCTCTAAATGTGTTGTTCGCCGAGGATGCGGAAATACCTCCTCCCAAGGTCATCGAGGCGCTGGTAATGTTTGGATCACTGGAATTCGCCGCGAGTGGATCGTTTGCTGATGCATCGCGGCTTTCGACGTCCCAAACAACGATCTGAGCTGACGCAGTGAGGGCAAGAAGAGCGAAAAGAGATGAGGCGAGTGAGAGACGTTTCATGGTACTTGGGCTGAGTATGGGGCTTAAAACACTTCGGTTAACGCTGTATAAACATTTTGGCCGGCGCAAGCCCTAGGCTGTTTCACTTGTGTGACTTTGAAAAGTCGTGTTCAAGTTGGGCTCATGACCCGTTCGGAAAGAGGCACTTACGTTGAGGAAAAATTGGCGAAATTATATCCAGAAACGCCTATCCCGCTGGATCACTCTGATCCGTATACGCTGTTAATTGCGGTTTTGTTGTCGGCGCAGTGCACGGATAAGCGGGTAAACCTAGTGACTCCGGGGTTATGGGCGAAGGCTTCCACGCCGCAAGGGATGGTGAAGCTGTCGTTGGAGGAGATTAATGGGGTGGTGCGGCCGTGTGGGTTGGCGCCGCGGAAGGCCCAGGCGATTCGAGGGCTTTCGGAGATTTTATTGGCGGAGCATGCGGGGGAGGTGCCGCAGACGTTTGAGGCGTTGGAGGCGTTGCCGGGGGTGGGGCACAAGACGGCGTCGGTGGTGATGGCGCAGGCTTTTGGGGTGCCGACGTTTCCGGTGGATACGCATATTCATCGTTTGGCGCAGCGGTGGCGGTTGACGCCGGCGGGGGCGACGGTGCAGCGGGTGGAGAAGGATTTGAAGCGACTGTTTTCACGCGGGGAGTGGAATAAGCTGCACTTGCGGATTATTTTCTACGGCCGGGAATTTTGTTCGGCGCGCGGGTGCGACGGCATGACTTGTGAGATTTGCTCGACCGTGAACGCGGGGCGCCGCCGCGCGGTGAGAGTGACGAGGGCTTAGAAATCGGGCATGAGGTGTGGGGTGCCCGTCCCTCTTTTTGGGCGAGGCGATAAAAGGCAAAATACGCGTGGTTTTTTATGCCTCTTTTGCTTTATAGTCAGAGGATGCCGCAACTTTCTGCCTCTGTCGGATTCGAGAAATCTGAATTCCTGAATCAGCGGAAAGTCCTCATCCGCTGGCTGGCGGTGTGTTTGGTGGTCGGGGTTGGGGCCGTGTTGGCGGGGTATTGGGCTTACGAGCGGGCGCGTCAGGTTGAGCAGTCCAGGGTGGAAATGGGGATCATGGCAAAAACCAAGACCGAGCGGTTGCAGGAATGGATTGGAGTCAGGACTGCGGGGGTTAATTCACAGATTGAATTTTTGAGTGAAGCGGGGGTGTTGGCGAGTTGGAGTGCGGCGGGGCAACCGCATGATTTTGCGCCATTGATCGACGTGCTGACGAAAGTGCGTTCGATCGGAAACTACACTGATGTCCAGTTGTGGGATCCGGCATCGGGAGCCGAAGTGTGTTTATGGGGGACTAAACTGCACGACTCTGCGCTCCGGGAAGCTTGGGACAAGGTCGGGGCGTCCACGGAGTCGGTAGTGGGAAATTTTATCGTCGGGCAGGAGCAATCGATCCGGGTGCCGTTTTATGCCCGCATACGAAAGGAGCCGGGAGTGGATGCCTGGCTGCTTTTCGTGGGTCTCGTTGATCCGGGAGGAATTATTTTTCCAACCTTAGGTGATTGGGTTCATCCGAGTGAAACGGGAGAATTCCTGTTGGTTAATTTGGCCGGGGCAGAAGTGCAGGTGGTTAATCCGAGTCGACAGTCGGTGATGGCGACGATGACGCTCGATCAAGAGGAACGACCGGCGGTGATGGCGGTGAAAGGGGTTACGGGCTCGGTGGAAGGGATCGACTATCGAGGTCAGGAGGTGTTGGCCTACGTTGATCGGATTGGGAATTCGCCCTGGTGGTTGGTGGCGAAGAAGGACCGGGAGGAAGTTTTAGGGATGGCCCACAGTCGCGTGGGGGTGGTGGCACTGTTGCTGGCGGGTCTGCTGCTGTTTCTGGCGATTCTGTTGCAGGTGTTATTTTGGCGAGCAGCGCGGACGAGATTTTCCGAGCGGCTGGATCAAACAAAGAAGGCGGAGCGTCGATTTAGGGATGCAATCCTGGGGGCTCCGATTCCCACAATGATGGTGGCGGAGGATGGAGAGATCGTTGAAATCAATGCGGCCTGGGAACGGCTTTCAGGGCACGCCGCCGCTGATTTAAAGCATCTCGATGATTGGATCGATCGCGCGTTTCCCGACCAGGGCAGTGAAGCGAGAAAGCACAGTCAGGGAATTTTCAGCGTCGAGTCCGCCGGGTCTGCCGATTTTGGGTGCGAACTTTGCACTCCGAGCGGAGAGAAACGTTACTGGAGTTGTCGTTCGGCCGTGACGGGTGAATTGCCGGATGGTCGTCGGGTGGTGACGGTTTTTGCCATGGATCTGACGGCGAGTAACCTCGCGGAGCAGAAGTCGCATGATACGGCGGAGATGGTGAAGGCGATGTTCTTGCACGCTCGGGCGGGTCTCATCTCCTACGCTGCGGATGGTCGGATGATGATGGTGAATCCCGCGGCGGCAAAAATTGTGGGAGGCACGGTGGAGGAGATGCTGACGGCAAATTTCACTGAAAGTGAAAACTGGCGAGAATCAGGCTTGCTGGACGCTGCCCAGAAAGCGCTCCGGGAGAATATAACGGTCGAGGTGGATGTGGAGATCGAGACAGTTTCCGGTAAGAAGGTGGCGTTGGTGGGGTCGTTTGCACCGATCAAGCAAGGAGAGGATCGCTGGCTCTTTTTCGCCTTCTCCGACGAACTCGAGAAAAGACAGAAGGATTTGGAGTTACAGCGTCTCTTGCAGCAGCAGAAGTCATTCAATGCGACCCTCGCGGGGGAAGTGGCGATGCACCAACGCACGATATCGAAGCATCAGTTGTTGCAACAGGCATTGGAGGCGGTGCCGAGCGGGGTGGTCATCACGACTCCGCTAGGAATCGTGGAATGGGCCAATCCGGCCGCGGCGACCCTGACGGGATATGCCCTGAGCGAACTGGTGGGCCAACCGACCAAAATTTTGAAATCTGGCCGCCATGAGGACAAATTTTATCATAAGCTTTGGGAGACCATTAGCAACGGTCAGGCGTGGACGGGCGAACTACAAAATCGTCGTAAAGATGGTTCATTGTATTGGGAAAGTATGGTGATCGCTCCCGTCCTGAGTGACTCAAATAGCATCACTCATTATGTGGCGATTAAGCGTGATATTTCGGAGCATCGTAAGTTGGAGGAACAGTTTCAGCGTTCGCAAAGAATGGAGAGTATCGGGATGCTGGCGGGAGGGTTGTCGCACGACCTCAACAATGTGCTTTCGCCGATCATGATGGGGTTGGAGTTGTTCCGGATGCGCAGCACGGACCCGAAGGAAATCGCGCGGTTGGATATGTTGCTTAAATCGACCGAGCGCGGGGCGGGAATTGTCCGCCAGATGCTCTCTTTTGCGCGGGGAGTTGATGGCGAGCGGGCGCCGCTGGATCCGATGCGTTTGGTGAAGGAAGTTTCGTCGTTCCTGCACGAAACGATTCCCCCCTCAATCGAGTTAACGACCGATGTGCCCGAGGTGGTCGGTATGGTCATGGCTGATATTACGCAAATGCATCAAGTGATGGTTAACCTCGCCGTGAACGCCCGGGACTCGATGCCAGATGGAGGTGAATTGAAAATTTTGGTGGAGGAAGTGCGGATCAGTGATCCCCTGGTTACGCTTTCGGGGCTGATCTTGGCGGAAGGCGACTACGTGGTTTTCGTGGTGAGGGACACGGGAACAGGAATTTCCCCGGAGTCGCTCGAGCGAATTTTCGATCCGTTTTTCACGACCAAGCCGCGGGGGCGGGGCACGGGATTGGGATTGTCCTCGGTCCATGGCATTGTGCGGGGGCATGAAGGAGCGATTGATGTTTCCTCCGAGTTGGGGGTGGGCACGCAGTTCCGAGTTTATCTGCCAAGGTGCGACCGGAATGATGGCGTGTCGCCTTTTCCCGAGGTGGAAAAGGTGGTGGAGGGCAAGCAGCGAAAAGTGCTGTTGGTGGATGACGAGGACTCAGTCCGAATGGTCATAGCGATGACCCTAGAGGATTGTGGTTTTGAGGTCGAACAAGCGGCTGATGGTCAGATTGCAAAGGAGATGTTTAATCGGAACCCCGATGCTTACGCCGCAGTGATATTGGATTACATGATGCCAAATGCGAACGGGACGGAGGTTGCTCAGTTGATGAAGGAGACCCGACCGGAGCTTCCGATCATCTTGAGCTCAGGAGTGTTGTCGGAAAAGGAGTCGCCGGACGAGTCCTACGAGGCTTATCGAAAGTTGGGCGACGTTGTGATGAAGAAGCCGTTTTCCGCGACCCGATTGATTGCGGTGATGCATGATCTGTTAGACCGCCCAGACCCGGCTTAAAAAAGGGAGAAAAGGGAGATTGATTTGAGCGCAAGGGTTGTTCACGTTGCGCTGCCTTCGCTGAAGGCGATAGTCGGACGTTTAGTCTCAGTTGGTTAGAGCGCTTCCTTCACACGGAAGAGGTCACTGGTTCGAGTCCAGTAACGTCCACCATCTCGGCAGGTTTCGGCGGATTTAGTCGGAGAGCCGCACAACAAACGGGAACTTGCGCGAGACGACGGGGGTCGGATGATGAGCCACCGCAAGTTCGCGGTAGTTTTTGATGAATATTCGCCCAACTCGATCCCGTGCCCGGAGACAATGGATTCTGATTCTGCTCACCTTGGGAGTAGTGGGGGTGTTGGTGGGGTTGCGACAAGGATCAAAGGAGTTGGCGGTGGCTGAGAATCATGGGCAGCCGAAGAGCAGTGCCATGAAGGAAGCCCAGGTGGAAGAGGCCCAAACCCTCGCTTGGCTGGAAGCGGCCGAAGTGGCGAGGCGGGCTTGGGAGGACGAACTTTGGGCAATCGTTGATCGCCCCGAGGAAGCGGATGCCATCGAAGCGAGGGTCGCCGCGCCGGCGCACGAATTTCATTATGTGGTGGCCGAATCGGGCCTATTAGAGGGCAAACAATCGATTTTCACGGGAACGCATCCCGGGACGCTGGTATTACCGCTACCCGATGGACGAAGATTGGATGTGGTGTTGTCGGGGGTGCAGACATCGGGGCCCGGACGCTACCTGAGTTCAGGGATGGTCGACGGGGTGCCGGGGAGTCGGGTAATGATCGCTTACGTGCGGGGGCAACTTTCGGCTTCGGTGGAAGGGGTGGCGCCGGGAGAAATCAAGGTGCGGACGATCGCGACCGAGAACGGACGGGTGATGCAGCTTTATGTGGTGGATCCGAGTTTGGTGGCGAATTGCACGGCAGGCGAAGTGGCGCCGCCGATCCAGCAAGCGGAGCGGGTCCACGCGGTGCTCCCGCGAGTGCCGCAAGCGGATGAAATTCTGCAGAGCGGCGACGCGCAAATCGACCTGCTGATGGTCTACACCTCCGCGGTGAAACAGGCGCTGGGGGGCGTGGACAACGTGCTGGCAGAAATCGACCTCGCGCTGAGTAAAACGAATTCCGATTTTGCCAACAGTGGCATTACCGCGCGTATCCGTTTAGTGGATGCGATGGAGGTGGAGTATGCGGGGGATGAATTGACTAACGCCGCGAGTGGTTGGCAGAGCACGATGCTCAGTCGGATCTCGGGAATCACGGATGGATTCATGGACGAAGTGCATGCGCGACGAGATGAGGTTGGCGCAGATCTGGTGACGGTCGTGCAGAAACGAGGAGATCCTTCGAGTTCTGGAATCGCTTATGTGTTGAACGAAATGGGCGATTACGTGGAGCCCTACTATTCTTTTGCGGTAGTGAATTTTGCGAGCTTCAGCGACTCGCTGCTATTGTCGCATGAACTCGGGCACAACCTCGGGTGTGCCCATGGTCGGGATGAGGCGTTCGAAGCTAATGTGAGTCCGTCGGCGGGTTACCACGGGGCGTTTGAGCACAGCTACGGATTCAGAACCACTGGGGTCACGACGAAGGGGGTGACGCAGCAAATTCGATCAATTATGGCGTATGCGCCGGGCACGCGAGTGCCCTATTTCTCGAGTCCAACGACGATGATCACCACTTACCAATTGGGTGGGACGACGCAGACCTTTGCCCAACCGGTTGGATTGGGTATCGCGGAGGGCGAGGGGGTCGAATCGGCCGATAATGTGCGCACGATTGAGCGCACGGCCTTTCAAGTGGCGGGTTATCGTTTGTCCCGAGACGCGTCGGTCGCAGGTAAGTTGACGAACGTGTCGACGCGCGCGTTTGTGGGGTCGGGATTTCAAACGCTGACAGGCGGATTTGTGGTGGCAGGGCCGGGGAGCAAGCGGTTGTTGATCCGGGCACCGGGCCCGTCGATTGGCGCGGCCCCGTTTAATGTGCCGGGGGCTTTGGTCGACTCGTTGTTGCGGGTCAACAAAATCGGTGACGGGGTAGCCGGGGAGAATGATAATTGGGGGCAACCTGCGAGTAACGGCATCACCGTCGCGATTGCGGGTCAGCAAGTGGGTGCGTTTGCGTTTGGTAATGGGAGTTTGGATGCCGGCATGGTGCTGGATTTAGCGCCCGGATCTTACACCGCCGAGGTCACGGGAGCGAATGGCACGGAAGGAATCGCGTTGATCGAAGCCTACGAAGTGGACGGCGATTCCACAGCGCGGGTGGTCAATCTTTCGACGCGGGCATTTGCGAGCTCTGAAACGCCAATTATTGCGGGGTTTGTGGTGCGGGCGGCGGCAGGCCAAGCAGGCGTGCCGAAGAAAATGTTCATTCGAGTGAGAGGACCATCGCTGGCGAATTATGGTTTGCCCGGGGACACGATCATGCCGGACCCGACGATCGAAATCTATGACGCCAATGCGCAGTTGGTTTACTTCAATGATGACTGGGATTCGCCCTCGGCAGACCTCGATGGCGCGGGTCGCAATGCGCTGCCGATCTTGAAGCGAGGCGAAGTCGATCAGTTGTCCGAAGAACTCGTTTTTGCCGCGGCGCAAGCGGTGGGGGTGGCCGATATGATGCCGACGGAGCCGGGGGTGGTGATCGAAATGCCACCCGGACTTTACACCGTTTTCGTGCGGCCGTTTGAGGCTTTGCCGCTGCAGCCAGCGGAATCGGGCGTGGCGATTGTCGAGGTCTATGAGATGTTTAATTAGGCCTAATTTCCGCGGGCGGATTGGGTCACAGCGGACCGAGAGAAAAGCAAAGAGTTCACGGAGAGAAGAGGGTGGAATTGATCACGAAATCGGACGTTTTTACTCGAGAAGTCAGGCCAATCGTTTGAATCAAACAGGTTGATTAAACGCAAAGGCGCAGCGAGGCAAAGGTCGCAAAAGTCTGAAACTAAACCGCCTATTCAGGGTGTTCGCGTCGTGGAGACTTGGTGTGAAAGTCTGATTCTCACGGGCGGTTGGGATGAAGCCCGTTGCCCGATGGATTCGATAGTCAGTCCCGGGGGAACTCCGGGTTACCGCGGTGATCTCGGTGACTCGCCACAAACTATCGAATAAAAGCGCGACGCCCCGGTGTGACGAGAAGGCGCACGTCGGCGCGAATTGGCGCGGAGTGCCTCGATTGAGTTCAAGGCTCACGTCTGAAGGGACTTTGGCCCGGCGTCTGCAGGGGGCGGAAGCATGGATATGAATACGCTCACTCAAATGTCACGCCAAGCCATCACCGATGCACAGGGGGAGGCGCGGCGTCGGGGTCACCATGAGGTGGACACGTGGCATTTGTGGCAGGCGCTACTCGGACAGGAGCAAGGCATCGTGCCGGCTTTGGTGGAGAAGTTGGATCTGACGGTGAGTGCGTTGCAGTTGGCGACGCAGCGTGAACTGGATCGATTGCCGTCGGTGAGTGGCAGTGTCGATTCGTCAAAGGTGTTGGTCACTCAATCCCTTAATGCCGTTCTGACGCGGGCGGAGAAAGAAGCGAAAGATCTGAAGGATGAGTTCGTTTCGACAGAGCATTTGTTTCTCGCGATGGTGGAAGTGGGCCGTCCGGAAGCGGTGGGAAAGTTGGTGAAGTCGTTCGGGCTCGATCGGGCGCGAGTGTTGAAGGCGTTGCAGGATTTGCGGGGCGCGCAGCGTGTGACCACGGATAATCCCGAGGCGACCTATGATGCTTTGGGTAAGTATGGGATCGATCTCGTGCTCTTGGCGAAACAAGGAAAACTTGATCCCGTGATTGGGCGTGATGATGAAATCCGGCGCACGGTGCGGATCCTCTCGCGCAAAACGAAAAACAATCCGGTGTTGATCGGTGAGCCCGGGGTGGGGAAGACGGCGATCGTTGAAGGACTCGCGCAACGGATCGTGCGAGGAGACGTGCCCGAAGGGCTCAAGGATCGGACGTTGTTCTCGCTCGACATGGGGGCGCTCGTGGCGGGAGCGAAGTATCGCGGAGAATTTGAAGAACGCCTGAAGGCCGTGCTCGCGGAAGTGAAGTCGAGTGACGGACGCATCATATTGTTTATCGACGAACTGCATACTATCGTGGGGGCCGGGAAGACCGAAGGGGCGATGGATGCGGGTAACTTGCTGAAGCCAATGCTGGCGCGCGGTGAGTTGCACTGTATCGGCGCCACGACGCTCGATGAGTATCGGAAACACATTGAAAAAGATGCGGCGCTCGAACGGCGGTTCCAGCCCATCGTGGTGCAACCCCCCTCGGTGGAGGATACGATCTCGATTTTGCGAGGACTGCGGGAGCGCTATGAGCTGCACCACGGCGTGCGCATTCAGGACGGCGCGTTGGTCGCAGCGGCGACGTTATCTGATCGTTATATTTCTGATCGTTTCCTGCCGGACAAGGCGATCGATCTGGTGGATGAAGCCTGTGCGATGATTCGCACGGAGATGGATTCAATGCCCCAGGAGTTGGACGCGTTGAGCCGACGCACCCTGCAACTCGAGATCGAAGAAGCGTCACTAAAACTTGAAAAGGATGATGCGTCTAGCCGGCGGCTTAAGTCATTGCAGAGCGAGCTGGGCGATACGCGTTCCCAAGCCATGGCGATGCGCGGAAAGTGGGACAAAGAAAAGGCGTCGATCAATCGTGTGCGCAAGGTGCGGGAAGAGTTAGAAGCGCTACGACGTGAAATGGAGCAGGCGGAGCGCGCCTACGATCTGAACAAACTGGCAGAGCTGCGCCATGGACGATTGCCTGAGCTCGAAGGCGAGTTGAAGCGAATGGAGGCCCTTTCGGCCGAGTATGAAATGTTTAAGGAGGAAGTTTCGGCCGAAGAGGTTGCCTCAATCGTGGCCAAGTGGAGCGGTGTGCCGGTGACTCGATTGGTCGAAGGCGAGAAGGAGAAACTGCTGCGCTTAGACGAGACACTGCATGAGCGCGTGATCGGACAAGACGAAGCGGTCACGCTGACGACTGAAGCGATTTTGCGGGCGCGGGCCGGGATTAAGGATCCGCGACGTCCGGTGGGGTCGTTCTTGTTTCTGGGTCCGACGGGAGTGGGTAAAACCGAACTGGCGAAGGCGCTGGCGGAGACCTTGTTCGACTCGGAAGCCGCGATGGTGCGGCTGGACATGTCGGAATACATGGAGAAGCACAGTGTGGCGCGGCTGATTGGCGCGCCTCCCGGCTACGTCGGTTACGACGAGGGCGGACAGCTGACGGAAGCGGTGCGACGGAAGCCGTATGCGGTCGTGCTTTTTGATGAAATCGAAAAGGCGCATCCGGATGTATTTAATGTGCTCTTACAGGTGCTCGACGATGGGCGCATTACGGACAGCCAAGGGCGGACGATTGATTTCAAAAATACGATCATCATCATGACCTCG
>Ga0208414_1003079_pt1 | contig 10359 bp, 4 predicted proteins | sample AntAceMetag02UKE_FD_184770 | JGI IMG/M metagenome (GOLD analysis project Ga0208414, IMG submission 184770) | Saline lake microbial communities from Ace Lake, Antarctica - Antarctic Ace Lake Metagenome 02UKE (SPAdes) (version 2) | ecosystem: Environmental > Aquatic > Non-marine Saline and Alkaline...
AAGGTAACGGCAAGTTCACCTGAAGAGCCGACTTTATCTGCAAAGGTTAATTCTCCTGCTTCGCAAGCGGTCAAGCGACGTTGCAACCAACCCGTCAGAACCTTTCCCTCAGCGCTCATCCGCGGACAATGCGTCACCGTTACCTCGCGCAAACCAGTAGTGAGTTTGCCGATCGGATAGCTCGCGAGGAACTGCCCAATCGTTTGGCGCACGGGCAAAAGTCTGGAATACACGAGATCGCGCAATGCGTTCGGATTGGGCCACGGATAGGTCATCGCATCCGCTGGCGCGATCGCGCTATCGAGCAGCACTCGTTTCGCACGACTCAAGAGAAACTGATAGTCAGCCAATTTTGAAGTATCACGAAAACGATGAGCCCAATAATAGAGCGGCAGATCGGTGGAGAGACAGATCGAGACTTGGTTTTCCAGATGCGTGCGCGCTTTGCGTGAATAGCTCAGCATCACGAATTCGACACAGCGTTTATCGCTCTTCGTTTTCCCTAAATAGCACTCACCGTATATTTTGGCGCTCATCGTCGCCTCATCGTGGTCCTCATTTTCGGACAAAGGACAGAGCACTACGATCCGGCTAGGATACATGCGTGAAAAACGCACCACGGTTTGAAACTGTTCCGCCGCATCCTCTGCGATGGTGCCGAAGCCAAGGTGCAGCACAAAATTTACCTGCGTAGCTTTGGCATCGTCTGCCGCTGGTGCCGCCCCGCCCTCGGCGGCAGTGTCGGTCCACATCTGCGCCAGACTCTTGGAGATATCTCCCACCGGGACATCCAATCCGGGCAAAGCATTGAAAATCGAGGCCATGGCTCAGGGTTGCCGCCAAAGATGATTATTTTTCGCGAGCAAGGCATCGCTAGTTTCCGGTCCCCATGAACCGGCGGCGTAGCTGCCCATGCCTTCACGACCGGCCGCCGCCCACGATTCGAGCAGCGGAGTGCACAACTTCCATGAGGTCTCCGCTTCGTCTCCACGGATAAAGAGCGTGCCATCGCCAATCATCGCATCGAGCACGAGACGTTCGTAAGCTTCGGGGGTGTTCGAACCAAAGGTCGTCGCATAGCGAAAATTCATCTTCACCGGCTGCGTGCGAGTTTCGAGCCCGGGCACCTTCGCATTGAGAATCAGACTAAGCCCCTCATCGGGTTGGATCTGAAAAGCCAAGGTGTTGCCCGCGAGATTAAACTGCTCGTTCTCGGCAAATAGCGTGCCCGGAGGATGCTTAAAATTAATCGCAATCTCGGAAACCCGACGCGACATCCGTTTACCCGACCGCAGATAAAACGGCACACCCTGCCAACGCCAGTTATTGATCGAAAGACGCAGCGCCGCGTAGGTCTCCGTGCCGGATTCCGGCTCGATCCCCTCTTCTTCCAAATAACCTTTCACGGCCTCGCCGCCCGCCATCCCAGCACTGTATTGAGCGCGCGCCACATCGCCGCCGGGTGCGAGATCAAGCGGTTGGATCGCCTTCAGCAATTTCACTTTCTCATCGCGAATCGATTCCGCATCGAGAGAGACCGGTGGCTCCATCGCCGTCAGCGCAAGCAACTGCATCGTATGATTCTGAATCATGTCGCGCAGACATCCGCTGTGCTCGTAGTAGCCTCCACGCGTGCCCACGCCGACTTCCTCGGCCACGGTGATTTGCACGCTGTCGATAAAGTTTCGATTCCATAGCGGCTCGAAAATCGCATTCGAAAATCGCTGAACCAACAAATCCTGCACGGTCTCTTTACCGAGGTAATGATCGATCCGATACACTTGATGTTCCTGAAACACCGAGCTGATCGTGCCGTTGAGATCGCGGGCCGATTCAAGATCGTGACCAAACGGTTTCTCAATGATCACCTTCGCATGATAGGCCTTGCCTAGATGTTTCGCCGCTAAACCGGCGACGCCGAGATTTCGCAGAATGGGCGCAAAAACCGAAGGAGGGGTTGAAATATAAAACAGCACCTGCACATCCCGGCCGACCTGTTTTTCAATCGTCGTGATATGTTCAGCCAATCGGGTAAAGGCAGACTCATCATCGTAACCTCCGGCCACGTAAGTGGTGTTACCCGAAATGTGGCCCCAGACATCATCATCCAGCTCGCGTCGGGAAAATTCCTTGATCGCACCCGCCGCAAGCACGCGAAATTCATCATTGGGAATCGGCTTGCGACCATACCCGACCAAGTGGAAATCAGTCGGCAGCAAGTTATCTACACCGAGATTGTAGACGGCGGGGATGAGTTTGCGCGCGGTCAAATCACCGGACGCGCCGAAAATCACGACGACAGTGGGCGGAGCTCCGCGATGTTTGCTGAGCCCGTGCAGGAAAGGATGACGCTGAGAATCGGCCATAAAGTGGCGCAATCCCAGTAATGCTCGCACCGGCAAGCAAGGCTTTTACCGAAACCCAACAAGATTGTTCACCAAGCTCACGACCCGTCTGGACGGAAGTCTTTCGGGAAAAGCGGCACATTTTCGAAATGCCTCACCACCGGTTCCGCCTCTGTGCCTCGCGCCGGCAGTTCGACTTCCACGATATCAAAGCGAATCGTGCGCGGCTTTTCACGCAGTCTCGAGATGTAAGCGCGCGCCGCCCGCTGCACAACTCGCTTCTTGCGTTGATCCACCGCATAATAGCCCGGCACTTTGGCCTCTTTCGCACGGGTTTTCACCTCTACAAAAACCAGCACTTCACCATCTGTCGCAATTAGGTCCAATTCATCGCGACGATCCCTGGGACTGCGCCAATTACGAGCCAAGATCCGGCATCCCGTCGTGTTGATTAAAAATTTCGCCGCCGCCGATTCCCCCAAATCCCCCGTGTTCGGAGAACTGAACTTCCTCAACATCGATTGAAACCAAGCATACATCGGATAAATCGTCCTTCTTTCTCATTGCGACCCATGGGAGAGACTGACAATCACTGAATTGCCTGATTGATATCAGGTGAAATACCTATGGCCTCTCCGAATATTGCCAACGCCCTCCGTCGCTCCCTGTTAATCAAAGTGATCTCCAAGCCCGCGCCGAGCCGTGAGGATCTTGATTCGGTGATTGAACTCACATCGTCCAAGGTTGTTGAGGCCCTGCAGGCTCAGTCGATGACCTTCTACCTCATCGAGGGCAACGACATCGCCTTCAAGCACATCTACTACTCCCCTACCCTATGGGCAGATGATCCAGCCAAGGAACAGCAATTCGACGAAACTGAAGACAAACTCCTTGCGCTCAAACTTCCTCTGGGCACAGGCAATGTCGGTAAGGTAATCGAAACAGGCGAACCCCTCTTTTTTAGCAGCAACGGTCCCGAGGCTGACAGCCTCATGTCGATGGCCAAGAATACCGGTTTTGACGTGACTTCGATGGTCACTGTGCCGCTCAAAAGCGACAAGGTCATCGGCGCGATTCAGGTCCTCAATAAGGAGCCTGCTGCTGGCACTGATGGGCATTTTACCGACAAGGATCTCGTTCTCCTTCAGGAAGTGGCCGAGTATTCCTCCGCTCTAATTCAGCGGATGGTGGATCCGAAATTCGAACTCGGCGCCGACGATACCGCCCGATTCATCGCTAAGCTTACTGATCTTCCACTCGTCACCGATCCCGATTCGCTCGAAATCGACGATAAGCTCATTGAAGTCACCGGTGATGCTATCATCCGACGGGAGGGCATCTTTCCTTACAATCAGATCACCCCGGGTTCCGTCGCAGTGTTGATGATGAATCCACTCGACTACGCAAAACGGGAATCGTTTTCGCAAGTCACGGAAATGCACATCGACGACGTGAAGGTCATTTCGGCCACCCTCTTCGAAACCCTGCTCAAGAAATATTTTAAAGTGGCGGAAAATGCCGGCGCCACTCCTGATGATGTCGATATCGGCTCAGTCACCGATATCATCAACACGGCTTACGACGAAGACGGTGGTGGCGGTGATATCAAAGCTGAGGATTTGGAGAGCGAGGATTCCGCTCCTATTATTCAGCTGACCAATCGCATTATCGAAGACGCGTATGTCTCTGGCGCATCCGATATTCATATTGAACCACAGGAAAAAGAACTGGTGGTGCGCTACCGGATTGACGGTCTCTGTCATGTAAAGCTCCGCCTTCCCAAGCAGGTGTGCAACGCCCTCGTCACCCGCTTGAAGATCATGTGCAATCTCGATATTGCCGAACGTCGTCTGCCTCAGGATGGCCGTATCGTCTTCAAGAAATACACCAAGAAGAACATCGATATCGATTTACGTGTCGCCACTGGGCCGATGAAGGACGGCGAGAAGGTCGTTATGCGTATTTTGGACAAATCGAAGTCCACGCTCCCACTCCCTGCACTTGGTTTTTCCGAGGAAAATCTGAAGCGTTACCGTGAATGTATCCAGCTGCCTTACGGTATGATTCTTCACTGCGGTCCAACCGGTTCCGGTAAATCGATGACGCTGTATTCCGCGCTGGGTGAAATCAATTCGCCCGACGTCAATATCCAGACCGCGGAGGATCCGATCGAGTATACCCTTACCGGTATCAATCAGATGCAGATGAGCCGGGCGATTGGTCTGACCTTTGCGCGCGCCCTACGTTGTTATCTGCGGATGGATCCGGACATCATTCTCGTGGGTGAGATTCGTGATGAAGAAACCGCTCAAATCGCGGTCGAAGCCGCCCTCACCGGTCACTTACTTGTATCGACTCTCCACACGAACGACGCCCCCTCTACCATTAGTCGTATCGGTGAAATGGGAGTCGAACCTTTCAATATTTCTGCCTCACTCGTCTGTGTGTGTGCCCAGCGTCTGATGCGTCGCGTCTGCAAAAACTGCAAAATACCCTACACCCCTGAAGGTCGTGAAAAGGAAATCATGGAAAAGGCCATCGAATGGTCAGGCGAGATCTTCAAAGCCAATCCCCAAGGTTGTCCGACCTGCAGTGGTAATGGCTACAAAGGTCGCGTGGGTATCCATGAGCTCATGATTAACAGTGAAGAGTTGACTGACGGCATTAATAAAAGAGTCGAAGTCGCCAACTTGAAACGTATCGCCATGAAAAACGGTATGAAGACCCTGCACCAGGATTCCATCCTCAAGGTGAAACAAGGCCTCACTACGATCGAAGAAGCCCTGGCTAACGTGCCACCGGATCTGATCTTCTAACTTGAGAGTAAAGCGTTACGCGCCTACTCTTCACCCTCATCGCTCCACTCGCTGATATAGCGACGGGATAGGGCGTGAGTGGGGGATTTTCGGGATACTTCTTTCATCAGTCGCAGCGCGTCTTCCATTTCGCCTCGGCTCTCAAGCGCCACGGCATAATCAACGAGCATCTGTGATCGCTGCAGGCTACCATCAAGCAACAAACGTGCAGCCAGTGTCATCTCAAGCGCATCCCTTGCTTCATGGGCGATAGCGATCTGTTTGAGCAAGATATCTGACTCGCGCGCTTTCATCCAACTAGGTCGCGCCTGCTGCATCTTACGCACCCATTCCCCAGCTTCCACCCAATCTTGCTCCGCCATCAGCGTAGCTAGCTGTTCGAAGAATTCGTCTTCGATAAACTCTACGCGCTCTTCAAACACGATACCTTCCGGTTTCGCTGCGGCTAGAGCCGCGAGCGCGTCAGCTGCTTCTCTCTTAATAGATTCCAGTCCATCATTTTCAGGGTATTTCTGCTCTGCCCGTGCAATCACTTCCAAAACCGCGTCATAGCGCTTGGCGCGCAGAAGCGTTTCCGCCAATTGCCGGTAAACACTAAAAGCTAAAGGACGGCTCTCGATCGATTGCAACAGTTGCACCTGCAATCCTTCGGCGGGATTCAAGGCGATCTGTGCCAAGTAGGAGAGCCGTTGAATTGCCTCCTTCGAAGCGATGTTATTTTTATCGGGATTGCGCATCTTCGCTAAGCGACGGGTCGTCACCAATGCTCCCAACCAGTCACTTGCGCGGATCTGCGCCTGAGCCATATAGACCAAAAGGGGATACATTTCGTATCCTTGTTCTTCCGAACGTTGGAGACACTCTCGGAGCAAGTCGACCGCTCCAATCTCCGCCAGTGGTGCGGCGATCATGGTCATATTAGCAGGGAAACCGCTAAACCGAAAAAAGAAATCTTCCAATGAAGCGCGCGCCATCTCTGGCTCGCCTGCAAGCTGTTGTTGGATCACCGCGTAAGCTAATGTTCGCGGATCAGCGGTTCTCAAATTACGCAGCTTCATCAGGCTTTGATTCATCGCTTCGATGTTCTTGATTTCACGATTCGTCCGCACCTGCAGTCGGAGGATCTGTTCCGTTTCTCCGACTGCTTCAGCCCATTCTCCTAAATACTCCAAAGCCTGATCCAATTCACCCTGATCAATCATGATGAGCACCCGCAGCTCTTTAAACATCCGATTATCAGGTGCCTCAGTCAGCACTTTGAGGGCTTCATCTGAGCGCTTCGCTTTCATCAAAGCAGTGCTTTTCTGCTGTAAGAGCCAGAGACCTTCGTCTCCCGGCAAGTCTTCCTCGGTTGTAAGATAGCGATCACATACCATTAAAATGGCCGTGTAGTCCTCTCCTTGTATCGCCAATTGAAAGTAACTCTGCAGATACGAACGACCGGGATAGTCCTCAACCGCATCCATACCCTCTTCGAGCACCTTCATCGCCAACTCATGCCGCTGCGAGTAGTTATAGATCTGCGCCAAAGTGAGTCGTGGCGCCAGCGCCTGCGGATAACGAGCAAGCCCGATCCGCAACTTCATCATCCCCTCCCCCCAAAGCTGATTCTTTAGATCCTCCATCCCCTCATCAAGATAGGCTTGGCCGCGTTTCTCCGTGATTTTATCCCAGCGGATAGGCAGCAATAATGCGTCGACATAAGTGACTCGATTATGCTCGTTACGATCCAACCAAATATAAAATGCAGACGCCGCGACAGCATAGCCCATCAGTGTCAGGAACAATAATAGCACCATAATGCCACGCACACTGATCGCCAATCCCGAATCGGGATAGCCCTGCTTACGTTCGTAAAAACCCCAGATTCCTAAACGCCAACGTGCGACCACCTTGCCCGAAGCACCCCAGATGAATTTCAGCCGTGTGTTTCGCAGTGCCATCAGTGGTTAGCTTTGAGTTTCGTTGACCGCCTCGGCGATATTCTGCGACTGCAGTTCAGCATCACCTTCGTTGTGACTGAAACGCATGGAGACTGTCTTCGACACGCCGCGCTCTTCCATCGTCACGCCATAGATCGCTGAGGCTGCCGCCACCGTGCGCTTGTTATGCGTGATGATGATAAATTGCGATTCATCGACGAACTGCTTCAGCAAATTTGTGAATCGCCCAATATTCGATTCGTCCAAAGGTGCGTCCAATTCATCAAGCAAGCAGAAGGGCGAAGGCTTCACCATGTAGAGCGCGAAGAGCAGCCCCACTGCCGTGAGTGTCTTCTGTCCACCAGATAGCAAGCTGATGCTCTTCAACTTCGTGCCCGGAGGTTGTGCGATGATTTCGATTCCGCTTTCGAGGATATCTTCGGCTTCGATCAATTCCAACGATGCCTTACCGCCGCCGAAGAGCGTCTGGAAGGTGTATTCAAAGTTTTTCTTAATCTGCTCGAAGGTCACTTCGAACTGCTTTTGCGAGGTTGCGTTGATCTCATCGATTGCCGTCAGCAATTCCGTGCGAGCATTCGTCAAATCATCACATTGCGCCTTCAAGAAATCGTGGCGTTCCTTGAGCTCCGCGTATTCCTCAATCGCGACCAAGTTCACCGCCCCCATGCTGTTGAGACGCTTCCGCAGGGCATCCACTTCCGACTTAAGTTCCGTCCAATCGGTATCAGCAAGCGCAGCTAGATCCGCCTCGGTCGGCTCACCTCTGGGCTCATTTTTCTTTTTACGGCGCTTGGTTGGAGTAGGTTCAGCTTCCTTCGCCACAACCTGTTCAGCAGATTCAGTCTCACCTCCAGCGGGGGCTTCTTCTGTGCTCGGAGAAGCCTCATCAATAGGCTCTTCCTCTTCATCCAGATCGAGGGATTGCAGCCCCTCCGGTTCCTCACCGGATCGCCACAACATCATCTTCCAATCGATCGAACCGATCTCGATTTGAAATTCACGCTGCACCTCTTCGACGAGGAATTCCGCCCGCTGACGGCTCTCCGCCAACTTGATCTCATGTTTACGCAGCTCGCCACTTGAGCTCTCACTTTGTCCACGTAGAGAGTTCTGAATATTCTCCACTTCCGTGATCGTGCGTTCCAACTCGACCAATTCCTTGCGGGCCTCTTCGACCTGTTGTTGAGCCACGGTCAGAGTTTCCTCCAGTTGAGCCGCACGCTCGCGCTCAGAAGTCGATTCGCCTTCCAGTTGGGAAACCTGTTCAGCCCAAACTTCAATCTCTTGCTGACGCTGCACCAAGAGCTGATCGACCTGTAGACGACGGCGGGCCATCTCATCGAGACCGCGATCAAGCACTTCGACCTTCTGGCGATGCTCTGCCAATTCAAGACGAGATTGAGAAAGTGATTCCTGCTTCACATCGCGATCGGTGCGAATCTCCGTCACTCGGGTTTCGAGATGGTGAATGCGGTCGCGATGCGTCTTCGCGCCTTCTTCGGCTTCCTGCAAACCTGCCTGCGCTTTTTCCCAACGCTGATGCGCTTCGTTGCGCAATTGCTCCAGCGAGGTGAGCTCATTCTGCATGCGCTGTGAGCGCTGGCCGATTTCCTCGGCCGAACGATCTGCATTGCGATGATCCGTCTGCACCGCCGCGACATTTTGCGTCAACGACAGCACCTCGGCACGTTTCTGCTCAAGAGTTTCTTCAGCGGTCGTCAGGCGCGTATTCACGCCTTCGATCACGAGGCGTTGTTCGTCGTGTTCCTTTTGAGAAATCGCGAGAGCCGTGGCAGTTTCCCGCAAATCGATCTCCCGCTGCACGATGCTGTTCGCCGACTTCTTGCTGCTGTGATAGCCGCCGTAAACCAGGCCTCGCCGGTCAACCAAATCACCCTTGCGGGTCGCTACTGCGAGGAAGCTGAATTCAGGATTGGCCTTCCAGTATTCGAGAAAGCTCTCCAGATCGTCCGCCAAATAGCACGAAGCCAAAATGCTCACCGCTGGATGTTCGCCATCAAACCCGTTCAGCGCCTGCGTCGCAGGACGCAAGAAACCAGGCAGCTCCGAAGCGGCCACGGGGCTCGCGCCGACTCCACCGATGTGCAATACCGCCGAACCGACTTCGCCGGACTCGAGTTGCGCGAGGATGCGTTTAGCCGTCGGCAGATCGCTCACGCTGATCGCCTCAGCCGCCGAACCGAGCAAAGCTTCCACGGCCCGAGAATAGTCCGGATTCACGATCAAGCCTTGCGTGATCGGTGTGACCGATTGTCCGGCCAGCGCTTCATCCAGCTTACCCTGTAAAATCGCCTTCGCACCTTCGCCGAAGCCTTCCCACTTTTCCTGCAATTGCTGCAAGAGACGCAATTGCGCCGTGCGCTGAGCCAAGCCCCGATCAATGTCCTGCTGTTTACGCTGGGCTTCGCGAAACTCCGAAGTCAGATCGGTGATCGCCTGTTGCGCATCGGTCGCCTCTTGGTGGGCACGCGCTTTTTCGGTCTGCGCTTCTACCGCTCGCACGGCCAGTTCGGCGGCGAGTTGCTGCGCCGCCACGAGTTGCTGCCGCACCTGCTCCAATTCCTGCGCCAAATTTTCGTGGCGATGCACACTGGTCTTTTGATCGACCTCATAGCCCGAGCAATCGGTGCGGAGTTTAGCGACCGCGCTATCGAGTTGCAGGATCTGAAATTTCGTTTGCTGGAGTTCCTGCTCCACCGTGCTCAGTTCGCCTTCGACGATCGCCAGATCACGGTTGCGCTGCTGGTAGGTCGCATCGCTGCTGCCCAAGAGCCTGAGCTGCAATTGTTTGTCCTGTGCGCCGGTATCGGCCTCAGCCGTCACTTCGCGTAACTGCATTTCCAGTTCGCCAAGACTGCTCCGCGACGATTCAAGGCGCTCTTCCAATCCATTGCGTTTGATCTGGGCGAGATTGGCTTGGTTTTCCGCGGCTTCTTTTTGCGAACGTAAATCGTAAACGCCCTGCTGCGCATCCTGCACCCGCTGATTGTGGTGGCTGCGCTTGGCCTTCATCTCATCGAGCGAACCTTGCTTCGATTCGAGATCTTCCCGACGCGCATCAGCCTCGCGGCGCAACGTTCCCACGCTGACTTCGAGCGCATCGAGCGTCTCCGTTATTTTCGCGTGCTGGCAACCACTCCACGCAAGCGCGAGGTGACGCAACCGATGATTGAGTCGCTTGTAGCGCAACGCCTTCGATGCCTGTCGACGCAGACTACCGATCTGACGCCCTAC
>Ga0208414_1003080_pt1 | contig 10358 bp, 7 predicted proteins | sample AntAceMetag02UKE_FD_184770 | JGI IMG/M metagenome (GOLD analysis project Ga0208414, IMG submission 184770) | Saline lake microbial communities from Ace Lake, Antarctica - Antarctic Ace Lake Metagenome 02UKE (SPAdes) (version 2) | ecosystem: Environmental > Aquatic > Non-marine Saline and Alkaline...
CACTCATCTATTGATCGCAAACAACCACAATCAGAATTTAAACCGATTTAAGTTTGTTCGGTGCGAGCTCGGTACTAGCTCGGTACTGGGCATACCGTTTAATGCTTGGCTCTAATATCTCAAGTGCCGTTTGATTGCATGGTGGCAGCTGCGCATCAGATTCTGCTAATGGCGTGATTCGATCACCCCATTTAATAAGTCCTGCACCCCAAGTTAGGCCAGCACCAAAAGAGGCGGTCAATACATAATCTCCTGGCTTAATTCGGTTTTCTTCCAGCGACTCTGTTAGTGCGACAGGAATAGTGCCGGCGGAAGTGTTGCCATATTTATGAACATTAACAAACACCTTCTCCTCAGGTACACCTATTCTTTTCGCTAATGCGTCTAAGATTCTTTTATTTGCTTGGTGAGGGACAACTAGGTTTACTTGGTCGACTGTAATCCCGGCCTCTTTTAAAACTTCGCCTGCGGCTTGGGACATCGCTTTAACGGCACGTTTGAATACCTCTTGGCCTTCAAAGTTCCAGCCGTTATAAAGGAAATCTTCTGAATTTTTGTTATATGCAGAGCCGAGATTGGTAATCTCAATTGCATGATTTGCTTGTGCGTCACAGCCAATTTTGGATGCAATTAGCCCCACAGGCTCATCAGTGGCCTCTAAAATCACTGCGCCGCAAGCATCGCCAAACAGCACGGCAACCTCGCGGCGACTCCAATCCATGTAGTGGCTGATGAATTCACCACCAATAACAAGAACCTTTTTGTGGGCTCCCGCTTTTATCAGGTTGGTGCCGATATGAAGGCCGTATAAAAACCCAGTGCAGGCAGAGTTAATATCTATTGAGGCGGCATTGGTCGCGCCTAGCGCATCTTGAACTAATGAGGCGGTGTTTGGGCAATAACTATCATTGGTCAGTGCGCCCAGCAAGATTAGGTCAATATCTTTTGGTTTTAGGTTTGCCGCCGCCAAGGCCTTTTTAGCCGCGACTAGAGCCATGTCTGAAAAGTTGCAATGGCATATTCGTCGCTCTCGAATACCTGTGCGACTGACGATCCACTCGTCTGTTGTATCCATAAAGGTTGTTAGGTCTTTATTGGTAAGTATTGCCGGAGGCACACATTTACCCCAACCAGTTATTTGCGCGTATTGCATGATGCTCTCCACCGCCGTGTTCTAGGCAGCTTGCCTTTATACCGTTTAGGATCTGTCGGGTTTTAGCACTGAGCTTTAACGTACCTTAGGTCAACGCCAGTGAAAGAATGTACCTTAGGTCAATGCCAGTGAAAGAAATCCCAGTTTAAGCTTTCTTATAGGTAGAATGTCGAAGATATAGAGCCACAATACTGAAGCTAAAGGACTGCTTCGGTCAGTTTTGAGTCTTTTATTTTCTGAAAAAACGTAATGACTGTCTCAGCTTACTTCATTTTGCTAGGGCTGAATAGCTTGAAATATAAGACCAAACACCATAGAAATAGCAGACTGTTTTTGGGTCTAGCCGTGACTGCCAAGCGGTTTTTACTAGCAATAAAGTTCTCTAAAAATTTTGGATTATATTGGATCACAGATGAATATTAGATTAATCATTAGCGCTTTGCTGATTGCGTTTAGCTCGACGGTTTTTGCCAGTTTCGATCATAGCCAATGGGATCAATTGCTTAAAGATAATGTCGTTGAGCTTCGTGGCGGCCGTGCGACGCAGGTAAACTATGATGGAATGTTGGCAAATCGAACCCAGCTCAATAGTTATCTGGCAGCTGTTGCAAACGTTAAAAAGCCGGTTTTTGAAAAGTGGAGTCATGCGCAGCAGCTAGCTTTTCTCATCAATACCTATAACGCCGCCACTGTTGAGTTCATCCTAACCGAGTATCCGCAATTGGATTCGATTAAGGACTTGGGGTCATTTTTTAGCTCCCCCTGGAGCCAAGAGATTGTCTCGCTGTTTGGGGGGCAAGTATCTCTTGATGATATCGAGCATGAAATGATTAGGGGCTGGGGTCGATACAACGAGCCTCGAATACATTTTGCCGTCAACTGCGCCGCTATTGGCTGTCCTGCTTTAGGAGCAGAGGCTTTTACGGCAGAGAATTTAGACCAACTATTAGATAAAAATACTCGGCGCTTTATGGCAGACAGCGAGCGGAATTACTTCTCGAACGGACGCTTGTATCTGTCAAAAATATTTGACTGGTACGAAGAAGATTTTGAAAAAGGCTGGAACGGCTATAACTCTTTGGCTGAGTTCGTGGCTGACTACCAAAAGGAGCTGGAGTTGGGGGCGCAGGCACGCAGTGCCGTATCGACTAATAATTTGCGAGTGCGCTACACATCATACGATTGGGGATTGAATAAGGTGCCTTAAAGCACCATTTGCGCACGTTATAACCCGTTAGTGTTCCAATTCCCGATTATGCTAAACTTCGCGGCGGAAGAGTATCATCCCCGGTGGGGTGCCCGGACTTCAAACTCGGTGAGGTCTGTTAAAGACAGGCTTGGTGGGTTCAACTCCTGCCTCTTCCGCCAAATTCCTTATCTCGCTCTTTCGTGATCTGTTTGCAAAACTAGTGATACCTAGGTTTTGCTAAATAGTCTGTGCGGATAAACCCTCATTTAAGCCGCAGTGTTTATTAACGTTATTCTGGCGTCATTATTGATGCCAAACGCGCCTTCGCTAACAGCGTCAATGAGAAGTCATTTTTGGCAAGCAGCATTTTATAATTCGCGGTTGCCGTTTTTTTCCCTGCGCTCACTTGGAGTTTGTAATTCTTCTCTGCGTCTGTTTCTCTCTCGGTCTTTCTTCGTTTCTCTCTACCTCCCGCCATTTAAAAATAGCTTCGCCACTGTTGAGCTTGATCTTCAGGTTTTGGTTCTGATTCAAGCCAGGTGGTTTGCTTAAGTTCACTACTCATTCGAATAGTGAGAATAGCAGAGAATAAAAAGATGAAAGGTGACACCAATGCGATTTGTTCAATTGCAACGTACTGAAATTCCTTTTATGGGGGAGAAGGAAAGGGAATAGTTTCGCAGCAAGTCGTATTGAGCCGGCTCTGAACGCTAGGCTACCTAGATCTCAGCTACTTAGCGCGTTGCTACAAAAGTTCTACACAATTAAAAGGTGATGGGCAGTGCGCAAACATTAAACGGGCAGTAGCCTTTGATTCAGGCTAAGGATGAGGAGTGACAGAAATCGGCTAACTAAAAATAGCCCTAAAAAGGAAGAAGAACACAATAGATAAAGCAGCGCCGATTGGCAGAGTTACAATCCATGAAATGAAGATTTTTCCGATTACGCGACCGTTTAACTTATCCATCCCACGGGCAAGACCCACCCCTAGAACGGCTCCTACCAAAGTGTGAGTGGTGGACACTGGCATGCCAGTGCCTGAGGCGATAACAACGGTGGTCGCCGCTGCCAATTCCGCCGCAAACCCGCGGCTAGGAGTCAGTTCAGTAATGTTCTTGCCGATGGTTGCTATTACTTTATAGCCCCAAGTGGCGAGGCCGGTAACAATTCCAAGGCCTCCAAGAAATAGTATCCACATTGGCAGTTCTGATTGGGCGGCAAATACCCCGCCGGTTTGGACAACGCCATTAATTGCCGCTAGCGGACCGATGGCATTGGCAACATCATTAGAGCCGTGAGCAAAGGCCATGGAGCAGGCAGTAAAAATCATCAGCACGCCAAACACATTCTCAACGCTTTTATAGCGTTCTTCTGGATCGTCGGTGGGTGCTTCTTTAATTCTACGCAGCATTATTATCCCAAGTGCCACCGTAAGGATGCCAAATAGTGCTGCATACAATAAGCTTTGTACTAATGTGACTTCTAAGCCCACGTGCTTGAGCCCTTTTACCAGCGTCACCATGGCAATGACAAAGCCGACTAGGAACATGTAGTAGGGCACGTATTTTTTAGCGTTGGCAAAGGGATCGTCTGTATCTAGTACTAGTTTTTGTACAGTGAGGAATAGAACAAAAGCGATTGAGCCTGAGAACAGTGGCGAAATGACCCAGCTGGCAACTATCCCAAGAACCTGACCCCACATAACCGAGTCAACTGAGATGCCGACAACGGCAAAGCCAATGATTGCGCCGATTATTGTGTGGGTGGTTGATACTGGCCAGCCAAACATGGAGGCAATGACCAGCCATATGCCAGCAGCTAGAAGGGAGGACAGCATGCCGTAGACCAATAGCTCGGGGGCCTCTTCGAAGCCTGCCTTTTCTATGTCGATTATGCCGCTGCGGATAGTTGAGGTGACTTCGCCGCCGGCCAGCCAAGCACCAGCAAATTCGAAGACCATGGCAATCATAATTGCCTGTTTGATGGTGATCGCGCCAGCTCCAACCGACGTGCCCATGGCATTGGCTACGTCATTGGCCCCGACGCCCCACGCCATGAAAAATCCAAAAGCACAGGCTAAAGCTAAGAAAATTAAACCATATTGGGAGATGATTTCAGACATTTAAGCACGACTCGATAAGGGTTCTGTTTATTCTTCTGGTTTGCACTTTTAGGTAGATAGGCAGTCCCAGCCAGGTATTGAGCGGCTGTTGTTGCACTACTGACCCTTATCATTGCTCGTTTTCTGCTCATGTCTTGCTCGTTATGGAGATCTACTAGCCCCCATGCCGCGCTGTATCCACTGATTACGGCCCTAGAGCCACCAGTTCTATCTGGATGCACCGTATTAAATCACCACCATCGTCTTAGAGCCAGCGTATTAAAGCAAAAATCAATCGATATCGGGAGCGTATTTTTATGACAAAAATGTCACATTTCGATGTTCGCGAGGGACCAGCCAGAGCCTTTGGGTTTGCTTGTTGTATTACAAGCACTTTTGCATTGGCGGCAGGCTTTCAATGGGCTTGAAATACACTTACTTATCTGCAAAAAAGGCTGGAGGGGCTTGTAAAAGCTGCCTAGATTCTTCAAAAATGACTTATTCTTTTGCTTTACGTTGGCTTCTTGGTATTGTTTCGCCTCCGAAGTTTAAGTCAAATTTAAAGGCAGATTGATGGTTAAAGTTTTATTTGTTGAGCATGACGGCACGCAGCACAGCGTTGAAGTAAAGCCCGGGGACAGTCTCATGCAGGCTGCTGTCAGTAATGGTGTGCCTGGAATTGATGCTGATTGTGGTGGTTCTTGCTCCTGCGCAACTTGTCATGTTTATGTTAACGAGCAATGGGTAGTTAAAACCGGCGACGTAAATCCTGTCGAGGAAGCAATGCTGAGCTTAAGCACTGACCGCAAAGAGAATTCTCGGCTATCTTGCCAAATAAGCTTAACTGAAGAAATGGACGGTTTAATCGTGAACACGCCTGAATTTCAGTTTTAGTATTTATTCTTTAATCCTATTTTAGTTTTAAGCTGGAGTGATACATGAGCGAAATTGCCGTGGGTGATGCGCCTAAAAAGAGCAAATGGAGCATGGTGGACAAAGATCCATACGCCATGGCTATCAAGGATATCGACCTTTCGCATCCTGGGATTTGGCAACACAATCAATTCTTGCCCTTTATGGAGCGCTTAAGAAACGAAGACCCCGTACATTACTGCGAAGATTCAGCGGTAGGGCCTTATTGGTCGGTTATGAAATACAAGGACATAATGACGGTGGATACATCTCCGCATCTTTATTCTTCAGAACCTACTATTGGGATTATTGACTCTTTTGAAGAATTTGCCTTGCCTGCATTCATTTCAATGGATCCGCCAAAGCACGATGACCAGCGGCGCACAGTTCAAGGGGTTGTTGCCCCAGCAAACCTAAAAGAATTGGAAAGCCTAATAAGAAGCAGAGCCGGTGTGATTTTGGACGCTTTGCCACTTAACCAAGAATTGGATTGGGTTGAGCATGTATCTATAGAGCTAACCACTCAAATGCTGGCTACGCTATTTGATTTTCCGTTTGAGGATCGGCACAAGCTCACTTATTGGTCCGATGTGGCAACTGCGATTCCCGGTAATGGCATCGTTGAAACTAACGAACAGCGCTGGGCCGCCATCGAAGAGTGCTTGGCTTACTTTACGCGCCTTTGGAATGAACGCGTGAACGCCGAGCCTGGCAATGATTTGGTTTCAATGCTCGCTCACGGCGAGGCCACCAAGAATATGCCGCCGATGGAGTATTTAGGCAATATTATCTTGCTCATCGTTGGTGGCAATGACACAACTCGAAATTCTATTTCTGGCGGTGTTTTGGCTCTTAACGAGAACCCCGCAGAATATGCAAAGCTGCGAGCCGATAAGGGTCTTATTCCTAATATGGTGTCAGAAATAATTCGCTGGCAAACCCCTTTAGCCTATATGCGTCGAACCGCAGTTCAAGACACTGAATTAAGTGGTAAGGAGATCAAGGCGGGTGACAAAGTGGTTATGTGGTACGCATCGGGTAATCGCGACGAAGAGTCTATCGATAGAGCGAATGAGTTTTTGATAGACAGGCCTAATGCCCGCCAGCACCTTTCCTTTGGTTTTGGGTTGCATCGATGTATGGGTAACAGACTTGCCGAAATGCAGCTTCGGGTTCTCTGGGAGGAGATCAGTAAGAGGTTCGATTTTGTTGAAGTGGTTGGCGAGCCAGAGCGAATTTATTCCAGTTTCGTAAAAGGCTTTTCGAAGCTGCCGGTGATTTTACATCCACTGAAGTAAGTCTAAATGGTTGGCGGCGCAATGGTTTTCGGTTTCCAAGCAGTCGCGCCTCAGCGTTAGCGACGCTCTGGTTAGAGCATTGCGCTTTGATTCAAAACTAAGCCTAAGAAACACTGCAAGAATTGCGACTCACTTGCAATGATTGTTGCAAGTAGAGCGCTATCTAGGCGCAAGAAAAGCATTAGCTTAGCTGGCAGGAAAGCTTCAGGAAAAACAGGAAAAAATGGCAATTACCCGGCCATGCTGGGGTTAAGTCGTTGTAGCTAAAACCAACATAATGTTGCTAGCAAAGTCCGATTGCAACCAAGTTCCCATTGCTAGCAAAGCCCGACTAAAATCAAAGCCTCGTTAATACCACCCACTACAACCGATATAACAAACGCCAAAGAGATTCCATCACAACTTGTTTGAGTGGCTATAAATTGTGGTTTTAGAGTTTATTTTTTGGCGAAGATGTTTTCTTTTGCGGTTCTTATAAATCGACTATTGCCATCGCGACGAGTAAAGCCGACGCTGTCGAAATACTCTAAAATTTCTATGCAAAGGTTGCGTCCAATGTCTGATTTGTCTCTAAATTCGATAACTGAAAATCCTGTTTCATCGCCAGATTCGGCCATTAACATTTCTGTAAATTCAGCGAGTTCGAGAACGGTGGCTGGCAGGTAGTGGCGATTATCAGCAACTTTAACAAGGCTGCCAGCTTTGGTTGTCTGATCGAGAATTCTTTCAATGGCTTTCAAAGGAATGCCGGTTAACTCTACCAATTCGCGTGTGCGTGGCGGAACGCGCCCGCTGTTCAGCAAAATTGGCCGAATCTTGGCAATAAATTCTTCTTCTTCACGGCTCAGCGCCGTGCTGTGACCTATGGCATGAATTAGAGTGCCGGTTCGCTTGAGAACAGCTTGCTCGAGCATGCTTTTTAATATGCCTTCGAATAGCCGATAGCTTCCCGGCAGTTCGCTGGTTCGGCTTAAAGCAGTTTCGCTTATGCCTTGCTGGCTTGGGCTGGTGAGGTGAAAGCTGGTAACTGTGTCGCTTAAGCGCTTTGCATAGCTTTGGTAGAAAACTTTGCTTAATAAAACTGGCTGCGTTTGGCCATCAATATTTAGCGCCTTGCTGGAAGCCGTGGCCAAGGTCCGTAACTCCGAGGCCCATTGCTCATTGATATTTCGGCACACGGTGAACTCATCGAAACTCACCCCCTGAGGCTGATTGGACAGCAAGGTGATTAGGGCTGCCTCATCATCTTGATCTGCCGACGTTAGAAAACTAATTCTGGTTTCGCTGCCACGTTGGCGGCGTGGAACGAAAGTGTCAATAACCATGCCCCCGCCAAGCGTAATGCTTGAGGCAGGATCGCGAATGACAAAGCGGTCGCCAAAGTTGCAAACGATGGAAGTTTTGAGTTTGAGTTGATAAAGGCCAGCATTAACATCCAACAGATGGATATTCACTACCTGATGAGACGCACCGATATGCAAATGATAGAGCGTGCTGCTTTTGAAGGGCTTGACCCCATCAAGAAGAGTCAGCTTGACATCAATTCGGGTGCATTTATGGTTCAGTGCGGGGTCAATAAGCCATTGCCCCCGTTCAACATCAGTATGATCTAGGCTTATGTTCGCCGCGACCCGCTGTCCTGCAATGGCAGATTCGACCTTGGTAGTGTCCAGGCGAAGTGATTTTAACCGGGCAAGCTGATCCGTTTGAGTGTGAAGAAGGTTGTCACCATCACATAGCTGTCCTGTCCGGATCGATCCTGTGACTACCGTGCCGAAGCCTTTAACGTTAAAACTGCGATCTATCAAATAGCGGGCTCGCCGGTGCTGGGTATCGTCTGTATTTCTATTGAGCTGCTCTGGCAGGCCTTCCAAATGAGTGCGAAGCAATTCTATGCCTGTGAGGACTGTGTTGGAGACAGGAAATATGGGGGAACCGGCAAGGTTTGTTGAACTTAGTAGCTCTGTAATTTCACTGCATACAGATTCAATTCTAGATGCGTCACAGCGGTCAATTTTTGTTAGTACGATCAGCCCGGTGGTGATGCCAAGTAAGTCGAGAACCGCCAGATGCTCGCGAGTCTGAGGCATGATCCCGTCATCAGCCGCTACCACTAACATGGCCGCATCAACGCCGCCAACCCCGGCCAGCATGTTGTTTATAAAATCAGTGTGACCTGGCACATCAACGAAGCCAATGGTGTTGGTGAGGTTTTCATTTTCAGGGCTTGGGTAATGATGATACGCATAGCCCAAGTTGATCGTTAGGCCACGAGACTTTTCTTCAGCAAGGGTATCGGTGTTGGTGCCGGTAAGGTGTTTAACCAGTGCGGTTTTGCCATGATCTACGTGGCCAGCGGTGGCGACAATGAGAGTTCTGGGCCCATTGAGATCGGTTGCTTGGACAAGAGTAGGTAAGTTCATCAGGTTAAGTCTACATCGAACCCAAAATTGGGTGCAATTAATGCACGCTCTTTATTTGCCCAGAATCACTGACCGAGGCTGGAGGCGCACGGTTGAACTTGAAGATGAAATATATAAATAGAGCAACAATGGCTGCCGCAATCGCAAACCCAATATTCACTAGCCCCGCGTCTCTATTAACAATGCCATAGCCTATAGCGCCGGAGAAAAGGGCATAGTAAGTAAAAGGCAGCAAAGTCTTTCTTATTATAGCGCCTTCTTTGCCGACTAGCCCTGCAACTGCAGATGCAGCGACGACGTTGTGAACACAAATAATATTACCCGAAGCGCCACCAACGGCCTGCAATGCCACTATCCAAGTAGGGTCGACGAGTATCCTCTGGCCTACACCAAATTGAAATAGCGAGAACATCATGTTGCTCACCGTGTTGCTACCCGCAACAAAAGCACCTAAGCCACCAATAAACGTCGAGAAAAAGGGCCAAGCGGAGCCGGTGAGATTGGCAACTCCCTCGGCCAGTGCAATAGGCATTTGCTCATACCCAGCACTGCCACCGCTTGAATTAATGAACACCTGTACCATTGGAACTGTAAAGACAAGGGCCGCTGACGCGGGGATTAACGTTTTTACAGAGTCCTTAACAGCGACCCTATAATCACTCATTTTAAGTCCGTGCAAGGCTAGGGTGATTAAAGACACTAGGATGAAGATAGTGCCAGGTGACCACAGGGGCTGAAACGATGCCGAGATATCACTGCCAAAAATTTGCGGCCAAGACCATGTAATAAAAGGGTTAGAGTCGCGTAGAAAGCTTTCAAGATTAAGGAATCGCAGCCTAGTTAGAACCAGCAGTCCGGCTACAAACACATAAGGTGACCAAGCTCGCAAAAGACTCATATTTGGGGCTAATTCGGTTTTGGGCCGCGCGGTGGGTTGTAAGCTGCTTGACCACTGCGGATCCCAGTTAGCTCGGTCATCAAAGTCCCAGCAGTCTTCTTCTTTTGGCATTAGAAAGCCCGCTTTAGCCGAGCTTACGACAATGGCAAGGCCGGCCATACCGCCGAACAATGAAGGAAATTCTGGTCCAAGGTAGGTGGCGACTAAATAGTAGGGAACTGTCATGGCGAAGGCGGCGAATAGAGCGAATTTCCAGATCTTGAAGCCGTCTGCAAAAGAGCGTGCCTTGCCGAAAAATCGAGTCATGATCGATGCCACGAACAAAGGAATAAAGGTGCCCGCGATAGCGTGAATCAAAGCTACCTTGGTTGCGATAAAGGCTAA
>Ga0208414_1003085_pt1 | contig 10345 bp, 9 predicted proteins | sample AntAceMetag02UKE_FD_184770 | JGI IMG/M metagenome (GOLD analysis project Ga0208414, IMG submission 184770) | Saline lake microbial communities from Ace Lake, Antarctica - Antarctic Ace Lake Metagenome 02UKE (SPAdes) (version 2) | ecosystem: Environmental > Aquatic > Non-marine Saline and Alkaline...
CTCGGCGTTGGGTTCCCACTGTTTACCGAGACGTTCGATGACGCGGCCATTGGGGGGGCGGGTGTGGTTAGTCCATTCGTGGAGACGCACGACGACCTTGTCGCCTTCTTTGGGGAGGGGGCGGATTTTCGCTTTTTCAGGATCGTCCACGGCGATTTCATGCACGAAACGAGGATCGTCAGGCTTCACGTAGAACCGGTGCCGGACGCGGCTTAAGATGCCCACGACCGTATCGGTGGCTCGCTCGACGATCTCGACGATGCGGCCCCGCGGTTCGTTGGCGCGGGGATTGCGGGGGTTCCGACGTTGGTTAGGCCGAACGTCGAGTTGCAGCCGGACCTTATCGCCGTGGAATGCGTTGCTCGCATCTTCCGAAGAAATTTGCACGACCTCGGGTAGGGAGGTGTCACCACCGCGATCAATGACCACGAGAGCGGAACCGCCGGTGCGGAAGCGTAATTTGCCGATGAGCATGCCGTCACCGCGTCCGCCGGAGGGAGTGGGCACGGTGATGCGATCGCCGGAGACGAGCTTGAGCTCACCTCGAGAGATTAATAAACGGACTTCGTGGGCAAATAGCCGACGTTGTTTTTTGTCTAGCCCCAGTTGACGAGCAAGTGCGACCTCATTGAGAGGGCGGTATTCTGCTGACTGGAGTTTTTGGAAAAGGGTATCCCGAAACTTCATATAATAATAGCCGGGTCTCTATCTTTGATCCCGGCAGTGACCGCACCCACATGGGTTTTTGCGGTGGACGAACTTAACGAACCTCCAATGGTAGGTGGGATGAAAATCGTGCACGTGGCCAGCGAATTGTTTCCCTACGTTAAGACGGGTGGTTTGGCCGACGCGGTGAGCGCGCTGGCGCGGGTCTTGGCGCGCAAGGGGCATGAAGTGACTGTTTTCATCCCCGGGTATCGCTCGGTTTTGGAGCATCCAGAGGTGGCACCGATTTTACAGCGATGCCAGCGACTGCGGATTCAGATGGGCGATTCGTATAAATCTGGAGACCTGCAGAGCTTTTCCCCGGAACCGAACCTAACGGTGCATCTTATCTGCCGGGAAGAGTATTTTGATCGCAGTTTGCCGTATGGAAATGGGGAACGGGATTACGATGATAACCACCACCGCTTCATATTCTTCGGTAAGGCCGTGGTCGAGGTGATGCGTTCGCTGGACTTGGACGCGGATATTTTGCACGGCCATGATTGGCAGGCTGGGCTCGTGCCGTTGTTCTTACGGGAGGCGGAAGACCGATATGGTTGCACGCTCGCTATCCGCACGGTGCATACAATCCACAACATCGCCTTCCAAGGCCTGTTCCCCATGAAATCGTTTTACCGCACGAACTTGCCGGATGAATTGATGGGGATGGATGGGGTCGAATTTTTTGGGCAAGTGAGCACTATGAAGGCGGGTATTGTGTTTGCGGATCGAGTTACGACCGTGAGTCCACAGTATGCGGAGGAAATTCAGACTCCGGAGTTTGGTTGTGGGCTCGATGGAGTCATTCAGACGCGGGCGGAAGATTTGATCGGTATGATCAATGGGCTCGATACGAGCATATGGAATCCGGCGATCGATCGTCTGCTGCCGGCGACCTACCGGGCGGAGGACTTGTCGGGGAAAAAGAAATGCCGGGCGGCGCTGCTAGCAGCCCACGGAATGAATCCACGTTTTGAAGGCCCGGTGTTTGGCATGGTCTGCCGGTTGACCGAGCAGAAAGGAGTGCAGCTCTTGCTGGATAATCGAGAATTCTTCGAGAACGAGGAGGTGAAGTTGATCGTTTTAGGAGGGGGGGATCAAAAACTAGAGAAAGCAGTCGGTGATCTGGCTGCGGCGCATCCCGGTAAGATCTCATCGCACACGGGTTTGGACGAAAAGATGAGTCACCTGGTGGAAGCGGGCAGCGACTTCTTCCTGATGCCGTCACTTTTCGAGCCCTGCGGTTTAAACCAGATGTATTCCCAAGCTTACGGCACTATCCCGATCGTGACTAAGGTGGGCGGTCTTATCAATACAGTGGTGGATATCGACGAATCTCCCGAGTCGGGCACGGGAATTATCGTGGAACCGGACGAAGTGGGAGTCGCCACGGGATTAGCGCGGGCGATGAAACTATTCGACGACAAGGCCGCTTATGCGACGGTGCAACAGCGGGGGATGATGACCGACTTTAGTTGGGACCGGGCTGCCGTGGCCTACGAGGACTTTTACGCGGCCGAAGTTTAAGCACGGCTTGCCCGAATTCGACTCTTGCGCATGGTCGCGGAGTGGAAAGTCATGTCACTCTCGTTTGGTTAAGGAAGGATCTGCGGCTAGCAGATCAGCCTGCGCTGGCGGCAGCGGTCGCGCGGGGCGGGGTGGTCGTGCCCGTATTTATTTGGGATGATGTCGGCGAAGGTGATTGGGCGCTGGGCGGGGCGAGTAAGTGGTGGCTACATCAGTCTTTAGCGGTATTGGGGGCGGAGATTGCAGCGCGAGGAGGGCGGCTGATTCTACGGCGGGGAGATTCCGCGAAGGAACTGGAACGACTCATCGAATCAACAGGCGCGGATGCGGTCTATTGGTGCCGTCGCTACGAGCCGACGATTCGGCAGCGAGATGGAGAGATTAAGAGCACGCTGAGGAAACGGGGAATCGAGGCGCAGAGTTTTAACGGCGCGCTGCTGCACGAACCCCATACAATTCAGAACAAGCAAGGGCGACCGTTTCAGGTTTTTACGCCGTATTGGAGGCATTGCTTGGCGCTCGATAAACCGGAGCCGGGGGGAGATGCGCCAACGCGTTGGCCAGCGTTGGCAAAGTGGCCGGAAAGCGTCTCGCTGGATGATTTCGGTTTGATGCCAGCGGGGGAGTGGGCCGGTGGCTTCCAGAGCGTTTGGCAACCAGGTGAGGCGGGGGCACAACAGGCGCTGACGGCATTTGCTAAAAGTGTCATCGACGGCTACGCGAGGGCTCGTGATTTTCCGGCGGAAAGTGGCACATCACGGCTTTCGCCCCATTTGCACTGGGGCGAAATCAGTCCGCGCCAAGTGTGGGCGGCTGTGAAAGCCAAAGGGGCGGATCGAGGGGTTTTCCCACCCAGCAAAGGGGCGCAGGTATTTCTGGCCGAGATCGGTTGGCGGGAGTTCGCTTACCAGCTTTTATTTCACTTCGAATCGACGCCCACCCAGCCATTGCGAGAGCAGTTCCGCCAGTTTCCCTGGCGAGACGATCCCGCGGGGAAGTTGTTGGAGTTTTGGCAGTTGGGGCAGACGGGGTATCCGATCGTGGATGCAGGAATGCGGCAATTGTGGACGACAGGCTGGATGCACAATCGGGTGCGCATGGTAGTGGGGTCGTTTTTGGTGAAACATCTCAGGTTGCCTTGGCAGCGGGGGGCGGAGTGGTTCTGGGATACGTTGCTCGATGCCGACCTCGCGAGTAACACTTTGGGGTGGCAGTGGAGTGCGGGATGTGGCGCGGATGCGGCGCCGTATTTTCGTATTTTCGCGCCGGTGCTGCAGGGACGGAAATTTGATGGTGATGGTGACTACGTGAGAAAATGGGTTCCGGAAATCGCGAGGCTGCCGGATAAGTTCCTTCACGCGCCCTGGGAAGCTCCGGCGGACGTCTTGGCGAACGCTGGAGTCGAACTCGGGCGAAACTACCCGCGTCCGGTCGTTGATCACGGGGAAGCCCGCGCCGCAGCGCTGGCGGCCTACAAGATGTCGCGAGAAACGAGACCGAACTGATGGCTTGTTTAACTCAAGAAAGTGCGGTCTTTTTAATCTCTCGTTCCCGAGGGGAAGGAGCGCAACTTTATGTCTGAATGCTTCACGCGCACGATTAGAATCAATCGCCCGGCAAGGGATGTGTTTGCGTGGCATGAAAACGCGGCGGCTCTTCCCCGCCTGACGCCGCCATGGGAAAAAGTCATGGTGGCTCATCAATCTGGCGGAATTCGGGACGGCGCGAAAGTGGTGCTAAAGTCCAAGATAGGGCCGACGTGGTTGACCTGGGAGATGGAGCATTTCGGCTACGAGGAAGGGAGTCTATTCTGCGACCGGCAGTTAAGTGGTCCGTTCAAGTCGTGGACGCATTACCATCGATTCGATGCGATCGATGCGAACGCCTGCGAACTGACCGATGAGATTCACTTTGAGTTGCCGTTGGGGGTTTTAGGCAAACTGGGATCGGCCTTCACGAGAGGGAAATTGGCCCGGCTTTTTGCTTATCGGCATGCCATCACGAAGTCGGATTTAGAATCAGATCACGGTGAGTGGTCCGGACGCGTGGTGATCTCGGGCGCTTCCGGAGTCATCGGGCAAGCGTTGGTTCCTTTCTTGCGGATGCGCGGGTGGGCGGTGGATCGTTTGGTGCGCCGGAAAGCCCAGCGGGATGACGAAATCGAGTGGGATCCGACCGCTGGGATCGTGAAGTGGCCGATTGGATACGCCCCCGACGCGGTGATTCACTTGGCCGGAGCTAATGTCGCGGGCGGACGTTGGACGGCAGCGCGCAAACAGGAGATTCTAGCAAGTCGCGTGGACGGAACCCGAACTTTGGCGCGAGCTTTGCAGCAATTGGAAAAGGTGCCGAAGGTTTGGTTGAGTGGATCTGCCACCGGCTTCTACGGCGAGCGGGGAGATGAGAGATTGGATGAATCAGCTGATTCGGGCCCAGGGTTTCTGGCTGAAGTGTGCCGGGCTTGGGAGCGTGAGACGGAGGTCGCATCGGAGATCGGAGTGCGAGTGGTGCATCTGCGGACCGGAGTGGTGCTGACTCCGGCGGGCGGAGCGTTGGCTAAGATGCTGCCGGCTTTCTTAAGTGGGGCGGGCGGTCCCTTGGGCGATGGGATGCAGTGGATGAGTTGGATCGGAATCGAAGACTGGATCAGGGCGGCCGGCCATTTGTTGAATTGTCCCGATATTTCGGGGGCGGTGAACCTGGTTTCCCCGCAGGCGGTGAGGAATGGAATCTTTACGAGGGAACTGGCGAAGGTCTTACGTCGGCCGGCAATTTTTCCGATTCCTCGGACGGTGCTGAAGCTGCTTTTTGGGCAAATGGCGGATGAAGCCCTGCTCGCTAGCACGCGAGTGAAGCCCAATGTGCTGGAGAATTCTGGGTTCAACTTTTTGCATCCCGAACTTGAGAATACGCTCAGACAGGTGCTCGGTATATCCAGGTAAAATGGATAAAACAACCGTCATCATTGGAGCTGGTCTCTCAGGCCTACTTGTCGCGCGAGAACTACTGGCACGCGGGCGGAAGGTGATGGTTTTGGATAAGAGCCGCGGGGTGGGTGGACGGATGTCGACGAAACGGGTGGGAAATGCGGTATTCGATCAAGGCGCTCAATTTTTTACGACGCGGGACGAACAGTTCGAGGCGATGGTGACGAGTTGGTCCGAGGGAGGGTTCGTGGAGCGTTGGGCAGGCGGAGACCGGGAACGTTGGGTGGCCCGACCCAGTATGACGGGATTGGCGAAGGCCCTGGCGAAAGATGTGCCGGTCATGTTGGGGCAAAAAGTTCAATCGATTGAGTTTCACGATTGTGGTTGCTGGGAGATCGAAGTGGAAGGGGAGGGGTTACTTTGTGCGGAACGCATGGTCATGTCGTCGCCGGTTCCTCAGTCTCTGGCGATATTGGATGCCGGACATGTCAAATTACCGGCGGACGTTCGGGCTGGGCTGGACCGTTGTGATTACCATCCATGTCTCGCATTGATGTTGGTGCTCGATCGTCCATCCGATCTTTCGCCGGAAGGTTTGAAACTGACGGAAGGTCCGGTGCGATGGGTAGCAGACAATGTGAAAAAAGGCGTGGCGCAGGGCGCGCCGGCGGCGTTGACGGTGCACTTAGAGCGGGGGTTTTCGGAGGCGCATTACAGTGATTCGGAAGAAGAAATTTGGGCGTTGGTGGAGGCTTCCTTGCGCCCGATCCTAGGGGATGCGGTGGTCGATTCCAGACGGTTACACCGTTGGAAGTTCAGTGAACCCAAGACCCTGCATCGAAAACGTTGTGAGTGGGTGCCGGAGATGAACCTCGGTTTTTGTGGTGATGGGTTTGGGGGACCGCGAGTAGAAGGAGCGGCGATCTCAGGGATGGCGTTGGCCCGGCAGATTATCGCAAGTTTCGAGTAGTCATGAGTAAAGTCATCATCGTGGGGGCGGGCTTGGCGGGACTGACCTGTGCGCGTCGATTGAGAGAGAGTGGGGTGGACGCGATTATTTTGGAGGCCGGAGATGCCGTGGGAGGACGAGTGCGGACCGACGAGGTCGATGGCTTCTTAATTGATCGCGGTTTTCAGGTTTTGCTCACGGCCTATCCCGAATCTCAAAGGTGGCTCGATTACGACGCCCTCGATTTGTGCACGTTTCATCCAGGGGCATCGGTTTGGGTAGATGGAAAGTGGAGCAGAGTCGCCGATCCTCGCAAGCGTTGGTCGGATTTGTGGACAAGTTTGGTGGCCACTATTGGCACGATCGGAGACAAATTAAAGGTCCTGAAGTGGGCGTTGGAGGCTAATTTAGGTGATCCGGTCGATATCTTTGCCGGAGACGAGGAGACGAGCCTGGAACGGCTACGACGGCGGGGGTTCAGCGAGAAGATGATTGAGTGCTTTTGGCGACCTTGGCTGAGCGGAATTTTCCTCGAACCAAATCTCAAGACGTCCAGCCGGATGCTGGAGTTTGTATTTGAGATGTTTGCCCGGGGAGAAACGGCGGTGCCGCGCCATGGCATGAAAGCGATTCCGGAGCAGTTGGCGGGCGGCCTGAATCCGGGTCAGGTTAAGCTGCGAACCGAGGTGGCGCGGTGGGAACAGGGGCGGATCTGGGATACGAATGGCACTGTTTACGAAGCCGAGCAGATCGTTCTCGCGGTTGATGCGAGTTCATTAGCGGGGCTATTTAAAACGAACCTGGAGGTGTCGTGGAATTCGGCTCAAGCCCTCTACTTTACCGCGCCGAAGGCTCCCGCAGATTCTGGATTATTGATGCTGAATGGAAGTCAACAGGGAGTCATTAATCATCTTTCGGTTTTGAGTGGGGTAAATCCAACCTACGCGCCGAAGGGCCAACAGCTGATCATGGCTGGAATCCGCCCCGGAGTGGAACTTGCCGTCAACGAACTTGAGCGAGAAGCGCGGGCGCAATTGGTGGGGTGGTTCGGTCACGAGACCGCGGATTGGCGCCTACTCAAGCACTCGATGATCAAACAGGCGTTGCCCGCTAGATTGAGTCTGACTGATTTCGATCCCAAACCGCTGGCGGTGGGTCTCTGGAATTGCGGGGACTACACGTCTACTCCGTCGATCCAAGGTGCGATGGAAAGTGGGAGAATGGTCGCCGAAGCCATTCTAAGCGGGCGCTGATTTTGAAGGACCGCCATTCGTGGGCAGGTTAAGAAAATGAAGCTTTTCAAGTCGGTCAGCACTTGGTTGGTTGTCCTCTTATTATGGACAAAACTTTCATCATATTCAAACCAGATTGTATGGCCAAAGGTCATGTTGGACAGGTGTTGGCTCGCTTTGAAGCAGCTGGCTTTTCCGTCGCTGGAGCAAAAATGATTCAGCTCACGGCTGAAAAACTGCGTGAGCATTACGCCCATGTGGCCGACAAGCCGTTTTACCCGGAGATTGAGGCTTTCATGAGCTCGCGTCCGGTGATCGTGGCGGCGCTCAAGGGCGAAGGTATCGTGGCCAAGGTGCGAGACCTGCTCGGTCCCACCGATTCCACGAAGGCACCGAAGGGCAGTATCCGCGGTGATTTCGGGGAAAACATGATGGTCAATGTCGTGCATGCGTCCGACAGCGACGAAAACGCGGCGATCGAGTTGGCGCGTTTCTTCGAGCCCGGCGAGATCCTCGGGTAATCCGCGATTCCGAATCAAATTTCTCCAGCTCGCGATTTTCAAATCGCGAGCTTTTTAGGGTCCAAAAATTGTTACGTTAAGGTAATTTTAAGATCACTTGTCGCCATTATGGTGACAATCGATCGGTGATGAGGCGGAGGGGGAGCCGAAGGTGAGATGGTGGGGCAGAGCTTCAAGCGTGGTAGCGGGAGGCCAGGTTGGCGGTGGTGGTGGTCAGTTGTTGGCGGAGTTCGGGCGGACCGATGACTTCAGCGGCCGCACCCCAGCCGAGAACCCAACGTTCGATTTCGAAGAGAGAACCGAGGCGGAGATGGAGGTCGATGGAGCCGTCGGGGCGGCGGGTGAGTTTTTGGGACTCGTGCCAGTCGCGTTCGGTGATGCGCTCGGCGATTGAGGCGTCGAATCGGATGTGGATGTCGTAGTTGCCGGCGCCGGCGACGACGCCGAGAGCGGAGGCGAAGAATTCGTCGGGTGAGAAGTCGTCGGGTAGATTGAATTTTTTGCGGGTCAGTTTCGCGTCGGCCATTCGCGGCAGGGCGAAGGTGCGAATCGCATCACGCACGGTGTCGTGGCCGACTAAATACCAAAGGTTTTCGCGATGCGTCAGATGATACGGGCGGACGCGGCGTTCCTCGGCGGAAGAGGAGTCAGGCTTTTTGTAACTGAAGGTGACTTCTCGGTGTTGCGCGTGGGCTTTTTGGAGGGTGTCGAAGGCTTGGGCGTTGGTGCGGCCTTCACCGAACTGACTGAACGACACCGCGTCATGGTCTGCGGGGGTGAGATCGACGGGGCCTTTGAGATTGGCGGTGAGTTTTTGGAAAGTGGATTGAAGGCGATCAAAAAGCGGCGTGCCGCGGAGGGGCTCGAGGGCGCGCTCGGCGACGAGGAGGGCGAAGGCGTCGCCTTCGCTCATTTGCACCGTGGGAAAGGCTTCAACGGGTGCGGTGTAGACGTAGGAGTGGGTGGAGCGTTCGTATTCCAGGGGTAACCCCATGCGGTCCCGCATGTGATCGATATCGCGCTGGATGGTTTTGCGCGACACATCGAGTTCGGTGGCGAACTGGGTGCAGTTGAGGGAGGCACCGTGACGGAGGCGTTCGTGGATGCGCATCATGCGTTCGACGGAGAAACGGGAGCGGAAACCGGGAGTGGTGGTTAGGGTGGGGGGCATGACGGGGATGAAATATAGAGTATGGAATGACTGGTGAGGCAGGATCTTTTAACCACGAACGGACACGAAAGGCTTCGTCTACCGACTACGCACTGAAGGTTTTTTGTTCCTTAGAGGCATGTGAATGAGCAATGCTGAATTCCTGAAAGGCCGAGGAGTGAGAAAGAGACACCGGGGAGGGACTGGTGGAGAAGAGGAGAGAATTAGTTTTGTTTTTTTCAGTATGGGACAGTTAGTGTCCCATGCCAGCTGATATTCTCTGGGCATGAACTCTTCCACTCGCCGCTCCTCTTCTCGCCGTCCTGTTGCTCTCGCTCCTCATCTCGTTTGGCACCATCTGGGCCAAGCGCACCGCGCCACGATTTGGCCTGAGGTGGCATTTGAGAAAGAAATCTCACCGAGCCTATGGGTGCCTTACACGCCAGATCCCAGTTGCGATGCGTTTACGTCGGGCGCGGTGATGTTGGAGAAACGTCGCTGGAAGCCATTCTTGGAGTTTTTCCCCGCGGATTGGAGCCGCTTCATTCAGCGGTTTTCGTTTCACCGTTTGCATGCCTTGGCGGCGTTGGCTTACGCCCCAGCGTTGCAGGAAGCTTTTGAGGACACGCCGTTATTGGCGCTGGTGGTGGCGATTCATGCCGATTTGAGGGGAGTCGCGGGGGCCCAGTGGGGAGAGCTCAACGCGTTGTGTGACCGGGGCTCAGTTTTTGCGGTGTTGGAGTGGTTGGGATTGCCTTCGACCCGCGCTTGTTTGGATCAATTGGGCACAATCGATCCTGATCTTCCGGTGCGTGATCTGAACCGGGTTCGGGAGATGCTTTGGCAACGGCATGATGTCGCGGTGCGCGCTCGAGTGGCGTCGCACAGTTCCATCGCGTTGGCGGCCTGAGCTCGTCTCCTAGAAATCAAAAGCCGCATTCCTTTGGTTCGGGGATGCGGCTTTTTGATTTCTGAATGAAACGTCGGGCGTAAAGCCCGACCCACTTGGCGGTCCGATGAGGGACTCCGGTCGCGGCTTATGACGGCCTATGGAAACGGGGTGAAGCGAATTTCGTATTTGTGAACGGCGAAGGATGGGATCTCTCCGGTGATTGAGATCTGAGACTGTTGATCGTCGCCGTGCTTAGTGTAGCCAGCTTTCCAGTCCGACCAGTTGAGCTCGTTGTATTTCGGGTAGTTTTTGGCGCTTTGCACGAAAACCTCGACCCCTTCTTCAGCGAGGGCTTGGGCGGGCGGTGCTGAGATGTGTCGATCGGGGATTCGCCATCCGCCCTCTGCCACCGGGATATCGGTTTTAGGATGATCGAGAAAGA
>Ga0208414_1003095_pt1 | contig 10319 bp, 12 predicted proteins | sample AntAceMetag02UKE_FD_184770 | JGI IMG/M metagenome (GOLD analysis project Ga0208414, IMG submission 184770) | Saline lake microbial communities from Ace Lake, Antarctica - Antarctic Ace Lake Metagenome 02UKE (SPAdes) (version 2) | ecosystem: Environmental > Aquatic > Non-marine Saline and...
ATTTGCAACAGGTGTTACAGACCCTGTAGGGGGTGTAGGTGCCCTAGCTGATTTAGCTCAAGGAAAACCCACCGAAGGTAATACAATAACAGAAGTTGAAGAAGACTCAGCTGCGGGTCAATTATTCGCTGGAATAGAAGCATTACCATGTAAGCAGTGTGTAAATAGTGATTTTACAACTTATAAAGGAGCTGGTAAAATGATTCCAGCTGGTACATGTGGGCAGGGTAGTATTCCAACAACTATAGAGCACTGCACACAGCTTTTCGCAGATCAAGGTAAATATATTAAACAAAAGGAAAAAGGAGGAAAATCTGTATATTATTTAAGCGATACCCCATAACGGTGAACCACACCCCAGCCACCACGTCCAGGATTACCGAGACAACTTCCATCAGTGTAGACTTCATACATGATTCTCTTACGAAATATTTTTCTAAGTCTATTATAAAAATGAGAGGTGCTGCACCATTCTTAATGTTGATTTGTCTCCTGTGTGTCTCCTCTTCGTTTATGCAGTCCGGTATGAAGATTCCTACTACACCTATCGCTTCTATGACTAGTAGTTTTACATGTTTTACCACAATGTTGGGAATGTTCACAGGTGGACTTGGGGGTGGTTTATTTTGAGAAACGTATTTAAAAATGAGATATAAATAATAGGTAGGTGATGAGATTGCGCACATGTATGGTATTCAGGAAAAAGAGGGTTAAGTTGTCTCGTGGAGTTATTGATAATCTAAAAGAAATAAGTAAATTATCTTATCAAAAACAATGGGAATATGCTGGTAAGATTGAATATAAGGGGTTCAGATTTAGTGAAGCTAAATATGTTACATCCAAAAAACGTAATACAGTGGAATCTAAGGATATCTCAGATGTTTGGTATTCAGAAATAGGATTTCATACACACACAGGTCTCGGTGTAAGTAATGATTTAATAACAGAAAATACTCCTATTTACACAACACTCCCAAGTGATGCAGACTTTGAAGCTTATATAAAAGGTTTCCCCTCGATGCAATGTAATATAATATGTGATGCCCATGGATATTATATAATTGACATGATCAAATCTGCAGATTTAAAGGCGTTACCTTTACCTGAAGCCGTTTACGAATACATGAGAAAATTACGTAGCACACCATTCATGCGTATTTGTGCATTTGCAGATGAAGAATGTGAATATTTCCACACAACTCTAAAAAATTGGAAGAGGCAAATCAATGAGGGTATTCACGATGATTTGATGCATCAATTTGGAATTTCCATCCGTTATTACACCTATAACGATGAACCACCATGTATTAACGTTTATCGGGATTATTAGGTTGTTTATACTCAGATGCTTTCTTGGGGGTTTTACATATTATGTCACCACAATGATCTCTATTTTGATACACAGAATTGATAGACGTAGCTATCTCACTACATGATTTTAAACTCCACCTCCCCAATATAGGTTTATCATTTTTCAATAGACTTTCCAATAGTCTCTTGAACATCATATTCATACACACGTTTGTCACCTTTAAAGGTGTTTACCTTTATAGGTTCTTCACCTTTAAAAAAAGTATTGAATGGACAACCTGGACATCGTCTATGACGTATAGCACATGTGAGTGCGTCAGGATTATCCATACATGTTTTTTTCACAAACTTTTTTCGTTGTTTGTAAGTGCGTCGTCTAAGGTTATAAATACGTACATGTGTTTGTCCAATGATTAACATACTGTCAATATGACAGATTTATTTTTTAACTTATAGATTTGGGAGAATATAAACTATATATGATACTTGATCATATAAATAATGTATTTTCTCAAAATGGCGAAGATGGTGTCATCGAGTATATTTTAGATAAGTTAAACATCACATCTGGTACATGTTGTGAGTTTGGTGCTTGGGATGGAAAACATCTATCAAATACATTTAACCTTATAAAAAATAAAGAATGGAAAGGTCTTTACATTGAGAGTGATGAAAATAAGTATAAAGATCTACTTGAAACATGTAAAGAATATCCAAATATAACACCATTTCAAAGTTTCGTCACTGGTGAAAATCTTGACGATCTCATTATAAATAACAACTTTCCAGAAGATTTAGACCTTCTCTCTATAGATGTTGACAGTATTGATTACGAAATATGGAAAGGGTTGAAGAAGGTGAGACCAAAGTTGGTAATCATAGAACCCTGCAACTCCACGTCACTTTGGGAGAAGGATGTATCATACGATGGACATGGTGCGAGCCCATTCCTGATCAAACAACTTGCCAAAGAAAAGGGATACACATTTTTATGTACAACGGGAAATCTATTTTTCGTAAGAGATGACATTAACACTTTGGAACCGAACGATGAGATTGAATTCCCATGGTGGTTACCCGATGATATTAAACGAGTGGTGTTTCATATAAATAATATAATACCTGATGCACACCTAGATGATTTCGGAAAAGACATTATTAAATACACTAGAGGTGCGAAACTGGGATACATGACAAACGAATAAACAGATTTTCACTTTCACTTTTTAAGATATATGAGTATCTTAAAAAGTAATTTTTATTTATTTTTACTATCAAATTAATATTTGATAATTAGTTGCTGAAAGCCAAACCACCCATACCGCTCTGGATGCGGAGGACGTTGTAGTTCACAGCGAACATCTGCATGGTGGTGGAGGCAACACCGGCGGGCACAGTGACAGCGACCTGCGCGTTATCGATGCGCGAGAAGTTGCAAGTGCCGGTAGGCTGGTGCTCTTCGGGCTTGAGCGCGAAGGAGTAGGAGTACACACCGGGGTAAGGGTTACCGGAGTGATGGTTGTAGGCCTGGACCTGGTTGAAGTACTTACCCTTCTGGGCCTTGAAGCGGTCCTGACCGTTGAGGATGAGCTTGAAGTCGGTGAGGGGACCGACAGTCTCCTCGCGGAACTTGATGGAGTCACCTTCCCATGACGCACCAGTGCGGAGGAGGGGAACACCGGTACCCTGTCCGATGGACACGTAGGCGTTGGAACCGTGGGCAGCCTCGGGGTCGGACTCGAGGACAATACCGGAGGTACCGGGCTCCGTGGTGAAGTTCCACAGAGCGGTCGCGGCGTTGCCGGACGCTGGGTCGTTGAAGCACCAAACCAGCTCCTTGACGGGGTGGTTGTACGACAGGCGCTTGTTGGAGGTCTGACCCGCGGAGACGGTGTCCGACCCAGTGTGCTGCACCTGTTCGATCAGGTACTCGTGGCCCTTCTGGGCGAAGCGGCGACGCTCCTCAGTGTCAAGGTAGACGTAGTTGGCCCACACCTTGAAGACGTTCTTGTTCAGGTAGGTCTCCATGTCCGACGCGAGATCAAAATCAATGCGGACCTCGTGGTACTGCAGAGCAATGAGGGGCAGGTAGAGACCGGGGTTCCTGTTGAAGAAGAAAATGAGGGGAAGGTACACAACCTTGCCGTCCTCGGCAGTGGTCATCTTACCCCAGTTAGCCTTCTTGGACTCATCCAGGTAAAGCTCGGAGTACAAACGCCACCAGCGCTGGTAGTGCTTGTCGATGCGCTGACCACCGATGGAAAGCTCCGCGGAGGCGATGGCACGCTCGGCGACCCAGCAAGAGGGGGCACCGGCGAAGGTGTTGGACGAAGTCGCGTCGGACTCGAGTTCGAGGTACATGTCACCGACGAGATCACCGTTGCGCGCGACAGTCACGGACACGCGGCCGGAGTTGGCGGCGGTACCGTTGACGGTCTGCTCGATGTTCTCCATCGCGAAGTTAGTGTGGCGCTTGTAAACCGCCTGGAAGAAAGTAACCTTAGGGTTGCCAGTCAGGTAGACATCCTGGGCACCGTAAGCGACGAGTTGCATAAGACCACCGGCCATTTTGAGAGTTGTTGTACTATACACCAACATTTTTTTTATGGTTAAAATCGCATGTAATGCGAAAATATCCGTTTTGAATTTTCTCAGTCTAGGTTAAAATGTCATCACGCCCTGAAGAGGAAGAACCTATTGAAGAAATTGAGGAGGGTGAGATTGTCTCAGAGGAAGAGATTGACCTCACAGACGATGATGACGAGTATGAAATTAACGATGATGATGACGACGAGGATAACATGGATCTCGCGGGTCTCATGACATCTCTCCTGGCTACCCCCGATGGGGACACAATTTGCTCAGCCCTTGTCAATCTCTGTTACCAATTAGAAACCCAAAACAAAATCCTAATTAAAATGCTATCGAAAATTCAACCTCCAAAATCGGCTTAGAAAGAAAAAACGTATTGTAATAAATTAGAATGGAGCATACCCATTTCATCGATAAGGTACCAAATAAATATGAAGCTCTAGTGGAACTTCAGAAAGAACATATCCAATCGATGAAAGATGAACAGGTACCCGTCGTCATTGATAAATTTGAACATGCATGGTCCCTGAAGACCAACGACTTTAGAAATGCGCGTGAGTTGGGGTATCGTCAATTTGTACACCCTGATAACTTCGATGAGTCTGGAAATCCAAACCCTAGTCAGATTGACATCCTGGCTATTAAGGGTATTCGTGACAAGCAGAGAACGTATCTCATCAACCTTAAGAATCACAGTAGAGACCTAAAGATCCATAAGAAGGATCCAAACGACGATGGGATGACGATTGTCAGGCGAATTAACAACATCCTGAAGCAATTGAGTGATGGATACGAGAATATTCGTCGTCACTATACATCTTTTGAGCGTGTTGAATTTCCAACAGCAGACTCTAAATACGCTGTAAATGGTGATCCTTCCACTATGGATGAAGATGAGGTTGAAAGTTCCACACCCTATCAGAAATGTCTACTGTATTCTCTCGATCAAACGTATAAAACTGGCTACAGGCGTTACAAGGGACAGTGTTGTGAAGAAATTAAGACTATCGAAGGACACCGGACACGTGCCTGGAAACCCAAGTTTACAATTGAGCAGTTTGTCTACTCCCTTTCCCAAAAGGATGACGACTTTGCTATGTGGAAGAACTTCACAAGTCGTGGTAATGTCTATAGAGATGTTGTTGATAACATGAACAAATGCGTAGATGCTCAGTTCCCTGAAATTACAAAGCGTAGGCATGTTTGGAGTTTCAGAAATGGTGTATTTGTTGGCAAGGAATGGCTCCCCGATCAAGGGGTGCATGATAGTCGTTTTTACCCATATGACAGTAGTGAGTTTAGATGCCTAGATCCAACCATCATCGCCTGTAAATACTTTGATCAGCAGTTTGATGATTTCTCCCACATTGAGAAATGGCAAGATATCCCAACACCTTTTTTTGATTCCGTTCTCAAATATCAACAATTCGATAAGGATGTTTGTGATTGGGCCTATGTGATGGGTGGTCGTCTATGCTATGATGTTGGTGATATGGATGCATGGCAGGTGATTCCATTCTTCAAGGGTATTGCGCGATCAGGTAAGTCTACCCTAATTACCAAGGTTTTCAAGAAGTTCTATGAGAATGAAGATGTTGGCACTCTTTCCAACAACATTGAAAAGAAGTTTGGTCTCTCTGCAATCAAAGATTCTTTCATGTTTATTGCTCCAGAGGTGAAGGGTGACCTCGCACTTGAACAGGCTGAGTTCCAGTCTATGGTCTCAGGAGAAGATGTCTCCGTTGCTGTCAAGAATAAGACTGCTGTTTCTATCGAGTGGAACGTTCCAGGGGTTTTGGGTGGTAACGAGGTTCCAAACTGGAAGGATAACTCAGGATCTGTTCTTCGTCGTATCCTCACGTGGAACTTCTCGAAACAGGTGAAGGATGCAGACCCCCAACTAGATGAGAAGTTGAACAGAGAACTACCCATCATTCTTCTCAAATGTGTGAGAGGCTACCTAGAGTACTCTAACAAATACAGAGACAAGGATATTTGGAATGTGGTACCGGAGTACTTCAAGAAGATCCAGAAGCAGGTTGCGATGGTGGCGAGCTCCCTCCACAACTTCTTGGAGAGTACTCTAATCAAATATGACAAGGATATATTCGTTCCACAGAAGCTATTTATACAGGTCTTCAATCAACATTGTCAGGCAAACAACTTGGGTAGACATAAGTTTACTCAGGACTTTTACGCCGGACCTTTCAGTTCTAGAGACATTGAAGTCAGGGAAGAAGTGGTGACCTATAATGGACGTACATATCCAAACCAACCTGTGATCTACGGTCTAGATGTGATTGATGACAGTTTGGGTTTCACGGAGGATTATTAAAAAAAATACTACTAAATAGTAATAATGAGTCAGCAGCTCAAAGAGTTTGTGAAACAGTCAGGTGTAGAGCTACGCCAGACTGGTACTCCAAATTCGGTTGCGTCAAACAACAGCTTCGCTAGAGAGCTTGAGGCTAATATGCTAAGAAGGCAAGAGTTCCCAAACCGCCTCGAGAAGAATATGATGAGTAACGCAAACTATAACGAGTTTTCAGACGCTATCAATTCTCCCAACTATAACAATCTTCCAAACGAAAACAAAAAAATGATAAACAACATACTCAGAGAGTTTGAACCACCTCTTCCAGTTTCTCAGTCCCTGCAGCTCACTTTCAGTAAGTTAAATCCAGGTATGTTCAATGCTACAGTGAATAAAGAGTTTCCCCAACAAGGTAACCTCATTGACCTAAAGAAAATACTTATGAAGGTTCCTCAACCAAGAACTTCTATTGGTGAGGGTCTTTATCTGGATACTACCCATATTATAGGTAGATTTGGTGCGATGCAGGAGGGGTTCTCTCACACACGCGAATATGGGAAGAAGGGTAATATCAATAAGAGTTTCTTTACAGTTCAGATAAAGGTTGTTATTTCCAATGACACTGAATCTAAGGGTGGTACCGTAAACATTTATAAGAATGGTAAGATTCGTTTCTCTGGTGGCTTTATAGGTACTAATATAGCCAGTCAACCAGAACTCATCAGGCGTTACATAGTTAATACCTACACTGAGAAGGAAGCTTATCTGTACAACCCATTTGAGTATAACAATCTCAGTGGTCAATTTAGGATTAATGGTAACTTTAAGGGGTTTTCTTCCATTGCTGGCAAGGTGAGAATGTATGCTTCCTCGGGTGTTACTAAGTTGAGCTACGAACCTGAGCTGTCCCCCTTTATGTACGTCAATTACAAGGGACACAAGTATAACTTTGCTCAATCTGGAAATGTCCAGATTTCCGGCTCAGCAAGCCCAGCTGATATGCTCGTTGCCTACAACGATGCCATAGCGCTCATTAAAATTATGAACACCAACGGTGATGTTGAAGTTACTGGGGAAGTTCCCAAGCAGCTCACCAAGGGTGCCGGGGCTGCACCCAAAAAGAGGGGTCCTAAGAAGAAGACGGGACCCCGCCTCCCTGTTAAGAAGAACTCCACGAAGAAGCGTGATTCGGTTTTCAATATTCAGATTAACGGTGTTCAGTGTATGCGCTTCTCTAAGGATGAACTTGTGGATTTCGCTAAAAAATTAGGTGTTGTGGGTATCACTAAAAGTACAAAAAAGGAAGATCTCTGTAAGAAGATTAACGCAGTTCTCAACAAAAATAGTACGACATTCAAAAATACAAACGAGAAAAAGAATGTTAAACTCTCTGGATCCAATACGAACTTTAAGGTTGGGAAATCCAAGTGTATGAACTACGATAAGACTGAACTTCTCCGAGTTGCCAAGATTCTCAAGATACAACTCGATGACAAGGAGACCAAGGCTACTCTCTGTAAAAAGATTGAAAAGGCGCGTAATGCGATGATTGCTCCCAAACCAAAGCCAACTACTCCACCAGCAAAGAAGGTTGTGAGACAACAAAAGGCTCAAGAAAAGAAGGTGGTCAGAACTAATCAAGTTATGAAGAAGAGGGGTCTAGATGACAATTCTATCCGAAAGGATATAGTCAAGCTTTATGGTAAGAGGTGGATGGACCGATACAAGCCACCCTTGAACAGCGATATCCGTGAAATGACCACTCGCCTAGGTAAGATGTCTGGTGGTAATAAGATAGGTGTCCCCTTCAAGAAGAATGTGGATGACGTAAAGAGGGCCCTGGTGAACAAGTGGAAGAGGGAGCGTGTGCGCAATCTTGAGAAGAAGTACATAACGAACTCACTCAACGTTTCGGGTATTCCACGTAATATGGTTAACATGTATAGGACTAGAGCCGCAAACTACATTATGATTCATAGTCCCACGAAGACACAATTAGTCAGGTATAAGAAGACCTGGTTGAACAATACCAAGAACACAAAGAATGCTACACCCAAAGCGGTCCCTATAGTAAAAGCTAATAGAGAAACGATGTAAACTTAAGGAATAAGTAATATATATTTGTAAATGCAATCAATCAGTGAACAGTTGAACGAACGTCTAGAGATCGGTATGAAGAGATATGGTCATGGAGTAATTGTTGATTCTGACACGAGAAAGTGGGGTACACCTAAAAATTCCTGGATTGATATGGCTATCGAGGAATTTTTAGACGGAGTCATATATGTAGTGGCGGACTATATTAGAAAAGGTAGGGGGAGTAAAGAGGGGATGTGTGACCTAGAAAAGAGATATGGTACTCGTGAAGCTGATGACAATGGTCTCATCATGTACATTACAAAAAATTACCAAGATATAGAGAGTCCTAGACACAAGATGCTCTTGTGGAACTTATTTAACATGTTACTCTCGTGTTCACGATTTTGAGAGGTTCAGCAATCTGTTTGAGGTGCGTGGTGTGGTACGCGAAATTGTATTTGGGGAATATTTCCTTAATCATATTTGACAACGTTGTAGCCTCAACTATATTGGGGAGTCCTGAGCACACAGACATTTTCTCAATCTGGAGAAGACGATCTTCCATCAACACAAATCTTTTGAGTCCCTTTTCATTCATTCCATCCCCTCTCATCTTGAGATACATATCTCTAGAGGCTCCATGGCTTAAATGAAAATGTTTAGACCCTGAAACCTCTTCACTCTTACTTCTCGCCTCGTAAATGAGTACAAAGGCTATGATACCTAGGAGTAGGTACATCATTTACTAAAGGTTGAGATAATTTATGGAATCGTATAAGTATAGGTGACGGGTGATGGTGTAGCTCCCGCACCACGGTTAGAAGTTTCGGTTACCACAGTTGTACCATTTTCTGTAATGCGCCATCCGGGTGCATACAGTGGTCTTTGATAGGATATTTTAAACGTAGAAACCTTAGTTGGAGATGTAATCGTAAATATTTTTTGACCAGCTGAAGTTGTGTCCAATTCCCATGCAGCCCATGTAGAATCGCCAACTGCATCTATATGACCTAATGTTGCATCACTTACACACGCATCTGTGTCACTTCTACAAGTATACCTATCTGGTTGTACATGCATTGTCACTTGGGATGATGTGGCACGAATTCCATTTATCTTTATATCGGCCATATGTAAATCGTGTGATGGAGATGCTTCTGGGACCTGGATATAAAAAGCATATGTGTATGTACCTCCACCTGTGGGACCCGTGGGACCCGTGGGTCCTGTGGCAGCCTCTTCTGATGGTATCAAAAAGAATGCTCCCACTGATGATGAACAACAACACATCATTAAAATTAATACAGCGATCACTTTGGGGTCCATTTTATTTACTTATTACACAGAAATTAATTTAGACAGATCATTAACTTTGTGGATGATGTTGAAAAAATCGTCACGAGAGGAGACCTTGGTGGGATCAACAATCTCAAACTCAATTTGATACGAAGATTCCTCTTCTGAGTCCATATCGGCGTTATCGCCTGAAGAAATGGTCATGTCAATACTGAGATTCTTACGCACGAACGAGTAACGAGTCTTGGTCCTCTTACGGTCCATCTCGTATTCACCCCAAGTTGGGATTTCACGAGACACACTGAAGCGCATGTCAGTTGGAGTCCCGGAAAAGTCATCCTTGACGACATTAATCTTCTGGACCATTTTCTGTTCACCGGTGTCTTGATTAGAAGTGATTCGGATGGAATCTTTGTCGTTGTAGAAGATGTCAGAAATGGAGCTTTCAGTCTTTTCCCAATTAGGGAACTTTTTAAGACCTGTGAGAACTCGTTCAAATGTTTCTTTGCCCATATTGGTATCAAAAAATGAGCCATTATACTTTCCTAGACGCAATTCCACTTCAATGTGTTCTTCATCCTTGAAGGAATCAAACACAGGAAGGACTTTTTCAACGATAGATTGGATGTCGTGCATGTTTTCTTACTTTTAAGATTCGCGTCATTCTCTTAAGTGTTTTTTATGCAAATATTGTAATGAGAGGTTTTTTAAACCTTGGAAATACATG
>Ga0208414_1003099_pt1 | contig 10311 bp, 13 predicted proteins | sample AntAceMetag02UKE_FD_184770 | JGI IMG/M metagenome (GOLD analysis project Ga0208414, IMG submission 184770) | Saline lake microbial communities from Ace Lake, Antarctica - Antarctic Ace Lake Metagenome 02UKE (SPAdes) (version 2) | ecosystem: Environmental > Aquatic > Non-marine Saline and...
GCTGTCCAGCAGTATCTGTCCCGCAGAGTTGATAGTAACGCCTGGTCCGGCTTTGATACCGCCGACGATAGTGTCAGTGGCAATAGTGAATGGTATACTGAATCCACCTGCGGTAACACCATCACTCCGGCGCAATACTCCAATTGCCTCATCGTAGAAAAGAGTGCCGGAAGTACCTACATAGGTAGTAGCATCATATGCTTGTTCGCCTGCGGCAAGTTTTCTAATAGACATCAGTAGCTCCTAATTAATTTATGTCGTCGATTTCGTCGCCGGCAACAACAATACCAGCCATCTTTTTCATACGATCTAGTTCGCTAGGTGCTTTGCTGCTTTGATCATCATAAGCACTAGCCACACCTGCTACTTTCTTTAGTAATTCGTGTTTTTGTTGTAGTGCAGGGACCATTACTGGTTCGTCATCTAGTTCGGGCTCTGTTGGCGTAATTGCCGTCATCCGTTGCTGAGTACTGTTTTGACTCATACCAGCATCCTGGCCTTGCTTTTGATCTAGCAAGTCTGCTAGGTCTCGTAGTATGTCAGACATTTTCATGTTTTATTTTTCTTATGTTGTCCAAGGACGTCCTATTACTAGTCCGCCTGTATTGGCATTGTCAACTACTGCATCATCACTGTACTGTGTTGGTAGTTGCGTAATATTGTATGTTGCTCTAGCATTACCATCAGTTGCTCGCTTGGTTGCAGCCAAATCTAGTTTAGCCTTCTGCTTGAGTTCTTTAGTTGCTAGTTCCGAAATGCCGTTTGCTGCCATTACTTCATACCACCTAGTCTTTTAATGTCATTAAGTTCTGTGTTTGTCGACGAACCTTGTTTTTTCATGAAGCTGACAATCATGTTGTAGTCTGCCATGGTGGCTACCCCGTCTTGACTCAATTTGATCACTGCTTCTGCTACGTCGTGTAGATCAGCATCTTGTTTGGCATCTTCGCGAGCCAGCTCTAGCAGGCGTATAAACAGGGGTACATCTAGTTTTATAATGTCCATAATCTAATCCTTGTCGAATATTTAGTTAAATACAACATGATAGACAAGAAACCTTTTAATGAACTGCTAAAAACCATGAAAGACTCGGGAAAATACCGTGTGTTTAACGATATTCTGCGTGAAGCAGGCAAATTTCCCGAAGCTATATGGTACGGTCCGTACAATATTAAGAATATTGTAAATTGGTGTAGTAATGATTATCTAGGTATGGGGCAGCATAAAGTGGTATTAGATGCAATGCACACTGCTCTAGACATGACAGGTGCAGGGTCAGGCGGTACTCGTAATATCGGCGGAACTAGCCACTACCACGTGGCCTTGGAACATGAACTGGCCACCCTGCACAACAAGGCCAAAGCCTTGTTATTCAGTTCAGCTTATGTGGCCAACGAGTGGACATTGATTGCCCTAAGTAAGATCGTTCCTAACATTCACTTTGTGAGCGATAGTGAGAATCATAACAGCTTGGTTGTGGGCATGCAACACAGCCGAGCAGCTAAAAGTATTTTTAGACACAACGACCTACAGGACCTAGAGGATAAACTCAGTGCTGTGCGACTAGCAGGCAATACGCCCTGTGTTGTGTTTGAGTCTGTCTACTCAATGGATGGCGATGTCGGGCATATCAAAGAGATCTGTGACCTAGCTGATAAGTATGGTGCCATGACATATATCGATGAAGTACATGCGGTAGGGCTCTATGGTCCCCACGGTGGTGGGAAAGTCGAAGAGCTTGGGCTACAATCCCGTGTTGACATAGTTAACGGTACATTAGGGAAAGCCTATGGAGTCCAAGGTGGCTATATAGCTGCCGATGCTGAGATCATCGATGCCATCCGTTCAGTAGCTGCTGGGTTTATCTTTACAACCAGCATGAGTCCAGTGGCCTGTGCAGGAGCGCTGGCTGCTGTGAAGTATCTAAAAGATCATCCCGAACTGCGTGACAAGCACCAAGAGCGTACTCGCAAGTTGAAACATAGATTAACAGTGGCAGACCTTACGCCAATGGAGACCAGCACTACTCACATTGTGCCTATTCTTGTAGGAGAAGCTAAACGCTGCAAGGCCATAAGCGATGACCTTCTCAATGAACACAATATTTACATTCAGCCAATAAATTCGCCAACGGTTGCTGTGGGAACGGAGCGGTTGCGTATTGCACCTACTCCGTTTCACGATGATGGTATGATTGAAGATCTTATTTCGGCATTGGCTGCTTCATTTAATAAATTTGACTAAAGCGTAGATAATTAAAGTATTCTTTAATACCATCGTTTATATTAACAAATCCCTTAATATCAACGCCTGCCTGTTCTAAATAGTCAACTGACGCACAGGTATCTTTCTGATATTGTGCCTTTAAATCTGCAGGCATAGGTATATAAGTTTTACGACCTCTCCCATAATGTTTAATTACTGCATCGGCTACAGTTTCAAAACTCTCACTATGGCCAGTTCCTATATCATACATACCTTCTTTGTAATTGTTTAAGAAGTGATAGACTGTACGAGCAACATCTTCTACATAGATAAAATCACGCTTGTACTCTATACTGTTTTCAAATATTTTTAATTCCGAAGTTTCTGCTAATTGATTGTACCATTGATAGGGAGTACTTGCCATCCTACCCTTGTGATATTCATTTGGTCCATAAACATTAAACAATCTCAAAATTACTGCGTTGGTTAATTCCTGTTCGCTGGTTAACTTGCTAAATGCATAATGATTTAACGGCCCTGTGCCATTTCCATATACTGCTGCAGAGCTGGCAAAGATAAATTTGATATTGTTCTCTCTGCATAGATCGTGCCAGCGGCGAGTGCTCAATACATTTGTATCGTAAATTGATTGCCAGTCGCGCACTAAGGTAGAACTGTTTGCACCAAAATGGATCACGGCATCAAAATCGTTAATATTGGTTACAATTTCTTTTGTAGAATGCAATCCTAAATATTGTTTACCTACTAGATTGCGATATTGATCTCCAGAGGATAAGTCGTCAAACAAATACACATCAGTGATGCCTTGCTTGTTAAGGTATCCTAGTATAACACTGCCGATGAAGCCGCCTGCGCCTGTTAATGCTATCACATTATCTCTTCCATTGTTGGAGCATAGCATCCAAGATGCTGTACTGTGACTGCTGCTGCAAGATTTGCAAAATCTATTGCTCGTTTTATATCTTTAGTGTGTAAGTAGTTATAGGTCAATGCGGCTAGGAAGGTGTCGCCAGCGCCTGTTACATCTACTACTTCCACTGTAGGTGCAGGTACATCAATTTCAAACGATTTGCACATTGCACCTCGACTGCCTCGAGTAACAATCAATCCACTACATTCACTTTTAATCTTGCTGTATTCTAACTCGTTGATCTTAACCCATGCACCTTGCATACATTCTAGGTTAGTCTTTTTAGTGTCAATAAACACAGGACAAGATACATTTAGAATAATGTCCATGATTAGGTTGTAGTCGACCACACCTTTATTATAATCACTAATCACCACGGCGTCATAGACATCTGGTATTGATGTGTCAAACGTAATAGGCCTTGATTGAACATCATCGTCAATACGCATAATCTGCTGACGACTACGGCTATCTACTAGTCTAGTTTTAATGCTACGGTGGCCACAAAGTAGATTAACATTGCAACCTAGTGCTTTAAGATTAAGAGCAACATTGCCACCCATGCCCTCTCGTTCTTCTTTATGTGTGGGAACAAACACAGGCACTGGTGCCTCTGGGCTCAGTCTATCTACTGTACCATATTGATATACGTCTACACACGTATCACCTATCAATAATATGTTTAATTTTTTCGGTTGTTGAATATCCATTTATTCTCTCAAAGAATATTAACTGCTTACAGACATCTTGTCCGACTACATCCTTGCCGCGGTAGTCACTACCTTTTACCATAATGTCGCAGTCATTTACTAGACTAATTAATTCATTGTCTGAGTTAAACACAACAACCTCATCGACCCATTTATTGTGAGTCAACATTGTTGAGCGTTCATACTCATTGTTAATAGGACGGCTATATCCTTTTAACGATTTCACTCGAGCATCACTATCAATGCCTACAACAAGATAATCACCTAGACTCTTAGCATATGCTAGCAACTCTAGGTGACCTATGTGCATTATATCAAATGTGCCGTTAACTAGTACTTTTGTCATGGCATCGATTCTACAAAGTGTGCTAGATTGTCAAACACATTGGTTCTACGTTTAATATCTCTGTAGGTCCACTTGTTCAATTCTTTTTCTGTTTCTAACCCATATCCTGTACGAACAAGAATCGGTTTAGCACCCATTCGGATTGCTGCTTTAAGATCTTTAATCTTATCGCCAACATAATATCCGTCTTTAAACTTGATGTCGGGATTTTCTTTCTCGCATCGTTTAAACATGCCAGTATTCGGTTTTGCAAATAGATCCTCCTTGCGGCTGCTGGAGCTGTAGTATAACGCATCAATACTTGCACACCCAGCTGCTCCCAACAGTTCAAACATATAATTATGGACTGCATCAACATCATCAGAAGTGTATATACCTTTTTCGATACCACCTTGATCAGTAATAATTACAATTTTATATCCTTTGCGTCGAAGCTCAGCGATGGCTTCTAGACTATTAGGGATTGGATCAAAGTCTTCTTTTTGATAACAATAGGTTCCTAGATCGCGATTGATTACCCCGTCGCGATCTAGGCCGATAACGCACTTAGTTCTAAACGGACCCCCAGTCCAGATTATTTTAGGTTGTTGAATCTGTTGCGGTTGCACTTTGACTATCTCCCGGGACGATTCTGTAATTATCTTCTACACTATCAGCTGTACTAACTTCAAATATTATAGAATTCGGTAACATTGAAATTAATTGATGAGGCACCATTGGAAGATTCCTCCATGTTGCTCCTTCTTCTAAAATTATTTCGTTATATGTAGCAGTTTTAGTATCACACCAAATTAGTTTAAATTTGCCTGCGTTAACAAACCATGTTTCATCTTTTTCTTTATGAAAGTGCATAGAAAATTTTGCTCCTGCTCTTTCAAATACCATAAGTTTACCGCAGTATTTGTCGTTGGTAGCAAAGATGATCTCATACCCCCATCCTTTTTTAACTTGTCCTTCTAGTCTAGTCATTATGGTCTCTTCTCAATTACTTTGTCAGCTAGGCCGTACTTGACTGCTTCGTCTGCTGACAAGAAGGTGTCAAACTTCATTGTTTCAAACAGTTCATCATACTTTTTGCCTGCTGTATTGTGACGCACATACAACTGAGTAAGGCGTTCGTTAACTCGTTTGCTTTCTTCAAAACTGCGTCGGGCATCTTCAAACTGTAGATCTTGTACGTGAACTGATCCGCTTGTACCGCGTGTGCCTGAGCTAACACGATGGATCATTGTACGTGCTTCAGGCAGAACATATCGCTTGTCCTTAGCACCAGCTTGTGCTAGGAATGATCCCATCGAGCAGGCCTGGCCCATAACAAATGTACTCACATCGGGCTTGATAAACTGCATTGTATCATAGATGGCCAACCCTGCTGTGACTGCGCCGCCCGGGCTGTTAATGAACAAGCTGATGTCTTTGCCTGGATCTTCTGATTCCAAAAATAACAACTGTGCTACAATAGTATTGGCCATCATGTCTTCTACTGGACCGTTAAGCATGACGATGCGTTCTTTCAGTAGTCGACTGTAGATATCATAGGCTCGTTCGCCTTTTGACGTTGACTCAACCACCATTGGAATAAGTGACATAGGGTTCCTTGTTTAATGTAAAAATATAGTATAACGTATGTAATAATTATTGTCAAGAGGATTGACATCATCATAATATGGCTATATAATAATTCTATCGTTCATCTACAGTTAAATACTGTTTTAAGAAGTTTATCATGTCGACACTATTATTAAATGCAGATATGCAACCGATCAGTCTTTTACCATTGTCAATTGTAGATTGGCAGGAAGCCGTGCGATATATGGTGTTGGATAAAGCTACAGTATTAGATTGGCACGAGGATTGGATCGTCCATTCTGCCCGTTGGGAAACTAGAGTGCCGGCTGTGTTGTTGCTGAAAGAATACCAGAAACCCAAGCATACTATGCGTATGAGCAAGCGCAATGTGTTCCTGCGTGATGACTATACTTGTCAATACTGTGGCACAGATGTAACAGATCAAAATGCCACGCTTGACCACGTGCACCCTGTTAGTTTGGGCGGAAAGACCACTTGGGAGAACTCGACTACTGCCTGTAAGACCTGTAATTATAAGAAGGCAGCTAGTACTAAGATGAAGCCTAATATTAAACCTTGGAAGCCACACTTTTGGGATTTGGTTGCCAATCGAAAGAAGCGAGGGTATCACATACAGCATCCAAGCTGGGCGACCTATTTGGGTGTAAAGTAGGTTGACATTTAGGGTAATTGCCTGTATAATATACTCATAGACAATAAGAAAGAAGTTGATATGATTAACATTTATGCTTACAGTTACCCTAGTGCTGTTAATTCTAAAATAGAAACAGGCCATGTCCTACTCAAACTAGGAGACTCACATCGAGATACCGAAGTTCGTATCAACGAGCAAGGTAACAGTGCTGAGTGGGAAGAAAAGGTTATCATTGGTTCGTGGAACAATCTGCAAAAGATTTTACGCGATCACGACCTACACGAAGTGCTAACTAAACGTGGATTGTGGCATAAGGGCAAGCACAAAGGCACCGAGTGGTTTAAGATTCCAGGTAATAACGTCTCTGAAGCTAAAAATTATATTGACGATCTTATTACTGAGTTCGAAGGCAAGCGTATTCGTAAGAGTGTAAAGCTACGAGGCCTGCAAGAACAAACATTAGATCGTGCTATGGAGATTATCGGACAGTGCGAGTACGAGGCAAGTTTACTAGCAAATCTATGTCCTCGATTTGGTAAGACTATTTGGGCGTTGATGTTGTTTAATCGTCTGACTACCAAGTACGGCAATCGTGTAATGCTATTGCCCGCATATTGGTTGTCGGTTCATAGCTCGTTTATTACTGAGCTCAACGAATATAACGATTTCTTAGATATTGTTTACATCGATGCAGATGCTGACAATGCTGCTGAACAGGCTGCTAGCGCATTAGAAGCTGGGCAACGCATTATTATACCTATGAGCCTGCACGGCGAACTATCAGCATGGCAAGCCAAGCACACCTGGATTTCTGAAATTTCTAATAACGACACGTTTGTTTTCGCAGACGAAGGCGACTTTGGTACCCACACTGAAAATCAAGTTGCTAAACTTAATTTCCTGTTTGATGCAAACAAAGAGCACACAGATAACAAGATGTTCGTGCGGGTATATGCATCAGGCACGAATGTGCAACGTCTTGCCAAATGTTCGCATAAAATTGACGGAGTTCTTTATACTGCCTATTCACAACTAGAAAAGTCAGAGCCAGGAATGATACAACGTCGGTTCTTTTGCACACAGGTAGAAAGTCTCAAACAAGAAGTAGAACAGTTTGACGAGAAGGTGCAGCCTAGCTGGAATAAGATTTGGGCAAAGCCGTTAGCCAATCGTTCTTTTGTCAGTAAACTGATCGGTAGCCTTATTGGTGAGGATTCGTTACGTACTGAGCTTAATCTAAGCAATCTTGCTGGCGAGCCTGTGTATTGTTTTATGTTATTAGTCAGTGCCAACAACAAAGAAATGTCGGACATTGCTAAGATTGCCCGTCACAACTATCCAGACTATCACTTTAAAGTTCTTAACGGAGACTTTACTAATAACAGCAGTGCCCAGTATGAAACCGAGCGAGAGATCAACGAAGCAAAGATTGCAGGCAAGAAAGGCATAGTTATCATTGCCAATCAAATGGGCTCACGTAGCTATTCTGTATCCGAAATTCAGGCAACTGTTATTGCTTACGATCGTGGTTCCGTTGATGCTACTGTACAAAAGGTTAGTCGTTGTTTAACTCCTGGCGTTACCTACGACAACTCAATTAAAGAAAATGGCTACATTGTCGATCTTAGCTTTGACCCAAACCGTTCAGAGAACGTGGAACGATTGATCCTCGAAGAAGCAATTCAAATCCAGCGCTCGCAAGGTATCGAATTTGTCAGTGCTGTTAAGTTTGTACTTTCCAGTATTGATCTGTTCAAGGTTAACGAATATGGATATCCAGAAGAAGTGACCGAAGAAGTCATGTTTGGCATATTTGGTGACAACGAGACCATGCTCAAAGTTGCTGATATTGCAGTAGATGTTAATGCTGCTATCGAGTCAGGAGTATTTGATATTCTTACCGCTGTTAATGCGGACGGAAAGGCTAGTAAGCAAAAGAAAACAGTGATTGGAGCAGATGCCATTAATGCAGTTACCAAAGGCAAAGGGAAACAATCTAAAACGCTTACTGATAAAGAAAAGCGAGATGCCGGAAAAATCATCAACGAAGCTATCCGAGCTCTTAACATGAGTGCCACTAGCGTGTATGATCTTGCCAATGGTGGAGAAAGCTATCGAGAATGTCTAATGTTGATCAGTCAAAATGCAGACTACGATAACGAGTTTACTAATTTGTTTGGAATTAGTTCCAGTGACACCATCTCTCTAGTAGACGAGAATGTTCTCAACGGTGCCATTTTAGATGTCATTGTTCAAAATAGCAAGCAGGTTGACACATTCTATCAATAAGTGTATAATACATACACTTAGGAGCAGATATGGCAGATATGAAATTTATAACAGACCTGTCAAAAGGTATTTTGGGAGAACCCGATAGCCCAGAACTTTGGATTGAGATCCTAACCAACATCCCAGACGAGCTGTTAGTTAGACCAAATATCAAGATACTTAATATATCTTTTGGGTATGCCACTGAGGCAATGGTCTTATCTAAACGCATGCTCTCCTTAGGAGTCAGCAAAGACGATATCGCCGACTCGCTATGGATGGTTGATAAATATCACGTCTTTGCTAATCGTGCTGTTAGAAAAGGCTACACCAACATAGTAACCACTGACTTTTTAGATTGGAAAACAAATATGAAATTTGATGTAATTATAGGAAATCCTCCTTATCAGGATCCAACAGGGCAGAATACCATCTATCCAAAATTCTATGCCAAGGCCATACAGTTGGCAAAGCCAGACGCCTATATTGCAATGATTACTCCACCTGCAATTATTCCAGGACTATGGGGAGTTAAAGATCCTGACGGCATTAAGATGCCTGCACCAATTCAAATTGACTATATAAAAGTTGGCAACTGTGTTAAAGATCATTTTGTAGGAGTATCTAGCGACTTCTGTTATTTTATCTTACAAAATAAGCAATCAGTAAATAATTCAGTAACTGTTGAAACTGATGCAGGGACTGTTGTTGCAGCCGGTCCAATCTTTCCTAGAGAAACATCTGATATTAAACTTGCACAGAGTATCTTAAACAAATGTTTTAGTTTTTATAAAGATGCATACGAAGCAACTAGTGGAGATCATGGAAAGAAAGCTCACTTTGATCCTAACGGAACTCATCTTGCAGTTGAGTCTATCAGTACAACCAAACAATTAAAGACACGCCCGATTACCTGGACGGGCACTGCACATAAGCATTTTAATAGTCCTAAGGTCATTATGCCCATGTACGGAAAAGTTGCAATAATTGACTACACTCATAATCTAGTAAGTGCATCTCAAGAGAAACTTGCAGATGGAACCAAGTTAACTGGCCATAATATTATAACTATCCTAACAAAAAGTAATGCTGAAAGTGAAAGTCTTCTTACCTTGTTAGAGTCTAGATTACAACGATTTTTCAATGCTGTTACAAACGAAACACGAGCACCGTATGTTAACTTTATTAAAAACTTTATTGGAGTGCCGTTGAATCGACTGTATACCGATGATGTATTAGAATCTACTCTCAATTTAACTACAGAAGAAAAGGCATGGCTCAATGCTAATTATTGATGTTATTAATCATGCACGTAATCGCTCTTACATGAGTGGTGTAGAGCGTGACAAGATTAGAGTAAAGGCTACCGGAGAGGTATTTACACCCACAGAACTTGTTAGAGAAACTCTAGATCAGATCCCAATTGAACAGTTCCAAGATACTACAAAGACTTTCTTAGACAATTCCTGCGGTGACGGACAGTTTCTAAGTGAGGTACTGATTCGTAAGATTGAAAACGGAAGTACATTTGAACAGGCACTCCAAACCGTCTACGGTGTTGACCTGATGCAGGACAATGTGGAACTGTGTCGTGAACGATTGCTCTGCGGTCGAGAAGACCTTAGAT
>Ga0208414_1003100_pt1 | contig 10306 bp, 13 predicted proteins | sample AntAceMetag02UKE_FD_184770 | JGI IMG/M metagenome (GOLD analysis project Ga0208414, IMG submission 184770) | Saline lake microbial communities from Ace Lake, Antarctica - Antarctic Ace Lake Metagenome 02UKE (SPAdes) (version 2) | ecosystem: Environmental > Aquatic > Non-marine Saline and...
CGGTATTAGTCTTAGTCTTAGTATTTGTTACCTTGCCTCCCGTCCCAAAGCCGAAAACCTCGATTTGGGTTGGCATCACGCGATAGACGACGATGAAAGGAGGCCGGGGAATGGAAAACTCCCACACTGTCTTTCGTATGTCACTGGGATGACCCGCGTAGGGATTAGCAGCCAATGTCTCCTAGATGGCTCTCATCTTGTCGCGCGCCTTGGCGCTGCCCGCAGGGAAAACAGATCGATAATAGTAACGGAACCATTGGATGTCCTGCGCCGCGCTTTCCAGGAAGACGATCTTCATGCGCCGTCGCGAGTAATGTCAGCCTTTGGCGCGGGGAGCTCGTTTTCGCTGTCCCACGAGTCGATCCAGGCATTCATCGCTTCGGCAGAAATAAATTTCCCCTGACCTGCTTCTTCAAAGGCGGAGTCGATGGTCGCGCGCTTGGCTGCCTTGGCTTCCAGCATCGATCGTATGGCACGCACCGCGAGCTGCGCAGCCAGACGGTCCTCGATCTCGGCTTCTTTCTCCAGCGATTTCCTCAAGTCATCGTCGAGACGAATTGAATAGGGTGTGGTGCCCATAGCGTATACCTTTTGGCGTTGATGAATTAGAAAGTAATATGCGACAGGACCGAGGGCCAGCAGCGTCCGGCGAAACCCCCATCAGAAAAGGCTTTCGAACATTTCTTCGGTGATCCTTCCAGACGATGGGAGAGGAGGGCCGGTGACGCATTCAACCAGCTAACTAGGAAGCACATCTGGACACATGTCGATTTTGCCGGCTACCATCACGTATTCGGGCATCGGCGCAGCGTGTAGAGCGTCAACCACTTTGTCCGCGAGCGACAGCCATCTTGGCCGGTTTTGAGGCCGCTAAGGTTGGCGTGTCGTTCTGTGTTTTGGTTTAGGTTGTTCCTTCGTTTTGGTTGTCGGTAATGGTTGTCGCTGCCGCTTCGTCCTGGATCAGTCCACGGCGGACGACTTGGCTGGAGCGGCGGATCCTATACTTCGAACAAGGGTCGACCTCCGGAACATACCGTATCCCCCGTTTTCATGTTGGAGCGCCTCGCGGGCCACTTCCCTTGAGCTAAGGGCAGCCTCATCCTTCTGACGCGATTTCTCCTTCTCGCGCGCACGCTGATCCGGATCGAAGAAATTCACTCGCATGTCAGCCTTTCCCTTAGAAGCCTGAGGTTAACACAAGGCTATTCATTCACCAAACGCGGATCGCTGTTTGTGGAGTGGTCTTCAATCTCTCCGGCTCTTAGACGCAGGAAAACGAATCTTTATGCTCAGGCTGCCGCTTCCGGCGGAACCAAAACTGCCGGATCATCGGCGCATACCCAGCAAGTTACCGCAAGCGTACCGGTAGTTCGGGTTGAAACACGCAAGCAAGCTCTACGATGTCCAAGAAAAATTGAAGATTGCGCGATGGCACCGTCCCTCACACACTTTCCTGTTTCTGATTGTACGACTCATATTTGTAGCTGCAAAGCGGTAATGTCACCCCCCCTGCGCAGTTCTATGGCTCCGCCTTAGCTTAGCTACAGCAGCACGCAGACGTCGCTGCGCTCAAAGCGATTTCGCACTGAGTTCATGAGCACTGTTCAACTTGCATCTCTTTTTTTGTCGGCGTCCTGCAACGTGCGAAACAGGACCGCAGGCAACGCCCGCTGGATCTTGCGGGTACCGGAAATCGCCGGGACCCGCGTTCTTTTTTGCTGATACACAAAGAGCCACCGCTGTCTGTGTCGCAAGATCCCTGGCGGTGGCCGGGATCCAAGATAGCCGCCATGGTCGGCCTCTATGGCTCCGTGCGCGTTTCGTTATCCGAGAATGCAGCAGACAGGCTTATTGGCCTTGTGACACTGGAGAATGATCAGTTCTCCGCAGCGCGCGCTGCTCATGTCCTTTTCCGTCTGTCTCTGCCTCCGCCCGGCGTTGGGCACCGGACATTCTTTGCGCCTCCTTTCGATCAGGCAAAAGCACTCTCTGGTTAAACGTAACGGACCGCACGTCGTCCATGCCAATGATTTCGGGCTCTATCCTTGAGACCGTCACGGGTGACGGGCTGATGATAGGCAATCGCTGCCAGAACAGCGATGTCGAATTCATTCAGGTCAAGCGCTTGGCCGCCCACATCCGCCGCAGCGCGAATCGCAGGTGCATAGGCGCTGCGGGTCCGGAGCATCCACCCGCTCGCGACCTTCGCCACCTCGAATGAGCGGCCTTCCAGATCGGCGGCAAGGTCCTCGACCAGCAGATCGACCGACACCCCCTGCCCCACGATCCGCGCCAAATCCTCGCGCGGCACCGGCGAGGCCGAGGCGAAAAGTACCGCTTCGATCCGGGGCATCCATTCGCGCCAGCGCAACTCGGGCGGCAGATCGGGCAACTCGCGGTCCAACACAGGCGCGGATCGGTCCCTCGCCATGCTCACAGTCCGTAAAGCCGGAACGTCTCGCGCCCGGTCAGTTCGCGCACCGCGCCAAGGCTTACCAACCGGTCGCAAAGACGCCGTGCGGCCCAGTCCGGCATGGGCAGTGCCGAGGATGGCACCGCATCGCGCATCAGGAACATCTCAACAGCCGCGCCTGACCCTTTGGCGCGCAGCTTTGGGGCCACAGATTTCAAATGATCGGCCCGGCGCGCCAGATCCGCCGCAAGACGCACCGCCTCGATCGTCGAGATGACAACAGCACGATGGCGGGCAGACCGCAGATCATCACCCCGTTTGCGCAGATCCGCGCGTTTCAACCCTGCGGCCAGCAAAGGCACCACATGGTCCCAGCCCAACCTCCGCGCCAAAACCGCATCGGCCAGCATCAGCGCAGGCACTTCGTGGCGCGGCATGGCGGTCAGCACCGCCTCCAACACACCCGATATCTGGCAAATGGGCGCGCCGTGACCGGCATCCAGCCAGGCACCGATCTGTTCAGTGGCAAAGCCGGGTAAAGCCCGGCCTAGAGATTTGACCGAAACCGGCCGCTCCACCGCGCGCAGCCATGACAGATAGGTTTCTCCTGCAGGACCGGGCAGGTCACCGGGGCGCATCAGATGCACGGCGTCGCGTAATTCTGCTGTCCGTTCCGGACGGCCTGCGAAGGATATACATGCCTCAGCTGCGCGCAGCACCAGCCGTTCGCGCAGCAAGGCTTGGGGGATGTCGCTTCGCGACAAAACCATATGCAGTTGGTGAAGCGCCGCTCCAGATAAAAAAGCTTCACCTTCAACGGCTTCAATCCGCCCCTGGGTGATCCAGGATGGCATTCGGAATGCGCTGTTCAGAACGCGACTGCGGGTGTCGCGGACAAATGTCATTCCCGAAGACTATCTGATGGCGGCGCTTTTGTCTGTAAATTAGTGCAAAACCGCCCCATCTTGCCACACATTTTGATGTCCAATAAATTTGCATTATCGGACATCAGAAGATATGCTCAGCGACATGTCAAAAAACCACGAGAAATCCAGCTCAGCAATGCCAATCGGCTCTTCGCTCAACGGGGACGACGAGAGAGATCATCCCGGCAGCGAGGCCTTGTCACTTCCTTCCTTTGTGGCAGGTTCCGGCACGCTTGACCGGCTGGTCGACACCGCCCGGGACTATGCCCGCGCCGCGGCCTCGGACAATACGCTCAAGGCCTATGCGAAGGACTGGGCACATTTTGCGCGCTGGTGCCGGATGAAGGGCATGGAGCCGCTGCCGCCCTCGCCCGAAATCATCGGGCTCTACCTCGCCGACCTGGCCGCAGGGTCGGGCCCCTCCCCTGCCCTTTCAGTGTCCACTATTGAACGCCGGCTTTCGGGCCTGGCGTGGAACTACGCACAACGGGGCTTTGCGCTTGATCGCAAGAACCGTCACATCAATACTGTGCTGGCAGGCATCAAACGCAAGCACGCACGCCCGCCGGTGCAGAAGGAGGCAATACTGGCCGACGATATCCTTGCGATGGCGGCCACCCTTCCTTTCGACCTGCGCGGGTTACGGGATCGGGCGATCCTGCTGATCGGTTTTGCCGGCGGCCTGCGGCGGAGCGAGATCGTCAGCCTCGACGTCCACAAGGACGACACTCCGGACTCTGGCGGCTGGATCCAAATATTCGATAAAGGTGCCCTGCTCACCCTCAATGCCAAGACTGGCTGGCGCGAGGTTGAGATCGGGCGCGGTTCCAGCAACCAGACCTGCCCGGTTCACGCGCTGTCACAGTGGCTGCACTTTGCCAAGATCAACTTCGGGCCGATCTTCGTCGGCACCTCCCGGGACGGCAAACGCGCGTCGGAGATCCTCGGTCGAGACCCGAGCGTAACCTATCAGGGGCATCAAAACAGTCTTTTTGCAGTTTTATGTATCGTTACTAAACGACCGATTGGTGCTAGGTGTATGAGCCGCCCTTGAATGATGGCAAACTTTGCCATAAATTTTGTTTCGAAGGAGATCAGAATGGGCACGATGAATATTTCTTTGCCGGACCCAATGAAGAGCTGGGTCGAAGAACAGGCAAAAACAGGACGGTATGCCAATTCCAGCGACTACGTGCGCGACCTGATCCGGCGTGATCGGGCCCGTCGTGAGGCCATTGCTGAAATCCAATCCGCTGTTGACGCGGGCCTCGCAAGCGGGCTCGCGGCTCCGCTTGATCGCAGCACGTTCAAGTCCCGGATGCGCGTCAAATATGCCGGAGATTAGCCGTTGGGTCATTCGACCCATCGCTGAAACGGATCTATCCGACATCTGGCACTACGGCGCAGACAACTGGGGCATTGAGCAAGCAGATCACTATGCGGATAGTCTATTTGCGCTCTTCGACCTGCTCGCTGACTTTCCAGAGATGGCGCGTGAGCGAAGCGAGTTTACACCCCCGATACGTATTCATCCCAGCGGAGCGCATCTGGTGATCTACCGTGTGGAAGGGCAGGGGGTTGAGATCATCCGCATATTGCATGCCCATCGGAACCTCACGGCCTATCTGCTCGACGGTTGACCGTCACAATCCCACAGCCTCGGCCAAGTTCACCCGGAACCGGTCCTGTCGGCGCTGATAGCGGGGATGTTATGTATAACGCCGATTCCAGCAACAGCGCCTGACCGTTGCTAAACCCGACGTGCCGCCAGTTGCGATATGCTCCACGCGCAGGTAGCCAAGCTTACTACCCACAAAACTGCGAATAAACAGATCGACGTAGATCCAAACGATACGTCCCTGCTTCATCGGAACGCATCGGCAAAGGCGACACTCTGGTCGTCGTGCGGATCGACCGCCTCGCGCGATCTCTGTCGCATCTGCTGGAGGTGATCGAGCGGCTGGAGGCGAAGGGAGCCTTCTTCCGCTCGCTGACCGATCCGATCGATACGTCCTCCCCGCAGGGCAAGTTCACCCTGCAGGTCCTCGGCGCCACGGCGGAGTTCGAGCGCGCCCTGATCCGGGAACGCACCAAGGCGGGGCTGGCCTCTGCGCGCACCAAGGGCCGCGTGGGCGGCAACCCTGGACTGCGGGCCAAAGACCCTGCTGCTCTTCGCAAGGTGCGGCTTGCGCGACAGGACGGCTACATGGAGCGGTTGAACGAGACGGCACAGGACTGGGTGCCCCATGTGCGCCGCTTGCGACCCGACATGGCTTGGGAGGACGTGCTGCGGATCGTCAATGGCCCCCTGCCCCGCGAACGCCAGTGGACGCAAAGCCGCCTGCTGCGCGCTGTGAAGGCCTATGTCCGCGACGGCTTCCTGCCTACCGAGGTGCTGGCCCGCGCCGGGCGCCGCGAAACCGAAGACCGCCTGCCCGCCATTATTGCTGGCATCAAGGGCGCAGATCCTGACATCACGCTTCAAGCGATCTGTGAACGGCTGGAATCTATGCGCGAACGCACGCCCCGTGGCCGAACGAGATGGCAGCCATCATCGGTCAAGATGCTGTTGGAGCGAGCCGAGAGTCTGGGAATGATTTAAGAGACTCAGATTCGTTCTTTGGAAGCAAAACCGCCTATGTGAATCGGGTACATCTTGCGTTTAAGAGATGGCAGCGACACAAGCACTTGACGCGCTGGATCCGCGAAATACAGTAAGTCATTGTAAATAAAAGATTTCACAGGATACCGGCCCGCCAATTGAAAAAATCCTTGCCTGTCAAACGCTTTCCTGACATTTTTGCGGAAGAACGCTAACCATCAGTTTCCGGCGGTTTTGCGTTCCTTCTCAAGATAGCCCCGGAAGACGGGCGGCGGGACGGGCATGAACGAGCAGCGGATCAGAATGGATCAAAAGATCCAAACGATGGCGACACGTCTAAGCAAATCGCTTGATGTGAATATGCGCAAGTCGTTTCTACCTGATGAACGAAAGGCTCTCAGACGCTTCTCATCCACGGAAGTTGCCCAGATCCTCGGGGTAAGCCAAGATTTTTTGCGGAAGATGTTTTTCGAGGACAAACTCGATCTCGGTGATATCGAGACAGACGCCCGCGGCCGCAGGTTCTACACTGCAGAGCAAATCGATATAGCGCGCCACGAAATAGCCCGGTCAAGCACCAAGTTCCAGCATATCGTTCCTCGTCGTCGGGATGGGGAGCATATCCAGATCATTTCGATCGCCAACTTCAAAGGGGGCGCTGGGAAGACGACAACGGCGATCCATCTGGCCCAAAAGCTTGCCCTTGATGGTTATCGAGTTCTGGCAATCGATCTCGACCCACAAGCCTCAATGACCACCATGTTCGGTTTCCGGCCGGAAATCGACTTCCCTGAGGCCGGAACGGTATACGATGCCCTTCGGTACGAGGACCCTATCCCATTTAGAGACGTTGTGCGCAAAACGTATTTCCACAACCTCGATCTAGCCGCGGCCGGCTTGTTGCTCTCTGAGTTCGAGACCGAAACCGCTCACGCCCTTCGAAACAATATCAGGCCGCCGTTTTATCAGCGGCTTGCCCTTTGCATTAATGAAGTCGAAACAGACTACGACATTGTCGTCATCGACTGCCCACCGCAACTCGGGTTTACCACACTATCGGCTTTGGTAGCGTCGACATCCCTAGTCGTCACTGTCATTCCAAGCATGCTTGACGTCGCCTCGATGGCCCAATTCCTGCAGCTCACATCCAGCCTCATGGCAACAATTGCTGATGTGGGCGCATCGCCTGACTGGGACTTCATGAGATTTCTAATCACTCGTTTCGAGCCCAATGACGGCCCCCAAACCCAAATGGCGGCATTCCTGCGGACCATGTTCACGGATGACGTTCTTACTCAGCCTTTCCTGAAATCCTCCGCAGTCTCTGACGCTGGGCTTACGCAACAGACACTGTTCGAGATCGCCAGAACGGATTTTCATCGCCAGACGTACGATCGGGCTATCGAGTCCATCAACGGGGTTGTGGCGGAGGTCGAAGGGCTCATCAAGACGGCATGGGGGCGTAAGTAATGGCCCGCAAAGTCACATTCGACATTCCCGAGGATGAAGAAAAGCAGCAGAGCTCGTCGATTTCTCCGACTCGAACCCAGTCACGAGCCCCTGCCCTTTCGGGAATGGCCCGTTCTCTTCAGGATGCGGCACAATCTTCAATTCAAGAAATCAGTACCGACCTTATTGATGATTCCGAGTTCCAGGATCGTCTGGCCCTGGATGACGAAGATGACATCAGGGAACTGGCTGAAAGCATTGACAAGCAGGGACAGCTTATCCCGATACTTCTGAGCCCCGAAGGGGGGCGGTACAGGATCATCTATGGGCGCAGGCGATTAGCGGCCCTTCGACTTATTGGCAAGCCCGCAAAGGCTCTCATCAGAGGCTTGGATGAGGATCAAGCGATTCTTGCACAAGGCCAAGAGAACAGCTTCCGAAAAGACCTCAGCTGGATCGAGAAAGCCCTGTTTGCACGTTCTCTCATCGAGTCCGGCAAGGATGAGGGACTGGTCTGTGACGCCCTCAACATCGATCAGAAAGCCAGGAAAGCCGGTGAAAAGCTCACGGGACTTGCTCGCATGAAACAAGTCACTTCCTGTATTCCGACTGAACTCATCCAAAAGATCGGGGCGGCACCCGGGGTTGGACGGGATCGTTGGTATGCTGCCGCAAAGTCTTATGAGAGCCTTGGCTTCTCTGGAGATGAAGGGTTTCCGGCCGGAAACCGAGAATTCCATGATGCTCTCATGGAATCCAGAGGTTCAGGCAAGACCTCCGACGAACGCTTTGCGATCTTCGAAGGGCTCCTGAAACAGCACAAGCCCCCTGCCCCATCGGCAATCAAGACAAAACTCGGGATGGTGAAGGTCACCAAAAGAAACGTGATTATCACCGTCAAGAACGGAGATGACGGGCTTCATAAATGGATCTCTGAGAATCCAGAGGCCGCTCTTCTCGCGTTGGCGAACGCGAAGGCCGCTGGCCCAGGGCAGATCATTACCCCAGAGAAAATGGAACCCATAGGTAACCCAGTCTCCGGCAGGGATCAGGATCTTGATGGTCCTGACATAGACGATAACGAAAACTGAGCAGAAAGGAGGACAGGCCAGAAAAGGAAAGACCCCCCGAAAGCAGTGCTTCCGAAGGGCCTCGATTAGCTTAGACACCTGATTGATACCCCGAAGCCGAATCGTTTTCAACACCGTTCGCGGTGAACGGGGAAGCTTTTTCAGCCGAAATCATCATGAGACAGGTATTTTCTCACACACCCGCCTTGGCGGAACGATCTTCTGTACCCGGTACGAACCCGTACAGGGTCATCGAGCCGATCCGAGCGCTTCGCAAAGAACTCGGTCTGACTCCAAATGACCTGGTAACACTGCAGGCCTTGATCAGCTTCATGCCGAAGAAGGCTGGACAAACAGCTCCAATGACTATCGTCTTTCCCTCAAACGCATCATTGTCTGAGAGAACGAACGGCCTTAACGAGCGAACGGTTCGACGGTGTATTGGACACCTCGTGGATACCGGGCTGATCCAGCGCAGGGATAGCGCAACCCGCAAACGGTTCCCTCTTCGCTACGGTGGATTGATCAGAGATGCCTTTGGCTTCGATCTGCAGCCAATGTATGATCGGGAAAGAGAGCTCACCGAACACGCAGAACAGCTTGTGGACCATCAGGAAACGCTACGGTCACTCAAGGCGGAGGCACTGGCTCTTCGTGTCGAGGCTTTGCGCCAAGCAAAGGATGCTGAGACCGTCTCATTTCTTCAGAACGTACGAAACATCCTACGCCGTGCAACTCTCAAAGCCGACGAAATCATAGAGCTTATCAAGAGGCTGGCAGAGTTGGTCGGAGCGACCATCAGAGAGTTTCCGGCCGGAAACCATGACTCTCAGGAAACAATGCCCGACCAAATGTCCGGCGACGACGGACAAAATGTCCGGCACGTAGAACCCACAAGATTGAATATAAAAAGGAATAGAGCAGATGCGCACAGCACATCTGGTTTTCAGGAACGCCGAGATCCAACATTTATGGCTTGGACGGACCTGAAAAACGTATCGGACTTCTTCCCGCATGAACCAAGAGATCATCAATCAGTTCTCGAAATATTGGCCGATGTCGGAAAATTGCTAAGAATAGAACAAGGCAGGATCATGAAACACCTTAGAGAACGAGGTCCAGGGCAGCTCCTTATTGCACTCGACGAATTAATTTTGAGAGCCAGCACAGGACAGGTGAAAAACAACAACGCCTACCTTGACGCTATGATGAGGCAAGGAAACTGATGCTCTTGCCACATAAACTCGACCGGCTGGTGAGTCTGCATAGCCATCGAAGACCAAGAGACAATTGCGGCACACTTCAAACCATACGATCATCAAGAAGAAGAATGTTGGTTTGAAGGTGAACCCAGATCATCCGCGTCAGGTGCAGGTCTGGAATGTGATCAACTTATCATGGAACAAGAAGCCATTCCAGGTTTGCTAGATGTTCACAGACGCCTCGGCCCGGGTTGCCAACCTTACCGCCATGTTTGTCTGTGTTAATGCTTATAACGCTGAGGGTGGCACAATGCTGCTCGATTGGCTGGTGACGGATGAAGAAGCGACCCATACCAAACTACTCACCGAGGATCATGCGTTTGAAAAAGAGTACGCTAGACAAGATGAACCCCCTAAGATCGATACGCAGCTTGGCGTGTTGGAAGCAGATATCCAAAAGATCGAGATCCGGCCCTTAGCCTTCAATCCGATAAACATCGGGCGGGCAGGGGCCAACGTCATGTTTGACCGCTAAGGCGCGCTGGCAGTCTATCGCCGCTACGACCACCTGACCTCGGACAAGTTCATCGAGAACGACATCACCTCCTATGAGTACACCTACACTGTCACCGGGCGGCGGTTCG
>Ga0208414_1003102_pt1 | contig 10299 bp, 10 predicted proteins | sample AntAceMetag02UKE_FD_184770 | JGI IMG/M metagenome (GOLD analysis project Ga0208414, IMG submission 184770) | Saline lake microbial communities from Ace Lake, Antarctica - Antarctic Ace Lake Metagenome 02UKE (SPAdes) (version 2) | ecosystem: Environmental > Aquatic > Non-marine Saline and...
ACACCATATGAACTAAGCGAAAAACAGCATAAAGATCAGGAATATATATTATCCAAAATACGACAATATCAGACAGTTGAAAAAACATCGCCATTGACTAATTTACCGATACATTAATCGGTTGTAAAGTATAATTTTATTTACTATTTTCATATGTTTTAGCATATTTACGGTATATATCGCAGTTTGTCGGAATCAGACCATAAACGAACATCATTTCTTTATCATGCTCTGATGCATTTCTGAAAAATTCCATATCACTAGATATATATTTATATGTTTGGCTAAGTCCCGAAACGCCATTTGAATCTTTAATAAATGTCATTCGTTTTGGATAAAATTTCACTGTTGGGGTGACTCCACCAGTAATTTCTTTGATATTTGCCTGTGTATTGGGAGACTCTGCATGAAATTCATCTGAAAGAGAACGTTCATGGAGATTAAAACTACACTTTAACGGTACTAAATTAGGACGTTTTTCGGTCATGATATGTTTGGTGGTGTTTATTCCGTTTCATATAATTAAATCAATTTTTTACAAAAAAAAAATGATTTAAAAAAAATAATATTACCGTAATCTATATGAGTCTTATTTACGAAGAGAGGGAATCTATAATTAGAGATAATAATACAGCCCAAAGAGTATTTTTAGATATTATAAAGGATTTGAAACCAGATTTGGTAGAACTCAATCTAAAAACTTCTCTAGAAGGAGACCTTGATTTGTCTGTATTAAAATTCAATAATTTACGATCTATTATATTTGGAGACGGCAAAATAACAAATTTAATAAATATTCCCCCGAGCATTACCAATCTGGTTTGTGCTGGTAATTTATTAGTAGAATTTGACAACCTACCAAGTAGTATACTTAAATTAGATTGTGCTCGCAATTATTTAACAATACTTGACTTTAAATATATACCAAATATTCAAGAATTACACTGCGAAGAAAATAAAATAACAGAATTAATTGGACTACCTAAAAGTTTAGTTGCATTATATTGTGACCAAAATAAACTGAAACATATAGATTTGAAGGATATGAAAAACTTACGAATATTACATATATCGAATAATCCACTTATTATTATAGAAAATTTACCAGATACAATACATGAATTTGTCTCTGATAATAATCCAATCCCTTTGGTCGAATCTACACGTGACAATATACCAAAGGACCGTATAGAAAAAAAACTCAATTACGATGAAGCGCTTGGAAAATATTTCAAATTAAAAACCAAATATGAAACAGGAGTGAAGGAAAAACGACGAACTGCATACAAACGCGGTGTGAATAAGAAAGATAAAATTGCAAAGGCAGCTGCTGTGAGACCAAAATGTATTAATTGTAAACGACCAGTTGGTTCCATATTTTCTACAGATATTAATGGATATCGTGCGATTTGCGGTGATAAAGATAATCCTTGTAAATTGGATATTAAATTGAATCGCGGTAATTTTGAACTATCTGAGGAAATACTCAGAACCTTTAAAGATGCATTAGATGACACTAAACACCGCATAATTAAACTCAAAATGGATACACTATTTAATTACGTTTCTGAATCCACATCCAGTAATCTATTTAAGAAGAAGATGGAGGATTTCAATAAGGATAGTAAAATATACAAAGATGAATTAGATCGTTATAATGACTTATATAACAACACACACAAACAAGAATTATACAAATCAAAAATGGAAACTATTTATGAACTCCAAAAAACTATCAGGATACTTCTTACTGAATATGCAGATACAGGAAATAACAATGTTCTTACTATCGCAGTCACAACATACAAGAATGATGTGATACCGGAAATAGAGAACCTACGTCGGTTGAAAAATGATATTATGGAAGTCAATATTGAAAAAAATCAGAATAGTCCAGATATATCTACCTTATTTCAATCCGAAGTCGCATTGAATCGCGGCGAATATTTATATGGCGAACCACCCAGTGTTATAAAATTCTACATGTAATTTAACAATTATTATAATTCGAAACACCATCCCAAACTATATTATTACTAGCAGTCCATTTTTTTTTATCGCATATAGATGAAGTATTATCATCGTATGATATATATTTACCAGTTGTATTCCATACAATTGAACCTAATGTGGTAGCACCGATTCCCTTTGGAGCAACGCATGTATACCACCGTTTATTATCATCATTGGGTGTGATTAAAGTAAACGACGTATTATCTATTGGTGCGGTTGGACCACGAGATAGGTTGTATGTGCCATTAGCCGCATTGTAGTTATTTACTTTAGTTCCGCGTGGTATTCTGCTTCCGTGAATAATTGTTCCGTCAGGGATTTTCTCTATCGCCCCAGACACGGTTAAAATATTGCCATCTATTGACCCAGTTATAGTTCTAATAGGTTGTCCTGATATACTATCCCAACCATCGGGACAATTTGATGCAAATGGGGGAAACGTAGTAACACTAGAACTCCTTTGTATAACAACTCCAATAGTTGCAAGTGATATTATCAGTATAATAGATGCAACAGTAAGAACAGTTAAATGAAAAGAATCCATTATATATAATATCTAAATATTTTTATCTGAATCAATACTATAGTTATGTCGCAATATTCAATAGAATCAAGACCGATTTTGAATTTAGCCAATTATAATGGACGTATTAATGTTATACAACCGCCTGACATGGGTATCCAAATGAAAATGACGGAAAAAATAATGACAAACAACAAATCGACTGATTATCGAGGTGCAATGGCGGGAGTATTCGAAGATACCATGCTTTCAAATGTTTTTTTCTCGGCTGGTAATATTCAGATTATTCAAAATGGTATACGTGCCGGTGTTTACGGGAAGTCAAACGGATTATATGTTATCCCAAACCAGAATGTGAATAATTTAAAGATTATTATGCGTAGCACGTATTTACAATACGCACTCCATAAGCCCAATGATATTACTGCCCAAGTCGAACGTCTAAATGAGATCGTTCTTGATTATTGTGTTCCTTCTGTTTACAACGAGGCGGTAGGATACGAGAAATATCTTTACGATCAAAGTACTTTAGTGGTTCCATTAGAGCAACCAAGAAACCATGACCGTGATTTCAAACAACTTGAGATGAATCCATGGGTGTAAAAACACCTATTAAAAAAAAATAGTTATATAATTGTAATTGTAATGAGTTGTAATATTTACTTCTTAGATGTTCGAACCTTTACCTTTATTTTATTAGTTGCAGTTGCACCAGATTGAATGTATTTCCGTTTTACTCTATATGCATCATATTCGCGTTCTAAAATATCAAGTTCGTTGATCCACATTTGTGCTAATGATGTTGCTAATAAAACATCCAATTCCTTTTGTGAATTATCCTTGTCCGTCATAATACTCGCAACATTCTCTTCAGTAACAGAATCCATAGGCATTTTAATAAGATATTTGAAATCACCGTCAAACGTATCGTATTTACGCGATACCATGAGTTCTGACACTTGGATGGATGTTTTCTTACGTAAATCCACCATACCATTGAGAGTTTCTTGAATGTATCGTGCTTTATTTGTTAATTTTAATAGACGGATACGGAGTTCTTTCTCTAAGAATGCCTTTCGTTTCACATACAATCCAATACGCACATTATAGAAGGCGGAAATAATATCGTCGATTGTATCATATTTATTCAAACGGCGCTCCGAATTGAATAGATGCATATTTGTAATACTAAGACTAGATGATAATTTGAGTAGTTTATGAACGCCAGTAATACCATTTTCATCCCGAGATGATTCTAATTCCGCCAACTTTCCCACAGGAAATACAACTGTGAAATCAACCGCAACCTCTGTACACATGGATACAAAATCCTTTATAGATGGCGGGATTTTCTTACCGTCCTTGCCAACCCCTCCATCAGCTAAGGATTCCAATAACATTGTATAAGGTAAAGTCCATGTTCCTACGGGTAACTCAGTAATACGAATTTTGTCCGTTCCTACAACCTCATATACACCCTTTACCAAGAACTTATTTCCGTCTAGATTCGTAATTGTCCCCTTGAATCCTTCGTAATATGGAATAAATTTCATAGGTGTTTCATTCCCAGTCAACTTTGCGCGTAAATACGCTATAAGTTGTTTTGGGTCATATGACGGGATGCTTGATGAAAAACCTGTCCCGATCCCAGAAATCCCATTTATTAACACGGTTGGGATAATTGGAACATAGTATTCTGGTTCAACAAGAGTTCCATCGTCATCCAAATATGTCAATATTGCATCATCAGCTTCTGGAAATATCTTACGAGTTATTGGATTCAATTGTGTGAATATATATCTTTCACTAGCCGAATCATCACCGCCATGGAGACGCGTACCGAACTGACCATTGGGTTCCAAAATATTAATATTATTAGAACCTACAAAATTCTGCGCCATATTGATAATCGCACCATTGAGAGATGCCTCACCATGATGATACGCACTATGTTCGGATACGTAACCCGAGAATTGTGCCACCTTAATTTCATTCGTGAGTCTGCGCTTGAATGCGGCAAACATAATCTTACGCTGTGATGTTTTTAAGCCATCTACACCATTAGGAATAGAACGAGCGCAATCATATATACTGAAATGTCTCATCTCATCATTGAAGAATTCTTCAAGATGAACATTTTTTCTCCCTGTATCCAAATACGCGTTTTTATTGTATGCCTCTAACCAAGGTTTTCGGTCATGTGCTCGTTTTTTATTAAATACCATATCTACCACATCATCACTCTTAGTTCCTGTATGAACGAAATCCACTATTTTCATATCAGCGAAATATCCCTTAAATTCGGCTGAGGTGGAAGTTCCGAGACCCTTAAAATATTTAATTGTCCATGATGAGATAGCTGGTCCGACTGAATTCCTCCATATCTGATATTCACCCTCGTTATAAAACACCATTGTTGCTTGTCCCTTTTTCGCACGTAGAATCGGTGTATTCATGAACGACAAGAATCCTGGAATCTTGAGAAGCGAAGACCATTCACTATGAAATAAGTTGATACATAATCCCTTAATATGCGATCCGTCTGTATCTTGATCGCACAAAATCATTACCTTACTATATCGTAAATATTTCTTGACATCTTCTTCTGATTCATATATCTTTCCGCCCTCTAAACCTAGAACTTTCTTCAAGTCAGTAATTTCCTTATTGTCACCGATTTTCTGTGCGTTTTCTCCACGGACATTAAGGACCTTACCTTTGAGTGGAAGTATCCCGATAATATTACGATGTTCTTGGGAAAGACCCGAAACAACACCCGACAATGCACTCAAACCTTCACATAAAATTAATGTGCATTCACCTGATTTATTAGTTCCCGCAAAATTCGCATCGACAAAATTCGCAATACCACGAATAGTTTTTGTTTTGGAACCGTCCGTCTTCTTTGCGATAGATTTACTTTCTTTCGCTTCAGTAAGAGAACATGCCATATCCATAACTCCCATTTTCGCAACATTCTCAATAAATGAATCGCCCACCGTACATGACGAACCAAACTTTGCAGAAGCCAGACTCATGTATTCCTTCGTCTGACTATCAAATGTAGGATTCTCTATATCACATCGCAAGAACAGAATGAGCTGCTCCTTGATGGAGTTTGGATTCACTGAAATCTTTTTCTTTTTCTCAATATATGCACATAATTTACGTGTGATCTGTCCCATAATATATTCAACGTGCTTACCACCCTTGAAGGTACAAATACCATTTACAAACGAAACCGCTATAAATTCATGAGTTGGTGACAATCCAACTGCATATTCCCAACGCTCATCTGATGCTTCATATGCACGCAGTCCAATTCCGTTTGCAACATCCTTTGTTCCAATGTAACGGTCAATGTATTGTTGGAAATTTTTGACTGGTAATATCTCGCCATTATATTTCACAGTTACCTTTTTAACCGAATGATCTGAAACCGCAGCAATATCATACGCACGTTTTTTTAAAAGAGATAGCATATCCGACGTGAGACCATGTGGCATACCGAAGCGTGCATAATCAGGTTTGAATGTAAATTTTGTATATGGTTTTGTCTTCACTTTAGTAATAGTTGGCGGGCAAATCTCAGAACGATTGTTTTTGAATTCCTGAATATACTTTAGACCGCGAACATGGTCTACGGTTTCGATACATGCATAAGTTGACCAAATATTAACCAATTTAACACCGAGCCCATGTTGTCCTCCAACAATCTTCTTATCATCCTTGTTGAAATTAGTTGAAGTTCTGAGATGTGCAAATATCATCTCGGGAATCCAAAGGTTATTTTCGGGATGTTTCGCTATATCAATACCGTTTCCATCATTTTCCATTGTGATTGTTCCGTCTTCCGATATGGATATTTGGATTCCAGTGACGAATTTCTTATCTAAAATGGGAGAATGAATCATACGAAGAATCTGATCGCGCGCATTCACCGCACATTCATCATATAGTTTATATAGTCCAGGAATAAGCTCAATTGTGCGTAGCACGATACGATTTGTTACGTCGTCGTAAATCCACATATCTGCGTCAACTGCAGCTACGGTTCCAATATACATCGCAGGCACTGCAAGAATGTGTTCTATTTCAGTTTTAATTTGGTATTGCATTTTAAGATCCGACATATTAATGTTTATAAGTGTAGGTATTTGAATATAATGATAATATTTTAAGTTGTTTCAATTTTCTATGTTATATGTATACACCTATATGTTTATGAGATTGAAAAATACTAACGACATAACGAAATATTGTGTCATTGCTTCATGTATAAAAGACCAATCACAAAAGGATCTAAAAAGAGTTAATACATCATCGAATGTCACTCAAATCACTAGAGCAATGAGATACTCTCAATATGTGCGCAATATAGGTTAGGACAGTTACGATATCACTTTACCATACGGGTTTACTATAGAATGCATATCACATTTTGTGTTACAAGTTTGAAAAATTGAAAGGAAATAAGTAAAATATTATAAGCAATATAAGTAAAATATTATAAGCAATATAAGTAAAATAAAAAAATGGCAAACGAACAAGTTAAAAACATTATTGGAGGCGGATTATCTATAGAAGATATTAACACAAGAATAAAAAAAGAAATTTGTTACGAAACTTTGGAAGAATTGTCTGACTCCAAGTTACTAAACGAATATAAAGAATGTAATTCTATGAAAAACGAGATAAAAAAACTAGAAAATATATTAAGAAAACATACCGACGAAGAAAAAACACAAAAAATAATAGATGAATATTTATTAGACCTAATACCAGCAGGAACCAAAGGCGTTATAAGAGGTAATAAATTTAATAAATTAGTAAAACAAAATATTACAAAATTAGGGTTAGATACAGAACGATTTGAAATCTGCTTTGAAAAAAAATGCGAATTTCATTTCACTACTGAAATACCAGACTGGTATATCCTAGAAAAAAAAACTAATAAAATTATAATTGGTATGAATCAATTGGATTTATGGGGAGGAGGGCAACAGCTTAATCGCGGTTCGAAATATTTAGAAAATAATAAACATAATAACTCAAATAGTAAGTTATTATGTGTTGTTTGTAACGAAATACAATTGAAAAGTAATAAAAATAAAATATACAATTTATTTGACATTGGTTTTAACAATAATACATTATCTTATGTAAATAATATACAAAATATTATTTCTCTATACTTCGATTAATAACAATGGATTGAATTTAAATATTAACTCTTGTTTTGATATGGATTTTGGTCCAACCGTATTATTAAAATCATAACTTATCTTAGATAATCTATCTAGATTTTCAGTTATAGATTTACCGTTTGTAAATTTTATAAAATAGTGAGATTGAATACTTTTAGTATCAATTTTTTTATCTATTGTCCCAGCATTAACTCCAACGCGACGAAATGAAATATCTGGATTTCCTGCTTTTTCGACAAATGTAAAATTTAACGGTTCCAATTTTGCATTTAATACCCTATTAATTGCTCGTTTTTCCCATATTTGAAATATACACGGAACATTATGTTCTATACCATCTACTAGAAACGATTTGTCTGGTAAATCAATCTCAAATATAAGATGAAAATTTAACGAGAATGTTTTTTTTAAACTATCTTTTTTAAAACTTTTAGGTAATATAAATGAAATGCTATCACAAAACTTGCATGATTTTTTTATAAATTTAATTGCTAATGAAGATTGACGACCAAATGGGGGATTACCTATTATATGCATTTTATTATTTCCAATCTCGATATTATCATGATCGTATAGTAAATAATCTTGTTTGATTATCTCATCATTATCTGGTTCCAAATCATAAAATTTAAAATTATTCGTCAACGATTTTATTCCTGTGATAAAAGACCCGTTTCCTGCACTGGGTTCTATAATTAAATCATTCGGATCTATTTGTATATATTTTTGAACTAGATTTAAACATATTTCGACAACAGTAGTTTTTGTATAATATTTATCGATAGTGTTACGATTTAAACCTTTAACTTGTTTAGTTGTCATATTCGTTGTTGTTGTTTACAATTATATCATACTATTATTTAAATCAATTTTTTCTTTGTGTATTATAATGAACACATTATATCTGCCGATAATTGGCGAATATTCACTCGAGAAAAAAATGTTCTCTCTATGTATTTTATCGTTAGCCGATCAAGATATTAATGTACAATTAATAAATAATAAGAATCAAAAAACACTACAACAAGAAAATTTGACAATGAGTGTAAACATGATTTATAGTTTGAAATTCGAAAACATTGAATGTCTTGAATATATGTTGTATATTGGCGATTATCCAATCAAAATGGATATATCTCGTAATATTGATAAACACGTTACTATATTGAATTGTGATTGTCAATTTGTTCCAGAGACAAATACAATTAAAAAGGTGAATACCGAAACATTCAATTTATCATTTCATTTAGGTGATCAAATATATTTGGATTTAGTTTTCCTCGATTTATTTCATTACATTGATTTGAACATACATCTACTCCATAGCAAAATATTAGATTCATATGTTCGCAGCAAAATATTGAAAGAGTATGTAGTCACATTCAGAAGAAAATTAAACGTGTTACAACACTCGTTTAATGTTTTTCTTTCTGATGATCATGAAATTTGCGATGAGTCAGTCTTGGCTAAATGTCTAAAATTAAATCCAGATATTGCAAAATACTTATATAGTATTTTCAAGTCGATAAATACTACGATAAAGACATGTATGAGAGTTACTGATAGTAATATGATAACATATAATAATTCTTCGTTTTTATTAGTAGACAATATTGATACGCTAAGTTATATAGACTATGATGATAAATTGCGTTCAATATTAAATAGCAGTGTTAAATTTACCGAGCATTTATATATATTATCTCCGAGGGTTCTCTTGAATATCAAGGTGTTAAATTTCAATAGAATTATATTTAAAACACAACCTTCTGATGTAAACTATGATACATTATACGAAACTTTGTTTTCACTTCCTTGTGAAAAAATTACAATTTTTTGCGGAGATGTGCATTCTTCTAATAAATGCTCAATAATAGATAATGCTAGTAGTAAAGAAATTGGTCTAATGCTGGTTGGACCTATAAATAGTGTCTTAAATAAACCTAATAAATTTTATATCAAAAGTAATAAATTTAGTTACTATCAATATTATAGCTGCCATAATAAACATAGTTTTATTGAGATTCTTAATCACGATCCGAAACATGTATTTAAAAAATCGTATAAAAATTTATTATTCGGTGGTATGGCTTATTTGTCTCAAGCTCTATATTATGATAAAATCAAACCCAAATTCAGGCTGAAATCATATATTAATTAAAATTTATAATATTATCTAAATATGCATCATCACGACTATATAATAAATATTTTCTCATACTTACATATATAATGAAACGCCCAGTACGACAAGAAGATGGCACTTACAAAATTAAGGGAAAAACTTACAAGGAACTTTTCGGTTCTCGCACTCAGGTATACAATAACAATGCGTATAAAACCAGTGGTGGTTTGTCTCGCCCAGATTTGATGATGAATAAACATGGGCGTATTGTATCAGCTATGAAGCACAAAACAGCGAAGAAAGAGAAACGTTTAGAAAAAGCTGGGTATTTCACTCAAAAGGGAAAATTCGGATTTGTTAAACGTTCTACTCGTAAGTCTCGTAAGTAAATAAATTATAACAAAATAATTGTAACTAGATATATCTTATGG
>Ga0208414_1003105_pt1 | contig 10293 bp, 7 predicted proteins | sample AntAceMetag02UKE_FD_184770 | JGI IMG/M metagenome (GOLD analysis project Ga0208414, IMG submission 184770) | Saline lake microbial communities from Ace Lake, Antarctica - Antarctic Ace Lake Metagenome 02UKE (SPAdes) (version 2) | ecosystem: Environmental > Aquatic > Non-marine Saline and Alkaline...
CATGAATGATACGACTGGTTCGAATGTTGCTGGATCCAATACTACACCGCTGCTCATCAATGGAATGTATGGGCAGTAGAATGCAGCAGCATCAGACTCAGAAGCGCCTTTGTAACCTACTAGAACGTTGTCGTTCTCAGCATATGTGTTAACATATACTTTCATTGCGCTGTTCAATGTACCAACAAACTTAGTGTTTGTAGGAGCTTCGAATGTACCTTCTGTAGTGCGAGCAAACGCAGAAGTTGTAGCACTTTGTAGTAGTGTTAATGTAGTTGGGCTTACAACTGCCCAGTTACCAGCACCACGACGTGTACGCTGAGCGATCAAGTTAGCAGCACGGTTGATTTGAACAGCTAAAGCAGCATGCTCGTCACCAACGAATGTAGCAGTACCAGATACAGCAGCTTGGTCGTATGTCAACACTGTTGAGCTCAATGTAGCTAGGCTACGTAGAACTTCTTGGTCGATCTCAGCTGTGATCTCTTGTGCAAGAGCAGCCATGATTTCTGCTTCGATGTCAATACCTTGTTGGGCTTGTGCATCTTGTGCAGCTTCAAACGTCCAGCGAGCTGACAATTTACGTGTCTTAGCTTCAACTGTTTGCTTCAAGATTTGAATGCTTAGTTTGTTACCAGCAGCACCTTCTAAAGCGGCTGTACTAGCTGCTTTACCGGATGTACCACCAGCATAACCTTCGGCAATCTTGAATGGGCTCAATGCCTCATCACCGGCTACAGTATTACCACCTGTACCAGTAAAGGTATCAGAGTAGCGAACACGTAGTGTGTGGATTTGGCCAACTGGGCCAGTCATTGGCTGAACGCCAACTAATTCATTCGCGATGACCGTAGGCATCACACGTCTAATCACTGGAAGGATTACACGATTTAGGGTTGCAACGTTACCGGCGGATGTAGCTCCAGCTGTGGCACTTTCTGCGAGATACTTGCGGGTATTCTCTAGAGTAGTAGCCATAACTGAACGCTTGTTACCTTGTAAACCCTCTAAAAGGGCTTCTTTAGTCTCCGACCAGCGTGACTCGAGTAGTTGTGACATTATAGTTCTCCTTAAACTTTTAGTCCCGCAAGCCTGCGGATGTCAAATATTTCAGCAGTTTTTTCTTCTTGACTGCTTGCTTGATGTGCCTGGTTATTGCCTGTAATTTCTTTAGCCTCTGAAAGTACTCTCTTCGCTGGTGCACCGCCATTCATTACTGATGGAATGTACTTGTCGAATGCTGTACGAAGCTTTTCAGTTTGGACTGATTCTAATAGACTGCCCATGACCTCTTTCTTATCTCCAGTCAACGGACCTAGCAATTCACTCATAACTTCTTTGCGTTGGTTGTTTTCTTTTATAATACGTAGTTCACGTTCTTTTTTATCTACTAGTGATTGTGCTTCTGCAACAATTTTTGCCGCTTCTTCTAACTCTGCTTCTTTGGTTTCAACAACCTTTAGAAGTTTAGCTGTTTCAGATTTCTCATTTAGGTGAGATGCAGCGTACTCGCTTGCGAAAGATTCAAAAAGTCTGCGTCCAAAGTCATTCTTACGAGCTGCTTCAATGTCTTCACGTAGTTGAGTCATTTCAGAACGGAGACCGCCCTTAACTGTTTCTGCAACTATTGTAGAAGCACGGCTAATAAAATTTTTCTTGACAGTTTCAAACTTAGCTTTGCTTTCGCGAACCAATTTAACTTTGGTCTCAGCTAGGTCTTTCTTGTCTGCATGGAACTCTGCGATTTCTTTCGCTAGAGAATCCACAATAAAAGATTCTAATTTAGCTACATTGCCTGCAACTGATTTACGATCTTCGTGTAGTTCTGCAAGTTCTTTCTTAAGATTCTGTAGAACAAATGATTCCATAGTGGAAGCATCAGTCTTCATTTTCTTAATGTAGTTTGCACGGGCTTCGATTAGTCCTTGACGATCTTCTGCAAGTTCGCCTAGTTCTGCTGTTAGCCTGTCAGCTAGCATAGACTCTACAGCCTCTACCATTGCCGACTTATCATGCTCGTACTTTTCTGCAAATTCTTCACGTAGCGTAGAAGTGACTTGTTCACGATTTTCTTGAATTCTGCTTTCCCAAGAAGATTCAATTTCCGATTTAATTTCTTCGGAAATCACATTGTTTTCAAACAACTGTTTTACGATATCTAGCATGTGATTTCTCCTACTGTTAGTTGAGTCCGCGAATTATTCGCTTCAGACTCTCTGCTAAGTATTTCTGTGCCTGTGGATCGCCTTTAACTTCCTGAGCGATTCTATATGCCTGTAAGCCGCCTGTGTTATTCATTAAATGTTCATAAACTGGTGTTGGGTAAGCGCCCGGTGCGCTTGGCTGTGCAACAATATCAACAGTGATAATTTCAAAACCTTGAACGTTACCACTTCCGTCAACTTCTCCAGACCCTCTAGAGCTTACACCCAACTTAACTCCCGACTCTAACATGGTCTGAATTAACTGACCCATTGGAGTTGGAAGTATTTTTAGTTTTCCGTAACCGTTAGGACCATCCATCCACATCTTGGTAATCATATGACTAACACGATCTAGATTGATTTTTAAATCCTGTGGGTGATCAACTTCTCCCAGAACTGAGTATCCGCCAGCGATCTGTTCATTTAGCGTTTTGACAGCCCTGCCAATTTCTTGAGAAGAATATACACGTTGGTTCTGATTCCGGATATCACCCTGAATACAAATACCATTAAGATGCAGAGACTTACCGCCTCTGCCGTCTTCTTCGCTCTCTAGAACAATCTTAGCCTGGTCGTAACTTAAATGTTCTGCTAGTGTTGATTTCACTATAGTGTCCTATTACCTACGGCCACGGAAAAGGCTAGCAGTGTTTACACCGTTATCACCTGGCTTTGCAGTTTCTTTCTTGGAGAAAGCATTACCTGCTTTGCCGCCTGGTACGTTAATGTTACCTGCGTTATCTTGTTTAGCAGCTGGATTTAGCAATCCGCCTTTTGTGCCTTCGCCTTTAGACTCGCCACCTTTAGCGATATTAGCAGTAGTACCGCCCATATCATTCTTAGCGGCTACGATTGACTTAGCGTTTGCACCGTTGTCTCCACCTTTTGGTGTAGCAACTTTTTCTACATATTCACGAACTGTTTCTAGATCAAAATCATCTTTCATGTCCATGTTGTCAGCATCCATGTCGCTTGGGCCGTCCATGTTGTCTGCATCTGGCTCTTTATGATCGCCGTTCATAGCATCAAACTTGGCTTGTAGTTCATCTACAATGCTGTCTAAGTCTTGAAACAATTCTGCTTCAGATTTGTCAGCAAACTCGTCGTCGCCTTCTTCTTCTGGACCTATTTCGCCTGCTAGGTCGTCTGATGGATCTTCGCTATCTAAATCCATGTCATCGTCACCTTCAATAGCGATATCTTCAAAATTTTCGTCTAAGTCTTCGTCATCTTCTTCGTCATCTTCTTCGTCTTTGTGAGAAGACTCGTCAACTTCTTCTTCGTCGTCTTCTTCTGTTTCTTCAGCAATTTCGCTGTCGATCATCGATTCGTAAATTTCACGAGATTGTGTAACTACGTACTCGTGGAATAGTTCTTCTGCTTTAGCTTGATCGTCATTTACTAGACTTTCGAGCATCTGTTGTAATAAGTTTTTATCTGCCATGTTGTGTTCTCCTTCAAGATGGTTAGGCTGTTCTATTATTTACCCGGATTAAATGTATCCGAGGTTAAATGGTAGTTTTTTGATCGGTTTGATCGGAATATGTAGTTTCAGGATAAGTTTTTTCAAACTCGTCAAATGTTATGTGACTAAGATTACTTAGCGTAGTACCTAGCTTATCTGGAACAAATGCTCCAGATTCTACTACTCTAAAGAACTTTACATGTCTGAATTCTTTAATAACTTTTTCAGTTTGACTTAGCCAGTTACCAAAGTATGTAGCTGAATCTGTTGATTTTTTGTAATTGAACGTATCTGCATACACATTATTAAATTTTCCGTTTACACCTTGATAATCAAATCCAAAGATGTAAATGCTTGCATGTCCTTGGCTTGCTGCAAACCATAGTGCGGTAGGTCCTGAACTCCATCCCTTGTGCGGACTAAAAAAATTAACATTGACTTTAGTTTGAATTCCTTTATTAGGATTTGTCCAAACTTGATGATTTTTATGATATCCAGATGCTATGATTTCATTGACCATCTTAACATCAACTGCTATTAGATAGTGAGGATTATATTCTCTGTACTGTGCATTACAGCCATAAACTATGCCTTTATCTAATAGAGATTCCGGATTTAATTTTGCTCTGCTGGTGCCGTTGCCTATAACAAAGGCCGGATTATTCTGCAGGGGCTTCTTCGCCAACTGGTGTTCCATACATTTGTTGAATGAAGCCCATTTCTGACTGTGCTTCTAATTGATGTGCTTCAGACTGCAACCGTAGTTGATTAATCTGACGTAGAGTTAGACGAACTTTTCTAGTGTCATTTTTGTTAACAACTGATTTATCTTTGCTATTATCGTATCTACGATCGTTAGCAAAGTCGTTTGTCTTTTCGTTAAAATAAAAAAATTCGTTTAGGAGCATAATGTATTTATTACTGAACGGGTGCTTCTGGTGCTGCGGCCTCGCCGCCTTCAGCACCTGGTTCTGCTGCTGCCATATCCTTAGGAGCTTCTGCTGTTTGTCCAGCCATGTCAGCTGACATACCACCTTGTGTAATTCCTGCTGATCTCAACTGACTTTGAGCATCTTGTGACGACTGTAGATTTGCACCGTTCTCTTCTCTCCATAGACGTTCGTTTTCTTTGATCTCGTCTTCGCTCATTCCTAAGAAACGTTTCATAGCGAATCTCTTGCTTAGATGTGGAATTTGCATAACTGTTGAGAATGTTGCTGCACGAGCAGTATCAAGCTCACTCTGACGGTAAGCAGCAAAGTTCTGCGGCTCATTGAACTTTAGTTGGAACAAACTATTGTCAATGTTGATGCCGTTATTATCTAACCAAAGTTTAAATTCTAAGTCAAATGTTTCCACAACCATGCTTTGCAAGCGTTTGCAATATTCATTAAATCGCAATTCTTGAATGTATGCAGTACCTACTTTTCCGTCACCTACTTGGTTTGGACTTTCGTCGATTGCTGTTGGCAAGTAGCTGCTTGGGATTCTTAAAGCACGGAATAATTTGTTGGTAAAGTAACGTAGGTCTGTAATTTCGCCTAGGTTAGTACCTCCTGGTAGTGTTTCAACTTTGGATCCGCGACCTTCTGCTGTCTGTGGGAAGAAGTAGTCTTCATTCACTGAGTTCTTAACAAAAATTCCAGATTCAATAGCAAAAGTATGGTGAGAATGCCATTTTTCAGTGCCGTCAATTGTAATAGTTCCAACATCTCTGTTTGAAACTTTTTCAATTTTTACTATTCTATGATTGAATTGATCAATTTCTTTGACAAATGTTTTCCAGTTTTTGTAGCCAAAATTGCCCAGTAGTTTATCTAGTTTGCTGTATCCAAATTTAGAAAAATCTATTTTGCATTGAGCATTTTTGTAGGCTAATGGAATAGAATTGCTGGCCTTAACTTTGGACAACAATTCAGAATTATGGTCACACCAACTTATTATCTCTAATTTGTTGGTCATACCAGTTTTGACTTTGTCTACCACAAGTTGCAGCATGTCAAATGTCAGATTTAGTTCTTGGTTTTGTATCTTAACTCGTGACTCAAGATTCTTAACCAACTGCTGTCTAGCTGTTGGGTTATGTTTGAGGTATCGTTTTCTAGATGCACTGGTATTCTTTTTGTAGCTGGCTGCAAATGCAGGGTTGTTCTGTCTCATCCATACTGATTTTTGTTGAGCAGAACGAATATTCCATAACGCAGCCAGCCTGTTAGTGTTAGACAAAGTTTTCCAACGATCTTTTAAAGTGTCAGATATCTTCAAAGTCATAGTAGCTCTGTACTGATCTGTCATATTTTCCCAAAATTCTTTCTTTTGAGCGGCATGAAATAGTATATGATCCTGCTTGTTCATGTAGGTCAAATTTCTTGGATCGTTATTAAATCTATCTGAATCCTTATGATGGATCACTGCCTTGGTTTTGTTGATATTTTCCTCAAGATATGTAAATTCTTGGTGTTTATTTTGCTGACGGAAAAATTCTCCAACCAAACGATGAGTCCATATCCAGGACTTGGTTTCGTGATCCCATACCTGTTGATATTCATTTGAGCTGGATGATATTTTTGACTGTTGGGTATTAAATGCAATTAGACTGTCTTGCTCAGTTAGATCCTTTGCCTCAACAAACCCTTTTCCAAATACGGGAATTTTATGATCGGGAGTACAAATTAATTCTTTACCATTATCAAATGTCAACTTGATAACTTCGGCATTTTTACGTGTTATACCAGCCCAGTTGATCACGCCAGGCACAATCCGTCCAGTTACTGGGTCACAACTGTAGGCCCAGTTTTCTTTTCCGTTTTCAAATTCTGTTATCAATTCTTGCAATTCTACTGTTCTACCATCCAGTAGAGGAATACCGGTGTTCAAGTCTAGACACAACGGATTGTAACTGGCATCAATTACATTATTGCCGCCGCCTGTTGAACTCGGAATACGACGTTGTTGAATTTCGTTTTTAACACGTTCAACAAAGCTCATAGCCATGTGTGCTGGCATGTTACCAACGTCAACATAGAAAATTCTGCGTTCAGGCGCACGTTGAATACGATAGATAATAATCGCATCTTCTAACAATTCTTTTTGTTTGTATACTTTAAACACTGACTCTAGAATGCTATTGCCAAATGGATAGTTTCTATCAAGTCCTTCACTTAGACTAATATGCACAACATGTTTAGCATCAACTGTAATTTCGTTTTGTGCATTACTAAATCTTGTTCCATTTGAACGAGCAACATCACCTACCATGCCTCGGCCAAAGCCGCCGCCAGTAGAGTAACTGCTAGTGCCGCTGGGACTTGTATTGGCAGTTCCGTGAGGAGTAGTTGCTACTAGATTTACAAAGTTAAAGTTAATGTCCTTGATACCGTATTGCTCAGGAACCTTGCCTGTGCTTTCGTTAACAATAATCTTACTGACTTTGGTAGGATCAACATACAACCATTTCTGTGTTTGTGGATCTCTAATAAAGAAACAGTCACCGTACTTCATTGCATTTCTAAAAATACGGAAAATTCTAGTTTCAAATTGTTGTTCTTTAGCCCACTTTTGTAGCGCATCCTTTAACAGCTTAACTTCAGTAGATGTAGGTGACCCTTTGAAAAATGTCTGAAACGGTGTACGATTTTCTTTATCTTTCTGTGTGCAGAATTCTGCAAGAATGTCTAGGGCAGCATTGACCTCACTGTCCATATCCATAGTATCATACTGCATGTAGCGTTCAACACGATTCGGACTGCCAGCGTATACATCAGGCAAATAGCTTGAATAATTTGTTCGTGCTGGTCCAGGACGACCTCTGCCGTTCAGTGGACTTGTGCTTCCGCTCATGTTATCTACATTAACGGGAGTGAAATACTTACGCCATCCAGCCATTATACTAATCCTTTATTAATTCTATTTTTACTACCTTTACCGATATAAAATGGAGTACCGTCCTCGTTATTATATCGATAAACATAAAAATTTTCACAACTCATTTATTATCCTTAAGCAAACAAATTACCAGACATACCTTTAATACCCCTCAGCTGATCTTCGCTGATGGATTTTTGTTCTTGAGTTATCTGAATTAATCGTGTCATGTTAGTATTTAACTGCGCAAGCAAGGTTTCCGCAGATTCTTGGGTTGGGGCTGCACCTGTGGGCGTTGCAGCTTCCTTTACCATTCCGTATTCTTTGAGTTTTTCTTCTGCTGCTTTTTTAGCTGCTGCATCTGTTACTTTTTTAGATTCTGCATCGGCAACTATTGTAGTTTTAGCAGCGTCTGCTTTTGCTGATGCTTGCTGATCTTTTGGAACTAGAGCACTGCCTTGTTGGGCAGCATCGGCTTTTGCTGATGCTTGCTGATCTTTTGGAACTAGAGCACTGCCTTGTTGCCCTGCAAATTGTTTTAACAGTGCTTCGGCGCCTGCATTAGTGTCTACTAACGATTGCCGTTTTTCTTCTGCTTTATTTGCTGCTTCTTTAGCTTTAGCTTCTTTAGATGCAAGGCCTGTTAATTGATCTGTAGTAACTTTTTGTTCTGCAAACTTTTTCTTATCTTCTTTTAATTCTGCAGTTTGTCGATTAGCTGCTGCATCTCTTGCTGCAATTCTTTCTTCTTTGGCTGCTTTTCTATCATCTTCGCGTTTTTTACGTTCGGCTTCATCTATTCCTGCTGCACCGAATGTGACTTTATTAAGAAATCTCATTAATCCGTCAGCGACAGATTCTATTATACTTTGAAAATCTTTCATATAATCGCCAAAATTAGCAATAAAATCAATTACTCCTTTAAAGGCAGTAACTACAACGCCTAGTATTTGCCATAACGGATTTAGAAAATCAATTACGAACCCTATTACTTTTCCTAGTACTTTAAATACATCGCCAATAAATGCGCCTACTTGGATTAATGTAGCTCCAAATCCATCAGTTGTATCAGTGACTCCAAATATTGTTGTCCACATTCTTTTCAATGGATCTAATAATGTCATTACTCCGGTCCATAATCCGTCAAATGCTAAAATAGCACCTCGAACGACTCCGCCTAATACATCAAAAACATCATTCATGAGACCGTCAATAAATGTAATTGTGCCTCCAAGGCCACCGCTACCAAATTTTTCTGATATGTATTCAATAACTGGAGCAAGTAACAACATCATACCATTGCCAACTTTCATCACGATTGACGATACAATATTAAATGCAGGAACTAGATATTCTTCAGCAAGTTTAGCCACTGCATCAAACGCATTCATCAATACATCAAGCACTCCACTAGTTGCTAACAATCCTTGGAAAGTATTAGACACTGTAGAAATGCGTTGCTGAAACTCTTGCATTTTTTTATTAAATCCGTCAGTGTTTGCTTGAGCTTTTTTCTGTGCTTCTGTTGCTTCTTTTACACCGTCTATGTTAATCTGTTGAGTTGCTGCTAAACTGTTTACCATTCCTCCTAACTCTGCGCTGGCTGCACCAGCTTGTTTTATATTTTGAAGATTTCTTCCGCCTTCGTCTTTCATTAAATTATTAAGACGGTTACGCTCCTCAGTAGTAACTTGCTCTCCTCGAACCATTTTTGCCTGCATTTGTTGTAACATTGCAGCGGACTGAGGCATCATTGCCATTAATTTTTGATTTTCTTCTGTAGTAGCAACTCCGTTAGCCAACATGTCTTTGGTAAAAGATTGCAGTGGTCCTGGCAATCCTAATACAGTATTTCTAAAACTAGCTCTAACTTCTTCGTTCATTCCCATCATCGAAGCTTGGAATTGTGCATCGGCAGCTAGTTGTTTTGCCTGTGCTTCTTTTGCTGAACGTTCTTCACCGGTTATTTTTGCTAGCGCATCCATTTCTTTTAGATAATTCTTTGCACCAACTGCTAACTCAGCATTTGATTTTTTGCCTTGTAACCCTTGTTGTCTTAATAGTGCGCCATAACTTGCAAGTCCAGAATTAATTTCCTGAGTTGACATTCCAAGTGCATATAAATCGCTGCCTGTTGTTCTTAACGATTTAGAAACATTAGCAAAGTTCTTTGCACCGTCTTCGGTATTAGATCCAAACGCTAACATGCCTTCGCCGTTCCTAGCAACCAATGCTCCGAACTCTGCCATATTCATGCCGGCTTCACTGGCAGCTCTAGAGAAATTTATAATACTGCCGCCGAACGTTGCGCCGCTCTGCGATGCTGCATTAAACGATGCAGCTACTTTATCGGCAGCACTTGCTACAGATACTAGTGCTTTTCCCACAATTGGAAAATTGGAAAATATTTCGGCAGCACCTGCTGCTGATCCGTCAAGATTTGCTAATGAGTTTGTAGCATTTAATGTAGCATCGCCCATCTTCATTGCACTATCAACTACACTGATTAACCCGCTTGCAACCTTTCCAGCAACTCCGCCTAATTTGATAAACGCACCGTTTAGTTGTTTAGTAGCTCCTAATAACGGTGACGACTTACTGCCACTGTTGGAATTATTGTTGTTTCTTACAGTTCCCGTTGTTGCTGACAAAAGTTCTTTTAAGGTGGCTTCAGACGCAGCACCTTTAGCTTCTACAGTTCCAATCCCGGGGATGTCAATAAAAACAGACATTTTTAATTTTCCTAGTTATCTACGCATA
>Ga0208414_1003108_pt1 | contig 10288 bp, 13 predicted proteins | sample AntAceMetag02UKE_FD_184770 | JGI IMG/M metagenome (GOLD analysis project Ga0208414, IMG submission 184770) | Saline lake microbial communities from Ace Lake, Antarctica - Antarctic Ace Lake Metagenome 02UKE (SPAdes) (version 2) | ecosystem: Environmental > Aquatic > Non-marine Saline and...
TTTACAAGTCATGGAAATAGCATAAAACATGGCTATCACACCACTTGGGGACATGGTGTTCCTGATTTTTATGCAGCCTTATCTCCGATTACAAGTAACGCAAATCCAGCTTCATTTATAATGTCATCTAGTTTATCCGCGGGTTACAAAAACCAAAGTCAAAGATTTCCTGTTTCATCTAGTTCACTACAATTATCTTCAGCGCTTTCAAGCAGTGGTTTATCTCAAGGAATTAAAGGGACAAACGCTTACTTCTACGATGCTTTAGGAGGTGGATTTGAATATGATTTATCAAATATTGTATATGAGAAGAGTAAAGCTAATTACTTATCAAAAATAAGTCCAAAGCACCTATTTATAGATTTAAGAAATTATCATACTGATCAAACTGTTACATCTCCAGATATCTACCAAGGTGAATATATGAATTTTAAAGATGAAAATAATACTGGTTTAAGTGTGTCGATGAATAATCCAAACATTGCGGCTCAGAAATTTAATTTATTTGAACAATCTAATTATCAAGGTGATGATTTTATGAAAGTTAAAGGCTTGAGTTTGAATAACTTTATGTCAATTGGTGATAGTAATTTAGTATTCTCTTATTCAGATTCAACAATTGACCCATCTCTTGAAGTTAATGATAAGGTTCAATCTTTAATGGCATCTTTAGATCTATTTCCAAAAGAGGGTGATAAAAATTTAATTTTAACTACAGGAGCTGTTTTAGAAAAAGATACTTTATTGTTTACTGAATCTAATGGAGCAATGAATTTAGGCAATGAAGAAACAATGTCCAATATTTTTGGTGTTAATTATCAAAAAATTATCAATGATAACAGTGATTTAACTTTTAATACTTTATTAACTTATACGGCACCAAAACAATTTGAAAATTCTTTAGTTAGCAAAACTGATAACTTATTTACAAGTAGATTTAATGTTAGCTACAATCTTAAAAACATCTTTACTGATAATGAAAAAATTAAATTTAGCATTTCTCAACCCACAAGAGTTGAAAAAGGTAATATGCAATTTAAATTGCCGGGTTTAGCAGATGTAAATGGTAACATTCCTTATTCATTTGAAAATCTATCTTTAGAACCAGAAAAAAGACAAATTGATTTTGAAATTAAATATATGAGAAATTTAAAAGAAAATATTTATTTAAGTGTTGGTGGTGGTGTTAATAAGAATGCAAACCATTCAAGTGATAGTTTGAACAGTTCTCTTTCAACTTCATTTTTATTTAAATTTTAATTTTTAATAAAGTTGAAAAAACTATTTTCAACGATATTGGTTTTGGGTTTGTTGTTAGGTGGTAAAGTAATGTGATGAAAATATATGGTGATAGCAATTCTGGAAATTGTTACAAAATAAAATTAACGTGCCACCTATTAAATGCAAGATATGATTGGGTAGAAGTTAAAGTAAAAGATCTAAAAAAAAAGAAACGTTATATTTCTAAATTATAAAAAAAAATCCCAATGGAAAAATTCCTTTCATAGAACTCGAAGATGATTTTATTTTAAAATTTTATCTAATTTATCTAATTTATCTTTAATTTTATCACTGATATTTATTGTCTTGCTTCTTTTATCATTTTTATTAACTTCTCTTATAATAATGTTGTTTTTTTCTAAGTTTTGCATAATTGCTATTTTTTTAGATCTTGATGCTAAAATTTTATTTTCATCTAAAAATTTATCAGCTGATTTGATATTAATTCTATTTATCTCATATTTGTAAATTAATAATACAATTTCAAGTGTAGTTTTGTCTGCTACTATTTTTTTTATATCCTCATCTTTGGATTTGATTAGATCTAAAATATTTAATGCAAAAGACATATTACCATTTAATTATTAATTTTCTCATAAAGAAAGTAAAAAACAGTATTATAATTTAATATTAAATTTTAATGTTTATTTAATCCTCGTTTTGGCTAAGTTTTATCAGCATGATGTATAAACATAAATTATTAGCCGCAAAACCAAAATCACTATCTTTTTCTTGGGGCGCAAAAATTTTTATTTTATCTCTTATTTTGATTTTATTTATATCACTTGCCTATTTGTTTAATTTTCAATTTTGTATTCACCTAAATCAATAGAATTACCTTATGGATGATGAAATAGATTTAGGTAAAATAATTTTAGATTTATGGGAGGGTAAATGGAAAATTATAACTTCAACTCTTATTGCATTTACAATCGGCTTAGGATTTCTATTTACTAAACCCCAACCAACCTATCAGGCAATTACAGAAATCAGACCTTTAAATTCTATCCAGGTAAGAAAATATAATTCATTAAACTCATTTGAATTTTTTCAAATTACACCTCAAAATTTAGTCAATCTTTATGTTGAGCAAGTAGAATATAAATCAATATTTTTAGATGTGATTAAAGATTTAGATATTTATAAAAAAAGTGATTTCGAAACCGAAAAAGATTACGATAATGCAATTTTAAGACTTGCATCTAAAATAGAAATATTATCTCCCAATGACAATGACAATGACAATGACAATGACAATGACAATGACAATAAAAAAAATAAAGATATTAATAAGTATCATCAAATATTATTTTCTCATACAGATCAAAAATTATGGAAAAATATTTTAACAGAATTTGATAAAATTAATCAAGAATTAATCAGAAACGAATTAATTGAAAGATTTAATCAAAAGACATTAATTGAAAAATTAAAGATTAAATTTGAACTAGAGGATATTGAAAAAAACATTAATGCTCAAAAAATTGTTTATAATTTAAAAACACAAAACCGTTTAGCATTTTTAGAGGAACAAGCTCAATTAGCAAGAACACTTAATATAAAATCAAATACATTCGAAACTCAGAGTTTTAATAGTAAAAATTTTACAATAACCAATATTGATACTAAGTCCTCTTTTTATTTAAGGGGATTCGAAGCGATTGAAAAAGAGATTGCTTTAATAAAATCTCGTAAAGAAGAAAAAAATTACATAAATGAATTAGTCGAATTAGGGCAAAAAAAATATTTGTTAAATGAAGACAAAAATCTTGAAAGAATTGAAGAACTTTTTTTAGACACCCCCATTACAAAAAAAGAAAATTTTGTAGCTGTTAATTTTAATATTGCAGAAACAGAGTTTGAATATGAAAATAATCAAAAATATACAACATTGATCCTTGCTATTTTTCTAGGTTTATTTATTGGAAGTATTTATGTATTATTCTCTAATGCTTTAAAAAATAGAAAAAAATAATTTTTTAAATTAACTTTTGCCTAGCTTGAAATAATCAGCACAAATTAAAGAAAAAAATAAAAGATTTTTCCATAAAGTATGAAGATAATAGTTTGTTCACACTAGAACTCCTTTAGTGTAGCACTCCTCAGGCTTCTTTAATCCTTTTTAGTATTAGCTAATTAACTTAGATCTCGTATGGACCTTTTTTATTGATAATTCGACCTCTGTTTGTGTTTTGGAATAAGTTGGGTCTGGTTTTGTAAAGTATTGGGTTTTGGTGATCTCTGGTATTAGTGCTCATATTAATTAATCCAGTTCCATATTGTTTTCTAATTGGTTGTTTTAGGGACTTTTGAAGTCTTTCATGTTTTTTCTGTTTAGCTAGTTCAATAGCGTCAGGCAACAACTGTTGAATATCATCTGGTACATTATGTTTTAACTTGGCCAACATTCTGATCTCATTGGTCTGTCTAAATTGCGGTTTATAGTTTGGGTTCTTACTATCAAAGTGATTGCCTCTATTTCTACGTTTTGTCCCTAGGGATATTGCCTTTGGAACTACTAGCTTTGGACCGACCTTGACGTCCCCACTAAATAAATACTTTCCGTTTTCAAAAATATATTGGTCTTTATATTGACCCCTACGCATACGTTTTTTTAAAGTATCTGTTGGTATACCTAGCTTATTACTGAATTCTGATCGGGTTAGTTTAAATTTGCTCATAGTGTTTAAGTTAACAAGGTAACTTTGTTACGTTGAATTATGTCCCCACTATATAGGACCAACAAAGACTTTTAAAACAGACTTTATCCTTTAACTCACTGACTCACTAACTCAACCTATTTTAAGGTTACTCCTAAATAAATATATATATCTATATATCGCGACAGTAGCGGTTAAACAGATTTATCTATTTTTACTGAGTAGGTGAGTCACTCCTTGATTAACTTGAAGAAGTCATCAAGGTCAATTACTGCGAGTGCTTTCCTTGAGTTCTTCTTCATCACAACACAAGGCGTTAACTTATGTTGACCCTTGGAAGCTTGGGTATACCAATTGTAAACTGTTGAAAGTTTGTTCTGGTGTTTACATTCAAAGTTAACCCCAACTAAACGCCTTGCAACTTTAGATAACTTCAAATCAGGTCCGTTCTGCCCATTCTTTGCAGTCACTATGTCGTTAGATTTAAGATGTGGAAAAGCTTTTAATATTTTATCTCTAACAAGGTTCTGTAAGTGAGCACCTTTCCTTTTTTTTGTAGTAGGTGTCATCTATTCATCATTCTCTGGACGTTCACAAATACAAGACCCACAGTTGTTACAAGGAATACCTGTGTTACACTTTGGACAAGATCCATCAACTTCTGTTGAGATTTCTATTGTACAATTCCAACACACAGTTTTTCTTTCAAGATTATCTTCAAACCTTTTGTGATCTGGATGACGTTCGTTCATATCTTGCCATTCAACTTCAGTTGATTTCAACTCGTCTTTACCTTTGTAACCACTTTGTTCATAGATAGCTCCGAGCTCACTTTGTGATAATTCAGTATACTTTTTACCTTCTTTTGTAGTTTCATTCTCTATAATGTGAACTCTGGGCCTAGTACCATCTGAACATCTTACTTGAACCTTTTTAATGTGAATTTCATCAAGTATTTCATCCAGTTTAGACAGATCCCAATAAGTACCTCTGTAAGATAAATCTCTTTTCAAAGCACTATCAACATCATCCCGATTAATTAAACCTCGATATGTCCAAGTATCTTCACTAGTCCACGTCTTCGATTGAAATGGAAATCTTCGCTCATCAAAAGCAGTCCAGATTTTTTTCTCAAAGTCGTCCATACTGTCTTTGATTAATTGCTCTTTGTCTTTGTTCATTGGTGGATCGGTAAAGAACATACTTTCATCTTCAATGGTCACTTCGTTGAGTAAATGCCATTTAAAAGCACTGGGGTTTTTAACGTGTTTGAAGATTTCTTTTTTATAACCCTCATCATCAAGTTTTTTTCTAACTTCAAACTTCTTCTTATCGATTGTAATAACAAATAATCTTCTATCCTCTGGATCAATTTTCATTGGCTTTCGATCATTTGAAAACATAAAGAAATTACAGAAATTAGGTATTTCAATTTCTTGTTTGCCTTTTGGATTAATGATTAGAGTAGGGTCAGTTATATAAGGTTTAATTTTATTAGATAAAACTTTGCCTTCTTTACCGCCTCCAGACAATACGAGCTCATTTAATACAATGATTTGTTTACCATCGACAATAGTCGAGTGATCTCTGGTTAGATCGTTAAAGGTTACGTTGATTTTAACGTTATGTGAACCAAAGATACTTTCCATAAGTAGAGCTAACAAACCTTTGCCAGCCCCTTGAACTTTACCTTTGATAACAATACACCACATTATTTTAGACCCAGGTTTTTCAAGCATAAACTTTAATACTTGTTTAATGGTGTTCCAATTTTCTTCACCTATCAACCAGGCGTAATACTCATTGATACCTTTGGTGTCACCTTTGATGCTTTCAATGTTAACTGATCTATAAGTGTTTAGGTATAACCCTGGTTCTATTCCAGGAACCTCTCTAGGTTTAATTTCAATTACTCCAGGTTTTAATCCTGCGTGACATAAATAAGATTTAACTTTTTTTATGTTTTCACTTTCAAGTAACTGTCTTGACATGGGTAAAATATTTTTACCTTTAGTATAATGAGCCCAAGTATCATTCATTTGTTCTTTGGTGAACCAATCATTTTCTTTGAAGTTCCAAAAATCAACTCTTTTGATTACGTAAACATTCTGGTCCGTAATTTCTTGTGAAACTGCGAACAGCACCTTTTCGTTTATGAAGGGTAAAATTCCACAATGTGCTTTGACGTAGTAGGGGAAATTTTTAAGAAAGTAATCTTTGTCATATTTCTCAGCACTCTTTAATGCATGTTCAATATCTTTTATAAGTTTATGATCTTCAATAAGTGGGTTTCCAAAGTGTTTATTAATTTCCTCAAGTGTAACTTTAAGAGTTTCATCGTGTTTAATATTTAATGCACAATTAAATAATGCTTTGTGTCGGCTTTCTCCACCATCGGCTGCACCTGACATTCCAACGGTTGAAGCAATCAGTGGATATTTTCTATACTTCCAACTGAAATAAAATTGATCTTGAGTTAGACGAATTCCTCCAGGGCCATAAGCACAAGTATATTCATTATGGTATGGCATAAACCACCAAGCGCCTGGTTTATTTTCACCCGGTATTGTTGGCAGTGTGTGGCCTTTATCACATTTGTATAAAAGAAGTTTTTCAATTTTCTCTTCAAGTTCTTTTGCTTTAACTTTAGCCAAAGTGACATCAGTTGGTTTATCGAACCAACCTATAACTCTCCAACGTTTGCTTTTGGTCATTATACATCTGTATTCTGTACCAATCATATTCCAGACGTTGTCTGTTATTTCTTTAGGATCAATTTTAATATCAATATCAACACCATAGAATTCAACTTCTCTTGTATCTTCATTAACTGGCGATAATCCTTGTACTAGTTCACCCTTTGTATGGCTTTCCCAATTAATAGGTGACTTTTGCTCATAAACTGAGCCTTGTGGTGTCATTACACCTGAGTAATGTTTAGCACCGTTAAAAATTTTAGATAATCTTGTCATATTAGTTATTCTCCGTTTTATTTTTTTTATTAAGTTTATAAATGTGTTGAACTCTTCCACTTTCAAGTAACTTATGAGTTTGGGAAAATTCATAGTCTTTGCTTTCTGGTAAATTCTCTTGATGCTTTCTAATATCTATGCCGAGCTCTTCTGCAAATTTACCCATTTGGTGTAAACCGTTGTAAGCTCTAACAATTTCATTGTATTTCTTGGTCCAATCTTCTCGTTCTATTTCGTGAACTGATCGATTGTTCCAAAATGCTTTAGCGTATTCTATAAATCTACTTGATGTGTCAGCAAGTGAGCTGTCATACCAATCAATTACTCTTTCTTGTAATTGAATAATAAATTCTAGATCAGCAATTTTTTTATCGTTTTCAGATTTCTTTTTTTCGGTTTTCATTTTCATTAGTTACTTCTTCGTTAGTTAGAAGTGACTTGAAATTTTTAACCATTGTTTCTACTGTTTTAGCCTGAGATAATTTCTCACCAGGTTCAATTATTGTAGATAGTTCTTCAAGATCAGAATAAGTTTTATTCTTTAATGATATACCTCTGTAATTAAATTTACAGGTCATCATCACCTCCATTCGTTTTAGTTTTAAGTTGTTTCATTCTGCTTTCTGATCTTTCTATTATTTTTGATGAATTAGGAATTAATCCAGGGAGACCTTGAGTTGCCTCTAGTTCCTTTTGTTTTCTAACGTCATCAAGAATTTTATTATAATTTGCTTCTGCCAATACATCCTTTGGATCTCTTTTGTATGGTTTATAATTAATATTGAATTGCGGAATAGGTGTGACTGCTATTGTTTTCTTTAAATTTTGGATTTTTGAAATATCTCTTTTATTTTTTACTACAGTCTTAGTATTGGGTCTTGTTAGGTACGACATCATTTGGTTATATTCTTTAATTTTCATTAGTCTTTGGTCCCAAAAGTTCCAAAGGGTAGGCCTTTGATATCCATATTTTTTAAATACATCTTTACACCTCTAACTAATTCTTTTGGTGTTCTCGGTGAGTAACCATTCTCAGATATAAAGATTGCCTTCATTTGTCCTAGCGACATACTTGAAAAATCAACACTACCACCATTAGACATTGCCAAAGCTTTTAGGTCTTCAATAGGTGCAGTCTTAATAAAATCTTCCATTGATCCCTTGAAACCATTTTGTTTCGCTTCTTCATAAGCTCTTTCAAGTGCACTGGATAACTCGAGGTCAATATGATGAACTGGATCTTTCTCTGCTAACTTTATTAACTCTTTTGCAGTAGATCCATCTGATCTACCCTCAAGTCTTTTTTCGATATTGTTAATTTTCATTGTTTTGTTTCCTTTGATATCTCTTGTTCTGTAACTTTGGTTATTCTTGCCTGGACAACATCCAGTACTTCTTGCTGAGATTTAGCATTAAAGATCGAACTTCTAACTCCATACAATGTTGATAATTCAACGTTATTAGGGAAGAAGTTTTCAGCCAAAGTTCCACTGTTTATTTTCAAATCTTGTGTTGGTTTTTTCTTTGTCATTACACAAGGCTTTCCAATTCGTTATTTTCAATGACAGTAAAGCCCTGAGTAGCACTCGAACCTTCAACAAGTTTCATCACCTGGACTGCTTTAAGTCTTAAAGTACATCCAATACCAGTTCCCGCTACATTGTAACCAATGGGTTCATAGTTAATCTTACAAATAGAACCACCAAAGATATTTTTATCTTTTGGAAAATCATTTAGTTGACTGTCTACAATACGTGGTGATTGTGTGAACGGTTGTTTTGTCATTGAATTAATACCGCTAGCTTTCATTTTGAAATTAAACTCAACTCTGTCATCTTCTAATATCTTGTATGGAAGGGGAGCTCTATTTACTGGTTTAATATCATTGGGTGTTAGTTGATGTTGCTTTGCGATTTCTTGAGCAATTATATTATTAATCACACTAATAGTTTCTTGAGCTTTATCACCGCTTACTAAAAGTTTTGTATGGTAAACACCATCAGAATTAAATTGTGTATCTGGTTGTGTTAACCACGGGTATAAAGTTTCGCCCATTGCAGTTTTGATCTTAGTATTCATATCGTTTTCCTTTGTTCGTTAGAGTTATTAATAAACATAACTGAGTTGCTACTTCTTATTTGAAGAGGTCTGTCAGCTACATTGTCTTGAGTTCGAGGTAGAAAATAATAATGATAAAATACTTTAGGGTTCCAGATATAACTTTGATTAGTTAATTTAAGTCTACCTGGAATTATAGAGTATTTAACACCTTCGATGATCTGAACATCAACACCCGTTTTTTTAATTACAAGTATCTCTCGTTCTAACCACTTGTAACTAACTCCACATTCTTTCGCCAATTGTTTCATTGGTAGGAAAGGTTGTGAAAAGTTAATACTGTGGATGCCTGTTTGATTTATCATTAGTATTTTTCATTTCTTTTATCATTGTACCAATCCTATCATAAAATTAAAAGATCGACAACAGCGTTGGGGATAAAAAATGATATTTTTAGATCACAAAATATTACAGATATCGTCAACTGCGTTGGGTATTTAACGTATTTTATCTATTATCGACTGTGGAATAGGTTTGTTGGCCTTGGGATGACCTTTAGGGTACACAAAATTTTTACTTATAAAGTAGCTATCCTGTCTAGGTTCAGCAATTAATTGAGCTAATCTTTTAGCCTCATTTTCTGGGTTAAAAGTAGGAAGAGGGAAAGTAGCATACAATCTTTTGTAGGGACCAGACCAAACAACTTTTTTTACTGTGTCAATTCTTTTACCTACTATATTTTGATCTTCTTCTTTTATTCTTTCCCAAAGGTACAGAGTAAACCTCATCATTTTCCAGTGTAACTTTAGATTGGTTTGATTGTCTGGTAACTTCCCGAACTTTCTTTTAAGTGATACCAAAGCTTTCTCTGGATCTACTTTGTTTTCTTTTAAGAACTCTAGTACTTTTTTGTAATCGGACATACTTCGTTATTATACTCAACGATGATATAGTCAAGTAAATCAAAAAGGGACCCAGTATGGTACCAGTTGAAAATCGAAAGTTTGGATTAGGGGGTACGCACCTTTTTGTCAGATAACATCCATATAGTTAGCTATATATACTAACGTTTAAACGTAAGGTCCTGGAAAATACTTATTCACTAGGGGAGGCAAGTAAAAAAAATTATTTTTTGAAATTTTCCTATTAGTCCTATATTTTCCTATATTTAACAACACCATCATACTTTAAACAAAATTATTATTTAATATTTTTAAATGTTACCAGAATTAATTCTTTTAGGATTTATTCCTCTATATTTATTTAGAAAATTAATAAAAATTTTAAAGAGAAATAAATCTTAGTTATTTTAACTAC
>Ga0208414_1003112_pt1 | contig 10280 bp, 8 predicted proteins | sample AntAceMetag02UKE_FD_184770 | JGI IMG/M metagenome (GOLD analysis project Ga0208414, IMG submission 184770) | Saline lake microbial communities from Ace Lake, Antarctica - Antarctic Ace Lake Metagenome 02UKE (SPAdes) (version 2) | ecosystem: Environmental > Aquatic > Non-marine Saline and Alkaline...
ACCCAGGAAGTGCTCCTTGGTAGTTGGGGCCCAACCTCTTTCTTTGCCAATGCGCCCAAAGGCAATCTCATAGTTTGGCCAAGCCTCTTCGATTGCTTGCTGGTTTGTGTCAGAGATGTGCCCTGGAGAATGTATTCCCACTTGCAACTCAGACTTGCCCATTTCTTTCAAAGACTGGCGAAATAAGTTTGCGTAGGGGGCGAACCGCGCTGGGTCGCCACCGATGATTGCCAGCTTCATGTTGGCTCCCAGTCTGGCTGCACGAATGACCGATTCGGGAGATCCGCCAACTCCAACCCAGAGTGGAATCTGACCGCCATCGGTTTTTGGGTAGACCTCTTGGTTGTTCAATCCGGCTCGGACTGACCCGGACCAAGTAACCGGTCCTTCTTTTAGAAGCTCAACAAGTAGTTCGAGTTTTTGCTTGAATAGTTCCGCGTAATCAGAAAGGTTAAAGCCGAACAGCGGAAAGCTCTCGGTGAACGAACCCCTGCCGGCTGTGATCTGAGCCCTGCCGTTTGATAGCGCATCAATGGTTGCAAAGCGCTGATAGACCCTGACCGGATCTTCGCTAGAAAGCACCGTCACACCGGAGCCTAAAATAATCCGCTTTGTAGTGCTCGCGAGCGCCGCCAAAATAGTGTCCGGTGCTGAGACTGAATAATCATCGCGGTGGTGCTCACCGATGTTGAAATTATCTAGGCCAAGTTCGTCCGCGAACTGGCCTTGGATGACCACATCGCGTATTACCTGTCCAACTGAAACCGGATTGCCGTCATCGTCCAGAGACATGTCCCCGAAGGTGTCCAGACCGAATGTGATGTTTTTCATAAAATGAGGCTACGGGGTCTAACTGGCAGCATCGGTAATTTTAGAAAAACACTTCGCTCATCAACGCCGAGATGCCACCGGCGTTGTATGTTGGGGCAGTTGGAGGCTACGCTCGCCGCGTAATAGGGTCCATAATCTCAACGGCATCCGGCAGTTCCCCGCTCTTTCAGCGGCGAGCCAAAACCCTCCCGGATTCTGGCTTCCCAAGGGCCACGAGGGCTTTTTGAGTTAGCTAGCTCAGCTCTCCAAAATCGTAAAACGCTAGCTTGAGGCCCTTTTTGGCTTGTCTATCAAATTTATTGCTTCGCGGTTGTGGTGGTTTTGAAGGCCGAATTACGGCCGGAAGACGAAAGGACAAACAAAATGCGCAAGAAAATCCTAGCTGGCGTAGCCGCCGGGGCGCTTGCCGCGATGGGAATCGCTGCCCCCGCTAATGCAATCTCAGACACCAGCGCTGATCTTTACGTTCTACACGCAGTGCCAGGGTTGATTGTCGATGTTTACGTTGACGGTTCCCTAACACTTGATGACTTCGAGCCTGGCGACCTCACAGACGCCATAGACCTTCCGGCTGGCACCTACACTGTTGCAATAACCGGAGCGGAAGCCGCTGATGCCTCCGCGCCGGTAATCCCCGCTTTCGACATAACACTCGGGGCCAACATGAGCTACACGGCCGTTGCGCACCTCGACGCTTCTGGCGCAGCAACTGCAACCCTTTACACCAATGACTTGAGCGCGATCGCAGCCGGTCAGGGCAAGATCACCGTCCGCCATACTGCAGCGGCTCCCACCGTTGACATTCTTGCTGGCGGAGCCACGCATTTTGCAAACCTTAGCAATGGCGGAGAAGTGAAGCATGACATGGGGGTCGGAACCATCTCGGCTGCCGTTGCACTAACTGGAACCCTCGTCCCCGTTATCGGCCCGGCCGATGTGACCGTCGCTGAAGGTAGCAACGTCATCGTCTACGCCTGGGGAAGCGCGCAAGCCGGTAACCTGGCCCTTGCGGTACAGGTCATTGACGGCCTTCAGACCAGCCCCACCGGAGTACCTGCCGGAAGCGCCGGTCTCGTCGCTGACGGTAACAACGGCGCTCTAATCGGCGGCTTCGGTGCTTTAGCAGCACTCCTTGCACTCCTAGGAGTCGCAGCCACCCGACTAAGAACAGCTCGAGCCCAAAAGTAGCGACCATTAAGTAGCTACCAAAAAGCAAAACACCCTACCGAGGAGAAGTGCCATGACCGCAAAGGTAATAGCCCTTGCAGGCATGGCGCTTCTTCTTGTTGGTTGTGCGACCCCAGCAAACCAGAGCATTGCACCCGATCGGGCAACAGACACCGCATCGGCCCCGCGGCCTAGCTCCGAAGTGAACATTCCCCGACAGTCGGCCGCGCTTCAGCCGATAGTTCAGGCCCCCGTACCGGTAAGGATCCAGATTCCTTCGGTCTCGATAGACATTGAAATTGTTCCAGTCGGAGTTGAAGCCAACGGATCCATGGAAATCCCAGAAAAAGTCACGATTGCAGGGTGGTACCGCTACGGACCATCGCCAAGTAGCGATAAGGGCTCGACGGTCATAACCGCTCACGTCGATGCTCTAGTGCAGGGTCTCGGTCCCTTTGCTGCCTTGCAATCATTGCCGGAGAATGCAGAAATTATCGTTACCACCGACACCGGTGTCGAGCACCGCTATATTCTTGAATCGGTGCAGAATTTTCAAAAAGAACAGGTTCCGCTCGATCAAGTGTTTGATCGCACTGGGGCGCCAAGACTTGTGCTTATTACATGCGGTGGACAGTTCGATAAAAAGTTGCGGACTTACTCCGACAATGTTGTCGCTATAGCTAATCCGATGTGACAACCATCCTCCGAAGTTCAGAACAGGCACTTCTATCACCAGATCGGCGACTACGAACGAGCCTTCCGCACTCGAACTATAAGCGCGCCGGGGTCGACCCAGGCGCGTACTGATTTGACGAGACCGAATTCGTCGCCGTCGAGCTGAAACTCTTCCGGGCTGTCGAGGATCATATTGAAGTCTCTGTCGGTCTCGTAGCGAACCTCTCGCACGTCCCGCGACAGGTCGATGATGCTGCGGCCGACGGCACTCTTGCGCAGCACACCGTTCTCCCACGCAACTTTGTTCCAAATCTTGACCCAGCCAAAAAGACTACGCGGCACAAGCACTGCCATGTCCAGGATGCCGTCGTCGGGTTTTGCCTCGGGCATTAGCAGTAGGCCACCCGGCAGTGCCCCGCAATTGCTGATGATGACGCTGTGGGCACTGAGGGAGCGGTTGGGTGTGCCATCCACGCTGTAGTGGAAGTGAATCGGGCGCAACTCGGGGATTGAGCGGGCGATGCCGTCCACGTAGGCGAGCCAGCCGACAGCCTTCTTGAGCTTCGTGCTCGTGTTCCTGATCATCTTGGCATCGATTCCGAGCCCCGCCATCACCAAAAACGCGTGCTCTTCATGATCATCATTATCACGAACAATCTCGACCATGCCCAGGTCTATGGCGCGGTTATACCCTTTTAATGCGACAGCAACGCTGTCCTGGATGTTGCCGGTCGATAAATCAAGGTTGCGTGCCAGCAGGTTGCCGGTGCCAGCCGGGACAACAGCCATCGCGACTCCGCTTCCGCGCAGCGCCTCAGCAACAGCGCGAACGGTGCCGTCGCCGCTCGCCGCAAGAACCACCTTGGCACCGTGCCCGATGGCAACGGTTGTCACACCCTGACCCGGGTCTTTCTTTGTTGTTGAAAACCAAATCGGCGCGGCCCAATCTGCAGCCTTCGCGGCAGCATTCACAATCTTCTTGAGCTTCTCAAAGTCGACCTTAATGGGGTTATACACGACCGCCAATTTGGGCTTTGTGGTTCGAGACGTGGGCACAGGTAAACGCTACGCCATGGATCGGTAGGTTGTAGGGTGATTGACCCCCAAATCCTGCGAGATGATCCCGACGCTGTGCACCAAAATAGTGTCTGGTGCTGAAACTGAATAATCGTCGCAATGGTGCTCATCGATGTTGAAATTATCTAGGCCATATGTGATGTTTTTCATAGAAATAGCCCAAGTGGTCTAGCTACAGAGCAGTCTTACTTTAGGAAAACCGTGAGTTCACTGCCGCCTTGAGCACCAGGACTTAGCTTCCACGAAATGGCCGCAGAATCTAAAACCTTAGAGCCAAGTCCCGCTGGCCCCGATACCGGCCCAATGCCATTATCCAAGACAGTCAACTTTGGCTCTGGGTCAACCGATAATTCGATCGTGACTTGACTGGCCAGACCGTGGCGGAAGGAGTTAGAGACGGCCTCTTCAATCAGGTAAAAAAGCGGGCCGGGGTTTATTTCCTTAGGCATCGGTTCTGGCACTAGGTGTTCGATTGCGGCGAAACCCCTCCATCGCCCCACCAAACCCTGCATCATTTGTTCAAAAGAGGACTCGTCCATGTCCGAACGACTGTCCAGAAACTCCATCAGTGCATCAAGCTCACTTGCGGCAGCCTGGGAGCTGACTTGCTGCCCGCCCTGCTCCTGCAATACCAGCGCCATCAACCGTGACTGCACCTCACCGTGTAATTGGTTGGCTACGGTACGGCGCCTGAGCTCCAAGGAACCAAGGTTTCCACCAACGCCCAAAAGTTCTGATTCAACCCGAATCAAAGCGGCGGTCCGCCTAGCGATTTGGAAACTGGTCGCCAGCAATGAAACCTCTGCCAGCCATAGGCCGACACTCAAAGTGCTTACCCACGCCGAAGGGGCCGGCTCTCCAAAAACTTGGTTTACTGAGGCCACAAGCAACGCCGGCACCACAGAGGCGGAAATCAGAAACGAAGCTGGGTTGATGGCATTTAAAGAAGAAAGCAGCCTAAAGACCACCCAAAGCCAAATAAGAATAAGGCTTGCCCCCGTCAACGTTGTGACGATACCCACTTGAAGCCCAAATCTTTCGATGTTTTCACCAATGGCAAGCAGGTAGAAAAATGCCACGACACTAGCGGGCGGGCTAGACCGCAAAGCCTGGACAATCAGCGCCCTGGGGGCAACTGACTGATACTTTTGCTCCATTGCATTGTAGAGAGAAGTGGAGAGTGGCCTAACATTTCGCTCCACCAGCTCTCTAAGCAGTCGAGCATGAAAAGATGAAAGGTGCTTCGCGTCTTTATTGAGGTTTAGCTCCCGAGAAAGCTTGCTCAACCCCGCCTTTAGATCAACCAGTGAGCTTCGCTCCTTGGTCGACAGGGCGATCGGAAGTTCGGCGGACTTTGCCGCCAGCAGTAGCTGCCTTTCAAACTCGAGCTTTTGTAGAACCAGCCCCCAGAAAGATCCGGCCGAAAGGGCAACCACTCCTATGAGAGATCCAAGAACAATCTTGAACCAATACCGCTCCACTTCGAGACTCGAACCCAGTGTCCAGCTCACAACGGTGAGGGTCATCAAAGTCTTTATGCCGCCTAGAAGAGCGGAGATGCCGATGACCCAGAAAATATTCAGAACCCGCTCAGGGCTTTTGCCGTACACGCGATTTCGAATAAGGTAACTCGCCGCCAACAGAATGGCTATCGCCACCAAGTTCGCGAACAACCACGCGAGTACTTCCTGCAGGTTTGTAGCTCTTGATGTAGCAAGTGACAGCGTGACCATCAGTGGGGCCAACCAAACAAGCAGGGATCTTGCGTTTAGAAAGGTTTCGCTACCCAGCTTTGCCAGTAGCCGAGTCGGTTCTGTTTCAGTTGTCATGGATGATGCCGGTCGCCCTTAGGTAGGCCTTAGCCATTTGGATTCTCTGGTTGCCACTCTGATTCGCATCTAGTCCAAGCTTCTTGGCAATCCGACCGTTCACCGCCTGCACAGCCTTGGTCTCGATATGAAGACTGGTCGCAATGTCTGAGTTGCTCACGCCTTGCGCTATCAGTCTCAGAACATCAAGTTGATGGTCGGTAAGGATGTCAATCCCACCCTGGCTGGGCGCAAGCGTTTTTCGGCGCTTCGAAATCGACTCCTGCACGGCTGAGAGAATTTGATCGACCGACTCGATGCTCTTTTTTGTAAGGTACTGACTTCCCGAGGGGAGGCCCTTGAGACTTTTTTCTAGGAGCCTCGGGGTCTCAAATGAAGTCAGAAAAACTATTCCTATCTCCGGAGACAGCCTCCGCAGGCTTCTGGCTAAATCAACGCCGTTGGGCCCTGCTCCCAAGTGAAGGTCTATCACGGCCGCGTGAGGCATTTCGAGTTGAGCCTCTGCTATTGCGGAGGCAGCATCAGCTGCACTAAAAACGACTTGAACATCTGCGAAGGCCAGCGAGGCGGCCAAAGTGGACCGAGTAAACGAATCGTCTTCGCATATTCCGATCTTTAGGTCCATTCCTAAAGTATTCAGCAACAAAGGATGAACCACCACTTTCTGTCTCGTCCTTTGGCAAAACGTGGGCATTTACCCACGTTTTTGAACTATTTACCGCTCTCGGGTTCCTTTTGACTTGAAATCCTGCTGAGCTGGGAACATGAATATAACATTCCCTCTGCGCAAGGCATTTGCTGTTCTACTCGCCGCTTCTTTGATCGCGCTTTTTCCACCCGCGACCCTCAGTGCTTCGGCGGCAGATCCTGTCCCGAGCATGGTTGCGGACATAAACACTTCCGGCGACAGTGACGTCTATGGGTCCACAGTATTTGAGGGTCAGCTCTACTTCCGCGCAAGAGACGGCAGCAATGGATCCGAGCTTTGGGTCTATGACGGGACCAATGCTCCCTCGATGGTCGCAGACATAAGACCAGGAGCCAGCCCTAGCCAGCCCGGCTACTTCGCAGTTTTCAGCGGCAAGCTTTACTTTCAGGCCAATGATGGAACACATGGGTCCGAGCTTTGGGTCTATGACGCCATCAATGCGCCATCGATGGTTGCGGACATAAGATCTGGATCAAACGGCAGCGGTGCTGCCTACTTCACAGAGTTCAACGGCAAGCTTTACTTCAGGGCTTACGAATCAGCAACAAAAGGAACTGAACTCTGGGTCTACGACGGAACCAATGAGCCGACTTTGGCCGCCGATATAAGGCCAGGCACTGGAAACGGCCTACCGAGCGAGCTAACTGTTTTCAACAACAAGCTCTACTTCACAGCAGATAACGGCACCAATGGGTTCGAGCTGTGGGTCTATGACGGAACCAATGCCGCCTCGATGGTCCAAGACATAAACACTTCTGGCAGCGGTTATCCCTTCGGCTTGACAGTCTTTAGCAACAAGCTTTACTTCGAGGCAAATGGCGGCACCAATGGGTTTGAGCTGTGGGTCTACGACGGAACTAATAACCCTTCAATAGTTCAAGACATAAATCCCGGTTCGAGCGGGAGCCGCCCGCGGGATTTCCAGGAATTCGATGGCAGGCTCTACTTTCAGGCCGATGACGGAACAAACGGAGCTGAGCTTTGGGTCTATGACGGAACCAATACAGCCACAATGGTTCAGGACATTTACCCTGGTAGCAGACTTGAAAACAATGGCTTTGAAGAAGAAACCGTCATCAACGGAGGTGAGCCTGACTACTTGACAGTTTTCGGCGGCAAGCTCTACTTCACCGGCACTGATGGCGTTCATGGCAAAGAGCTTTGGTCACTTGCAGCGCCGACAGCTCCAGTTCCAGCTTTCGCCGCTACGACTAGAACCTCAACTGGTTTTACAGTTCAGGTCACAAATTATGACAACACTTTCACTTGGGCAGTAACCACAACCGTTGGCACGGCATCAATAAGTGCTACCGGTCTTGTGACTGTTGCTGGGGTTCCAGCAAACACTTCGGCAATTGCAACGATCACTTCCAGTAAAGCTGGAGTGACCTCTAAATCTGCAACCAGTACCGCAACTTCTTTGAAAACTGCAGTGTTCACACCGACCGTTGGACTACCCACCTCCACAGCGGCTGGATTCACGGTTCAGGTCACAAACTACGATGCAAGTTACAACTGGAGCGGAACTGCAAATTTTGGCAACGTAACGGTTAGCAGCACCGGGCTTGTGACTGTTGCTGGCGTTGCGGCCAGCACGGCATCTGTTGCAATAATCAGCGCCAGCAAAACTGGCTTCACGCCGAGCGCTGTTTCAGCAACCGCAGTTGCATTGAGCGTCGAAGCCGTAGCTGCCGCTGCCGCTGAGGCTGAAGCTGAAGCAGCTGAGGCAGCTGAGGCAGCTGAGGCAGCAGCAGCCCAAACAGACGATAAGAAACTAAATGCTGGATCCTTTAAGGGCTACGTTGCTCTTTATGCCAAGGGCTACAAAGGCCAAAAGTTCAGCGCCAAGGTTGCTGGCAAATGGCTAACCGTTGACGTGCTGCCTTCCAACTTCGAACGAATTGTTCGGTTCACTGGAGCCGGCTATGACATCAAGCTGCATATGTATATTGACGGCGAGCTACTGAAGCAGATGGATGTTCTGACCAAATAAGGCCAGGCCTAGTCTGCGGCAGCTAGCTGCCAAGAAGTGGCCGCCGAGTTCAGAACCTTAGATCCAAGCCCAAGAACAATAAGTGCTGCGCCCAGGAGTGCCGCGATAACCCCTGGCACTAACCCAGGGGTTGCGGTGTTATCCCCTATGGCCAGCAGATAAAAAAGCACTACAGCACCGCCAGCGGACTGGTCCAAAGCGCCTTACCAATCAACGCCCATGGAGCAACCGAAGGATACTTTTGGCCTTGACACTGTTTGGTGGGCACCTTGTAAGAAAGGATGTTCATCATGGGACCCCATCTACGATCACGACAACATCGTGATTCAGATCGCATCCAAAGAGGCACTGTTGGCGATAATGCTGCGCGCCAATCGTCCCGGTCGCGACACCAGCGACATTCGTCTGCTCCTGAGACCGGTGCGGCTGAAGTAATTGAAGTAATCTTTACAGATCACTTCGACGTGTAAAATTTAGAGTCTTTTTTTTACACGTTTTACGCATGTGCTGCTAAGTTTGACACATGACTTGGCAGCCTGCGGATCCCTACGACGAACTTCCTGAGCTGCCGCCGAAAGTCGAACTAGAAACGAAACAAGTTCTAAAAGCAGTAATTGAGGCCCGGACTGCTTTGGCGACCTTGGGCCAGGCTGCCCGACGAATGACCAACCCGACCGTGCTGATTAACTCAATACCCCTTCTCGAAGCGCAAGCGAGTTCGGAGATAGAGAACATCGTAACGACCGCAGATGACCTCTTCAGATTCGCTCACGATGAGTTGGCAGCAACTAATCCCGCGACAAAGGAGACTCTTAAATACCGGACAGCGCTCTTTGCCGGCATCCGATTGATTGAGACCAGACCGCTATCGTCCAAAACCGCCGCACAGGTATGCACGATTGTGAAAGGCCACGAGATGGACGTTCGAAAACTGCCTGGAACGTTCATCGGAAACCCCGCGACTCGGGCTGCCATTTACACTCCACCGTCCAGTGAAAATGTAATTCGAGACAAACTCGACAACTGGGAAAGCTTCCTGCATCAGCCAGGAGGCTTGGACCCGCTAGTCGTGATGGCAGTCGCGCACTATCAATTCGAAGCTATCCACCCGTTTGAGGATGGCAATGGCAGGACAGGTCGGATCATGAACATCCTGATGCTGATGAGTGCCGGCCTGATCGACCAGCCCATTCTCTACCTATCTCGATACATCATCCAACAAAAGGATGATTATTACCGATTACTCCTCGAGGTAACGCGAGACGGCAACTGGGAAGAATGGATCCTCTTCGTTTTGGAGGGAATCCGCACAACCGCACTGAGCACCGTGGTAAAAATTGATCAGATTCAGGACTTACAAAACGAGACCCTAAGCACAATTAGAGAAGTGACTTCTGCGGCCAATGCCGATCTTTTGGCCGTCCTCTTCGAACAGCCGTACTGCCGCATCTCAAATGTGGTTTCGCGTTGCGGCGTTTCTAGACCCACTGCAACCAATTGGTTGAATGCTTTGGTCCGAGAGCGCGTGCTAATCGACATCAAGGCTGGGCGAGAGCGCATCTTTATCAACTCGAAGTTCTTCAATCTCTTGATGAGACCCGAGATCGCTCCTGAGACTGAACCGACTTTCTTCTAGGCGGAAGATTGGGCGTCGCATGATTCATTCTCGAAGACCTTGGATCTCAACCGGGGTGGACAGGTCAATAGCGGTGGTGCAGAGGATTTCAGTGTCTTTTTTCAAGGCTTTCCCCTGTTGGCCAGAATGACCTATTGACCTATTGAATTTGATTAGCGGGGAATCTGGCCGCGGTCACGCCTATAAATGGCGGCAGTCAAATGTATCTTTTTTCCAAATAAGTTCAGGTTTAGTCTGCGGCAGCGAGCTGCCCGCAGGCTCCGTCTATTTCCTTGCCACGAGTATCGCGCAGGGTAGTTGGAATTCCGTTTTTCTCAAGGGTAGAAACAAAGATGTCGGTTTGTTCCGCAGTTGACGCTGTCC
>Ga0208414_1003119_pt1 | contig 10265 bp, 12 predicted proteins | sample AntAceMetag02UKE_FD_184770 | JGI IMG/M metagenome (GOLD analysis project Ga0208414, IMG submission 184770) | Saline lake microbial communities from Ace Lake, Antarctica - Antarctic Ace Lake Metagenome 02UKE (SPAdes) (version 2) | ecosystem: Environmental > Aquatic > Non-marine Saline and...
GGCTAACACAACTCGCCAAGAACGCCCATGTTTTGAAAACTTTGCGACAGAACCTCTCGCTGAGTGGCGTCAATTATTGAGCGCATAGATTTAGGCTGTGCTAGCAAGCTGATGCGAGTTTTGATTTGTCTGACAGCTCCCAATTTTTTGTTGACATCACCTTTTCAATGACATGATATGCAACTAACATGTTAGTTAGTAGGGGTGAATATGTTTGGTCTGTCGGTTGCGCTAACAACTCCATTCTCCCAGACGGGCGCGATCGACGAACATCTTATGGTGGCTCACAGCAAATGGGTTTTGCAGAATGGAGCTAATAGCATAACGCTTTTTGGCACTACCGGTGAAGGCACATCCATATCGCAAGTTGAAAAATTAAAAACTCTGCAAACGTTAATTAAAGAAGATATTCTGCCTAGCAAAATCATTGCAGCTGTGATGACATCATCTCTTCAAAACGCCATCTTGCAATGTGTAGAATATCATTCTCTAGGCGTTAAAAGAATATTAATAGCCCCTCCATTTTTCTTTAAAGATCTTAGTTTTGAGGGGCTTTTAAGTTGGTATTCCGCTGTTTTTACTGCTTGTCGGTCACTTAAAATACAGTTCATTCTTTATAATATACCACAGTTAACAATGGTCGCAATTAAACCTGATCTTATTTCGGCGTTACAGAGTGAATTTGGTCCTGAAACGATTTTTGGGGTCAAGGACAGTACTGGCAATCTTGAAGGAACATTAGAATTCCTAAAAAATAAAGATCTAATGGTGGCTGTGGGAGATGAGCGCACGTTGGCAGATGCAATGTTCCATGGTGCGTCTGGGGCAATCTGTGGAATGTCGAATGTTTTTCCGCGTGAGTTGACTGAAGTTATTAAAACTAAAACTCATAATGCTATGGTTAACAACATGACAAACCTAATAGTAAATGCTCCTGTAACAGCTGGCGTTAAGGCGCTTTTGGCTATAAAATCAAATGAAAAGAGTTGGATGATGGTTCGGCAGCCTCTCGAAGTCTCGCCGCAAGCTCACCAATCGCTTTTAAGGAAATCACTGTAAATTACCTCTCTAAAAAGCTATGAAACAACACTTAGGAGAAAACCATGATTGCCAAATTGAAACGACATAGTATGACTGCGATTGTTGCGGTTTCAGTCGCACTGGCAGCTGTGCCTGTCTGGGCGGGTTCACACCAGATCAAGCTACGCATGTCTACGCCAGCTTCTGCAACTGATGCAAGGTCAGTCGCTTTACAAGACGTATTTGCACCAGCAGTTGCGAGTTTTGCATCTTATGAAGCCCATTATAATGGCTCGTTAATTAAACAAAACTCTGAGCTGGAAGCGATTGCGTCCGGTGACCTTGAGATGTCGATCACCTCAGCGCAAGAATTGGCACAGTATTTCCCAGAGTTTTCAATCTTCGCGACAGGGTATGTTCATCAAGACGCCGCTCATCAAGTTGCCGTATTTAATGATGATTTAATGTTACCTTTCAAGAAAAAGGTTGAAGATGAGCTCGGAGTGAAACTCCTGAGCATTATGTATTTGGGGCGTCGCCACGTCAACCTTCGTCAATGCCGGGATGAAGTCAACGTGCGCACACCGGCTGATTTGGCTGGCGTAAACTTACGCATGCCGGGTACAGACGCATGGCAATTTCTCGGAAAAGCTCTTGGCGCAAACCCCACACCCATGGCATTTACAGAGATATATACAGCACTGTCTACAAGCTCCGTTGACGGTCAAGATAATCCCTTGCCAACTGTTGTAGACGCCAAATTTTATGAGGTTACCTGCCAAATAGCATTAACGTCTCATTTGGTTGATTTGAACTATGTAGCTTTTTCAAAAGCTGTATGGGACGGCTTGAGTGCTGACCAGCAAGTTGATGTTCAAGCCGCAGCGGTGGCAGCAGCGGAAAGTGGCCGTCAAAATCAGCTGAAAAAAGAGACTGATTTGGTATCATTTTTGGTTGAAAAGGGAATGGAAATTTATGAACCTGATTTGTCTGCGTTCAGAAGCCATGTACAGAAGTTGTACTTAACTACTTCGGCCTCAGATCCTTGGCCTGCAGGTGTGCTTGATAAAATAAATGCGCTGGGTAAATAACTGAAACAATATTTTAGTTGAACAGATGAGGTCTGTAACCAAATCTATTACTCGACTAGGAGAATTCATAGCGGCCATGATGATGGCCGCTATGTTTGCGACTTTCATACTACAGGTATTCATTCGTTACACGGCGCGCATAGGATCGGTAGCAGAGACAATACCATTTTTTGACCCTAATCTCTATGGTTGGACTTTGGAGTTTTGTTTAGTTCTTTGGATTTGGTTAGTATTTTGGGGAAGCGCACTGATTGTAAGAGAGAGAGATCATGTAACGTTTGATCTAATTCTGACCAGCGTAAATCCAAAAACAAGGAAATGGATGGCAATTTTTAGCTGTTTAGCAATTTCTGTTGGCTTTTTGTGGGTGCTTGAGCCGACTTGGGAGAAATTTTATATATTACGCTTGAAAAGAACAGCAACTCTGTCAAATTTATTCGGCGACTGGATTCGTGTCAGAGATATATATTCAGTATTCTTTCTGTTTTTAGTTTCTGTTTCAGTAAGATATGCTTGGAGGGCGTGGAAAGTTTTCCAAAACGGTGCAGATTTTGAAAATATTTCCGATGAAAATCTCACAATTGATGAAAGCAAAACGTTACCGAAATGACAACAGAATTTATTCTATGTATCGTGTCGCTATTTTTTCTAGCTGGTATCGGAATGCCGATTGCATACGCAATAATGCTTTCATCATTTTTTTACCTGTCTGTCGGTGGCCAGGATATTGGTTTATCAGGTAAAATATTGCTTGATGGAGTGTATTCCAGCTTTATTTTACTAGCTGTTCCTCTCTTTATTATAGCTGCGAATATAATGAACGCTGGAACTATAAGTGACCGTTTGCTAAAATTCTGCGTCGGTTTGGTTGGTCGCTTTAAAGGCGGTATGGGCCACGTCAATATTGTAGCGAGTCTTATTTTTTCTGGAATGTCTGGATCTGCGGTTGCAGATGCAGCAGGTATTGGAAAAATTATAATCGATATGATGACGAGAACTGGCCATTATACACGAGGGTATGCCGCGGCAATCACAGCTGCGTCCGCGACTATAGGGCCAATAATTCCACCATCCATACCAATGGTTCTTTATGCACTGGTTTCGAATACCTCTATTGGGTTCCTCTTTTTAGGTGGGATTATACCAGGTTTATTAATGGGTATGGTGCTTATGGTTATGAACACTATTATATCCTACAAACGCGGGTTTGGGACTGAGGAGGCCATACCCCTTCGAGAACTGCCAGCTTTGACAGTGAATGCTTTTCCTACCCTTCTTATGCCGGCTATTTTACTTTATGGAATTTATGGTGGGATAACGACCCCAACAGAGGCAGCAGCTGTTGCAGCCCTTTACGCACTTATACTTGCAGCCGTATTCTATCGTGCGCTGTCGATTGATAAATTTTATAGTATACTTGTAGAATCTGCAAGATCGTCAGCAGCAGTCGGGCTGGTAATTGGCGGTGCCTTAATTCTCAACTACATAGTAGCTTCAGAAAATATTCCAAATATTATGGCTAGTTATTTTATCGGATTAGATATTTCACCTTTTGCTTTTTTAATCACAGTGAATATCATCTTATTACTATTAGGATGTCTACTAGATGCAACCACTCTTATTCTTGTCATTATTCCACTGTTTTTACCAGCCTGCCGTATATTAGAAATAGATTTAGTACATTTTGGAGTGGTTGCAATTATCAATTGTATGATCGGATTGATCACTCCACCATATGGAATATTATTGTTTGTTATCAACGCTGTGACGCGAATACCATTGGGTGAAATTATTCGTGAAGTTATTCCCTTTTTATTGGTTTTAGTACTTGCACTGTTAGTAATGATCACCGTCCCAGAAATTGTTCTATGGCTACCACGAAAATTTGGATACGGGGGCTGATATGGGTTCAGCCAATACCAAAGTAGGCAACAACATGACAATAAGCTGGTCAGAGTTAGCACTGTGACAAGAATATTAGTAACAGGCCTCGCGACTTTGGACCTAATTTTTGCATTGGAACATTTACCTCAACTAGGTGAAAAGTACCTGGCTATCGAAGGTCTGTTGTCTGGAGGCGGAAATGCAGGGAATGCTGCTGTCGCCACCGCTCGCCTAGGGGGTACGGTAAGTATTTTTGCAGCCATAGGGCAAGATGATGTGGGTGATCTAATCTTAAAAGGTCTTCAAAAGGAAGGAATCAATACTAGGTTTGTAATCCAGTTAAAAGGCCACCAATCGTCGTTTTCATCAATAGTGATTGATAAGGCAGGCGAGCGACAGATTATTAACTGTCGTAACACTCCAAGCGTTAAAAACCTGGATAATTTACAAAATTTACCAATTCAGGACGGCTATCTTGCAGATAGTCGATGGAACGAAGCGGCCGTTGCTACATTGAAAATAGCAAATTATTTTTCGAAGCCGGGTGTTTTGGATGCAGAAGCACCTGTATCATACGAAGCAGTCTCCGCAGCTTCTCATGTTGCTTTTTCACGGCAAGGACTGCGTGATTTTACACAGCACGATGACCTAATAACCGGTTTGATAAGTTTATCAAATAGACTGGATAACTGGATCTGCGTAACAGATGGCTCTGCTGGCGTATATTACTTGGAACAAGGACAACCTCATAATGTTCAACCCCCCCAAATCCTTGCAGTTGATACACTTGGTGCAGGAGATGTGTGGCACGGCGCGTTTGTTCTTGGGCTTGCAGAGGGTAAAAATGAGTTAGACTCTATCCATTTTGCTAATTTAGCAGCATCTCTTAAATGTACAAGTTTTGGGGGGCGTGCGGGTATGCCCACACGTTCGGATGTATCAGGTTTCAATCTTTAAATAATTGAAAGTGAAGTGGTCCGGCAAATTAGGAAAGCGTGCTAAGAGGTATTAAACCCGAATGAATAAATACGGATCAGGGCAGCCAATACACGGGCGCAGGTTGGATTACAACTATAACCAAGGCCGATATCAAAATCTTTATGGATGGGCGCAGCCGCTATCTGGACAATATCTTCATCGAGCGGCTCTGGTGATTCCTGAAGCAGGAGGCAGTCTATTTGCACGAAATCAATGACGGTTTCCAAGCCAAGCGGATCATCGATGACTGGATCGGGTTCTACAACACTGAGCAGCCTCACACCGCCCTCGACAAACGCACGCGAGACGCGGCATACTTCGACACAAGTGAAACACGAAAAGCGGCATAAACATACACCAGATGCATCTTAGCCAAGCCACAAACCTGTCCTAAAAAGCAGAACCACTTCAGAGGTCTCTTATGTACGGAATTGTTCCAAGCTTAAATACACCATTTGATGCCTCTGGAGCATTGGATCTTTCATCGCTTTCAAGACTTGTTGAACACACAGTTAGTACTGGTTGTGGTGGCATGTTAGGTTTGGCCGTTGCTGGCGAACACAATACATTAAATTATAAGGAAAAAAGTAATTTTATCTATACGGTTGTTAAACAAAACCAGGGCCGTATTCCATTTATTTGTAGCGTTACGAGCTCTACTTTCACTGAAACCTTAAACCTTACAAAAGTTGCTACTGCAGCTCGTGTAGATGGAATTTGCGTGCAGCTGTCACCTAGCTTAAACTTTGAAGAAAAAATAACATTTCTGAAAAAACTTGAAAAAGAAAGTCCTGATATAATCATGGTCCAAGATCTCGACTGGTCCAGCGGAGGTATTTCCCTGGACGAGATTACTTTCTTGTACCGAAGGATCGAAAAATTCAAGTGGCTCAAAATTGAAACCTCACAGGCAGGCCCAAAATATAGTGCAGTAAAAGATGCTACTGCGCAGGGCCTGAAAGTTTGTGGTGGTTGGGCCGTCACACAGTTAATGGATGCGATGGCCAGATCTGTTGATGCCTTCATTCCAACAGGATTGGAGTCGATATATGTCGCTATTTATCGTGCTTATCAGGGTGGCGAAAAACAAAAGGCCAGAACATTGTTCGAAAGTATTTTGCCAATTTTAAACTTTTCTAATCAACATATTGACATAAGTATAAAATTCTTCAAGAGCTTGAGAGTATGTGAAGGCCTCTTTGAAAGTGATTATTGTCGTTCACCCTCTGCGGTTTTTGATCCAGTCCAGTCCCAAGAAGCCAAGCACGCTATTTCGCGTGCTATGAAAATTCTTTCTGATTCAAGCTGAGTCCTTCTGAAGTTATAATTTTCAACTTGTTAGTTTAGAAAAATTTTCTGCGACAAATCTTTTTATAGCCGTGTCAGAGAACAGAGGGGCTAGCCGTTTGGGAGATTTAAGTGCCTAAAGACCTTGTGTTTGAGGCAATATGCGAGAGCATTGTTTACCCAGCTTATTGAAGCAAAGGCGACTGATCAGGACGGATAAATGGTGTATCGACCACTATGAGTGCAACCATGAATTTGGAGGTTGCAAAAATATTTTTGCACCAGAATTTTCTATCAACTCCAACTCTATAATCTAAATTATTCCTAATCTTCTCGTAATTTTTTATAGGTTTTGACCTGCCCCCCGAGGCTCCGTCATTCATAACGAGAGTTTGAGGGTTTGGATTTCATATTCTTCATCGTCAGTTTGAGCAAGCGCGTCCTGTGCGGAGCCCTCAAATTTCTCAAGCGCTCGGCGCGCTTCAGCGGGTGTTTGGTTGCCCAGAGATGAGTGCGGTCTGACGTTGTTGTAATCGTATCGCCAAAGGGCCAGTTTTCGGCGGGCATCGTCTAACGTATCGAAGATTTCCTCGTTCAGCAGCTCGTCTCTCAGGCTGCCATTGAAGCTTTCGATGAAGCCATTCTGCTGCGGTTTTCCCGGATCGATGTAATGCCAATCCACATCGTTCTCGCCCGCCCACTTCAGGATCGCACGACTGGTGAACTCCGTCCCATTGTCCGAGACGATGCAGGCTGGCTTCCCGTAGATACGGACAAGCGCATCCAGTTCCCGTGCAACCCGAGCGCCCAAGATACTGGTATCAGCCATCAAACACAGGTTCTCGCGGCAGCAATCATCATTCACGGCCAACATGCGGAACTTGCGTGACGCGCCAAAAGTGTCGGACACAAAGTCCAGAGACCAACGTTCACCTGGCCGTAACGCAACTGGCATCGGTGTGCGCGATCCCCTTGCACGTTTGCGGCCCCTTCGCCGCCTGACGCCAAGCTTTTCTTCAGTATAGAGGCGATACAGCTTCTTGTGATTCATGGTCATTCCCTTGCGTTCCAACAGCACGCCGATCCGGCGATAGCCGAACCGACGCCGCTTGCTGGCAATCGCCTTCATCTCTTCGCGAACTTCTGGATTATCCGGCGGCTGATCGCGCCGGACGGTCTTGGGATCGACACCCGTTGCCCGGCAACACATGCTTGCATGTGTGAGAGGGGACAAGCCTGCACGCTCGGCGTTGTGAGATATCATGATCCCGCATCGCCTTGCGTGCTGCAGCCCGTCGCACGTTCGGTGTCGTCAGTTCTTTCCCAGCAAATCTTTCAAAACAACATTGTCCAACATCGTGTCCGCCAACAGACGCTTCAGTTTGCCGTTCTCATCTTCAAGCGATTTAAGGCGGTGGGTGTCAGAAACGTTCATGCCACCGTATTTGGCTTTGAACTTGTAGAACGACGCGGGACTGAGGCCATGCCTGCGGCACACCTCAGCAGTTGGCATCCCAGCTTCTTGTTCTTTGATCATCACGATAATCTGGGCTTCGGTAAAACGACTCTTTCGCATTTGTTTGCTCCTTCAAAGGTTAAGCAAACTCTACATTAAAGTGAGGGACCTTTCGGGGGGCAGGTCAGTTTAAGTTTTTTAAATGGACACCTCTAAGTCGTTTTCTGTTGATATTTATAATAATGATATGGGGGTTAAAGAGATTATACAGCTTCGATGCTGCATACCATCTTGAGTATTGATCGTTATTTGCTTCTAGTTTTTACTGCTTCATTTCTAATGTTCAATTAACACCCTGCACTAAGGTCACTTTAAGCGCCTTGTTACTTCTGACTTAGCTTTTGAAGTTTTTGGAACCGTCGGGGTTGAACAGGTTTCGTTTTATTTTGCATGACAGCGTCCCAATCTGCGTCCACGACATCGCCAACATAGAGATCACCAAGACTATCGTAGGCGATGCTATGAGGCGATAGGAACTGCCCTGGTTCGAGCCCGGCACCCATGCCTGCATCAAGCCTCGACAGCGCATTTCCTTGTTGGTCGAAAACACTAACAAAAGGACCAATATTTGGGAAGTTTTGGTTAACTTCTAAATAGGACGCCAGTTCTCCAACAATGCAGTCAGGACATGTCCCAGGTGTAATTGCTAGCCCACTTGGCCTATGCATGTTGTTGATTTGAGTCTCAAATCGTCCGTTTGGGTCAAATATTTGAATTCTAGAGTTTTCCCGATCAGCCACATAAATCCAACTATCAGAATCACAACAAATATTATGAGGAAGATTGAACTCTTTTGGCCCTGTCCCAGAGGTCCCCCAGCTCATCAAAAGTTTTCCGTTTGGATCAAATTTATGGATACACGCATTTTGGTAGCCATCAGAAACAAAAATATCACCTGTTGGTGAAACGGCCGAATGGGTGCACTTGCAAAATGGTTTTCCACTCATAAAGCCGGAGCTTTCACCCGCAATTCCTATCTTTAAAAGCAACCCCCCGTCCAAAGAAAACTTACGCACGGTATGATCAAAATTATCGGTCAAATAGATACACTGATCAGGCCCTATCGAGGCACCGTGCGGGTTGCTGAAAACGCCTTCACCCCATGTTGATATTACCTCTCCACTTTGACTAAGAACTACTATCGGATGTTTGCCACGATTAAAAAGGTACACTCGGTCTCTGTCATCAACGGCGATACCAGCAACATCACCCAGAATTAGATCGGGTGGAAGTTTAGCCCAATTTGGAACAGGTTTATATTCGTAGTTGCCCGCGCCCAGTAAAACCATCTCAAATATACCTCATGGTTTAATGTTAGTATGCTCTATTAAGCTAAGAAAGGTGTGTACTCGAAGCAAGCTGAATAGTTTTTTAATATTATTTTGTGAGTTTCCTGCTGAGAAATATTGCGCGGATTCAACTCGCCAGTGCAACTTTACCCACGGTATGAAGCGTGAGGCAGCGATGCCCAAGTGCTTCTCACCGTCTAAAGTAAAGGAACACGAATGCGAGCCTACCACCGCCTCACTGAGGGTGAGCGTAACCAAGTTTATGCATTGAAGAAAGCGGGTTTGCCGCAACGCGCGATTGCGGATCAGATTGGCGTCAACAAATTGACGATTTCTCGTGAGTTTAAGCGCAATACCGGTCTGCGCGGATATCGACCAAAGCAGGCGCATCGCCTGGCTTGTGCACGCCAGTCACAAATTCAGCGGTCCCGTATCTCGGATGCGACGTGGACTGGGATTGAAGAGATGATCCGCGAAGACTTGAGCCCCGAGCAGATCACAGGTCACCGGAAAGACATTGGTGAGCCAAGTGCCAGCCCAGAATGGATCTACCAGCGTATCTATGCAGACAAGCTTAACGGTGGCGACCTTCACACCCACCTGCGATGTCAAAAACAACGACGCAAGCGCTATGGCACTATCGAGCGGCGCGGCCAGATTAAGAATAGAGTATCCATAGAGAAACGCCCTGCAGTCGTTGATCTGCGTAGCCGTGTTGGGGATTGGGAAGCCGATACCGTGATCGGCAAGCAAGGACACTCAGTCCTTGTGACGCTGGTTGAGCGTAAGACGCGATTTACCGTTGCGATAAAGGCCGCCAACAAAACAGCGCGCGCTGTCACGGATGCGATCTGTGATTACCTGAAGCCCTATCAGGAAAGGGTTCTCACCTTAACCTACGACAATGGCAGAGAATTCGCTTACCATGAAGAGATCGCCCGCGAGCTGACTGCCGAGGGCTTCTTCGCCCACCCCTATCATTCCTGGGAGCGGGGCCTCAACGAAAACACTAATGGTCTGATCCGGCAATACATCCCAAAGGGAAAAGACATTGATGATCTCAGCGATGAGGACGTGGCTAAGATCATCAACAAAATTAATAAGCGGCCCAGAAAATGCCTTGGCTTCAAGACCCCACATCAGCTATTCATAGGACATAAACAGCATGTTGCACTGGCGAGTTGAATCCGCGTTATTTTT
>Ga0208414_1003121_pt1 | contig 10255 bp, 10 predicted proteins | sample AntAceMetag02UKE_FD_184770 | JGI IMG/M metagenome (GOLD analysis project Ga0208414, IMG submission 184770) | Saline lake microbial communities from Ace Lake, Antarctica - Antarctic Ace Lake Metagenome 02UKE (SPAdes) (version 2) | ecosystem: Environmental > Aquatic > Non-marine Saline and...
CGACTACCCCACCGGCACCGGCAGCAGCCCGTGGGGTGTGGCGTTTGACGGGACCAACATCTGGATCGCCAACTCCGGCTCGGACACGGTGTCGAAGATGAACCCGGCCGATGGCACCAAAGTCGACTACCCCACCGGCACCTTGCCGTGGGGTGTGGCGTTTGACGGGACCAACATCTGGATCACCAACTACGTCTCGGGCACGGTGTCGAAGATGAACCCGGCCAATGGCACCAAAGTCGACTACACCACCGGCAGCAACCCGAGGGGTGTGGCGTTTGACGGGACCAACATCTGGATCGCCAACTCCGGCTCGAACACGGTGTCGAAGATGAACCCGGGTTGGGGCGTTTGACGAAGCTGAATAACGTCGGCGCTTGTCTGGCGGGCGCTGCAGCTCGTCATTCCATATTGGGTGACGTGGCTGGATGACTCTTTGGGATTGTGTCCTGCATCGCGTGGCGCAATAGCGACTGTGAGAGCGGGCTGACACGTAGGTCTTACGGCAGTAGCGCCGTCCGATATGGGCCCGCCATCGTTCGTGGTGAGAGGCCGGGTGGCAGCGGTTGGTTAGGTGTTGAAGTCACGTCGTTTTCTCCGTTCGGTGGTGGCGGTGGTGGCTCGACCCCCGGGGGTCGAGCCATATAGGGGAGGATCTGGCCGGAGTTCCCTGGCGGAGCGCTCCGGCGTTACGGCCGCCATTCTCCCCCTCACCCTGCGTGGTCGGGCCTCGGTCGAGGCCGGTCGGTGTTCGCTGGCGGAGGCTGATTCTCAGTGAGTGAGACTGGGGGGTGCGGACATCCGTCATGGCGATCTACCTGGGGTTCCGTGCGAGGGTCGAGCGCCTAGACCCGCCCTGTCCTCCACCGGAGAGAGACGAAAACTCCGGTCTTCTTCGGCGTGGAGCTTCGTCTCGCCGTCATGTATGTGCCCCTCACCCTCCGGTGTCGTGTCGTTCATCGGCTTTCACTCTTTCTCCGGTAGGTGGGTGTAGCTGTGGGCTGCTCGGCGGTGGCTGCGTCATCTCTACGCTGAGCCTCGAGGCGGCGGACGGGGCGGGGAGCTCGGGGTCGTCGTGCTCTGTCATGTCTTGGCATCGGTCAGGCTGCTTTCTGTCGGGTGGCTGCGGCTTTCAGCGTCTTCCTGAGCTGCTTCCGTGCGGCTGACGTGAGCCCGCCGCGCACCCCGAAGTCGAGTGTTGGGTCGTCCATCGCTTCGGATAAACATTCTTCGCGGACGGGGCATCGGCCACAAATTTCGAGCGCCGGCTGAGCACGTTCACCGGGGCCCGGGAAAAACACGTCGACGCTGATGTCGCGGCATGCGGCGTCGTGTAGCCAGGCGGGCGAGCGTTGGGCGATGCGCTCGAGCGGTGGGGTGGGGGCGTCGGGCTCAATGAAGTACATTTGTGGATCTCCTCGGGGGAATGAATCGTCGTCGAATGCGGTGCTCACGTTGTGGCCTTCGCGTCGGGCCACGGCGGCGCTATCGGGAGGCCGTACAAGCTGTGGCGATCGTGTGGAAAGTCGAAGCCGCACAGCGCGCACCGGGGGTGGCTTTTGACGTAGGTGTAGCGCTTCCGGGCGGGAGGGTGATCCATTGGCGGTGAGTCAGGCTGCATTGCTCTCCTCCGACGGTCGATCCACTGACACTTCCCCCCTAAAGGGAGGGGGGAAATGTCCGTGGTGGATGCGGGATTAGGTGTGTCCGTGGTGTGTCCGTGGTCCTGACCTGGGGTTTTACGGAAAGTGTCCGTGGATGTCTGTGGCTTGTCGGCGGGGGTGTCCGTGGATGGTGCCGAAGGGGGTGTGTCCGTGGATGTGTCCGTGGATGATTCACCGCCAGCACCCTTGCGTCGGTAGGCGGCTGCCCGCCTGGTCCCGTCGTCGTTGTTGCCGCCATCAACCTTCTCGGCGTGTCCGTCCCTGACGAGTTTCTTGAGTTGCCGTTCCATCCGTTTCAAGAGTTTCGGTTCGGTGCTGCCGAACGCCTTCGCAGCGAGCACGGGAATGGTTACGCCCGTCACGCCCGACGCCATCACGGCCTCGAGTACGTCGAAGCGGTCAGGGATGCTTGATATCCCGGTGTCGTGGTCGTGTTCGACCTTGAACGGCCCGACCGCGTTCATCGGTTGCTTGAGGTGGAGTAGGTCGACAATGGCGTCGCCGCCCTCACCCCAGATCACGACGCACGACCCGACCCCGGCAGTGAGCCAGGCGGAGCCATAGATGTCGGCCAGCTTGTTCGGCTTGGAGTTGCCGGTGCCGGCCTTACGCATGTGGTGAAGCACCATCACGTCGATGTCGTCGGCCACGCAGAGCTGTAGTGCCCTGTTTACCGAGCCGCCAACTTTGTCGTCTGACAGTTCCATCGCGGCGTCTTTCAGTGAGTCGATGATGACCACATCGCACCCGTTCTTCTTCGCCATCTCGACGATGAGGTCGGGCGCGGCGGTGATGTCGGCAGGTAGCGGCCGTGGGAGCACAGCGAGGCGTTCGCGCAACACGTCGGCATGCTCGGGCCCGACTAGCCGGCGCATCGCACGACGGATCTGCTTCGGCCGGTCCATCGTTAGGTATAGGACGCGTTTCGCCTCAAGCACTGGGTAGCCGAGCACGTCGGAACGGATGCCGATCAGAGCCGTCGTGACTTGCTGTGCCAGCGTCGTTTTGCCGACGCCTGGCGGTCCCGCGAGCATGAATGGTTCACCTTGTGCCCAGAGCACGTCATCACCGCTGCCCCATCGCACGGCTACTTCTTCGTCGCTCGCGAACAGGAACGTTGCGCCGTCCACGATCATGGAACTAGCGGCCTCGCTTTTGTCGTCGAACTCGTCGTAGACCGTCGCTCCGAGTTGCCGCTCGGCTTCGGCGAGATAGGCGTCGATTTCGGCGATACTGAGGTCGCGCGGTTCGTGGGCGTCTACATATTCTGCGGGGTATGACTCGTCGAGCCAGTCGGCCTCGTTGGTGTATTCCTGATGTTCTACGAGGGTCCGCGCCTCGGACTCGCTGAGAGCTTTGACTTTGTTTACTGCCCACGCGACGATTTCGCTCCACTCGTCGCCGTTCAGTCGGTCCTCTGGGAGGCCTGAGGCTGCGAGCCCGTCGTGTATGGCGTCGACGGCGTAGGCCGCTGGGTACCATCCGGCGATGGCCTCTCGTAGTGCGTAGACGAGTTGGGCTGCCGCCATATGGTGGCGTTCACCTTCGGGTGTTTCTGCCATGACTTTGCGACGGTTAGCGAGCTGGTCGATGCGGTTCATCGACGCGTGTTGCGCCAGGAACTTTTTCACCTCCTCCGTGGTGGCGGTTCCGGTTCCGGTCGATGTGGGGTTGGTCGAGTCGCCGCGCCGCTGTAGTGCGAGGCATACCGGTTCGGGCAGGGGCGTGATCTCGCCACCGTGGAATGGTCGGTATTCGCCGCCTCGAGGATGGTGGCCTTTAACGACGACGTAGCCTGATGTGCCGTACCACGACACTCCGAGGATTGCGGTGCCGCCACCGGGCGCGGGGACACCTTCGGGGAGGACGTGTAGGTATCTGCGGCGGTACTGTCCGCCGGGGGTCGGAGCTTGGAACGGCCTCGGTGCTCCCATCGGTTGGTTGTAAGTAATCGACTTTTCTGACTTGCGGATTGCTTTGCCGTCGGAGTGGTCGCCATCGCCACGCACAAGGCGCGGATGATTCTTCATTCCCACGCCTGCATTGGGGTGCACCGACCAGTAGCTGCGGACGACATCCAGGTCGACGGTTGCGCCATGTTCAGCGGTTGGCTTCATCCCTCCGTCACGGCATGTCGCGCAAGTGTCGATGTGGCAGCGGGTCAACATCGGGTTTTTGTCGCCGGGGACCGTCGGCAGAACTGGGATGCCGATGTCCGCGAGCTCGAGCGCCACGTCGAGCGGTGAAAAGGCGTCGGTGTTTCGGAGGATGTCGGCGAGGCGGTCGATGTCGATGTCGATGTCGATGTCGCCGAAAATTGGGTCGTTGGCTGCGAACGCGCTCATGCCGCGATCTCATTTTCACGGACGCTGAGCGGAGCGCATGACCAGGAGCATCGGCCCGGCTCGGCGCTGCACGCTAATGGGCATACCGTTTCACGGGCGATGAACACGCGAGGGTCGAGCGACTTGCTGCCGTTGGTATAATCGGATCGATCAGCCAGATCGTGAGCTCTTGCCTCGTCGTCGATGTTTGTTGCATCGGCGGCGGCGGCGCTGGAGCCGGTCACGATTCTCCGCCTTCGATGGGGACAGCCATTCCGAGCAGCGCGTATACGTCGACGAGCGGGATGCGCACGGCCTTCGAGCCGTTGACTTCGATGCGGCGTAGCTCGCCGCGTTCGACGAGTTGATATACATGCTGCCGACTGCAGTCGAGCATTTGTGCGGCGGTGATCGCACGGACGGCGATTGGTAATGGATATTGGCGCGTGGTCATCTGGTTCACTCCTGATTGACGGGAACGACCATGTCTCGCATTCAGGTCCAATTTCGGGGAACCTTGGGAGCCAACAGAGATTTTTACCGATGGTCCCGAGCTGGGTCTATGGAAGTGGCTCGGGTCGGCTTTTGTGTTTCACCTGTCTGCTGCGGGTGGTTCCTGCTGAGACGATGGTTCGCATCGACGCCTAGAAACCGTGCCAGTGAAACTACGCAATTGTCAACATTGGCCAATGCTTGACCTGCTAAATGCTTACACGCGTGACGCCCACGTCGCTTTAGCAGCGACATCGACAACCGGGCGTAAACGGTGGCGATACGTCGTGTCCACCATGCGAGTCGTCGTGTGGCCGAGCAGGTCGGCGATCAGCTCGTTAGGCACGCCTTCGTCCGACAGCAGAGAAGCGCACGAGTGACGGAGTTCATTTGGCCGGATTGGATCGACGCCAGCAGCAGCGCAGATGGCGGCGAGTTGAATGCGCGACTTCGATGGGTCAACGAGCGCGCCGGCCGGTGTCGTGAACACGAGGTCCGAACTCGTCCATGTCGGCGCAGCGAGTCGCTCGAGTTTTTGGTCTCGCCGATGGCAGGCGATCCAGTCGGCCAGGTCGGGCGCAAGTGCGATCGTCCGTTTCGATGCGGCGGTCTTGAGGTCGTCGGATATGAACGCACGGCCTCCGCTTCTCTGTATGCCGCGGGTGACGTTCACGTAGTCGTCGCCGAGGTCTTTCCAGTGCAGCGCGAACGCTTCGCCCGGGCGGAGTCCGCACCGAAGCATGATCCCGAACGCGAGCCCTAGACGCTCGTCGCGTAGGTGCCTGAGTAGCTTGCGGGCATCGTCAGGCGCGAGTGATCGGCGCGCGGCTGTACGGGGTGCTGAGGCGGGGATCTCGGCGTCTCGTACGACGTTGCGGGCGATGTCGTCGCGCCTGACTGCTGACTGAAGGACAAGCGAGAGCGTGGCCGAAACCTTGACGATCGACGCCCGGCTCTGGCCCTCGTCCGCGAGCGTCTTGAACGCTGCCTCGATGTCGCGCACCTTGAGGTGCACGAGGCGCCGCCCTCCGAGCAGACGGATCACGTGGGCAGCGGAGTACCGGTGCCGGTCGTTGGTCGATGGCGCAAGATCGCGGGCGGGCATGTCGTCGGTCAGCCATTCCGTGGTGGCTTCGGTGACGGTGGTGCCGGCCCGGCGGTCGCGGGCGTGTTTCGCCGTTGGTGCTTCGTATTCGCCGGTGGCGAGTTGGCGGCGAAGATCGGCGATCTTTGCTCGAACGGCGGTCCTGTCCTTGCCGGTCCGCTTGTATCGGCGTCCATCAATGACGACCCACCTCGAGAACGTGCCGTTTGGGTTCTCGACCTCGCTGCCTTCGCCGTAGTTGTTTCGATTCTTGATGCCCTTTGTGCGTCCCTTGCGTGCCTCTGTCATGTCGAACCTCTGCCTTTGGGGTTGCTTTACCGGTGCACTTCGGTGCACTCTGTATTGACAACAATAGACACAGTGAACACAAACCCCCTGCTAGTAGTGCTTCTACCAGGTACTTCGACTGCCTTTACATGGCAGATGTCGGGGGTTCGAGTCCCTCTGCGCCCACCCGATTACCAGGTGTTTTGTAGAAATACGGAACCACTGCCTCGCGCCTGACTGCTGAATGACTGCGTACCGACACGACCAGCGCGCAGGCGGCGCGCTGCGGGCCTTCGTCGCATATCGCCGCTGACGGCCGTTCGGTGCCGCGGTCCGCCAGGGGTAAATCCCCTGATAGATCATCAGCCGTATCCACGTGAGGCGCCGCATCGGCCAAAAAGCAGGTGCAGGGCTGCAAGCCGCTGTTGTGGTGAGGCGGTAACGCCGATGACGGGCGCAGGGTCGCGGACCTCGCCGAACCGAGGTCCGCGACCCTTCCGACTTTCGCTCAGGTCAGCCGCAGCTGGCGCTGAGGGCAACAAACGCTGTGTTGTCCACCCCAACACACTGAAATCCGGGACCGCCCACGACGCCGCCCAGTGCGGTGTCAGCCACCTTCACCGATGAGGTCCCATCGTTAAAGATACTGTTGGTGGTGCCGGTGATTGACGAGTTTCGAATCGACGCGACGAGGGAGTGTCAGATAAACGGTGGAAGTGGTCTGGCCTGAAACGCTGAGCTGAATGGCTCGGCCGGAAGGACAGACAATGACAGACCATGATGTTCCGGTGGCAACACCACCGGACGAAAACAATGACGTGGAGCGGCCCGAGAGATCGGTAGCGGAGCAGCTCGTTGACCAGGCCCGCGCGGAGGGGGTCGACCTGGTCGGCCCGGGCGGGTTGCTGAGCAACCTGACCAAGCAGGTCCTCGAGACAGGTTTGGAAGTCGAGATGGAAGAACACCTCGGCTACGAGAAACACGCCGTTGAGGGACGCGACCGCGGCAACAGCCGTACCGGGACCCGATCGAAAACGGTGATCACCGAGATCGGCCCAGTGGCCCTCTCAGTGCCACGCGATCGTGACGGTTCGTTCGAACCCAAGACCGTGAAGAAACGTCAGCGGCGCCTCGATGGGGTCGACTCGATGGTGATCTCGCTCACCGCGAAAGGTTTGACGACAGGCGAGGTCCAAGCCCATCTGATGGAGGTCTATTCGACGGAGATCTCACGTGAGACGATCTCGAAGATCACTGACCGGGTTCTCGGCGAGATGGCGGATTGGCAGAACCGGCCACTCGATCGCGTGTATCCGGTGATCTTCATTGACGCTCTGGTGGTCAAGATCCGCGACGGTCAAGTCGCGAACCGGCCCGTCTACGCAGCGATTGGAGTCACTGTTGACGGCAAACGCGACATCTTGGGCTTGTGGGTTGGGACTGGCGGCGAGGGCGCCAAATACTGGTTGCAGGTGCTGACTGAGATCAAGAACCGTGGCGTCGAGGACGCGTGCATGGTCGTGTGTGACGGGTTGAAAGGGTTGCCCGAATCAATCGAGGCGGCTTGGCCGTTGGCGATCGTTCAGACCTGTGTGCTGCACCTGATCCGCAACACCTTCCGCCTCGCGTCGCCGAGCACGCGGGCACTTCCCGAACGAGCAAGCCGCGTTGAAATGCCTTCATATGGTGGTCAGATCCTTGGATCCGAAAGGCACCGGCCAGGAACGCTGGATGAACCGCTGGAAGCCCGCCCTCAACGCCTTCGCCATCACCTTCGAAGGCCGCCTCTTCTGAGGCCCTAACATCACCAACAACAACAATGAGCCAGACTAGTTACACCGAATTCCTGACAGACCCCTGGCTGCTGGTTCAGCTGTCTCCTGAGCGGACTGTGCCTGCCAGGTTGATAATCGTGTTGCGGTTCGGCGGTGGAGCGTCTGATTTCATTCACGCAGACTGCTTGACGTACAGGGGTTTGACATCTACGTTACATGGCAAAGCATCGTCAAAAGGCCGTCGGAGTGCCAGCAATTTACGAACAAGCTCATTGAGTGCAAGGTGAGGAGTTTTTGATGGCAAAACGAGGTCCCAAAGGTCCACTGACTGACGATCACAAGGCTGCACTAGCTGTAGGCCGCCAAGAGAGTCGCATGGTTCGCGCCTATCTCGATGGTTTGCGAGCTCACCGACCTCGCCGAGGTCGAAAACGCTCACCTGAGTCCATTCAGCAGCGGATCCTGGCGATCGAGGCCGAAGTGCTGGATGCTGATCCGATCAAGGAACTCCGCCTGATACAGGAGCGGCGAGATCTCGCCTCGGCCCTTGAGTCGCTCGCCACGCAACCCGATCTTGGTGAATCAGAAGCGGCGTTCATCAAGATTGCCGCCTCATACGGGAGCCGCAACGGGATCTCCTACGGCGCGTGGCGCGAGGTCGGGGTTGAGGCGTCGGTTCTTTCCCAAGCTGGCATTTCACGCTCCTCCTGACGGGATGATTGCTCCCTGATTACAACGGAGCGACTTCGCCGTGCGTACGTTCGTGACGGAACGCCATCAACAGCTCGTCGAGCGACAGCAATGGCGTGCCGAGTCGCTCCGACGTTGCGACGGCCGACACCGACGTGTCGAAGGGGATTCGTTGGCCAGCGAACGCTTCTGCAGGCGCTGGGCCGAAACGCAGCAGCGACCGGTCCAGCCCGAACACGTCGACCGTCGCATCGGCCAATTCTCGGCGGGTCGTCGAGGTGGACCCGCAGCAGTGGAAGATGCCGGCGTGTCCGCCAGCCACAATGTGCCGCATTACCTCGCCACACATCGCACCAAGCGACGGTGAAGCCACGCCGTTGATGTCGTCGCCCTCCCACACCACGAACGGCACGCCTTGCTCGAGGGAATCGACGAGCGACGCAACGAAGTATCCGAAGCCAGGGTCTTGTGCCCGCAGCGTGGTCGGCCGCGCCCAATGTGTGCCGTTGACACCCATCACGCGGGCAACTGCGCCACCACGTTCCAGCGTGACGATCTCCGAGGCCGCCTTCAAGAATCCATAGAGGTTGATCGGGTTCGGGGGAGTGTCTTCGGTCGCTCCGCCCTGCGTGCCGTCGAAAACCCAGTCGGTGGAGACGAGGCAGAACGGCACGTCGATTGAAGCCGCCGCATCGGCGTAGTTCCGAGTCGCCTCGACGTAGGCATTCCAGGCAGCCGGACGATCGGCATGCATCCGGGCCCAGTCGTTGAGGATGGCGCAGTGGATGATTGCGTCCGGTTGAGTCTTGCCGACGTGTTCGAGCACCGCAGTGCGGTCCGTCATGTCGACCCGGGTGTCGATGACGGTGTCGCCATGCAGATCAAGGAGGACTTTCGCGATGTTGGAGCCGACGAAGCCGCTCGCTCCTGTGAGCAGTGTGCGCATCCAGCCAAATCTAGACGGACGCTTCAGCGCACAGGATCCTCAAGAAATTGTCTCGGTGTGACGATCGACGTTTATGAACTCGAGTGTGTGGCGCTGGTACCTCGTAGCTGTCGTCGGCGTCGCGCTGTTTCTGGCTGGCGACCACGTGTATGCCGACTTGGCAGCGAGCCAGGCGTTCGTGCCGTTCCCCTCGACTGCCGACGGGCTGTATCTCGCCATGTACCCGGTACTGGCCCTCGCAATCACCATTCTCGTTCGTCGGCTTGTTCCGTACCGCAGCTGGAAAGCAGCGGGCTTAGGCCTCGCGGTGGCAATCGCGGCGGCGGGTGTCTTGCATTTCCTCTACATGGGCGACTACATCGCTGAGCCAGTCTTCGACACGAAGATGCGCGCCGTTGCAGTCGCCTATCCCGTCCTTGATGCTGTGATGTTCGGAGTCGCTGCATGGTTGCTGTTCATTGCACGTCGACAGTCGCCGAGCCTCGTCATGGTGGCGCTCGGGTTGGTCTCGATGGTCGCTGGCAACGCGATCTACAACGTGCAATCAATCGACGGCGCATTCGGCCCAGGTGGCCTTGCGGAGCTGTTCTGGATCACGTTTGCTGCGCTTCTCGGCCTGGCCTGTCTCCATCCCTCGATGAAAAGTCGACCGCCCAGCAGCGCAGGAACCTGACCGCCTGATTGAACCTGCCGCTGGCACCACGCAGGTCGCCCGGGCCCGGGCCAGACTGCGCGCATGACAGATGTTTCGATCCTTGCAATCGTCGGCAGCTTGCGCACCGAGTCGGTCGTTGCACTACACGATGCCGCCAAAGGCATCGGACGCTACGGCGACAAGTTAAATGAGCACGGGGAATTCACCGACCCGCAAACTGGCGCCGACCTCGCTGACTTCGTGAGCCGCTTTGCCGAGCACTGCAGCACGTCTGCGAGCCCACCGGCGGTGTGAGTGACAAGATGCGGTAATGCGCGGCGGAGGATGCTTCAGAACA